>WNGQ01005578.1_pt1 | contig 12295 bp, 16 predicted proteins | sample 5407661 | NCBI WGS metagenome assembly WNGQ01 (sample SAMN13153382, study PRJNA577476) | soil metagenome | isolation source: 60 cm soil or saprolite under Garry oak tree replicate 2 | place: USA:California | collected 2016-06-15
GCTATGACGGGTTCGCGATCTTCGCGCGCGACATGGACATGGCCATCAACTCGCCGATCTGGAAGAAGGCCAAGGCGCCCTGGAAGGCTGCGCCGAAGCCCACACTGATGGCGGCGGAGTAATCGGCCCAAGCTGGCTCTCCCCGACTGGGGAGGGCCGGCGAGCCAAGGATCGACACAGGAATTTTGAAAGGGTGCCATCATGACGCAGAATGCAGACCACGTGCTCGACCATTTCGAGCTGTTCCGCGGTCCGGAATACCAGCAGATGCTGGCGAACAAGAAGAAGCTGTTCGAGAATCCGCGCGATCCCGCTGAAGTCGAGCGCATTCGCGAATGGGCCAAAACCCCAGAATATCGCGAGAAGAATTTCGCCCGCGAAGCGCTCACGGTGAACCCCGCCAAGGCCTGCCAGCCGCTCGGCGCGGTGTTCGCGGCCGTGGGTTTCGAAGGGACCATTCCCTTCGTCCACGGCTCGCAGGGCTGCGTTGCCTATTATCGCAGCCATCTGTCGCGGCATTTCAAGGAGCCGAGCTCCTGCGTTTCGTCGTCGATGACGGAGGATGCCGCGGTGTTCGGCGGCCTCAACAACATGATCGACGGCCTCGCCAACACCTACAGCATGTACAAGCCGAAGATGATCGCCGTCTCCACCACCTGCATGGCGGAGGTCATCGGCGACGACCTCAACGCCTTCATCAAGACCGCGAAGGAGAAGGGTTCAGTGCCAACCGAATACGACGTGCCATTCGCGCATACGCCCGCCTTCGTCGGCAGCCATGTCACCGGCTATGACAACGCGCTGAAGGGAATCATCGAGCATTTCTGGGACGGCAAGGCCGGAACTGCGCCCAAGCTGCAACGCCAGCCCAACGAGAAGATCAACTTCATCGGCGGTTTCGACGGCTACACCGTCGGCAACACCCGCGAGGTCAAGCGCATCTTCGAGACGATGGGAATCGAGTACACCATTCTCGCCGACAACAGCGACGTGTTCGACACGCCGACCGATGGCGAGTTCCGCATGTATGACGGCGGCACCACGCTCGAGGATGCGGCAAACGCGATCCACGCCAAGGCGACGATCTCCATGCAGCATTACTCCACGGAAAAGACGCTGCCGGTGATTGCCGCCCATGGCCAGGAAGTGGTGTCGTTCAATCACCCGATCGGGGTGACGGCGACCGATAACTTCATCATGGCGCTGTCGCGGATTTCCGGCAAGGAGATCCCGGAGGAGCTGGCGCGCGAACGCGGACGGCTGGTCGACGCGATGGCGGATTCGAGCGCGCATATTCACGGCAAGAAATTCGCGATCTATGGAGATCCAGATCTGTGCCTTGGCCTGGCGGCATTTCTCCTCGAGCTCGGCGCCGAGCCGACGCATGTGCTGGCCACCAACGGCACCAAGCAATGGGCGGAAAAAGTCCGGGCCGTTTTCGACAGCTCGCCATTCGGTCAGAATTGTCACGTCTATCCGGGCAAGGATCTCTGGCACATGCGCTCGCTGCTGTTCACCGAGCCGGTCGATTTCGTGATCGGAAACACCTACGGCAAGTATCTGGAACGTGACACCGGCACGCCGCTGATCCGGATCGGCTTCCCGATCTTCGACCGCCATCACCATCACCGCTATCCGGTCTGGGGCTACCAGGGTGGGATGAACGTGCTGGTGTGGATCCTCGACAAGATCTTCGACGAGATCGACAGGAACACCAACGTTCCTGCGAAGACCGACTTCAGCTTCGACATCATCCGCTAAGGATGATCGCGACAACAGCCTCGCCGCCGCACCTAGATGTCGGAAGCGGCAGCGAGGCGGGTCTACCGGATGTAAGGTTCGCTTCCGGTTCGTGGGCAAGCCGTGCTGTGGATAGGAGAGACGAATGAGTTCGCTGTCGGCCACAATTCAGGATGTGTTCAACGAGCCGGGCTGCGGCAAGAACGCGAACAAATCGGAGGCCGAGCGTAAGAAAGGCTGCACCAAGCAGCTTCAACCCGGCGGCGCCGCCGGTGGCTGTGCCTTTGACGGCGCCAAGATCGCGCTTCAGCCGCTGACCGATGTCGCCCATCTCGTCCACGGCCCAATCGCCTGCGAAGGAAATTCCTGGGACAATCGTGGTGCGAAATCCTCGGGCTCGAACATCTGGCGCACAGGTTTCACCACCGACATCAATGAGACGGACGTCGTATTCGGCGGCGAAAAGCGGCTCTATAAGGCGGTCAAGGAAATCATCGAAAAGTACGATCCGCCGGCGGTCTTCGTTTACCAGACCTGCGTTCCCGCGATGATCGGCGATGACATCAACGCGGTCTGCAAGGCGGCCAGCCAGAAGTTCGGCAAGCCGGTCATTCCCGTCAATTCGCCCGGCTTCGTCGGGCCCAAAAATCTCGGCAACAAGCTCGCCGGCGAGGCACTGCTCGACCACGTGATCGGGACGGAAGAGCCCGATTTCACCACACCCTATGACCTCAACATCATCGGCGAATACAATCTCTCCGGCGAATTGTGGCAGGTGAAGCCGCTGCTCGACGAACTCGGTATCCGCATTCTCTCCTGCATCTCCGGCGACGGCAAATATCGCGAGGTTGCCTATTCGCACCGTGCCCGCGCGGCGATGATGGTGTGCTCCAAGGCCATGATCAATGTCGCCCGCAAGATGGAAGAGCGCTACGGCATCCCGTTCTTCGAAGGCTCGTTCTACGGCATTGAGGATTCCAGCGATTCCTTGCGGGAAATCGCGCGGCTCCTGATCGAGCGCGGCGCGCCCGACGAATTGATGGCAAGGACGGAAGCGGTGATTGCCCGCGAAGAGGCAAAGGCGTGGGCTGCGATCGAGCCCTTCAAGCCGCGCTTTGAGGGCAAGAAGGTTCTGCTGATCACTGGTGGCGTCAAGTCATGGTCAGTGGTCGCCGCCCTGCAGGAGGCCGGTCTCGAGCTGGTCGGTACCAGCGTCAAGAAATCGACCAAAGAGGACAAGGAGCGGATCAAGGAGTTGATGGGCCAGGATGCCCACATGATCGACGATATGACACCACGCGAAATGTACAAGATGATGAAGGATGCCAAGGCCGACATCATGCTCTCGGGTGGCAAGTCGCAATTCGTCGCCCTGAAGGCCGGGATGCCGTGGCTCGATATCAACCAGGAGCGCAGCCATGCCTATATGGGCTATGTCGGCATGGTGAAGCTGGTCCAGGAAATCGACAAGGCGCTCTACAATCCGATGTGGCAGCAGCTTCGCCAGCCCGCGCCGTGGGAGAACAGCGCGACGAACTGGCAGGCCAAGGCGATCGCGCAGATGGATGCCGAAGCCGCCGCACTTGCCGCTGATCCTCAGGCAGCGGAAAAAGCCCGCCGCGCCAAGAAGATTTGTCACTGCAAGACGGTGGACCTCGGCACCATCGAGGATGCTATCAAGACGCATGGCCTGACGACGAGGGACAGCATCAAGCAACAGACCAACGCGTCTGGCGGATGCGGCGCTTGCGCCGGACGGATCGAGGATATCCTGGCCGCGTTGCCGGCAACGGCTACGTCGACGGTTGCTATCCTGCAGGCAGCGGAGTAGGGCCGCGCCATGGCGATCGTCACCGTTGGGAAAAAGGCCTGCGCGGTCAATCCGCTGAAGATGAGCCAGCCGATCGGTGGTGCGTTCGCCTTCCTGGGGCTGCGGGGATCGATGCCGCTGCTGCACGGCTCGCAAGGCTGCACGTCATTTGGACTGACCCTGTTCGTGCGGCATTTCAAGGAAGCCGTGCCGTTACAGACCACGGCGATGAGCGAAGTCGCGACCGTGCTCGGCGGCTACGAGAATGTCGAGCAGGCCATTCTCAACATCCATAAACGGACCAAGCCGGAGATCATCGGTATCTGCTCGACCGGCGTCACCGAAACCAAGGGTGACGACGTCGAGGGCTACATCAGGCTGATCCGACAGAAGCATCCGCAACTCGCGACATTCCCGATGGTCTATGTCGCGACACCCGACTTCAAGGATGCGTTCCAGGACGGTTGGGAGAAGACCGTCGCGCGCATGGTCGAGGTGCTGGTCGAGACGCCGAAGACCGCGGCTCGGCGTGATCCCTCCAGGGTCAATGTTCTGCCCGGATGTCACCTCACCCCGGGTGACCTCGACGAGATCAGGACGATCATGGAGGATTTCGGGCTCGAGCCATCCTTCCTGCCCGATCTCGCCGGCTCCCTCGATGGGCACATCCCGGACGAATTCGTGCCGACGACAATCGGTGGCATCAGCGTCGACGAGGTCGGGGCCATGGGGCAGGCGGCCTGGACCATTGCCATCGGCGCGCAGATGCGCCGCGCGGCGGAAGCGATGGAACGGAAGACGGGAACGCCCTTCAAGGTATTCGAACGCCTGTGTGGCCTCATCCCCAATGACGAATTCATGGTGTTTCTGAGCGAGATCAGCGGTCGGCCCGTGCCGGTGAAATACCGGCGTCTGCGCGGACAACTGGCCGACGCGATGCTGGACGCGCATTTTCATATCGGCGGCCGCAAGCTTGCGATCGGCGCAGAGCCGGATCTGCTGTTCGATCTCTCGAGCACGCTGCAGGAGATGGGGGCAAAGGTGATGGTCGCGGTGACCACGACCCAATCGCCCGTGCTGGAGCGGATCAAGACCGAGGAGGTCCTGATCGGCGACCTCGAGGATCTCGAGAATCTGGCAAAGGACCGAGGGTGCGATCTGCTTATCACCCATTCGCACGGCCGCCAGGCCGCGGAGCGGCTGAACATCCCGTTTTATCGCGCGGGCTTCCCGATGTTCGATCGGCTCGGCGCCGGCCACCAGCTTTCGGTCGGCTATCGCGGCACCCGCGATCTGATCTTCGACATTGCCAATCTCGTCATCGCCGATCACGAGGACAATCGCCAGCCGACCCCCGATACCTGGCGCATCGAGGGCGCCGGAGCCGATGGTGAGGTTCTCGCGGCTTCGCTGCACTGACAAAACACGAGAGGAAAGGACGAGCCGATGAAAATCGCATTCGCAACCCAAGACCTAAAGCGCGTCGACGCTCATTTCGGCTGGGCCAAGAACATCGCGATCTACGAGATTGGCCCGCAGGGGCACCGCTTCCTCGAAGCCGTTCAGTTCGACGGTGACCTCAAGGAAGACGGCAACGAAGACAAGCTCGCGCCGAAAATCGACGCGATCAAGGATTGCGCGATTCTGTATGTCGCCGCGATTGGCGGCTCCGGCGCGGCGCGGGTGGTGGCGAACAACATCCATCCGATGAAGGTCAATCAACCCGAAGAGATCTCCGATCTCCTCGTCAAGCTCGAGGACGTGCTGAAGGGCACGCCTCCGCCCTGGCTGCGCAAGGCCATGTTGAAAGACCAGGAACGAACCCTCGATTTCGAAGAATAGGGATACCCATGTCTGACGTTGCAGTAGCGCTCGAACCAACTCCCGCCGCGGACGCGCCGTTCGTCAAGGAGCTCATCAAGATATGGCGGGCCCAGGACAGCCATGGCGCCTGGGAGGGCAGGAGTGACCTTACTCTGCTCGAGCCCTATATCCTGGACAAGGAAGCTCGCCGAGCGCTGCCGATCATCGGCGACCCCGATCCGGAGACGATCTGGCGGATGGAGCTGTTTTTCAACGCGGTGGCGCTATCGATCGAGCGCGCCACCGGCGTGATGATCTCGCCGATGCTCAAGATGAGCCACGAAGGCTTCGGCCGCATGGTCCTGATCGGGGGCCGGCTGATCGTCGTCAACAAGCAGCTGCGCGACGTTCACCGGTTCGGGTTCGATAATCTCGGCAAGCTGGCGGAAGAAGGCGAAAAATATGTCAAGGCCGGCGTCGAGATGATCGAGAAGTTCCGACCTGTCGCGGACTATTGAGGTGGACCTATGAGTGACCTGGAAACCCTGAAGGCCGAGATCAAGAAGCTGTCCGCGAAGGCGACGCAGGCAAAGATGGATCTCCATGACCTGTCGGAGGAATTGCCTCTGCAATGGCAGGACATCCTGACCGTGGCGCAGCGGGCTCACGACGCTTTTGCGGAACTGGAGCAGAAGCGCGCGGCCTTGAAGAGTCTCGAATCAGCCTAGCTCAAAGGCATTTGGAACATGACCAATGCAACCCGCGACGGCCGCGACTGGCAGCCGGCCTATTTGCTGGCGATCGACGAGAAGAAATGCATCGGCTGTGGCCGCTGCTTCAAGGTCTGTGGCCGCGATGTGATGACGCTCAAGGGCCTGAGTGAGGATGGCGAACTGGTCGCGCTCGACGATGACGAGGACGACGAGATCGAAAAGAAGATCATGGTGATGAATGACGACGGCGCCTGCATCGGCTGCGGCGCCTGTGCCCGGGTCTGTCCGACCAATTGCCAGACCCATGGCCTGGTGCCAGCGGCGGGCTGACGCGGGGAGCGCGATGGGGATGGAAGAGGACGCCGCTCGCGCTTCCGGTCAGTCATGAGCAAGACATCCATTGCCAAATTCAGCATTGGCCAGGTCATCCGGCATCGGGTGTATGCGTTCCGCGGAGTGGTGTTCGATGTCGATCCACAGTTTGCCGATCGCGCGCAGTCATATGAGACGCTCAATCTGATCGAGGACCGGCAGCGCAAGGACCAGCCGTTTTATTACCTGTTTGCCGAGAACGAGCAGACACCCTATATCGCCTATGTCTCCGAGCAGAACCTGATGCCGGACTCCACCGACGAGCCGGTCAGTCATCCGCAAATCGACGCCATGTTCGAGCGCGATGAGAACGGCAGCTATCGCCGGCGCAAGGTGATGATGAACTAGCGCCGGCGTTACCGATCGGCCGAGCCGAACCATCCGTCATTCGATACCCTGCTCGCGGGCCTTCCACATCGCCGCGATCCGGAAGCGCTCATTGATGGCGGCGGGGCTCGCGAGAATTTCGGCCTCGGCCTGCCTGAAGGCACCGGCCACGATCTCCGCCTCCTCGCGCGTCAGTGCCACCCTGCCGGCCAGATGCGTGGCCTCGGGCATCACCGTCCAGATCGCGCGCTTGTTGGGGTGCATCTTGACTTCGATCAGTTCGAATGCCTCGAGTTGTCCATCAAGGCAGATCGCCAATCCGATCACTTCCAGCTTGCGGCCGTCTTGCGTGGTCTTTACCAGCGTCGTCGTTGCCATGATCAATCCGCCTCCTGTGATGCGAGCCAACTGTAGCCGCCCTGATCCCAGAGCTGGGCGAGCGTCTGGTCCGGCTGCCATTTCGGGAATTGCTGCCTGATGGCGTCATAGTCGGTGCGAAAGCGCGCCGCATCCTCGCCCTGCAGATGCGCGGTGAAGAAATCGGCCTTAGAGCGCAGGATGAAGCAAGCCCTGTCGTCGGTGGCCAGCAGCGCGTAGTCCTTGCCTTCCGCGATCAGGCTGACCGATGCTTGATTGTCGCCCATGGGTCTGTCCCTCTGTCTGATGGATCTCTCTCAAGCGGCTATTGCCGGCGTATCCTCCGCCAACCCCCATTCGGCCCAGGACCCGTCATAGACGGCGGCGGTTTTGTGCCCGAGCAGATAGAGCCCGAGCGCAACCACGCAGGATGTGATACCGGAAGCGCAAGTCGTTACGATCGGACGCTGCAGGTCGATCCCGGCCGCAGCCAATCGCGCGGCGACAGCGTCCGCGGCGATGAATGCACCGGTGTCCGGGTCAATCAGATCGGCCCAGGGAAGGTTCGTTGCGTTCGGGATGTGACCCAGTTTTTTGAACGGAAACACGTCTTCCTGGGTGCCGTCGAATTTGGCCGGGCCGCGCGCGTCGACGACCTGTGCCGCAGCGGTGGCAAGGTTATCCTTCATGTCACGCAAGCTGCGAACCAGAGCGGGATTGTACGTCGCCGAGAATGATTTCGGCTCCGGTCGCACCGGCGTCATGTCGGTCGGCTGTTGTTCCTTGGTCCACTTGCCGTAGCCGCCATTGAGCATGGCGACCTTGTCGTAACCGAACACCCGGAACATCCACCAGACCCGCGCTGCCGCCGCGCCGCCATACAGCCGGTCGTAAACCACGACCCGATCGCCGTCGCCGACCCCCAAGAGTCCGACTTTTTTCGCAAAGTCCTCAGGCGTAGGCAGCATATGCGGAAGCGGATTCGACTTGTCCGCGATGTGATCGATGTCGAAATGCACGGAGCCTGGAAGATGGCGGCCACGGTATTGCGTCCGTCCGTCGAGATTGGTGCTGGTGTGATGCCAGGTACAATCGACGATCCTGACATCCGGGTCCGAAAGATGCGCCGCAAGCCATTCGGTGCTTACCAGCGCTTCAGGATTTGCATAGGTCATCTCGAAATGATCTCCATGTCAGAAAGCCGACAAAGTCGCCAAAGAGACATCTGTTCAGCGGTTCAGCATCACGTCGTGGGCATCGGATAGCCCGCGCGCGGACGGGTGTCGTAGTATTCCGGTCGCTCCGGCCAACCGCCCTCGGCGATGAAACGGAAAGCGGTCATCCTCACGGGCGCGCCCTGCGAGAACGAAACCTCGCTGAATTTGACCTCGCGATCGCCGGGGCCTGCGGAAAAGTCGGCAATGACGGTGCCATCCGCCTTGCGGGCGCGCGCGAAGCCCGGCGTACCTACGCTGCTGGCTGGGACGGGATTTGTCGCAAAGATCGGGCTTTCGAGGCCGTCCGATGCCGCACCGAAGGCGGGCGATGCAAAGGTAAATGTCGCCAAGGTTCCACTGCGTTCGACCGGCTTATCCGCGGTCAAGGGGCGGGCGACGGAATAGACCGTCAGCGTTCCGCCATCGAGCAGCGCTTTCAGCTCATCCAGGGAACAGCCGACAAAATCCAATGTGACATTCATGCCAATCTCCATACGCAAAGGCGTTGGGTATGGAATTATCAAGTTTTGTGCCAGTTGCTTGAGAAGGTGAGCAAATCGCCGATTCCTCGAGGCGTGATCGGACCTTGCGCGAATCTTGCAGAGCCTGGTTGGGCAACGAGAAGTGTAGGTTGGTCGATGTTGGACACGGCGATCGTTGGCGCTGGGCTATGTGGCGTCGTGCTGGCGAGGAGCCAGCACCGGCAAGGCAGGGCCGTCGGTTTGTTCGAGGCGCGTGAACGCCTCGGCGGCCGCATCCTGTCGGTCGTGAGCGCCGGATCAGGCCTGGCGATGGACCTCGGTCCCACCTGGTTCTGGCCGGACACGCAACCTCTCATCAAGAGTCTGGTCGCAGAGCTCGGAATCCCGGACATTCCCCAGCACGACGACGGCTCCGTGCTGCATCTGAACGATCCAGACAAAATGCCGGAGCGTATTGACGGGAAGAGGATTCACGAAGGCGCCTGCCGTCTCCAAGGCGGCATGGCGCAGCTCATCGATGCACTGGCCGCCGATTTGCCGTCAAGCCTTTTGCATCTCAACCATGTTCTGACAGATGTCTGCGATCGCGGCGACCATGTCGCTCTCACATTTGCCGCTGGCGACGACATTGTCGAATTCAACGCACGACACGTCGTGCTCGCGGTGCCGCCGCGGGTGCTGGAACAGCAGGTCCGCTTTGAGCCGGATCTCGACGAGGTGACGCGCGAGGCCATGCGCAGCGCCGAAACGTGGATGGCGGCGCGGGCCAAGGTGGTGATCGCTTACGATCGCGCGTTCTGGCGCGAGGCCGGACATTCCGGCAATGCCTTTGTGACTCACGAACAGGCGGTGGTCGGCGAGATTTTCGACGCGTGTGACGGCGATGCGGCGCGGGCTGCCCTGGGAGGATTCCTCGCATTTTCCCCGGAGCTGCGCGCAAGCTTCAGCGTGGGCTTGCCGTTGTTGATGGACAGTCAAATGGCGCAGGTCTTCGGCACCGCCCTCGGAGCTGGCGAGCAGCATTATCAGGATTGGGCGACGGAGCCCTATACCTGCAGCGCGCTCGACCGGACTTCCGCTCGAACCGAACATGCCGACGTCGCCAATCCGATGCTGCGCCGGACGCATTGGAATGGAAAGCTGTACCTCGGCGGATCAGAAACCGCATCGCGTGGCGCCGGCTATTTGGAAGGCGCGCTAGAGGCGGCGCGGCGAATAGGTGTTTCGCTCAATCGTATCTCGGCGCAGGAAGAGGCGAGCGCATCGCAATCGCTTGCCGAGGGTGACGATGCCGCCTCCATCAATGCCGCGAGCCTGGCGCGCTTTCGCGCCTGGGTTGCGGCCCAGGGAGATGTGATCTTCGACGGCTACCGCCATCGCCTCAATCGCAGCCTCGCTACCCAGCAGCGCGAGCAGCTCACGCAGCGTGCGATTCTCGAATCGATGGAAGACGTCTTCGACAAGGCGCTCGCGGTACTCGATGATCTCGACTTTGATATCGGTGCGGCCACGGTCGAACGCGGCCGTTCGTCGCTGACACCGGGCGTACAGCAGCCGTTCGGCGACCTCATGCAGTCCGTGCTCGACGACGTCGTCGCCTTCAACCGAACGTCCTGCGCGCTGTCGAATTTCCCGGACGAGCATCATCTGTCCAAGGAATATCATCAGGTGATCCTCCGCGACATCGCTGCCGCGTGGCTGGAATTTTCGCTGGCCGCCAACCGGCTGCTGCTGGCCAAAGCGGATGCGCGCGATCGTCGTCAGCAGCCAACGAGATTAACAGTCGTTTCGCCATGAACGAGGGCAAGATGAAAGACGGTGTCGCCTACGCAATCTGCAGGATGAGCGATATTCCGAGCCAGAAGGCCAAGGGCTTTCAGCTCATGATCGTTGGAGATGACGGCGCCCACCGGCCCTGGTACATCCTCGTGGTTCGCTGGGGCCGGCAGGTCTTCGGCTACGTCAACAAGTGCCCGCATGACGGGGTGAACCTGGATTGGGAGCGCAACCAGTTTCTGGATTCCAACGGCATCCGACTGATGTGCGGCAAGCACGGCGCATTGTTCGAACTCGGTACCGGCATCTGCGTGGATGGCCCTTGCAAGGGGCGCAGCCTCACGCCAGTGGCATTGACCGTCATGGAGGACGACGTCTGCGTGACAGGCGTGACGCTGGTCGAGGAAGAGGAAGTCCTGCCGGATCCGGAAAAGGCTTGATCCGGCGCAGTGTAACCGAACCGAACGGCTCGCTCAGACCGGACGATTTTCGTTCCGGTTCTTGACGGGCTCCATTCGCGCCAGGCCTTCCTCGAAGGTGATGACGTCGTATCTTCCATCAAAGCCGGTCGCGGCATCGAGGAGGTAGTCGAGCTTGCCCGCGGTATCGAGCTTCTTGACGTCGTTCTTGTCGATGCTCATCAGGTCCATCATTTCCTTCCAGACGGTCGACTCATCGCAGGGCAGAACATGGAACGTGATGCCGCGGAGGGTCACGCGGTATTTTGCGAGCAGATCGATGTTGTTGCAGAACGCGAAGTATGTCCCGCTCGGGCTCAGAAGGCCGTCCAGCACCTCGGACGCCACGTCCAGATAGGCAAAAGAATGCAGATAGCCGGCGAGGACCGGGATGGTGCTTTCGCCGTCCTGAGCGATGGTCAGAACCTGCTCCATCGAGAATTCCGGCGGGCGTTTTTCGTCCGCCATCTGGGTCTGGAACTTGAGCGCAATATCGCCCCGGAAGCCGAACCGGCCGGGCTTCTTCGTCGGGCTCTTGAGCACGGCGTTGAGCAGGCGTCCCTCCCGATCGAGCCGGCCAAGGGCCGTCTTCTCGATCGTCGGCGCGGTCATCTCGATCGTGGTCATGGAAGTATTCTCCGGTGTCGGACAAATCGGCGGCGCGTCGGCGCCTGCCGGACCCATTATGCAAATTGTCTGCCGGTTTGGTGGCATGCGGGAAAGGCCGATTGTCGGCCGATCCTTCATCGGACAACCCATGCTGCGGGCTTGCGGCGCAAAGCCACCCTGTCGGAAACCTGACACGCGTCGTAAAGGCGACAGCCGGATGCCGCAAAGCGCAGTCTTATCAATGAATTGCAACATGGCATAAGTCTTGCGAACAGCTTGCTCAATGGTCCCAGTCAGTGAAGGACGAGCAATGATCAATCTGACCGATAGTGCGCTGAATGCGGTACGCAACGCGATCTCCACGGCCAACAAGCCGGTCGACGGCTTGCGCATCATGGTCGAGGCGGGCGGCTGCGCCGGTTACAAATACATGCTGGGTCTCGTCGATGAGGTCGACCCCGACGACACCGTGATCGAGCGCGACGGCGTGCGCGTCTTCGTCGACAACAAGAGCCACGAATACCTCGCGGGCACGACGATCGACTTCGTGATCGCCTTGGAGGGATCGGGCTTCACCTTCGAAAACCCGAATGCGAAGAACAGCTGCTCCTGCGGCAAATCGTTCGGTTGA
>WNGQ01012260.1_pt1 | contig 12294 bp, 16 predicted proteins | sample 5407661 | NCBI WGS metagenome assembly WNGQ01 (sample SAMN13153382, study PRJNA577476) | soil metagenome | isolation source: 60 cm soil or saprolite under Garry oak tree replicate 2 | place: USA:California | collected 2016-06-15
CGCGTACCACGATCGCCAGGTATCCGGGCTGCTTGGCCAGATAGGCCGAAGCGGCGGCGAACCGCTGCTGCTGCGCGCACCCCCATGGCCCACAGGACGCGGACGGCGAGGCGGACGAAGGAGCGGCCCAGGAAGAAACAACAGGGGACCGGGTCACGAATCCGGCCACGAGCACAACGATGCCGACCGCGAGCACCCCGGCCGCGGCAGCGAGCAAAGCTAGCCGCGACGCGGCCGGCGCACCCGCTCGCGACCCAGGATCCACAGCGCCTCTACGCCGTCCCGCCAGGTGATCTTCTTGCCCTCCTCGCGGGTACGCGCGCGGTAGCTGATCGGGACCTCGTACGGGCGCACCCCACGGCGCAGCAGCTTGCCGGTGACCTCGGCCTCCATGCCGAACCCCTTGGACCTGACGTCCAGCGACCGGTACAGCTCCAGCGGCATCAGCTTGAAGCAGGTCTCCAGGTCGCCGAGGTAGCAGTTGTACAGCATGTTCGCGGCGGTCGTGACCGCCTTGTTGCCCATCACGTACCAGAACGAGAAGGAACTGTGGCTGCCGAACGTCCGGTTGCCGTAGACCACCTCGGCCCGCCCGTCGAGCACCGGTTCGAGCAGGCGCGGAATGTCCTGCGGGTCGTATTCCAGGTCAGCGTCCAGGATGACCAGGCAGTCGCCGGCCGCGCGATCGACCCCCGACTTGATCGCGGCGCCCTTGCCCTGGTTGCGCGGTTGGGTCACCACGGTCACCCGGGCGTCGTCGACCCGGGAGAGGATCTCCGGCGTGGCGTCCCCGCTGCCGTCGTCGACCACGACCAGCTCGATCTCGCACGGATAGTCCACGCTCAGCGCCTGCTTGAGGGCCTCTGGCAGCCGTGCCTCCTCGTTGTACACGGGCATGAGGATCGATAGCTTCACGGCCGGCTCCGGTTGTTGACGCTGGGACCGCACTAGACTACTTGCTCCCGATGCCGGGGTCACGTTGCCGCTGCGTACCCTGTGCGGATGCTCTTGCCACTGGGGCTGCTGCCGGCGCTGACGTTCGCGCTGGTCGCCTACGCGGTGCGCCCGGTGGCCGGCGACCTCCGGCTGGCCCTGGTGCGGGCCGCGGTCATCCTCGGCGCCGCCGCGGCGGCGCTGGTCGAGGCGCTGTCCGCGGTCCGCGCGCTGACCGCGCCGGCGCTGGTGGTCGCGTGGTCTCTTGCGATGGTACCGGCATCCGCAGCGGCCCTGGCCCGGTACCGGCGGGACGGCGGGCGCCCCCGGCTGCTCACCGGCGGGGACGGGCTCTACAACCTGCTCCAGTGGTGTGCCGGGGTGGGCTGCGTACTGGTCGCCGCGCGGATCGCCGGCCAGCTCGGTGGCGGCCGTCGGGCTCAGTTGATCACCGCGCTCATCACCGGTACCACGCCGATCCTGGCTCTGGAGGCGAGCAGCACGCAGACCGACCTTGTCGTGGCGGGCTGGGTGGCCTGCGTTGCCACGCTCGTGCTCGACGAGCTGCACCGCCGTACCTCCGTCTGGGCCGCGGCCCTGATCGGTGCCGGCGCCGGGCTGACCGCTCTGACCTAGGCGAACGGGCTGCTCGGCGCGGGTCCGCTGCTGCTGATCTGGGCGGCCGCGCAGGTGCGCCGGGCCCCGGTCCGCGCCCTGGCGAGCGGCCTGCTGGCCGCGGGGCTGGCCGCCGCGCTCGCCGGCCCCTACCTGTACCGGCTGGACCGCACGTACGGCAACATGCTGGGCCCGGACTACCTGCGCAACTCGATCTCGATGCAGCGGCACGACCCGGCCGCGGTCCTGGTCAACCTGATGCACGTCGGGCAGACCGCGTTGCAGACGCCGATTGCACCGCTCAACGACACCGCCGCGCGGGCGATCGACGGGCTTGCCCACACGCTGCAGGTCGACCCGAACGACCAGCGGATCGTCTTCTGGGGCGCGACCTTCCCGACGCTGGCCTGGCCGCCCGACGAGGATCGCGCGTCGTTTCCGGTGCAGGGCACGCTCGTGCTGATCGGGGCGGCGGTGCTGCTCGTCCGGCGGGGGCGTCCGCGGATGTACGCGGCGGCGTTCTTCGTGGCGGTACTGCTGTATGCCGCCACCGTCAAGTGGCAGCCGTGGGGCAACCGGCTGATCCTGTTCCTGCTGGTACTCGGCGCGCCGCTGGCCGGGCTGTGGCTGAGTGGGGTGCCGGTCCGGCCGCGGGCGGTGGCCACCTGGGCGACCGTGGTGACGCTCACCGTAGGCGCGAGCGCGGGCTGGCTGGCGGTCGGGTTCGGCTGGCCGCGCCGGCTGGTCGGGCACGGTTCGATCTTCACCGAGAGCCGGATCGAGCAGCGGTTCAACCGGCGGCCGCAGTGGCTCGGGGACTACGTCTGGGCGGCCGATGCGGTACGGGCCGCCGGGGCCCACCGGGTCGGCCTGGTGCAGGGCGAGGACACCTGGGAGTACCCGTGGTGGGTCCTCCTGCACGGTAACGACATCGAGGCACTTCAATCATTGGTACCCGGCCACCAGCCGGTCGTGGCGCCCGGCGACACCGACGCGGTCGTGTGCGTGACCGACGCCCCGACCTGCGACTTCTACGTGCCGGACGGGTGGCAGCTGGAGATGCACGGGACCGTGGGGTACGCGCTGCGACCGCGGTGACCCCGTGCTCAGCCCAGCATGCCGAGGTCGCCGAGCACGGTGTTGTCGACCACCTTGCCGTCCCGGCGCACCTGACGCAGGTACCAGCGCTGCAACGGCGTCCGGCTCTGGTTGAACTGCCAGGCACCACGTGGGCTGTCGAGCTCACCGACGCTGCTCAGCGCCGCGTTGAGGGACTGCGCTGACAGATCGGCACTGGTGAACGTGAGCGCCTTGTCCAGTACGGCGGCCGCGTCGTACGAGCACATGGCGTACGTGCTCGGCATGTTGCCGTAGGTCCGCTGGTACTCCGCCACGAACATCCGGTTGGCCGCGTTGTCCAGGGCCGGCCCGTAGTTCATCGCGGTGTACAGGCCCATCGCCACCTCGCCGAACCGCTGCAGTGCTTCGGCGCTCTCGGTCACGAAGCCGGGCGCGTACACCGGCGGCGTGAGCCCGGCGGACCGGTACGCCCGGAAGAACGCCATGGCCGCCTCGCCGGAGAAGACCGCGAAGACGTTGCGCGCCCCGGAGCTGCGGATCGCGGCGAACGCCTGGGTGAAGCTGCCACCGGTGGCGACCTGCTGGGGGGCCGCGGCCAGGTTGGGATGACCGAGCGTCCCGTTGAACGCGGTGACGAAGCCGCTGACCTGCTCCCGGGCCGCCGCCGACTCGTCGGACAGGACATACACCGGCTCCCCGGTCTTGCTCGCCAGGTACCCGCCGAGGGCAGCGCTCGGGTCGGTGTTCACGTACGAGGTCCGCCAGATGTACTTCACGCTGCCCAGCGTGCTGGGCGAGGCGGCCGAGCCGAGCAGCGGTATCTGCGCCGTCTCGACCTGGTCGCGGATCGCGCTCATGACGACCGAGCTGACGATCCCGGACAGGACGTGTACCGAATCCTTGACCAGCCGGTCCACCGCGGCGCGCCCGGTGTCGGCGGTCTCGCCCTCGTCGAGCGTGGCGACCTGCGCCGGCCGGTTGCCGAGCTGGTTGCCGTGCAGCTTGAGGTAGAGCCGGAAGCCGGCGTTCAGCTCATCGCCGATGGGCTTGTTCGCGCCGGTCTGCGGAAGGATCAGACCGATCCGGACCGGGGTGGCCGGCACCGGCGAGGCCGTGCCCGCCGTCGAACAGGCGGCCAGGGCCGGAGCGGTCGCCCCGGCCGCTCCCACGGCGCCGAAGAGCCGGAGAACCTGCCGTCGGTCAAACTGGGACACGGAGCAGCTTCCTCTCGTTACTTGGATCAGGGCCCCCGTGACACGCCCGCACGCTTCCTACCGCCTCTTCCGGCAGGGCGTCAATGGTCGCGTGACGTACTTCTTGCCGCCGGTCGGAGCATAGGCCCGACTCTGCGGACTAGTCTTTGACGGAGTCAACGGTCTGGTCACCGGGGAGTACCGATGTCATCACTGATCGCCGAGGTTCGCGAGTTCAACCGGTTCTACACCGCCACGATCGGGGTCCTCCAGGACGGGCTGCTGCGGACCCCGTACTCGCTGACCGAGGCCCGGGTCATCTTCGAGCTGGCGCAGAGCGACGAGACCGAGGTCGCCGAACTGCGGCGGCGCCTGGGCCTCGACGCCGGGTACCTGAGCCGGATCCTGGCCCGCTTCGCCGCCGACGGGCTGGTCGTCCGTACCCGGTCGGCCGCTGACGGGCGGCGCCAGGTGACCGGGCTCACGCCGGCCGGCCGCGCCGCGTACCGGGTCCTGGACGAGCGCTCAGCCGCCGAGATCCGCCGGTTGCTGGACCGGCTCGGCAGCACCGACCAGCGCCGCCTCCTGCGGGCGATGCGACCGAGTACGGCTGGGACGCGAGCTTCGAGGCGCTGGTGGCCGGAATCGTCGCCGACTTCAGCCGCGGGTACGACCAGGCTCGCGAGCCCGCACTTGGGCCGGATCGGCAGGGCGGCGTTTGTCGCGAGCCGGCACTTGGGCCGGATCGGCAAGGCGGCGTTTGTCGCGAGCGCGCCTGGCTGGCCGAGGTCGACGGGGAGCGGGCCGGCTGCGTGTTCTGCGTCCGGGAGGACGGGTCGACCGCGCGGCTGCGGGTGCTGCTCGTGGAGCCGGACGCGCGCGGCATGGGCGTGGGCGGCCGGCTGGTGGCCGCATGCGTGGAGTTCGCCCGGTCTGCCGGGTACCGGCGGCTCGTCCTGCTGACCTACGACGTGCTCGCCGACGCCCGGCGGATCTACCAGCGCGCCGGGTTCAGGCTCGTGCACCAGGAGCCGGTCCGGCGCTACGGTCACGATCTGGTCGAGCAGGAATGGGCGTTGGACCTGTAGCCGGGATGCGACCCGCCGACCGGGTAGGGAAGGATGGGAGCATGACGGAGCCTGCGGAGGACAAGCGCACCGTGGTCGTCGTGGGGCCGGACGGGCAGCCGGTAGGCACCATGCAGCTACCGGAGCAGGACAGCGAAGACGGTGACCGCGAGGATCCCGGTTCGCTGGTCCAGCAGCCGGCGAAGGTGATGCGGATCGGCAGCATGATCAAGCAGCTGCTCGAAGAGGTCCGCGCCGCCCCGCTCGACGAGGCAGGCCGGCAGCGCCTCACCGAGATCCACCGCCGCTCGATCGTCGAGCTGGAGGACGGGCTCGCCCCGGAGCTGCGCGATGAGCTGGAGCGGCTCTCGCTGCCGTTCGAGGAGGGCAACACCCCGTCCGAGGCCGAGCTGCGCATCGCGCAGGCCCAGCTGGTCGGCTGGCTGGAAGGGCTGTTCCACGGCATCCAGGCCGCGCTGATGGCCCAGCAGATGGCCGCCCGGCTGCAACTGGAGCAGATCCGGGGAACCCGGCCGGCGCTGCCGCCCGGGTTCGGCGTAACACCCGGTCAGCCGGGTCAACCGGGCCAGCCCGGGGAGGGCGGCCGCACCGGACAGTACCTGTAGCCGGTACCCGGCCTGGACAAAGGTCCTGACCGACCGGGGATCGCTGAATCTGCCTGCCGATCGGCGCCATGCCGCGGGCGCGCGGCTGGCTGTAGGGCCGCTCAGGCAGCCGGTGGGCGGGCCCGGTCGAGCGCGGACCAGGCGACGCGCTTGCGGCAGGCCGCACAGGTCAACACGTCGCCGCACTGCGGGCACCAGTGGTTGATGCGCCGCAGGTACCAGCCCAGCGCCAAGCCGGCCAGCAGGCCCACCAGCCCGACGAGCACGATCAGCGCGAACATGCCGGCATCCTCACCCCGCGTACCCGGTGGCTCGGGTCCGGCCGCCGCGATCGAGTACCGGATCGATCTCCTCGCGCGCGAGCAGGCAATCGGCGGTGAGCGTATCGACGCCGGTACCGCGCGAGGCGCCGGGCCGGTAGGTCACCGTCGCCGCCCGTGCCGAAGCCACCTCGATCACACCGGCCCGCCAGGCGCCGCCCCGGTACACCCAGACGGGATCGGCCGGCTGGTAACTATCCGTAGGCGCGACCTCGCCCGGCTTGCGTTGAGCCGGATGGATGACCGGGGCTGACATGGCCTGTATCCCTTCCATTACGCCGCATGCCATGAATGAACAATCACGCAAGGTTAACAAACCAGTACAGACGCTCTGGCGTTATCATGCGCGTTGTACGTTGCGGACGCAAGAGCGGATGCACGTGCAGATGGAATCGACGGGAGTAACCTCAAAGAGGAGGAAAATGTGGGCGAGGCATACAACGGCATCCCGGCTGGTCGGCTACATGCGACCGGCTGGCGCAAGAGCCAGCGCAGCAGCCCGAGCGGGAACTGCGTGGAGCTGACCACGCTGGCCGACAGCCCGGCGATCGCGGTTCGCAACTCTCGCGACCCGGAAGGCCCGGCGTTGCTGTACACCCGGGCGGAAATCGCCGCATTCGTGCAAGGTGCGAAGGATGGCGACTTCGACGACCTCATCGCCTGAGGTCTTCCGCCGGCCGGTACCCCGTTTCACAAACGAACCGGGGTACCGGTTCCCTATTGTCACCCTCGGGTCATAGCATGCGTACGCACACGAGATCGAACGACTGCCGGCGGGCGGGCCGACACACCCGGAGGGATCGACGTGACGACGGCTCAGCCGGAGGGCGGTTCCGCGAGCGGGCCCACCGTGCTGCGCATCCTGCTGGGCACCCAGTTGCGCCGGATGCGGGAGGCCAAGGGCGTCACGCGGGAGGCGGCCGGGTACGAGATCCGAGCCTCCGAGTCCAAGATCAGCCGGATGGAACTCGGCCGGGTCAGCTTCAAGGAACGCGACGTGGCCGACCTGCTCACCCTCTACGGCGTGACCGACGAGCAGGAACGCACCGCGCTGCTGGCCCTGGCGCACCAGGCCAAGACGCCCGGCTGGTGGCACCGGTACAGCGACCTGCTGCCGAACTGGTTCCAGTACTACATGGGTCTGGAAGCGGCGGCGGAGCTCATCCGGACCTACGAGATCCAGTTCGTCCCCGGACTCCTGCAGACCGAGGAGTACAGCCGGGCGGTTGTCCTCCTGTCCTACGAGCGGGCCTCCGTGGAGGAACAGGAGCGGCGGGTCGCCCTGCGCAAAGCCCGCCAGGAGGCGTTCCACCGGCCCGAACCCCTGCAGCAGCTGTGGGCCGTGGTCGACGAGGCGGCGCTGCGCCGCCCGATCGGCGGTCACAAGGTCATGCACGACCAGCTCCAGTACCTCATCGAGGCCACGCAACTGCCTAACGTCCGGCTCCAGGTGATCCCCTTCCACGCCGGCGGGCACGCCGCGGCGGGCGGGGCGTTCACCATCCTGCGCTTCACCGCCCCGGACCTGCCGGACATCGTGTACGTCGAGCAGCTGACCAGCGCGCTCTACCTGGACAAGCGGGAAGACGTGGACCACTACGCCAACGCCATGGAGCTGCTGTGCCTCAAGGCCGAGCCGCCGGGCCGCACCACCGGCATCCTCCACGGGATCCTGGCGGACTTCGAGGGATCGGGCCGGTGACTGACCTGCTAAGCGGACGTCACAACAGCCGCTCCAGGTAGTCCGCCACCCCGTCGTCCACATTGGACAGCGTGACCGCGTCGGCCACCTCCCGGGCGGCCGGGTGCGCGTTCGCCACCACCACCGCACACCCGACCCAGCTCAGCATGGTCACGTCGTTGGGCATGTCGCCGAACGCGAGCACGTCGGCCGGTGCGATGCCCAACCGCCCGGCGAGGGACGCGAGCCCGGTCGCCTTGGTCACCCCGCGGGCCGACATCTCCACGAGTCCGCCGTACGAGGAGTGGGTGGCCTCCACCCGGTCCGCCACCGCGGTCAGGACGAGCGCGGCCAGCTCGTCGGGGTCGCGGTCCGGAGCGCGCCCGAGCAGCTTCACCGCCGGCCGCGCGACGACCTCGGACAGCGGCACCTCGCGGGCGTCCCCCTCGAACACGACCGGGTAGGCCGGCTCGTGCACCATCCGGCGGCCGTCGTCGATCTCGGCGGCGAAAGCCATCCCCGGTACCGACGTCGCCAGCTTCGTGCACACCTCGGCGAGCACGTCCGGCGCCAGCGGTCGGGATTCCAGTACCGTGTCCGTCGCCGGGTCGTAGGTGACGGCGCCATTGGCGCAGATCGTCGGGTACCCCGCGTCCAGCTCGTCGTAGACCTGGTACACCCAGCGCAGCGGCCGGCCGGTGACCAGCACGACGACTGCGCCTGCCGCGGCAGCCTGGGCCAGTACCTTGGCGCTCCGGCGGCTGATCACCTGGTCCCGTCCGACGAGCGTGCCGTCCAGGTCGGTGGCGATCAGCCGGGGAAGTGTCAATCCTGACCCCGCCACCCCACCCGGTGCCGGTCCTGACCCCGCCACCCCCCTGCTCACCGTTCCGACAGTAGCCGGTCGAGATAGCGGGCTACGCCATCGTCGTCATTGGTCGACGTCACTTCGTCGGCGATCGCCAGTACCTCCGGATGGGCGTTGGCGACTGCGACCCGGCTCCACCCCGCCCAGCCGAACATCGGCAGGTCGTTGGGCATGTCCCCGAAGACCAACACCTCCCGCGGATCGACCCCGAGCGAGTCGGCGACCACCGCGAGCCCGCTGGCCTTGGTCACCCCCGGCGGGCAGATCTCGATGTACCCGAGGCCCGCCTGGGTGATCGTCACCTCCCGCGACGGCGGCAGTTCGCGGGCCATGGCCAGCAGCTCGTCCGGGTGGTACCGCTCCGAGTACGCGAAGGCCTTGAGTACCGGTCCGGCCAGCGCGTCGGACCGGGTGCGGAACTCCAGCGCATCCGGGTACCGCCAGGCCGGATGGGCCTCGCCCCACAGCGGCGCGTCCGGGTGGTCCAGCGCCTCCACCATGACCACCAGCGGCCCGGCGACCGCCTCCAGCGCCTCGATCACCCCGGCGACCAGCGCGCCGGTGACGGTCTCCGCGCGCAGCGTCACCGGCATGCGCCGGTCGGTCACGTCCACCACGCGGGCGCCCTGGGCGAGCACGAGGAAGTCGGCCTCGGGGATGTCCTGGCGGCAGAGCCCGACGATCCGCGGGCCCCGCCCGGTCACGCCGACGATCGGGATCCCGGCCGCCCGGACCCGCCCCAGCACCTCGTGGGAGTACGCGCTGACCGTGTCGTCGGAGCGCACCAGCGTGCCGTCCAGGTCGGTGGCGATCAGTTTGGGCAGGCCAGGACGGGTCATGGGGTCCTCCTTCACGAAGGCGGACCCGCAAGGTTACTCCGCGACGGCCAAAGTGGGCAGCCGTCAGCCCAAGACGTCACGACCGCCGAGGAACGGGCGGAGCACCTCGGGGACCCGTACCTTGCCGTCCGGTTGCTGGTGGTTCTCCAGGATCGGGATGAGCCAGCGGGTGGTCGCGAGGGTGCCGTTGAGCGTCGCGGCCACGTGCGGCTTGCCGTGCTCGTCGCGGTGCCGGACGCCGAGCCGGCGGGCCTGGAAGGTGGTGCAGTTGGAGGTGGAGGTGACCTCGCGGTACCGGCCCTGCGAGGGGATCCACGCCTCGCAGTCGTACTTGCGGGCCGCGCTGGTACCCAGGTCGCCCGCTGCCACGTCGATCACCCGGTACGGGATCTCCACCTTGGCGAGCATCTCCTCCTCCAGGGCCAGCAGGCGCAGGTGCTCGTCGTGCGCCTCCTCGGGCCGGCAGTAGGAGAACATCTCCACCTTGTCGAACTGGTGGACCCGCAGGATCCCGCGCACGTCCTTGCCGTAGCTGCCGGCCTCCCGCCGGAAGCAGGTGGACCACCCGACGTAGCGCATCGGCTGGTCCAGGTCGAGGATCTCCCCGGTATGGTAGGCGGCGAGCGGCACCTCGGAGGTACCCACGAGGTACAGGTCGTCGGCTTCCAGCCGGTACACCTCGGAGGCGTGGGCGCCGAGGAACCCGGTACCTTCCATGGACTCCGGCTTGACCAGCACCGGTGGGATCACCGGGGTGAACCCGTGCTCGATGGCCTGCTGGAGGGCGACCTGCAGCAGCGCGAGCTGAAGCAGCGCGCCCACCCCGGTCAGGTAGTAGAACCGGCTCCCGGACACCTTCGCGCCGCGCTCGATGTCGATCGCACCGAGCCCCTCGCCGATCTCCACATGGTCCCGGGGCGCGCCGAGGTCGGGCGGTTCCCCGACGTGGCGGATGACCACGAAGTCGTCCTCGCCACCGGGCGGGGCACCGTCCTCGACGACGTTGGGTATCGCGAACTGCGCCGCCCGCAGGTCGGCCTCGGCCCGGTCGACCTCCGCCTGGGCCGCCTTGACCTGCCCGGCCAGTTCCTTTGTACGGGCGAGCAGCGCCGCCCGCTCGTCGCCCTTCGCGCGCGCGACCTGCTTGCCGAGCTGGTTCTGCTCCGCCCGTACCGCCTCGAAGGCGGCCACTGCAGCGCGCCGAGCCTCGTCGGCTGCGAGCAACGCATCGACCCCCGATTCAGACTCGCCCCGGGCCCGCTGGCTCGTCCGTACCCGGTCCGGATTCTCGCGCAGCAGTCGCAGGTCAATCACAACTGGTCAGGATACCGGTGGTAGTCAGCGGTTATCGGGCCGGGCGAAGAAGCCCTCGTCCAGCGGCGCCATCGGGGTCACGGTCAGCTCGCGCTCGCCGTCCGGCCCGAACACCTCGGGCTCCTCCTCCGCGGCGGGCGACGGGGCCGGCGCCGCGGGCCGGCGGTTCTGTTGCAGTCCGGTCGCGGTCACCGCGCCCGCGACGAGCAGCAGGACGCCGGCGAAAGCCAGGTAGACGCCCGGGCCGGTGGTCAGGTTCGGCGTCGTGTCCGTGCGCGGGGCCAGGCCGAACCCGGAGAGGGTGTCGAAGGTGTGCAGCGCCGCGCGGGCGACCATGATGACCAGGAGCAGGTTGCCCGCGGCAACCCCGAGGGTGGTACCCATCGCGACCCGCCGCCGCGCCGCCGAGGTCGACAGGGTGTACCCGACGGCGCCCAGCAGCGCGATGACGCCAAGCTGGTACGCGAAGCTCTCGTTGGACACCACCCGGTCGAGCGTGACGGCGAGGTCGTTCGCGGTCGTCGCATCGGTACGCAGTGCCGTGGCGGTGCCGAGGTCGATCCGGGCCCATGGCGCGAAGTCGGCGATCGCCAGCAGGACGAAACCGGCCGCGGCAAGGCCGAACGCGCCGATCCGGGGGGCCGAGAAGCGCAGCCGCGGCAGCCGCCGTCCGGTCCGCTCGACGCTGCCCCACTCCACCGTGTCCACTGCCGCATCATGACATGTAACCCGGCTGATCGACCCCCTGCCGGGAACGTCGGCTAGGTTCAGAGCTATGCCGACTCGTTCTTCAACCGCCAACTGGCAAGGCACCCTCAAGGAGGGCGCCGGTACCATGCGCCTGGCTTCGGGCGCGTACGAGGGCCCGTTCTCCTACGTCTCGCGCTTCGAGGAGGGCCCGGGTACCAACCCGGAGGAGCTGATCGCCGCCGCGCACGCGGGCTGTTACTCGATGGCGCTGTCCGCAAGTCTGGGCAAGGCCGGGTTCACCCCGACCGCGGTCGACACCACCGCCACCGTGCACCTCAACCCGCCGGCCGGTATCACGAAGATCGAACTGTCCACCGTGGCCGAGGTACCGGGCATCGACGAGGCGGACTTCCTCAAGTACGCCGAGGAGACCAAGTCCACCTGCCCGGTCTCCCAGGCGCTGTCCGCCGTCGAGATCACCCTGACCGCCCGCCTGGCCTGACCATGCCGGTCCGGATGGGCCGGGACCGGTTCGAGGAGCTGGTCGGGGACGCGCTCGACGCGGTACCCGCCCAGCTCCTCGACCTGCTCGACAACGTAGTGATCCTGGTCGAGGACGATCCGCCGCCGGACGATCCGCACCTGCTCGGCGTGTACGAGGGGTACGCGCTGACCGAGCGCGGCTGGGACTACGGCGGCGTGCTGCCCGACCGGATCGTCATCTTCCGCCGGCCGATCCTCGCCATCTGCGACACCGAGGAGGACGTCGTCGAGGAGGTACAGGTGACGGTCGCCCACGAGATCGCCCACCACTTCGGCATCGACGACGCCGGCCTGCACGACCTCGGCTGGGGCTGAGTGTCGGATCCGCGGCCGGGTTGTTCGACGTACCGGCTGGGTGTTCACCATCGCGCTATGGATAGTCGCCCTGTACGTATTCGGAAGTGCTGTGACGGGTGTGTCGGCGTTCACCGGTGCTGTGGGGGTTGAGTCGGGGTTGAGACACGCCGTCTGGGGTGTGTGATCTGTGGTTGCTGATGGTGTTTGCTGTGCCGCGTGACGGTGGTG
>WNGQ01005581.1_pt1 | contig 12293 bp, 12 predicted proteins | sample 5407661 | NCBI WGS metagenome assembly WNGQ01 (sample SAMN13153382, study PRJNA577476) | soil metagenome | isolation source: 60 cm soil or saprolite under Garry oak tree replicate 2 | place: USA:California | collected 2016-06-15
ATGCGGTCTTTGCGCACGTACAACATGCCGGTGCCGATGGGCGCCGAGAGCCACTTGTGCAGGCTGGCGCCGTAGAAATCGCAGTCGCAGTCGGGAAACTGAAAGGGCACGTGCGCAAACGCGTGCGCTCCATCCACGATGCTGGTGATGCCTCGCGCGCGGGCCAGCGCGCAAATCTCCTTGACGGGCATAATCTGCCCGGTCATGAACACCACTTGCGAGACGTGGATGACGCGCGTGCGCGGCGTGATGCCCTGCTCGAACATGCGCACCAAATCCGCGGAGTTGTGCGCCGGCACGTCATAATTCAACTGCTTGAGCACGATTTTTTCGCGCCGCTCGCGCTGCTGCCAGGTGGTAATCATGCGGGGATAGTCCTGGCTGGTGGTCAAGATTTCGTCGCCGGGCTGCAAGTCCAGACCAAACTGCGCGATTTGCAGGGATTCGCTGGCATTGCGCGTGATGGCGATGCACTCGGGATCGGCGTTCCACATCTGCGCGAGCTTCTTGCGCACACCTTCGATGCCCGGCTCCAGGTCGTGCCACATGCGGTATGCGGGGAGCTGGTTGCTGTAGCGGATGGCTTCAATCTCCGCTTCCAGGACACTATTGGGCGATGGGGCCACTCCGCCATTGTTCAGATTGATGAACTGGGGATCGCGCGCGTAGGCAGCGCGAATCTTTTTCCAGTATTCTTCGTCGCCGGCCAAGTCTTCCGCAGGGACACCGGCATACGCGCGGTTCAGCATGGCGGCCAGCACCACGGCTTCCGCTCCATAAAGAAAATCACGACGGGTCACTTCAGCGCTCATATCCGTAACTCCCACCACGTAAACTCCGACCACGGGCTGTGCTGGCAAGCATACCGCAAGCGAGGCGCCTAGGGGTCCGAAAAGTCAGGGCGAGCCGGCGTTACGCGAAAAGACAGCGACGTAGACCGAAAAAGCGTTATACCGCCGAGCAAAAAAATTAAGTTTTTTTCTGGCGGACCAGTTGCGAGGCGAAGTGAATCAGCATCTTGCGGTCGTTTTCGGTGATGCGGCGGAGAAGAAGGCTCAGCCGATGAACATAGCGAGCCGACTCACCATCCAGGCCCCAGTGGTCGTGCCCGTTGGTGGCCTGAACAGCCTGCGGGAGAGACGAAGCTTTGGGAGGCGTTTCGCCGTCGTAGAAGAACACATAGAGGGGGACGTCGAGGGCAAGGGCGAATTTTTCAAGCGTCGCCAGCGAAGGAATGGTGCGGCCGTGCTCGAGCCGCGAAACGTAGGAACGCTTGAGTCCAGTGCGCTCCTCGATGTCTCCCTGGGTCAGGTTCTTCTGCTCACGGATGGACCGCAAACGCTCGGAAAGAATCATGTCGTGCCTCTTCCGAATACGAGATTTTGAGGGGCCCCTGTAATGGATGAAACGCAATGCCCGGTCCTCGTCAAAATTGACGGTAGCCCGGCGCTGTGAACTTTGCGCCGAGGCCCGGCTCTTTCCGACTTAAGACCGTAGCGTTGCCGGCGATAATAACATAAAGGATATTGCAAGGCAGCAAACAGAATTAGAGGGAGGACGGGGCGCGATGGACGTCGAGCTCCAAGTTATCCGCGGGGCCCGCGAAGAGCGGGAAGAAGCGTTGGCCGCAATTGCGCAGTGCATTAAGGATCGCGCAGTGAGGCTGTACCAACGCGTCGCAGTGAGGCTGTACCAACGCGCCCAGTCTGGCGCCATCACGACGCGGGCAAAGAAGCGGCAGACTGGCTTGCGGTCATCCGGGCCGACCGCGGCCGGAAAAGCAAGACAGCGGTGACGCCGAGAGAGAAATTCTGCGTAAAGATCTCTACGGTGTGAATCAAACGCTGCGTGCCGCCCAATAGCTCATTTGGAACGACCAACAAAGCCAGCCCACCCAGAATCCAAATCAAGAGACCGACGACGATGGCCGCATGCCACCGCTTCATGCGCAGTGTGAGAATGACTGGCAGCACTGCCAAGGTCATCAGCAATCCGCGAGCGAGCTGGATTCCCCAGAACCACCACACACCGAGACGCGCCACGGTCTGCGGCGCATCCGGATAGTAGCCCTTGGTGAAGAATTGATAAGTGATGGCGCCGAAAACCAAGTAGTAGAGGACATACGCGAGCCCGGAAAGAATGACAGCACTGGTTGAGCCAACAAACGAGCGATGCATAACAGGCAGGTCGGTAGCTCTAGATAATTTCAGAAGCCGCGCCAGCATAGCCAAGACACCTCCAAGAATGAGGTACATGACGATGCTGCTAAACATACCGCGTGTTTCTTGCTCGCGGAATTTTGGGAAGAAAAGTACGGCTTCCGACCGGGTGCAAACCACGGTAACTATCATCAACGCTGGCGCCATCACCGCGAACTGGCCGACCGCGGTGCGGGGGCCGAAGAGCGCGATGGGAACAAACGACCCGGCCATTAGGATTCCTGAAAGCCACCACCAGGGAAAATGCCCCGCACCGAGAGCGGCGATCGTCAAGGGCAAACCTCCAAGCAAGCAATAAAGAATGACCCGCCATTTCATGTTCGTCGTCCTCCTCTTTTTCTACGTGCGTACTTTGTGAGACAACTTCTCGACCACCGAAGCATTTCTTCATAGCTGCGGACGCCGCTCTCGAGAGCCAACCTGCCGGAAAGCGGCATTTGGCCGGCGTTCGCTTTCAAGTATTTGCGGAGTGCGGGCGTGTACCGGCGGAGTTCCCTCGTTAGGCTTTTCAGGAACCGGCTGGCCTGAGCAGAACCTGCCGTTTCGTCCATAAAACCGAACCGCAACATAAGTTCATCCAAGCGATGGATAACGTCGTCCGCTGAGATCGATTTTGTTTGCCAAACCTTGAAGAAGCGTCTGCCGGAAGCCGTGGGTCGAAAAACGCAGCGCCGGCGGCGGCCGGAAGACGGTTGGAGTTGGCCGCGCACCAATCCTTGTTTTTCGAGGCGCTGCAAGGCGGGGTAAATGGCACCCGGACTGTCGCTGAATGTGCCCATGGGAGTATTCGCGAAGATTTTACGCAGGTCGTAACCGGACCGAGATTTTTGGTGGAGCAGTCCGAGCAGCGCATAGCCAAGCAGTGAAGTGTGTTTCATGGTACTTTGCGTACTATACGCTGCGTATCATACGTTGTCAAGAAGATAGGCAAATGCAGTGAGAGTTTTCTCGACCTTATGGCAGGAGGTGATGTTGTCGGGGTCAACAAACCGTCGTAAGCAAGCGAGTTAGTCGAATTCGCGGCGGGGAGGGGACTGCTCGGGGCCGACGCGGCCGGCAGCGATGTCGGCCTTGAAATAATTTTCGCCCAGGATGGGAGAACCCGCGAGACGGCGGAGCATCGCGATCTGGCCGATATGACTCAGCGCATCAGCGACCGGGCCTTGGAACAGGCCTTCGGCCGAACCGTGGAGCGGCTCGGAGGAAGCCAGGTAATCGTCGAACTTTTGGATGGCGGCGAAAAAGCGCTCGACTTCGGAGCTCCAGGGAAGCGGCGCTGAGTCTCTCCAGGCTTGCTTGCCTTGCGCGATGGAAAGAGCCCAATCAAAAAGATCGCCCATGTGCGCGAGGATTTGCGCGGGCGTGCGCGTCTTGTCGCCAATGTGAAAAGTGGCGAACCGGTCCGGGGCGCCGCGCAAAGCCTTTCCGCCACGATACGCAACCGTGGCGAGCGTGTGGCGCAAGAGCTGGCGAGCAGGATCAGCCGATGCTGTAGCAGGCGCTGCGGTCATGGTATCGCTCCTTCCTGAAGGAGAGGTTGCATTGTAAGGATACGCAAGGCGAATTATAAAGGTAAGGGTAAGGAATAAAAAGTTTGCTCGCGTGCGTTTCCGAGGTGTTTTCAGCGGGTTATCTTACCCGTCGCAGCGATTGCAGCTTGGGCGTATAATGCGGGCTCCAGCTATTTCGGTGCGAGTAGGTCAACATGCAACGACGTATCTTTTCTCTCATCGCCCTGTTTGCACTCTTCCCGAGCCTTTCCAAAGCCCAAGACAATCGCCAATCGAAGAACCCTGGAAACGCTCCATCCGCGAGTTCCGACTCCACGGTGGTGAGCCTTCTCCAGCAAAGCCATGACCTGAACCCGCAGTTTCCTTTAAGCATGCGAATCCACCTGCTTGGGCGACAGGCTGAAACGATGTCGCGCGTGGATGCAGAATTGGGCCAAGCCTGGGCTCAGGAATTGCTGGCCTTGGCCACGCAAACAAAAGGAAACCCGCGCTCGATGGCACAAAACTCAGCCATGAGCATTCTTGTGCGACTGAATCCCGACCGGGCGTTGCTATTGCTTCACAGCCTGAGCAAAGAAGAACCACAAGAAGGCTTTACCCTGTCGCTACCTAATAGACAACTCGTCCAAAGAGTATTCGGTGTTCTGGTTGAGCGCGACGGGGTGAAAGCACTTCCCCTGCTGGAGCAGGAGGCCATGCAGATCGGCACCGATGGATCGTACCCTTACGGCGAGTTGGGGCACGCAGCAATGCAGTCTGTTTCAAAGGAATGGGCTGGCGACCGCCCACATGCAGTTGAAGTAGTGCAAAGGGTATTTGATCGAGCATTTGAACGATACACCGTAGGGCCCTGCGCGTATGCGGATGACTATGAGTTCGGAAGGATGCTTCAAGAAGTGAGCGGCGGGATATCCCAGGAATCCGTGCGGCCTGCGTTGCGAATGCTGGTAAAGAATTTGCTTGCAACCGACACCAGCAAGTACCGCTTCGAAGCGGAAGTTTATACAGTCGACGGCAAAACTGCGAAGGTGGACAACGCGATCGACGCAGCACTCTTGAATTTGGGCGGGTTGATCAATCGAATCGATTCCGAGCTTGCCCAACAATTGGAAGCGACTAGACCGCAACTGCAAACGGCTCTGGAATATACAAGAGATGGCCGTATACGTATGTGGATGTTCAACGGAAACGGGCAGTTACGGAACCCGCCACCGCTTAAGGACCCAAATGCAGAGACTAGTACAGATGCGGTGCGCCTGGCGAACATCAATCTCGATGCTGCAATTGCTAGAGCTAAGGAAGTAGCTGACGACGACAGGCGTGCCGACACAATGCTTTTTATCGCAGGAGAGATAGCGGACAAACAGCCGGAGCGAGCCCAAGAATTAATTGCTGACGTCGAAGGCAGCAACAAAACGGGTATCCCGGAGTTGCAACTGGACGTGATCTCCGCCAAAACGTCTGTCACCGCAGCACAAAACAAGAAGGATGAAACACGCGAATTGCTACAACAAGGATTTGCGCTAGCAACTCCGATCATTGTGGAGTTGCAAAAAAGCGGCCAGGCTTCTTTTGTTCCAGGTCTCGGACGGTTGGTCCAAATCGGCATGCAAAATGATCCAGACGCGACAATCATTTTCCTGCAGAGTGTCCCGGCGCCTTGGCTGAGGGCAAACCTTCTGCTGGGAGCCGCCTCGGGGCTGATCATGCAGGCACAGCGTCCGTTGGGCTCTGCAGGTACGCAGGAATCGGCTAAATCGAAGCAGTAACCCAGAAGTTGCCGCAAGAGGCGAGAGTAGTTGCCTTCTACGTTGTCTCGGTTGATTGCGTACGCAAGCTATTGCTTGGTGTAGACGCGGACGTAATCGACTAGCATTTGTTGCGGGAATTGCGTGGTGTTATCGGGTGAGCCGGGCCAGGTGCCGCCCACGGCGACATTCAAAAGCAGGAAAAACGGATGATCGAAGACCCAGGTTCCGCCGGAGGGCCATTGGGATTGCGTAAACGTTGCGTAGAGATTGGTGTCCACGTAGAAACGAACCACGCCCGGTTCCCATTCGACGGCGTAGAGATGAAAAGCGTCTGCAAAAGTTTGGCCCGCGGGAAGGCTGAAAGGAGCTGTGGCGTCGCTGGTACGGCTCGTTGCGCTAGGACCGTGGAGCGAGCCATGCACAGTGCCAGGCTCTTTGCCGATATTTTCCATGATGTCGATTTCGCCGCACGCGGGCCAATTGGCAGTGGTGATATTGTTGCCGAGCATCCAGAACGCCGGCCACATTCCCTGCCCTGCGGGAATTTTGATGCGCGCTTCAAAGCGACCGTAGGCCTGGCTGAAGAGACCTTGCGTTTTCAGGCGGGCGGAAGTGTAGTTGCTCGAAACACCGTCGGAGCAGGTGAAGTTTTCTTTTTGCGCGGTGATGACGAGATTGCCGCCCTTGATTTGAGCGTTCTGCAGGCGATTGGTGTAGCACTCGAGTTCGCTGTTGCCCCAGCCTTTGCCGCCGAGGTCGTAAGTCCACTTGGACGAGTCGGGAACGGAGCCGTCGGCGCCGTTGAATTCGTCGGACCAGACGAGTGTCCAGCCCTTTGCGGGAGGAGGTTGCAGCACCGCGCCGCCGCCGCAACTCAGGGAAGAAAGGAGGAGTACACCTACCAGGAAACCAGGGCCGCGTTGCCACAAAATTTTTCGCATGAAAGGCCAGAGCACAGACTAAAGTCTGTGCTACCAACTACGCGAGATTCAGGGCGCGCTTGAACGAACCTTTTTCGTTCTCAATCTTTTTCTGAAGCTGCAGAATCGCATAGAGCAGGGCTTCCGGGCGCGGCGGGCAGCCGGGGACGTAAACGTCCACGGGAATGACCTGATTGCAACCTTGCACGATGGCGTAGTTATTGAACACGCCGCCGGAAGTGGCGCAAGCGCCCATGGAGATCACCCACTTGGGCTCGGGCATTTGATCATAGAGCTGACGAATCACAGGGGCCATCTTCTGGGAAAGGCGGCCTGCAACGATCATCAAATCCGCCTGACGCGGTGATGGACGAAAAACTTCCGCACCGAAGCGCGCCACATCGAAGCGTGCCGCAGCCATGGACATCATTTCGATCGCGCAGCACGCAAGACCAAACCCGAGCGGCCAGATGGAGCTCTTGCGCGCCCAGTTCACGGCCTTGTCCAGTTGCGTGAAAATGATGCCTTCGTCCTGGAGCAGGCTGCCGAAATCGTCGGGCTTTGTCAGCGTGACGTGTTTGCCTAGCGAAGTACTCATTTCTTCCTCAACACTATTTTCGCATAGGCGCTGCGCTGAAAACAAACGACAGTGTTCGCCACCCACCACTACTGCCTATCAAGCTGAGTGGAGGTACTCAGGTTGTATTCGGAGAGGGAGACGGAACGCGTGGCGCGAAAGTATTGAATGACGGAACCGGGCCAGAGGGTAGTGTTCTCGCCTGTGTGCGTGTCTTGATACCAACTGCGGCAGCCGCCGGATTGCCAAACTGTGCGAGCCATGTGCTCGCGCAGGTTCGTGGCGAAATGCTTTTGCGATTCGGCGCGCACTTCCATCGCGGAAATATTTCGCTTGCGCATCAGCTTCAGACAGTTGATGACGTATCGCACCTGCGCTTCGATCATCAACACGACGGAATTGTGGCCGAGGCCGGTGTTGGGCCCGAGGAGCATGAAGAAATTCGGAAAGCCGCTGACGGTCACGCCGAGATAGGCGCTCAAGCCGTTGCGCCAGGCGTCGTGAATCTCGAGGCCGTTTCTGCCGAAAAGCTTCATGCCGATAAATTGTTCCGTGACGTGGAAGCCCGTGCCGTAGATCAGAACATCCACGGGGCGCTCCGTGTCATCCTGTGTGACGACGCTGCGCTCCCGGACTTCGTCAATCTTTTCGGTGACGAGTTCGACATTGCTGCGCTTGAATATGGGATAAAAATCGTCAGAAAGCAGGATGCGTTTGCAGCCAATTTGATAGCGGGGCGTTAGCGCGGCCCGAAGCTTGGGGTCTCTTATGCTTCTTTCCAGGTGGCGTCGAGCGATTCTTTCCATGTGCTCGCGAACGACGCGATCGCCAAGAAAACTCAGCACGCGCCACTCGAGGGCGAAGAAAAGGAATTTGCGGAATGCCCATGTGAAGGCCGGTATGCGACGAAATCGCTCGCGCCCTTTCTGGGAAAACCCAAAATCGAGGCGCGGCACAATCCACGGAGGGGTGCGCTGAAAAATGTAGAGCTTGCCGGCGCGCGGAGCGATGTGCGGAATGAATTGAATAGCGCTGGCGCCGGTTCCGACGACGGCGACGGTTTTGCCGGTCAAATCCACGTCAGAGCGCCACGTGGCAGAATGAAATGAAGGACCAGAGAAGCGCTCGATGCCGGGAATTTCCGGATAATGCGGCACGTGGAGCGCGCCCATTCCAGAGATCAGCACGCGCCCGTGAATACGAAGGCGTTCACCGCGATTGCCATTGCTGGGGGGGATGTCGTTCGCGGAGATGCACCACCGGGCGGCACCTTCGTCCCAGGAGGCTTCCTGGAAGCGCGTGCGGAAGCGAATGTAAGGCGCAAGGCCGTGGCGCTGCACGCAGGATTTCAAGTATTGCCAGATTTCCTGCTGGCCCGCAAACATGCGGGTCCAATCCGGATTCCGTTCGAACGAAAAAGAATAGAGATGAGCAGGCACGTCGCAAGCACAGCCGGGATAGCGGTTTTCGTACCAAGTGCCGCCGAGGTCGTCGCTCTTTTCGATAATCAGAAACTTTTTCACTCCGGCTTCGAGCAGCTTGATGCCCATGCAAATGCCGGAGAATCCCGCGCCAACGATAAGCACGTCGACGGAAATGTCCGCCGAGGAGTGACGATGGCCGGAGAGTTCAGGCATGTTGGCTCAATCCTACACCAGCTGAACTCTGCGCGTGAGTGTGCCTGTGGAGGAATTCAGCGCTTTCGCGCAAGGATTGGCGGGCTTCGGGAAGTATTTGCAAGGCCAGCTGCCAGGCGTGGGGAACGACCGGCCAGATTTTCAGCTCAATAAAAACACCTGCGGCTCGAGCCTTTTCGGCGACGCGCGTGGAGTCGTCGCGCAGAGTTTCGTCTGCTCCAACATGAATGAGCAGCGGCGGAAGGCCGGACAAATCAGCATAAAAAGGCGAGGCCAGCGGATTGCGGGGATCGGCGTTGCCAAGATAGTAGCGGGCGCTCGGACCAATATCCTCGCCGTTGAACATAGGGCAGCGAGCGGCGTTCGTGCGGATGGATTCCCCGGTGGCGGCGAGGTCGGTCCAAGGAGAAAACAGAGCGGCCGCAGCGGGAAGCGGAGTGCCCGCGGCGCGAAGCGCGAGCATCAGCGAAAGCGCAAGCCCACCTCCCGCGGAGTCGCCGGCGACGACGAGGCGCTGCGCCGAATGGCCGTTCGCGAGAAGGCCGCGATAGGCGGAAACCGCGTCGTCGACGGCAGCCGGAAAAGGATTTTCTGGAGCGAGGCGATAGTTGGGAGCGAAAACGTGGAAACCGTGCAGTGCAAACCAGACCGTGATGGGACGGTGCGTTTCCGCAGAACAGCCGAAGTAGCCGCCGCCGTGTAAATAAAGCACGAGGGCGTCCGTGGAGTTTGGCGATTCAACCCATTCCCCTGGAATCCCGTTAACGGGCGACGAAGTGATGCGCACGGAGGCCGGGATTTTGTAAGGAAGCGGCCGAAGAATCGCGCGCGCGACGCGATAGTCCCGGCAACCCTTGAGGCGACGCTTGACGCGCCACTTGGTAAACCAAACCGCGAGATGAGCTTGAAGACTGGCCATGCCTGGCTGCGCCTGGGCCGCTACGCGGGCCGCGACGAGAGAATAGCAGAGATTGCGGTGAGGAGGCAGGTTGGGGAAGAAAGCTCCGGCGAGGGACTGGGCGTCCCCGCCGGCATGGGGCTAAGACCTTTTGAAAGTGCGCAAGAAGCGCGTGGCTCCGTCAGTAGACACAGGTACAACGCTCTCCAGTCTTTTTGCCAAATACACGGAGAGGCCCTTTTGCGCGAACAAATTGCGATGCCCGCATTTCAGAAAGGAACTTTCGCTGGGCATCGAGAGATGGCAGGGTGGGAAACTGTCACTTTCGAGGTGGATGCTGTGCCCAAGATATAAGATTGGGAAAGAACTGTCAATAGTACTGATAATGTTATTACACGGCAAAACCGGCCTAGACGGTGAGCACGACCTTGCCAAATTGTGAGCCGGATTCGAGATAGGCGTGAGCGGCGGCGGCTTCGGCGAGGGGGAAAACGCGGTCGACAACCGGTTTGAATTTTCCAGCAGCGACAACTTTCATCACCGTGTGAAGCTCAGACTTGGTACCCATATAAGAGCCTAGGAGCGAAAGCTGGCGGCTGAAGAGGAAGCGCAAATCTACCTTGGCGTCGAAACCTGTGGTGGCGCCGCAGGTGACCAGGCGGCCCGAGGAAGCAAGGCTGGAGAAACTGTCTTCCCAAGTGGCGGTGCCAACGTGTTCGAAGACGATGTCGACTCCGCGTTTGTTGGTGATTCGGCGGACTTCGTCGCGGATTTTTTGTGTCTTGTGATTGATGAGATGGTCGGCGCCGAGTTCTTTCGCTTTGGATAGCTTTTCATCGGAACCAGCGGTGGCGATGACGCGCGCGCCCAAGAATTTTGCGATTTGAATGGCCGCGCTGCCAACGCCGCTGCCCGCACCCAGAATGAGGACATCTTCGCCGGGCTGCAATTGCGCGCGAGAGATGAGCATGTGCCAAGCGGTTTGAAAAACGAGCGGAATTGCCGCGGCTTCTTCCCATTTGAGGTTTTCGGGATAAGGGAGGCAATTCACTTCGGGTGCGCGCACAAATTCGGCGCACCCGCCGTCAATCATGTATCCGAGGTTCGTCGCTAGGCGGCAATGGTTGTCGAGGCCGGCGAGGCAAGCCGGGCATTTGCCACAGCTTACCAGCGGCGCGAGGACTGTTTTCTGTCCCACGCGAATGTTGGTAACGTCCGCGCCTATCTTCGCGACTTCGCCGGCTATGTCGCTCCCCGGAATGTGCGGAAGCGGGATCGGCACGTTGGGCAGGCCGCGGCGCACCCAAAGGTCAAGGTGATTCAGGGCGCAAGCCTTCACCCGCACCAAGACCTCGTTGGAACGGAGAGTGGGCTCCGGTGCGTCTTCGTACCTAAGCACGTCCGGACCGCCATGCTGATGGAAAACTATGGCCTTCATGAGACCTCCGCGTCGGCTGCAAAATCCGAACGGTAACATTCAGGAGCGGGAGTGTCCAGAAAGTGACGCGCATTGACAGCAAGAATGGCGCGCCGTAGGCTGGCAGGAGAGGAAGTCTGTGGACCTGTTTGAAGAAATCGTAAAGATGCGGCGCGGGGGACAGCGCGGGGCGCTGGCCACCATCGTGCACACGAACGGCTCGATTCCGAGCTATGAGAGTTCACGGATGCTAGTGCGCGAAGACGGCTCGATGGCGGGAACGATTGGCGGGGGATGCGTGGAGGCGGAAGTTTGGGCGGCAGCGAAAGAAGTGATGCAGATAGAAGCGCCGCGAAAGATGGTCTTCCATCTGAATAATGAAGCGAGCTACGACAACGGGCTGATTTGCGGCGGGACTCTGGAAATTTTTGTGGAGCCGATTTTGCCGCAGCCGTTGGCCTATTTGTTTGGCGGCGGCCACGTTTCAATTGCCGTTGCGCGGGCCGCGCACGCCGCAGGATTTGGCATTGTCGTGGTGGACGATCGCGAGGCATTCGCGAACAAAGAACGCTTCCCGATGGCGCAGGAAGTTTACACGAGCTATGAAAAGGCGTTCGAGAAAATCAGGCCGAACCCGGCGAACTATCTGGTGATTGTAACGCGAGGACATAAAGAGGACATGCGCGTGCTCGGGTGGGCGGTGCGCACCGAAGCGCGCTACGTGGGGATGATTGGCAGCAAGCGCAAAGTGATGTCGGTTTACAAAGCGCTAGAGAATGATGGCTACAAGCCGGAAGAATTCGAGCGCGTATTTGCGCCGATGGGGCTGGATATTGGGGCGCTTTCGCCTGAAGAAATTGCCGTGAGCATCACCGCAGAGTTGGTGGCGGTCCGGCGAAACGCATCGAACGCGGAGCACAAGAAACTAAAGATGGAGACGCGCCCGGCGGTTCATTCCGTGGGCCAGACTGCCGGCGAGCGCTGAAAGGGACACATGTTGGCCGCCGTCATCCTCTCCGGCGGGGCCTCGAGCCGCATGGGCTCGCCCAAGGCGCTACTTCCCTACCAGGGCCGGCCCTTCCTCGAACATTTGCTGGAAATCACAACGCGGCCGGAAATTGGAGCGCGCAAGGTAGTGCTGGGCGCGGACGCGGATTCCATCGCCAAAGTCATTCCGCTCAAAGCGAATGAGATCGTCATCAACCCCGATTGGGAAAAAGGCCAACTGAGTTCGATTCAAGCGGCGGTGCGGAAGCTGCCGGCCGGAACCGACGGAATGATCCTCTGCTTGATCGACCATCCGTTGATCAGCTCGGCGTTAGCCGGCGAATTGATCACGCAATTTTACAAATCGAAGAAGCCG
>WNGQ01007285.1_pt1 | contig 12293 bp, 9 predicted proteins | sample 5407661 | NCBI WGS metagenome assembly WNGQ01 (sample SAMN13153382, study PRJNA577476) | soil metagenome | isolation source: 60 cm soil or saprolite under Garry oak tree replicate 2 | place: USA:California | collected 2016-06-15
GGCGATACGGGTTCCCCGGAAGTGCAGGTCGCCTTGCTTACGGCCCGGATAAACGGGCTGACCGACCACTTCAAGACGCACGTCAAGGACCATCATTCGCGGCGCGGATTGCTGAAGATGGTGAGCCAGCGTCGCAAGATACTCGATTACCTCAAGCGAAAGAACAACGGGAAGTATCACGAGCTGATCGAGCAACTTGGCCTGCGCAAGTAAATCCTCGACGCCCATGGGATCCCGATGGGCGTTTTGATTTCCAGATACGGTCCGGCGGCAGTGCGTCGGCACCGGCCTCACCAGAATGACCGGGCACAGCGCCCGAGTTCCGTCAACCGATCGAGAAAACCATGCGGCTAACCCCCATCAGGAAGACATTCACCTACGGCGCGCACCAAGTGACGTTGGAAACCGGCGAAATGGCGCGCCAGGCGCACGGAGCGGTCGCCGTAAGCATGGACGACACAGTCGTGCTGTGCACCGTGGTCGGAGCGCGGCAGGCCAAGACAAGCCAGGACTTCCTGCCGCTCACCTGCGACTACGTCGAGAAGACCTACGCCGCAGGCAAGATTCCCGGGGGCTTTTTCAAGCGCGAGGGCAGGCCTTCGGAAAAGGAGACACTGACCTCCCGGCTGATCGACCGGCCCATCCGCCCGTTGTTTCCGGACGGGTTCTACAACGAAGTGCAGGTGGTTGCCCAGGTGTTGTCGTGCAACCCCGAAGTCGATCCGGACATTCCGGCATTGATCGGGGTCTCGGCAGCGCTGACTATTTCCGGGATTCCGTTCAAGGGCCCGATCGGGGCCGCGCGCGTCGGCCACATCAACGGCGAATACGTGCTCAACCCTACCGCGACACAGCTCAAGGAAAGCCAGCTCAACCTCGTGGTGGCGGGCACGGAGCACGCCGTGCTGATGGTGGAATCGGAAGCGCACGAGCTTCCAGAGGACGTGATGCTCGGCGCGGTCGTTTTCGGCCACGAGCAGATGAAAGCGGCAATCCAGGTGATACATGAATTGGCCGACGAAGCGGCAAAGCCCGCTTGGGACTGGAAACCCGCGGAGAAAGATCAGACGCTCGTAAGCCGTATCAAGGAGCTGGCCGAGAGCGAGTTGCGAGCTGCGTTCGCGCTGCGCCATAGACGGTATCTGGAAGCGCGTGTTCGATGACGTCGGCGTGGGCAAGGAAGGCGGGCCCGACGCCAACGCGGTGAAGGAAATATGCTTCGAGCTCGAATCGAGAATCGTACGCAATCAGATCCTGGACGGCGAACCCCGCATCGACGGCCGCGACACGCGCACCGTTCGGCCGATCAGTGTACGCGTGGGCGTGCTGCCCCGCACGCACGGCTCGGCGCTCTTTACCCGTGGCGAAACGCAGGCATTGGTGGTGGCGACGCTCGGGACCGGGCGCGACGAGCAGATCATCGATGCGTTGATGGGCGAATACAAGGAGCGCTTCATGCTCCATTACAACATGCCGCCTTACGCCACGGGTGAGACGGGTCGCATGGGCTCGCCCAAGCGTCGCGAGATAGGCCACGGACGGCTCGCGAAGCGCGCGCTCGTGGCAGTTCTGCCGGCAGCCGAGGAATTCGCTTATTCGATGCGCGTCGTGTCCGAGATCACCGAGTCGAACGGCTCGTCCTCAATGGCCTCGGTTTGTGGCGGCAGCCTCGCGCTCATGGACGCGGGCGTGCCGATGAAGGCGCACGTCGCGGGCATCGCCATGGGCCTCATCAAGGAAGGAAAGCGCTTCTCCGTTCTCACCGATATCCTGGGTGACGAGGACCACCTCGGCGACATGGACTTCAAGGTAGCGGGAACCGAGCGCGGCGTGACTGCGCTGCAGATGGACATCAAGATCGAGGGTATTACCAAGGAGATCATGCAGGTGGCGCTCGCCCAGGCGCGCGAAGGCCGCATGCACATCCTCGGCATCATGAAGGAGGCGCTGGAGGGGTCCCGTGCTGAGATCTAGATCAATCCCGAGAAGATCCGCGACGTGATCGGCAAAGGCGGGGTGGTGATCCGCGGGCTGCAGGAGGAGACGGGGACGACGATCGAGATCTCCGATGACGGCACAATCTCGATCGCCTGCGTTTCGGCCGAAGGTGGTCAAGCTGCAAAGAAGCGCATCGAGGACATCACCGCCGACGTCGAAGTGGGTCGCGTGTACGACGGCACGGTGCTGAAGCTGCTCGACTTCGGAGCAATCGTGCAACTTCTGCCGGGCAAGGACGGGCTTCTGCACATTTCGCAGATCGCCAACGAGCGCGTCAACAACGTCTCCGATTACCTCAAGGAAGGCCAGCAGGTAAAGGTCAAGGTGCTCGAGGCCGATGAGAAGGGCCGAGTGCGCCTCAGCATGAAAGCGGTCAAGGAAGCCACCGCGGCAACGCAATCCTGAGCGAGCGCTGAAAGAGCGCCCCAGGGCGCCTGCGTTCGGAGATACTCGCTGCTCGCGATGATCGACCTTCGGCCGATCACTTTGCGGTTTGCTTCTCCCTCAGCTCGTCGAGCGTCTTGCAGTCGATGCACAAGGTCGCGGTGGGCCGGGCCTCCAGCCTCTTCAGGCCGATCTCGACGCCGCAGTTCTCGCAGTAGCCGTAGTCGTCCTTGTCGATGCGCGCGATGGTCTCGTCGATCTTCTTGATGAGCTTGCGCTCGCGGTCGCGGTTGCGCAGCTCCAGGGCGATGTCGGATTCCTGGCTGGCGCGGTCGTTGGGATCGGCAAACAAGGTCGCGTCGTCCTGCATCGCGTGGACGGTTCGATCGATATCCTGAGACAGCTCTACCTTCAGCGCCTCGAGAACTCTTCTGAAGTGCGTGCGCTGCCCGGGATTCATGTACTCCTCGCCCTTTTTTGGCAGGTACGGCGGGAACGCCTTGTGAAGCAGCTCCAAAATCGCAACCTCCGTGCTCGCAAAGAGAGAGGCACTGATACCAGAAATTAAAAAGGCGGGCAAGTGAATTTCACCCGCGAACGCTGTCCTTTCCGCATTGACCGTGCCAGGCGCGCGGGCGTAAGATGCCAACCCGCGGGGTGTAGCGCAGCCTGGTAGCGCGCTTGCTTTGGGAGCAAGATGTCGGGAGTTCAAATCTCTCCACCCCGACCAGATTTTTGCGGCAGCCGGCGCCGAGATGGCTGCGATGTGGCTTACTCGTGCCCGTAGCTCAAACTGGATAGAGCACCAGCCTTCTAAGCTGGGGGTTGTGGGTTCGACTCCCGCCGGGCGCGCCAATCGTTTCCGTCGAGTTTCTCAAAAGGCGAGACACTGCAGACGAAAGGAAGGTCTAGATGATCGAAGTCCATACCTGGCCCACACCCAATGGGCACAAGATCCACATCATGCTCGAGGAAACGGGCCTCGAGTACGAAGTCCGGCCCGTCAATATCCGCACCGGCGAGCAGTTCAAACCCGAGTTCCTGAGAATCAGCCCGAACAACAAGATCCCGGCGATCGTGGATCGCAATGGACCGGACGGAAAGCCAATCGCGGTTTTCGAGTCGGGAGCGATCCTGGTTTACTTGGCGGGAAAAACGGGGAAGCTGCTGCCCCGTGACGATCGCGGAAAGTACGTCGCGCTGCAGTGGCTGATGTTCCAAATGGGCTCGGTCGGACCCATGATGGGGCAGGCCGGACATTTCCGCAGCAACGCCGTGCCCGAGCCGATTGAATACGCGATCAACCGCTACTCGAACGAAGTACGCCGGCTGCACGGCGTCATGGAGAGGCGGCTCTCCGAGGCTCCGTACTTTGCCGGGGCGCAATACTCGGTCGCCGACATCGCGATTTTTCCGTGGCTCCGGGCGAGCGAACGCAACGGCATCGACTGGGCGGAATTCCCCAGGGTGAAGAAGTGGTTCGACGGAATCGCGGCGCGCCCCGCGGTGCAGCGGGCCTTGAAAGTCCTCGCCGACGTTCAGACCACGCCTCCGGGTCAGTACGATCCGAAAGCGCGCGAGATCTTGTTCGGCGCGACGCAATACCAGCTTCACTCATAGCACCTGCGACGCGTTTCTTCGGTCGGCCTTGACGCCGGCGTCGTTGCCCACCTGTGCCCTGCGCGCGTTCCGCGACCAGTACCTCCTCACCAACAACTTAGGCAAGTGGTCGTGAAGCAGATTATCGGCTGAGTCCTCCGCTCGCCGATGAGCTGAGTGCCCACGACGGCTGGCGCGCGATCGTACGCGTCGCCCTCGCGCCGCTGGTGATGTTGAGCAAGTGGCTCGTCAGCGGAGAAACGTTCGAGAAGCAGACGGCCGATCGGCCTTGAAGTATTTCCCTAAACCCGCGAGCCTCATCGTGCCCTTGTAGAGGTTTCTTTACAGACCCCGTTGGGTTTTCCTGACAGCGAGCTCGGATTAATGACAAAAAGGATGAATTTCCGATAGATAACATCACGGAAAGCTTGCCGTTTTTTCCCTCTTACCCTATGGTCGGTTTCGGGGAAGTAGAAGCTCGAAGAAGCCAGAACCCAAGGGGTCTATCAAGGAGAGCCTATGGGCCAGGAACTCCGAATCATCATGGTGGAAGACGTCGAGAGCGACGCCGAGCTCGCGGAACGCGAGCTGAAGCGCGCTGGCCTCGCGGTTCATGCGCGCCGCGTGGAGCGCGAGGAAGACTTCCGGCGCGAGCTCGGCGAATTCCGCCCTCATGTCATTCTTTCCGACTTCAGCATGCCGCAATTCGACGGCATGAGCGCGCTCAGGATTGCGTGCGAGATCGTCCCCGATGTGCCTTTCATCTTCGTCTCCGGAACCCTGGGTGAGGACTACGCTATCCGGGCGCTGAAGAACGGCGCGACCGACTATGTCCTCAAGAACAACCTCGTGCGCCTGCCGCCCACGATCGAGCGGGCGGTCAGCGGGGCGGCCGCCCGCGCAAAGCGCAGGCGCGAAGAGCAGCTCCTCGCGCTCGAGCACACCGTGGTCCGGCACATCGCGGACGCCGACAGCGCGTCAATCGGGCTGAAGGCGATCATGCGCGCGATATGCGAAACCGAAAGCTGGGACGTCGGTCGGTACTTTCGCGCCGACGAGAAGGCCGGGGTGCTGCGGTTCAGCGAAGCATGGAGTGCCGCCGGTTCCGATATCGAGCGGTTTATCGAGAAATCGCGCGACATCCGTTACGCGCCGGACGTCGGACTGGCGGGCAAGGTGTGGCAGTCGGGACAGCCTGTCTGGGTCGCCGACATCACCCGCGACCCTCGCGTCGAGGAGGCCGGGCTTGCTCGCGACACGGGCTTGCACGGAGGGTTCGTTTTTCCCGTGAATGCCGAAGGCAAAACAATCGGTGTTCTGGCTTTCAACAGCCGCGAAGTCCGGGAGCCGGAGGACCGGCTGCTGCGTGCCATGCGCGTGATCGGCAGCCAAATCGGGCAGTTTCTCGCGCGCCAGGAGCAGCAGCGGCACATCGCCCGCCTCAACCGGATCTACGCCGTGTTGAGCGGAATCAACTCGACCATCGTGCGTGTCCGAGAGCGCGAGGAGCTGCTTCGCGAAGCCTGCCGGATCGTGGTCCGGGCCGGAGGATTCCGGCTGGCGTGGCTCGGCCTCGTGGACTCAAAAGCGAATCGGGTGAAGCCCATGGCTTGGGAGGGAGCGGGCGAGGGCTATATCGGAATGATACCCCTCGGGCTCGATGAGAACGCCCCCGGGGATTACGGTCTTGCCGGGCGCGTCGTTAAAGAACGCAAGGCGATGGTCGTCGAGGACATGGCCGTGGACCCGCGGGTCACGCTGCGCAAACAGGCGCTCGAGCGCGGTTTTCGCTCGCTCGCCATTCTGCCTTTGTTGGTGGCGGAGCAGCCCGCCGGGGTGCTCGCTCTGTACGCGGACGCGCCCGGGTTTTTCGACGCCGAGGACGAAATGCGGTTGCTGCTCGAGCTTGCCGGCGACATCGCGTTCGCGCTCGAGCACATCGAGAAAGCCGAGCTGCTCAACTACCTCGCCTACTACGATCCACTCACCGGGCTCGCGAACGCGACGCTTTTCCGCGAGCGCCTCGCGCGCTTCGTGGACGCCGCGCGCGGGGCCCGGCACAAACTTGCCCTCGGGCTCGTGGACGTCGACCGGTTCAAGACCATCAACGATTCGCTCGGCCGCCAGGCGGGCGACGAGCTGCTCAAGCAGATCGCGCGCCGGATTTCCGAATACGTGAAGGACCCAAGCGAGCTTGCCCGCGTAGCAGCCGACCGCTTTGCGGTGGTGCTCGCGCGCATCGACCGCGAGGACGATGTCGCGCGGCTCACCGAGCAGCGGCTGGCGCAGTGCTTCGGCACGCCGTTCCGTGTGGGCGAGGCCGAGCTGCGGATCTCGGCCAAGGTCGGGCTTTCAGTGTTCCCGAACGACGGCGTAGACGCCGAAACCCTCTTCAAGAACGCGGAGGCCGCGCTCAAGAAGGCAAAAGGAACGAACGAGCGCTATCTCTTCTACACGCACCAGCTCACCGAGCGGATCGCTGAACGGCTTTCCCTGGAGAACAAGCTGCGCCAGGCGCTGGAAAGACAGGAGTTCGTCCTGCACTACCAGCCGAAGGTGGACACCGACACCCGGCGCGTTGTCGGCGTCGAGGCGCTGATCCGGTGGATGAGCCCGGAGCGCGGCCTCGTGCAACCCCTCGAGTTCGTCCCGCTGCTGGAAGAAACAGGCCTCATCCTCGAGGTCGGCGGATGGGCGCTGGAGCAGGCCGTGCGCGACCACGCGCACTGGCTCGAGCAGGGAATCGTCGCCCCGCGGATCGCGGTGAACGTCTCGGCGATCCAGCTGCGCAGGCCAAATTTCGTCAACATCGTCGAAACGGTGATCAAGCGGGGCGCGACACCGCACGGGCTTGACTTGGAGATCACCGAGAGCTTGCTCATGGAGGAGGTCACGGCCAATATCGAGAAGCTGAAAGCGCTGCGCGAGCTGGGGGTGAGCGTCGCGATCGACGACTTCGGCACCGGCTATTCGTCGCTCGGATACCTCGCCAAGCTCCCCGTGCAGTCGCTCAAGATCGACCGGTCCTTCATCATCACGATGCTCAAGGAACCCGACACCATGACGCTGGTTTCGACGATGATCTCGCTCGCCCGCGCGCTGCGGCTCAAGGTCATCGGCGAGGGCGTCGATTCCGAAGACCAGGCGAATTTCCTGCGGCTCGCGCGCTGCGACGAGATGCAGGGCTACCTGATCAGCAAACCGGTGCCGCGCGGCACCATCACGGCCCTGCTCAGGACGGGGACTGCTGCCGCGAGGAGGGTTTCTGCCTAGGGCGCCTATCTCTTAGCGGACGGCGTGGAAGGTGGAACAGGCTAACTATCGCCGGGCACGCAGTCCCTGGCGCTGCGCGCTCGCCAGTTCGAATTCGAGGCACACCACGTTGGCGAATCCGTAAGCCCCAAACTCGCGCATCTCCGCATGCGGCAGCGACTTCATCTCCAGCACGCAGGAGACGCTCGGCTTGTCCGGGTGGAAAATGAACTCATGAGAGATTGCAGGGCCGCGGGGCCCGCATATCTTCAGAGCGGCATCCTTCAGCGCAAAGAAGTCCGGCGCATCCCGAAGCGTCTTCAAGGCCTCAGCAGTGGTCACAGTCACATGCCGTCCCTCGAGTGCTTTTTAAACGGCTCATGAGATCGTAGGCCTGTGGTCTTAATGGCCTTAGCAAGGACGTAGCCCGATCGGACTACGGTCCTTACTAAGGGGAAGGCACGGTGTTTGCTGGGTCAATATCATGGTGGCCCGTTACCTTGAAGCTATTCAATGCCTGAATCTCATTGCGCCCGAGCGTTTAGCGGAGGCGCTTGAGACCGCCGATGGCCGCGTAGGGCTGCGCTCTTTCCAAGAAGGATGTGATCCTGCCCTTATGGAAATCGTTTTTTCAGTTCCGGATGACCAATTTCGGTGGTTCCTGCTAGTGTTGCGCAGAATGTCCGAAAAGTACAAGCGCAAAAAAAGTGCACCAGCTCTCCAGGACAATACGCTGAGCTGTTCGAGTACCGATACCCAGATCTCTACCGATTTTCACTAGTCCGACTTTGCGCTGGCTTAGCGCTGGTCGGTTTAAGACCGTCAATAGCGCAAGATATTACGAATCGATCCTTGTATTACCAATTTGGAGTGGTCACCGTTGCGGAGAACTAGAGGAATGGGGTGGCCGATGGGATTCGAACCCACGACAACCGGAATCACAATCCGGGACTCTACCAGCTGAGCTACGGCCACCGTCGATCAGCGGGCGGAATTATACCGTAGAGACCTGTCCTTGAGATCGTGTCCCTAGAGCTTTGACAGGATGTTGCGGAACTTCGCTTCTACCTTGCGGCGAAGTTCCGGGGTGGCACGCGCCACCGGAGGGAAGTCCTTCAGCATGTCGAACGGCCGGCACGCGTCGATCACGGCGCGGGAATTCCAGTTCGCACCGCGCGGGATGCGCGGGTCTAGAGGCCCGCTCCACATCCTTCGGATGATGTCGATGTCCTCCGCGGGATCGCAGCGCGTGCACATCGCCCAGAGCACGTCGAACAGATTCGTGGGATCGATGTCGTCGTCGACCACGACGACGAACCGGCCTAGATAGGATCCGGACTGGCAGCTCGCCGCCGCCATGGCGGCCTGCTTGGCGTGGCCGGCGTAAGCCGGCTTGATGGCGATGACGTTGAACATCCGTGCGCCGCCCGCCTCATGGCACCACACGCCTTTCACGCCGCTCAACCCCGCGCGCTCGACCTCGTCCCAGATCATCCCGGACTTCATGACGCATTTGCTGTAGGAGAAATCTGACGGCGGGCGCATCGGAGTGGCCATGGTCAATATCGGGTCGTTGCGGTGATAGATGCGCTGGACTCGGATCACCGGCTGCTCGCTCTTGCCGCCGGCGTAGTAGCCGGTGAATTCGCCGAACGGCCCCTCCGGCGCGACATCGCCCGGGACCATCTCCCCTTCGAGAACGATTTCCGCGTGGGCGGGCAGGGGCAAGCCGTAGAGCTCGCTTTCGATCACTTCGAACGGTTGACCGCGGTGCCCGCCCGCGTAATCGTATTCGGAAAGGCCGAAACGCAGCTCGTTGCCGCCTGCGAGAAAGAGCAAAGGATCATGGCCGCACGACACGAGCACCGGGCAAGGCTTTCCCTGCTTGAAATACTTCTCTCGGATCTGGCGGCCGTGCTTGCCCGGCGACATCCAGACGCCGACCCTCTTCGCGTCGTGCACCATCACGCGGTACGTGCCGCAGTTGATCCAGTTTTCCTCCGGGTCGCGCATGATCACGAGGTCGTCGGTGCCGATGTAGCGGCCGCCGTCGAGCTCGTGCAGGAACGGCACCGGGAACTTGAGCACGTCGAGTTTCTCTTCAGGGAGAATATTCTCGAGAATCGGACCGTCCCGCACGATGCGGGGCGGGATGGGGCGGTGAGCTTTCATGCGATCACGGTATGCACGCACCACGTCGAGCGGATGAGCGGGAACAGCAAACCCCAGCGTGATCGCCAGGCGCCGCATCGAGTTGGTCGATCCGGACAGCACGCGAAAACCCCGCGGGTATTCCGGCACATCCTCGAACAACACCGCCGGCGCGTCGGGCCGCTCGTTCACGGACTCGGCGAGCGTGCCCATTTCCAGATTCCAGTGAGCACCGGGAACCCTCAGAAGCTCGCCTGCTCGTTCGATACGGGAAAGAAATTCCCGCAAGTCTCTGTGCGGACCGTCGTAGTCGTTCCAGATCTTGATCGGGGCGGGATCGTTCATGGGCTTCCTTCCTCAGTCGGCGCGGATTCTTGCTTCTGCGCTGACGCGGCCAATGCCGGAGCGGCTGCAAGAGAGACGAGAGCCAGGGCGGCGGCGGACAATCTGTGATTCGGCATGAACGCTCCGGCAGTTATTGTAAAGCCGATCCGGGCAGATCTTCGCGGCTCGAAACAAACACGCAGTCGTAACCGGCGCTGGTCTCGGGCCAGATGAACGGGAGCCGCGGAAACGCCCGCTCCAGTCTGCGGCGATTGTGGCCGATCTCCACGACGAGGAGCCCGCTCGGTCGCAGAAAATCCCTTGCTGCGAGCAAAATCCTGCGTGTGAATGCCAAACCGTCCCGCCCGCCGTCGAGCCCGAGCCGTGGTTCCCGCCGATATTCGGGTGGAAGGCGCCGCATGGCCGCCGCTCCGACATAAGGCGGATTGGCGAGGATGAGGTCGTAGCGTTCCGGTTCCAGGTCCGCGAAAAGGTCCGTGCGCACGAGCTTGACGCGCTCTTCGAGGCGGTAGGCCCGCAGGTTCCGGCGCGCGACGGTGAGCGCCCCTCGCGAAACGTCGGTTGCGTCCACAGTAGCGTGCGGAAAGGCCAACGCGAGCAATACCGCCAGGCAGCCCGAGCCGGTGCACAGGTCGAGCGCCCGGCGTACTTTCCGCGTGCGCGGGAGCCAGGGTGAGAGCCGATCCCGAAGCAGCTCGGCGATGAAAGACCGCGGCACGATGACGCGTCCGTCCACGTAGAACCGGTGCTCTCCCAGCCAGGCCTCCTTCAAGAGATAGGCTAGCGGACGGCGAGTGCGGATGCGCTCCTCGATGAGCCGTGCAGCATTGCGGCGTTGCCGCGCGGTCAGCTCATAGCCAAGCGCCTGCGCGAGCCTGTCGTGGGGCAGGCGCAGCACGCTCGTGAGCAGCCACGCCGCTTCGTCCCGCGCGCTGTGCGTCCCGTGGCCGAAGCGGAGGCGGCCCGCCCGGAAGCGCCGTTCCGCGTAGCCCAGCCAGTCGCGCAGCGCCGCCGAAGGCACGGCGTCGGTGTGCGCGGAAAACCGTGAACGGGTCAGGATGCGAGGAGCCGCTTGAGCAGACCGAGGTAGATTTCGCGCAAGGCCTCGATTGCGGCGAGATCGACATGCTCGTTGATCTTGTGAATCGAGGCGTTCACCGGACCGAACTCGACGACTTCGCTACAGATGTCGGCCATGAAGCGCCCGTCCGATGTTCCGCCCGTGGTGCTGATCTCGGGTACCTCCCCCGTGACGTCCCGGATCGCAGCCGACGACGCATCGACCAGCTTGCCGCGCGGCGCGAGATACGGCACGGCGGAGAGAGTCCAGTCGAGCTGGTATTCGAGTTTGTGGCGGTCGAGCACCGCGTGCACGCGCCGCTTCAGGCCCTCGGCCGCGCTCGCCGTGCCGAAGCGGAAATTGAATTTGATCTCCACTTCGCCCGGGGTCACGTTGTCGGCGCCGGTTCCGCCGTGGATGTTCGAGATCTGCCAGGTGGTCGGCGGAAAGGATTCGTTGCCCTTGTCCCATTCGGTCGCTCCGAGCTCGGTGAGAGCCGGCGCAGCAAGGTGGATCGGGTTCTTTCCCAGATGCGGATAGGCGATGTGAGCCTGCACGCCCTTCACCCGCAGCACGCCCGAGAGCGAGCCGCGGCGGCCGTTCTTGATGGTGTCGCCGAGCCTCGCGACGCAGGTCGGCTCGCCCACCAGGCAGTAGTCGATGCGCTCGCCACGGCTCTTCAGCAGTTCGACCACCTTCACCGTCCCGTCGACCGCCGGACCTTCCTCGTAGGAGGTGATCAGAAGCGCGATGGATCCCTTGTGGGAAGGGTGCTTGGCGAGGAAGCCCTCGATGGCCACAACGAAGGCTGCGATCGAGGTCTTCATGTCTGCCGCTCCGCGCCCGAAGAGCTTTCCATCGCGCTCGGTGGGCACGAAAGGGTCGCTGTGCCACTTCTCGATCGGACCGGTGGGCACGACGTCAGTGTGGCCGATGAAGCAGAGAAGGGGACGGGCGTCGCCGCGCCGGGCCCAGAGATTGGTCACCTGCCCGCGCCGGATGGGCTCGATTGCAAATCCGAACCGCGCAAGACGTTCGGCGAGGAATTCCTGGCAACCGCCGTCTTCGGGAGTGACCGAGCGGCGCGCGATCAGCTCGCGGGCAAGCCGGAGCGTCGCGGCCGGTTCAACGGCCGGCATGGTGATTCTCGGCGGAACCGGCCCAGCAGAGGGAAACCGGGTGGGTCCTGACGACCGGCATCAATGCTATGCGCGCTCCGTCTCGTCGAGCTTGAATTCGCTGAACGGGGCACTGGTGGCGAGCGCCGCGGCCCTGGCCTCCGGGTTTCGTTCCTTGCCGGCCGCAAAATCGGCCCCGGCCGCGGTGTTGTTGATGAGCCAGAGCAGATTGTTTGCGGAATCCGCGTTGGAAAGCCCCTCGTCCTGGGTGATGAGACCGTCCCGAATCATTTTGAAGAGCGATTGCTCGAAGGTTTGCGATCCGGGAGTCAGCGCCTTCTCCATCGCCTCCTTCATCTCGCCGATCTCGCCTTTTTCTATCAATT
>WNGQ01011463.1_pt1 | contig 12292 bp, 12 predicted proteins | sample 5407661 | NCBI WGS metagenome assembly WNGQ01 (sample SAMN13153382, study PRJNA577476) | soil metagenome | isolation source: 60 cm soil or saprolite under Garry oak tree replicate 2 | place: USA:California | collected 2016-06-15
TTGGCGAACAGGGTTCCGGCATACTCGCGGCGGCCGGCGGCGGGGATCGGCATGGGTTTCCTCGGGTGCCCTCCTATGCCCTGCGATGTCTTCGTTGGGCTTGAGGCTGGCGTTTGCTCTACGCGAGAAAAAGACATCTCGGCAATATTTCGGCAGCGAAAGCCGCGTAATGCGGATGCGGCTGAGCCTTGTCGCGCAAGCGCCTGCGTAAATTGTGCGCATGAAAGCACCGCGCCCAACGAATAGGCAAATGCTCCATCCTAAAGCTGCGAATAAAGAATGAGCAACGCGCATCGATCTCATACAACTATTTGAAAACGATAATAGATTCCGGATATTGGCGGCCTCCGGTATGGTTGTACACAATGGCACGGGCTTTGCTTAATTCATCCCTAACCAATTCCGGCTCGGGGGTGTGTGCGATGGCGGGCTCGAACTATCCAACCAGCGGCACGGTCGCCGCGCAGCCAGCACCCATCGACCTCGATTGGGCGAAAACGGCTCTCGTCATTATCGACATGCAGCGCGACTTCATGGAGCCCGGCGGCTTTGGTGAAACGCTGGGAAACGATGTCTCGCAGCTTGCCGGTGCGGTGAAGCCGATCGCGGCGGTACTGGCTGCCGCGCGCGATAGCGGCATGCTCGTCGTTCACACCCGCGAAGGACATTTGCCCGATCTGTCCGATGCGCCACCGGCCAAGCTCGAACGTGGCGCGCCGAGTTTGCGCATCGGCGATCCCGGCCCGATGGGACGGATCCTGATCCGCGGCGAAGCCGGCCACGACATTATCCCGGCGCTCTATCCGCTCGACAACGAGGTCGTGATCGACAAGCCCGGCAAGGGCGCGTTCTACGCGACCGAGCTCGACGACGTCCTGCAGCGATACTGCATCGAGAATCTTTTGGTGTGCGGCGTCACCACCGAGGTCTGCGTCAACACCACGGTGCGCGAGGCCAATGACCGCGGCTACCGCTGCGTGGTGCTGGCCGACGGCTGCGCCTCCTATTTCCCCGAATTCCACGAGATGGGCCTGAAGATGATCAAGGCCCAGGGTGGCATCTTCGGCTGGGTCAGCGACTCGGCCGCGGTTCTTGAGGCAATGACACCGGAGACTTCAAAGAACACCTTGGCAGCGGGAGCATCACGATGAGCACGAGCATGACCGCCGGAAAATCCGATTTCAAACCGGCACTGTGGACACCGGGCGACTGGAACGCCTTTTTCGGCTTCGGCACCAATATCCTCGTCAACATGCTGGTGCTGACGGGGCTGCTGCGGTTCGTGCTGAAAATGCCTGACACGCTGGTGTTCGGCCGCATCCTGCCGGCGCTCGGCCTGATGATGTGCCTCTCCACATTCTACTACGCTTGGCTCGCCTATCGGCTGGCGCAAACGACCGGCCGCAGCGATGTCTGCGCGCTACCGTCCGGTGTCAGCGTGCCGCACATGTTCATCGTCACCTTCGTGATCATGTTGCCGATCACCATCAAGACCGGCGATCCCTTGAAGGGCTGGTCTGCCGGCCTGGTCTGGGTGTTCTTCCAGAGTTTCATCCTGATGATCGGCGGATTCATCGCGCCGTACATTCGGAAGATTACACCGCGCGCGGCCCTGCTCGGCACGCTCGCCGGCGTCTCCGTGACATTCATCTCGATGCGGCCGGCGCTGGAGATGTACATGACGCCGCAGATCGGCCTCGTCTGCTTTGCCATCATCCTGGCGAGCTGGTTCGGCGGCGTGAAATACCCGAAGGGAATCCCCGCCGGCCTCGTCGCCATCGCGGTCGGCATGATCATCGCGTGGGGTTCGAACCTGTTCGGCCTTGGGCTCGGCGGGCTGAGCGTCAAGGGCGTCGGCGACGCGTTCGCGAGTTTCGGCTTCTCGGTGCCGCTGCCGGCGTTCGGTCAGGTGTTTTCCGGCTTCGAATTCCTCGGCATCATTCTGGTGACGGCGATCCCGTTCGGCATCTACGATCTGGTCGAGGCGATGGACAATGTCGAAAGCGCCGAAGCGGCCGGCGATGAATATCCGACCACCCGCGTGCTGACCGCCGACGGCGTCGTCAGCCTGATCGGCTGCCTGATGGGCAATCCCTTCATCAACGCGGTTTACATCGGCCATCCCGGCTGGAAGGCGATGGGCGGCCGGATCGGCTATTCGGCGGCGACCGGGGTCATGGTGGTGGTGCTGTCATGGTTCGGCATCATCTCGGTGCTGCTGGCACTGGTGCCGGTGGTCGCGATCTCGCCGATCCTGCTCTACATCGGCATGCTGATCGGCGCGCAGGCGTTCCAGACCACGCCGATCAAGCACGCACCGGCCATCGTGCTCGCCTTGACGCCGCATCTCGCCGCATGGGCCAAGCTGCAGATCGACACCATGCTGGGGGCAACGCTGAGTGCGGCCGAGAAGGTTGGCGGGCTTGCGGGCGACAAGGTCGTCGCCGTCAAAAGTGCCGCGATCGCCTCGCTGCCTCAGCAGGGCGTGCTCTACCATGGTCTGGAAGTGATGGGTGGCGGCTCGATCCTCGCCGGCCTCGTGCTCGGCGCGATCGGCGTATTCGTCATCGAGCGCGAGTTCGTGAAGGCCTCCGCCTTCGCCTTTTCCGGCGCGGTGCTGACCTATTTCGGCTTCATGCATGGCGAGGCGGTTGGCATCGGCGGCGGATTCGGCGTGACGCCGGGTGTGGCGCTGGCTTATGCTGTCGTGGCAGCCGGCTTCTTCGCGGTGGAGAAGTTCGGCACCAGCACTAGCTCCGTTTCGCATCCGGAGATGCCCCTTGCAGCACCTGCCGAATAAGTTACCTCGCGGGCAGTACGTCTTGCCTGAGCGAGGCAGCGTGTGACCGAAACCGTTGCTGCGCTTATCGCCGCGCATCGCGCGGGAACCATGTCGCCTGCGCAAACCGTCGCGCGCAGCTTTCAGCGGATTCGCGACCATAACGATCCCGCCATCTTCATCAGCCTGCGCGATGAAAAACAGGCGCTGGCGGAAGCGGAAGCCCTGACCGCGAAGGATGCTGCCCGGCTTCCGCTCTATGGCATTCCGGTTGCCGTGAAGGACAATATCGACGTCGCCGGATTTCCCACCACCGCGGCATGCCCCGCCTTCGCCTATTCGCCGGCGCGCGATGCGACGTCAGTGGCGCGATTGCGCGCCGCTGGAGCCATCATCATCGGCAAGACCAACCTCGATCAGTTCGCCACCGGTCTCGTCGGCGTGCGTTCCCCCTATGGCATTCCCAACAATCCGATGCGCGGCGATTTGATTCCGGGCGGATCGAGTTCGGGATCGGCGGTCGCGGTTTCGGCCGGGTTGGTGCCGCTGGCATTGGGCAGCGACACCGCCGGCTCCGGCCGCGTTCCTGCGATGCTCAACAACATCGTCGGGCTGAAGCCGAGCCTTGGACTGATCTCCACCGCGGGCCTGGTGCCGGCGTGCCGGACGCTGGATTGCGTGACGGTGTTTTCGCTTGTTGTTGACGACGCGATGACGGCGCTGGCGGCGATGGCCGGGCTTGATGATGTCGATCCGTTTTCGCGCAACCGGCCGCTGGCCAGGATGACCGCGTTTCCCGCCAATCTCAGGCTTGGCGTGCCGCGTAACGGCCAGCTGATCTTCTTCGGCGACAAGGCGTCGGAAAACGCCTACCGCGACGCGCTCCAGCGCTGGACCGCGCTCGGCGCCACGCTGGTCGAGTTCGATCTCGAACCGTTTTATGAAACCGCCCGGCTGCTCTATGAGGGACCGTGGGTCGCGGAGCGCTATCTGGTGATCCGCGATCTGTTGGCATCATCGCCGGAATCAATTCACCCGGTGACGCGCGAGATCACAATCGCCGGCGCGCGGCTCAGCGCCGCCGACACATTCAGTGCGCTGTACCGGCTGCAGGCGCTGCGCAAGGTCAGCGAGCGTGCGTTCGCCGGCATCGACGCGCTGGTGCTGCCAACGGCGCCGACCGTGTACAGCACTGCCCAGGTGCTGGCCAATCCAGTCGAGCTCAACAGCCGGCTCGGGACCTATACCAATTTCGTCAACCTGCTCGATCTCTGCGGCCTCGCCCTGCCGGCGGCGATACGGCCCGACGATATCCCGTTCGGCATCACCCTGCTGGCGCCCGCCGGCCAGGACGCGCATCTCGCCAGCATCGGCCGCGTCTTTCATGCCGATACCAAACTGAACATGGGCGGCAGGAGTTTGCCGCAGCCGCCTCTCGCGACCTTGCCGCAGGACTTGGGCGGAGACGAAATCGCCATCGCGGTGGTCGGCGCGCATCTCTCTGGCATGGCGCTCAATTGCGAATTGAAGGCGCTCGGCGGTCGCCTGCTGGAGGCCGCAACGACGGCGCCGGACTACAGGCTCTATGCGCTTCCCACCACGCCGCCAAAACCCGGCATGCTGCGGGTGGAGAAGGGTGCGGGATCGTCGATCGAGCTGGAGCTCTGGGCGCTGTCGGCGGCAGCGTTCGGAAAATTCGTCGCCGCGATCCCGCCGCCGCTGTCGATCGGGACGGTGCGTCTGGCGGATGGCCGCGGCGTGAAAGGCTTTATCGTCGAAGCCGCCGACGTCGACGGCGCACGCGACATCTCCGCATTCGGCGGCTGGCGCGCGTTTGTGACGGAGAAGGTCGCGGTGTAAATCTGATCGTCATTCCGGGGCGTGCGCAGCACGAGCACGGAATCCATAACCACGATCGGGAGTATGGATTCCGGGCCTGCGCCAAGCGGCGCATCCTCAGGCGCGCCAATTGGCGCGTCGGGGAATGACGACGGTTGGTTGTGTTTCCGGCCATTGCGACGAGCGAAACGACGAAGCTAAGACTAGGCGGCGCGCTCTACACCGACACCGCGTAGATCTCGTATTCGCCACGCACCAGCTCGATATGCGCGCGCATCGCGGCGGCGGCGCCGACCTTGTCGCCGCGCATGATCGCCACCACGACGCGGTCGTGCTCGGCATGTGACTTTGCGAGGCGGCCGAGATTGCGGAACTGGGCGCGACGGAACGGCTGCACCCGCACCCTGGTGGCCAGAGTCATTTCGGCGATATAGCCGTTCTGCGAGCCGGCATAGATCGCGTTGTGAAAGCGCTCGTTGACTTCGTGAAACCGGTCCGGATTGCCGGCATAGCTCAGCACCCGCAATTCCTCGTGAACCGCCTCCAGCCGGTGCCGCTCGATCGGCAGCATTCGCTCCGCGGCAAGGCCGGCGCACAGCGCCTCCAGCTCCGCCATGGCCTCGAACATCCCGGTCAGCCGCTCGATCGAGGGCCGCGCCACCACCGCGCCGCGATGCGCCCGTGCATCCACCAGACCGCTGGCCGCGAGCTGGCGCAGCGCTTCGCGGACCGGCGTGCGCGAAACGTTGAAGCGCCGCGCGATGTCGGTCTCGTCGAGGGCGGCGCCCGGCGGCAGCGCGCCGCGCACGATTTCATCGGCGAGCTGCAGACGCAACTCCTCCGCGCGCGTGATCTTGTCGGGATAGGATGAGGCGCGGTCCACGCGGCGAACCACCGTCTCCGCCTCGGACGCGGGACGTTGCGGAGCGCCGGTCGGAAGATCGTCGAGACTCATGCCTTCTGATCCAAGTCTTTAGAAGATCCGGGTTCGTCGATGATGCTGACATGGGCGGCGACGATCTTCCAGCCCTCGGCGAATCGCACCCATGTCTGCATCTGCCGTCCCACTCTACCCGGAGCGGAGTCGCGATAAAACAGCGTCGAGGCTACCGCGGTGTCACGGCCATAGCTTGTGATCACCGTCTGCGCGGTCTTGCGCATCAGCCCCGCCGGCGAACGCGCCGCCCGAAACGCGGTGATCGCGTCATAACCGTGGAGATTTTCGCCGATCCCGTAGCGCAGCGTGCGGGCATCGTCGCGGAACAGTTCGTCAAGCACGGCGACATCGTTCGACACCAGCGCCTTCTCATAGCGTGCGAACTGCTCGGTCACCTCCGCGAGCACCTCGGGCAGATCGACGTCCATTTCTATAGTCCTCTTGGCGAGGCTGCGGAAACCGCGCCGGCACGTTCAAGCGCAAAAGCCACGCGCACGGCGATGTCTTCCCGCCAGGGAGCGGCAATGATCTGCACGCCGATCGGCATCGGCTCCAGCGGAACGGGCACCGCGACCACCGGAAGTCCGATAAAGGAAATCGGCTGGGTGTGGATGCCGATATTGGCCCGCACCGGAAGCTCGACGCCATCAAGCACGAACGTCGCCTGCCCGAGCTTCGGCGCGGTGCAGGGCGTTGCCGGTGCGATGATCACATCGACGGATTTGAACAACTCCAGTACCTGGGCGCGATACCAGCGGCGGAATTTTTGCGCGCGGTCGACCAGCGGCGCGGGGATCATCGCGCCCGCCAGCAACCGGTCGCGCACCGCCGGATCGAAATCGTTCGGCCGCTGCCGCAGGCGATCAAGATGCAGCGACGCCCCTTCCGTCGTGGAGATGACATAGGCCGCGGCGCGGGCGCGCGCGGCTTCGGGGATTTCGACGGTTCGCGTGGCGCCGAGCGCCCTGGCGACGCGCGCGACCGCCTCGACGGCCTCGGGGAAAACGTTGTTCTGGAAATATCCGCCGGCAATGGCGATGCGCAAACCGCCGATGTCCTGCGCCAACAGCGGCGTCACCGGTTCGGCGGGCCGGGTCGTGCACGCCGCATCTTCGGCATCCGGCCCCTGCATCGCGTCATAGGCCAGCGCCAGATCGCGGACGTTGCGCGCGAACGGCCCGAGATGATCGAAGCTGGCGACGAACGGAAACGACCTCGCACGCGACAGCCGTCCATAGGTCGGCTTCAGTCCGAAGATTCCGCAGAACGACGACGGCACCCGAATCGAGCCGTTGGTATCCGACCCCAATGCCAGCGGCACCAGGCCGCCGCCGACCGCGCCGCCGGAGCCCCCCGACGAACCGCCGGTCATCCGCGTCACATCATGCGGGTTGCGCGACGGACCGTCGTGCACGTTCTCGCCGGTGAAGTCGTAGGCGTATTCGCCCATATTGAGCGCGCCGACCAAAACGGCGCCGGCCGCCTCCATGCGCTCGATCAAGGTGGCGTCGCGCGCCGACGGCTTGAGGTCACGGTTGATCTTCGATCCGGCGCGGGTCGGCAGACCCTGCACATCGAACAGGTTCTTCACCGCGAACGGCACGCCGGCGAGTGGGCCGGCATTTTGCCCCGCCGCGATCACGGCATCGACCGCCCGCGCCTTGGCGCGCGCGCGCTCTGCCGTTACGTCGGTAAACGAATTCAGGACGGGATCGTGCCTGGCGATCCGCGCCAGCGCGGCTTCGGTTGCGCTGAGCGCGGACATTTTTCCGGCCGCCACCGAATGCGCGATTTCCGAGGCCGACAGATCGTCGGGGTTTGCGATCATGGCGATGTCAGGCTGCAAAGACACTGGCGGGCTCAGTTTCGTCCGGCAACGCGAATTCATCGACCAGCCGCGCCAGCCTCAGCGACACCTCGAGATTGGCGCGCACCGCCGGCTTCCAGGCATCCTCGACCGGCAGCGCCAAGGCCTTCGATACGGCGTCGATATAGGCATCCAGCGGATCAGGACTCTTAACAATCAACCTTCTCTCCCTTCTCGTCATCGCCCGGCTTGACCGGGCGATCCAGTAAACACCGCGTTAGTGACTACTGGATGCCCTGCCTTCGCGGGGCAGGACAACTAGGCCGGCAACGGCGGATGTGGGATCGCCGTCAGCAGTTCCTTTGTATAGGCATCCTGCGGGTCGCCCAAGACCCGTTCGGATGGACCCTGCTCGACGATTCGGCCCATCCGCATCACGATGACACGATCGCACAACAGGCGCACCACATTCAAATCATGCGACACGAACAGATAGCTCATGCCCATGGACTGTTTCAAGTCGTGCAGCAGATTCAGGACCACTGCCTGCACCGAAACATCGAGCGCGGCGGTCGGCTCGTCGAGAATGACCAGCTTGGGGTGAAGCGCGATAGCGCGCGCGATGCCGACGCGGGCCTTCTGTCCACCCGACAATTGATGCGGGAAGCGATCCAAGAGATTGATCGGCAGTCCGACCAGGCCCGCAAGCTCCTCGCAGCGGGCGCGCAACGCGTCACGCCCCCTGATGTCGCCAAGCTGCATGATCGGATCGACGATCGCGCGCGCGGCGGTGAAGCGCGGATTGAGGCTGTCGGTCGGATCCTGAAACACCATCTGGATGCTCTTGCGCAGCGGCAACCGCGCGAACGCATTGGGCATGATGGCGCCGATCTCGTCGCCGTCGAACACGATGCGGCCCGAGGTCTGGTCCATCGCCGACCAGCCCGACGCTCTCGCCTCGGCCGACGCCAAAGCTGATGCCGTCAACGGCGCGGAATTGTTCGGTCTCGACCGGCGGCTTGCGCGAGAACAGTTTTGTCAGCGTCGCCGTGGCGCCCTGGCGCGGATATTCTTTTACAAGTTTTTCGACGAGGAGAAGGGGTTTGGGAGTGTCGTCACCCCCGGGCTTGACCCGGGGGTCCATCGCCTTTGACGAAGGGTCTTGTGAAGAAGGATGGATGGCCGGGTCAAGCCCGGCCATGACGGCTGGAGTCTTCTCTTCCGGCAAGAGGTCTCGCAAGGAGGCGCCGATGCGCGGCGTCGCGCGCATCAGCTTCCTGGTGTAGGCGTGTTCCGGTTTGGCGAAGATATCGGCCGACAGCGCGGTTTCGACCACTCGTCCCTTCTCCATCACCACCACGCGGTCGCAATAGGCCGCGGCCAGGCCAAGATCGTGCGTGATCAGGATCGTCGACATGCCCCGCCGCTTGGTGAGTTCGACGATCAGGTCCATCACGGCCTTTTGCGTGGTAACGTCGAGACCCGTGGTCGGCTCGTCTGCGATCAGAAGCTGCGGATTACAGGCCAGTGCCAGCGCGATCACCACGCGCTGGCACATGCCGCCGGACAATTCGAACGGATAGGCGTGATAGCGTTCGCGCGGCCGCGCGATCTTGACCTGCTCCAGCGCCTCGATCGCCTTCTCGCCGCGATCGCTCGCCGCCGACTGCACATGCTGGCGCAGCACGTCCTCGATCTGGTCGCCCACTTTGCGGATCGGATTGAGCGCCGCGCGCGGGTTCTGGAAGATCATCGAGATTTCGCGGCCGCGCAGGTCGCGCATCTGGTTCTCGGTCGCCGCCTTGACGTCGATGCCGGAAAACATCACCGAGCCTTCGGCGATCTTGCCGGCACGGTCGAGAATCCGCATCACCGCATAGGAGGTGACGGATTTTCCCGAGCCGGATTCGCCGACGATGCCGAGCGTCTCGCCTTTGGCGACGGTGATGTTGACGTGCTGCACCGCCTTGACGATGCCGCGCCGGGTGGCGAATTCCACGGTGAGATCGTTGACGTCGAGCAGCGGCTGCGCGGTCATGGCGTGTCCCCGATCTCCAGACCGTCATGCGCGGGCTCGACCCGCGCATCCATCAAGAATTTGAAAGTGTTCTTCGAACGATGGATTGCCGGGTCAAGCCCGGCAATGACGACGGCATCTGGAATAGCACCGCTCATGCTCTACGTCCTCCGCTGCGGATCGACGATGTCGCGCAGGCCGTCACCGAGCAGGTTGAAACAGAACACCGCGATCATCAGCGCGAGGCCGGGAAACAGCGCGATCCACCATTCGCCCGACACCATGAAGCCCGCGCCTTCCGCGACCATGATGCCCCATTCGGCGGTCGGCGGCCGCACCCCGAGCCCGATGAACGACAGCCCTGCCGCATTGAGGATGGCGTAGCCCATGGTCAGCGACATCTGCACGATCATGATCGGCATGATGTTGGGCAGGATGTGCACCAGCAGGATGCGAAACTCGCCATTGCCCGACAATCGTGCCGCCTGCACGAAGCCGGCGTCGCGCCGCACATTGGCCTCGGCGCGGGCGACGCGCGCATAGAGCGGGAAATTCACGATCGCGGTCGCAATGATGATGTTCTGCACGGTGTTGCCGAGCGCCGCGACGATCCCCATCGCCAGCACGAACAGCGGAAACGCCATGATGGTATCGGCGATACGGCCGACGATGCGGTCGGTCCAGCCGCCAAAATACCCCGCAGAGATGCCGGCGAGCCCGCCCATCAAAAACACCAGCACCACCGAGGCCACCGCGATGAAGGTGTCGAGGCGCGTGGCCACGATGACGCGGCTGAAAATATCTCGCCCCAACTGGTCGGTGCCGAACCAATGCGCCGATGACGGCGGCTTCAGCGCCGCTCCAGTGTCCGACGCCAGCGGATCGTACGGAACCACATAAGGACCGAACAGCGCCGCAAACACGATCACGATCAACAGCCCGAACGCGAATGCGGTGACGCGGTTCTCGCCGAGCACATAGCGGGTGTGCTCGAAGACCGCGGCGAGGCCCGAGGTACGCGCGGCGGCAACGGGTTCAACGGCAGGTGCGACGGTGCTCATGCTTCCAACCTCACCCTTCCAGTCTTACTCTTGGATCGATCACGCCATAGAGAATGTCGATCATCAGATTGAGCAGCACATACATCACGGCCATGGTCAGCACGAAACCTTGCACCGGCGCGAAGTCCGACGAGATCAGGGCTTCGACCGCGTAGGAACCGATGCCGGGCCAGGCGAATACCTTTTCCACCAGCACATTGGCGCCGAGCAGGAACGAGAACACCATGCTGAGCGTGGTAATGACCGGCAGCATCGCGTTGCGGAAGGCGTAGGTGACGATCACCGTGCCGGGCGACAGGCCGCTGGCGCGCGCGGTACGCACGAAATCCGACGACAGCACCGCCAGCATCGAGGCACGCGTCATCCGCGCGATCGGCGCCAGCGAGAAGATCGCGAGCGTCAGCGCCGGCAGGATCAACTGGCTGAAGGCCGAACGGAAGGTTTCGAAATCGCGCGCGATCAGGGCATCGATCAGATAGAAACCGGTCACCGCCGGCGGCGCGCTGTAGAACACATCGAGCCGCCCCAACGGCGCTGGCGACCATCCGAGCTTGAAATAGAAAATATAGACCAGCACCAATCCCGTGAAGAATACCGGCAGCGAGACCCCGGCGGTCGTGGTGACGCGACAGAGATGGTCGATCCACGAGCCCGGGCGGGTTGCGGCGAGTACGCCGAGCGGCAGCGCGATGGCAACCGAAATGACGAGGCCGAGCAGCGTCAGCTCGGCCGATGCCGGCAGGCGATTGCGGATTTCAGTCGCGACCGGCTGGCCCGTGGTGAGTGAATTACCGAAATCGCCGTGGGCGAGATCGGCGGTGTAACGGAAGAACTGCTCGATCAGCGGCTTGTCGAGGCCGAGTTTCTTGCGGATCTGCTCGATCGCCTCCTTGTTCGCCGCGGGGCCAGCGAAATACGCGGCGGGATCGCCGGGCAGCGCCCGCGTCAGCAGGAACGTGACGATGACGACCCCGATCAGGCTCGGGATCGCGAACATCAGCCGTTTGCCGATCATGGTCAGCATGATGGCGCACCCGCGATTTGTGCGCAGAGCCGCGCGAATAGCGGGTAGCGAATGGCGAATGGACGATCGCAGCCGCGCTTTTTCACTATTCGCTACTCCCTATTCGCTACTCGCCCGCTCACGCCTTGACCATCGCCCGGTAATCCAGGCGGCGGTGAAACCAGTACTGATAGCCGGAAACATTTTTCTGCATCGCGACGTTGACGTAGGGCTGATACAGCGGGATGCGCGGCATGTCGGTGAAAGCGCGATCGATAAAGCCCTTCACGTCGGTATCGTAAGTGGCCTTGTCGCCGTTCGCGCCTGCGGCCACGGCGCCATCGATGAAGCCGTCCATCTCCTTCGACTGATAGCCCATGGTGTTGAAGATCGAATTTCGGCCGTGATAGCACCAGATGAAGAAGTATTCGGGATAGTCGAGCCAGCCCGAGAATACGTTGGTGTAAAGCGGCATCTCCTTCTTGTTCAGTTCGGTGCGCCAGTTGGCGCCGGGAATTTTATTGATGGTGGTCTTGATCCCGATCTGGCCGAGGCTCTCCTGCACCAGCACGCAAAGCGGCTCGTTGACCCCGGCGAATCCAAGATCGAATGACAGCGTGGTCTCGAAGCCGTCGGGGTAGCCGGCTTCGGCGAGCAGCGCCTTGGCTTTCGCAATATCGGTATTATACGTGTGCGCCTGGGGCCAAACTGCCTCGGCCGGCTTGCCGGCGGCACCGAACATCGGCTTGGCCAGCCCGAACAGCACGGCATCCATGATCTTCTGGTAGGGCACTGCGTAGGCCACCGCCTGGCGCACTTTCGGATTATTGAACGGCGGCTTGGTGACGT
>WNGQ01018226.1_pt1 | contig 12290 bp, 9 predicted proteins | sample 5407661 | NCBI WGS metagenome assembly WNGQ01 (sample SAMN13153382, study PRJNA577476) | soil metagenome | isolation source: 60 cm soil or saprolite under Garry oak tree replicate 2 | place: USA:California | collected 2016-06-15
AGACATAGGCCGCTTCTTCCAGCGCTCGATCCAGGCCAATGATGATCTCACTATGCGCGCTGTAGTCGACCACGGGCGACAGTGGCAAATGCACCGGCTGCGCCCGCCGCTGCCGCTTCTGCGCTGCCAGCCGGGCGCTTCTCTCCGTAAAAAGCCACTGCCAGCGCTGCAACAAATGTTGCACGGCTTCAGCATAAGGTGTTCCCGGTGTAAATCCTTCTTGCAGGGCCACAAAAGCGCGCGCCTCGTCCTCGCTGATATCGACCGAAAAGAGCGCCTGGGCCAGGCCAAAGGTGCTCGTAGCGCGCTCATAAGTAATGGCGAGCCTCATGCGGCGCCGCTGCTCGACACACCAGGTGGCAAGCTGCGGATCGCCAGGTTCTAGCAGCTCTTCGACAGGCACTCCGGTGAGCGTCGCCAGGTCGCGGTAGAGCGCGGGAACGGGGTTCGAGCCATAGAAGCGCGGTAAATGGCGGATAATCTCCTCGCGCGAGAGCCGCCTTGGCCAGTAGGTGTGAAATAATACCGCGAGCAAGACCGTGCGCAGTGCCTTACGACCGCTGACATGCCTCCCATCACGAGAATGTTGAGCAGGAACTTCCTCTTCCATACTACTACTACCTTTTACAATACAAAAATTTGGTGGTAGGAAAGTCGCTGAAAAATACGCTTTTCCTTATTTCAATCTCAGATGAGAAGCCGCTCCAAGTGCGATCCCGATGACTTTCCTACGCTACAAGCATAACAGAGTGGGTGCTACAAAATCTGTTTTTGTGTGACAATTTTGCAAATATTGTTTATATTGGTATACAAGGGTGATATAGTACATTTAGTATTTATTTCCTAGTTTATAGACGTTTTTCTATACTCCGGTTAACATGAGATTGTTATTTCGTCCAAAAGATGGGGATGAGAGTGGCGATGGGGTATGATAAGGTGTGAGAAAATATAACTCCAAGTGGTTCGTACAGGCGCCTCGGACAGTTGAGGCCAGTGTGGTATTCCATCGCTGATTTTCAAGCAGGTTTCTAGAGGCGGCGGTAGAAAGGGAAATGCTTCACATATAAGCTGAAGAAAAGCTTTTTGAGTGTCTATAAGCATTTTAGCTGCACGGGTTAGTACATTACTTTTGGGGGTTGTTCGGTAAGTAAAGGAGCATTGCATGACAACGAACTCCTTGGAAATCAAATTGACAACACTGACACCTATCTGGACGGGCGGCATTGGTGGTGAGGCCGACCGGCTGCATCCTACTGGTATTATTGGAAGCATGCGCTGGTGGTATGAAGTAATAGTACGTGGATTAGGTGGATGGGCTTGTGACCCGAGCGAACATAACTGTTTGTACGAGGTAAAAGCGTCTAATCAAGGTTTATGTGATGTATGTCGTGTATTCGGTGCAACGGGCTGGGCACGACGCTTTCGACTGATTGTGACTGATGAAACGCAACTGCGACCAGACAATCCCCCAGTCCTTAAGATTACTGCGGCGCGAAGCTATAAGGACCGTTCTGGACAAACGAAAATACCAACATGGTATCTCAAAAGTGCTCCCCGTCGCGGTCACGTAGATGTCAAACTCATATCGACTGATCAGTATTTCCAAATCGAAATCATCGGCGGGTTGATCCAATTTCTAGCGGATTGGGCCTCCTTCGGTGCAAAGCCTCAAATGGGTTTCGGCATCGCTGATGTTATTCCCCATCAGGATACGCAATATCTCATCGATCACCTCCAAACCATCACAGGAGCAAGAACATACAATAATGTACCTACATTGCGCAATATATTTTTCACCAGTATAAAAGCTAGCAGGAGTTCTGCAGAAGAGACTTTCAATCTGAAATATGATTTACGTGACCTTTTGCGTCGCTCGTTCCCTAATAACCGCCACTTGCGGCATTTCGTGATGGGCACTGTACAGGACGAGCGCCAAAGCGCGAAGATCGCAATGTCTCGGCCCTATGGGAACAACACTATACGGGTATGGGGATGGATACCGGAAGAGGTTACTAAATTCGGTGCATCTCGTGAACAGGTAATGAAACAAATTCACACCCTATTGAGCACAAATTATATTATTAACTATTGGCGCGAGTTTAACTCCACACGTGACACAGAACAGCAGTACGCTGATCCCAAAGAGTTCCTGAAAAGCCTCCTGGAGATTGAGGAGAATGCAGATGCGTGACTATACCACCTACGTGCTCCAAGAAGCACAGCCTTTAATACAAAACCTATATACGCAAGAGCAAGCTATAGAAGAAGCCAAAAAGTTAAGGGATAGGCAAAAGCAAAGAAACGCAGAAAATGCGGCTGAGCGAGCAAGAAAAGATCTACTCCGTGCAGGCCAACCACCAACATCACTTTATCAGTTCTTCACCGCCACTGAAGAAGCCGATGCAACGGCTTTCCGTACAGCGTGGCAGGAAAACCAAAAAGATGATTGCCTGCGAGAAGAAGTAAAGAGCTACTACAAGGAGAATTTTGAAGCCCCAAATATTGACTTAAGCATATTGCCTCCGTTTTCTTTCGTCTTGCAATTTACGTTCTCATTGGCTCAGCCGTACATCTCCCGTGACGAGCAGGACTTCTATATCATTGATAAACCTGTACGTAAGGACAAGATCTTTGGGCTTCCCTATGTAGCATCAACCTCTTGGAAGGGAAGCCTGCGTGCGGCACTCTGGCAGCTAGGACATAAAGCAGAGAGCGAACCTGTACGCCACTTATTTGGAAACGAAAAGAGTACTGATGACCCGGAACGCTTCCGGTCGGGTTGCCTCTACTTCTTCCCCACCTTTTTCACTACAAAGAGTCTGGAAATCATCAATCCGCATGATCGCAAGCAGCGCGTTGGCAAGAATCCCATTCTATTTGAATCCGTTCCTATCGGCGCAACAGGGCTCTTTACCCTGCTTTATGTACCATTTGACCTCGTTGGTAAGGATGAGGAAGTAACTCGTGCTCAAGTAGCCGGGGACCTGCAGCTTCTAATCAGCGGGCTTCGAGCCATGTTCCGCGATTATGGCTTTGGTGCTAAAACCCGTAGTGGCTTTGGTCTTGCAAAAGAAGCCATTCCAGGATCATTAATACTACGGATGATAGGGAATGAACAGCAGAAGGAAGAGGAGATGGTCATTATCTCCTCTCCTGCACCTTCATTACCACGTTACTTGGAGGCACCAGATCGGTTGAAGCAGGAGTATCTCAACAAAGAAGGCACTTTCCGCGAACGCTCAGAAGCAGAACTTAAGAAAATGAACAAGGGCGACAGACAGCTTTACGACAAAGCTAAGACTTGGTGGGCGCGGGAGGGCAAACGGCTTGCAGAGGCAACCAAGCAGCCCAGGCTAGTAGAGACTACATTACCAGTGCCCTCACCACAGATGCAACAGATCTCCTGGCCTAAGTGGTCATTTGCTAGCTTTGAGCAATTATTGGAGTGCGCAAAAGAGGCGGCTAATAAATTGAGTATAGAGGCACAAGATGAGCAATAGCCTGAAAGTTCTCGCTGATAATCGGGATGCTTTGTTGCTGGCAGAGGTGTCAGCATGGTTACATATGTTTGGGAAATTCCATGAGGAGTTTCTCAACGGTATCTATGGTATGGATATCGAAATACCCAGTGATATTTCAACGGACCTAATGGGCCTTCTTACGGACAGCACTTGGACAGGTAATATATGGAACAGACTTCCAATTAAAGAGTTTCGAGCCAAAGGCCTCAGTATTTCCAATTTGATTAAAAGGCATAGACCTCTGAGAAAAGGCAGCGAAGGGTTTATCCAATTGATAGCCGACGCTCATGGACGCGGGTCGGGGATCGAAAAGGGTATTCTCGACCGATTTGCATCGACACAGAAAATAAATGTCTATCTATCAACATCTCTTGGTTATGAGACTAATAGTAATATAAGCCTTACAACAATTCATAGTGAGCGACAGAACTTATACGATTTCCTGAATACACAACTACAGATGCTCAGGAAAAAGAATGCAAATCTTGCTTATGACGAATGGCTAAGCTTCCTGGATGAGTTTATCCAGAAAATAGAACGCGACTACCGTATTAGCGTAGCCGAAACGCGTCGTCCCCTCAATGATGTAACCTTACTTGACCAGACAGCGATCAGTGTAGCCTTTTTCAAAGCTGCCCTAGCGCAGAACCTCCTTCTAGGGAAATGGAAGGACCCTTACCAAGACAAAGTAGAAGATAAGTATCGTTGGCGTCTTCTAAGAGTGGGATTGGATGGCCTTACATTCTGGGGCAAGTCTGTACGTGTTGGTGACTTACTAGCTCGTAAAGGGCGTATTGAGGACGCCTTGAATAAAATTCAACTGCTACTAGAGGTAATGTATCCGCTGGGTTTTGAAGTTTACCGTGATGAGAATGGTAGCATATTCATCGTTCCAGACATAGATAATTTACTGGCTTATACCGACAACAGTCAATCACTCGAAGCGCTGATCCAAAGCATCGCCGATCAGGAATTTTCTGGAGAAACAGAATTCTCCTTATCCTTATCAAGCAGCACACGAGATACACTGGTATTCGGCAGATTAGCGTCAGAGGCCTTACCTCAACCAGCACCCCAGCCGAATTGGCTCAAGCAGCAATGGCAAAACAAAGCAGCAGATATCTGTCCAGTTTGTGGCTTACGTCCACAAGGACCAGGCAAAAAGGCTATGAGTAGAAAGGTCTGCGATGTCTGCCAGGGAAGACGACTCAATCGTTCAAGAGAATGGACTAAAAATCCTTCAACTACGATATGGATTGACGAAGTGGCTGATGTCAACGGGCAGCTAGTATTACTGGTAGCACAATTCGATTTGGTTGATTGGTTATCTGGCACTTCATTCAACACCATTCTCTCCTTTGATACTGAAAGTCGCCTACTAAGTGGTAACCACTTTGATCTACATACCTTAATTGAAGATATTCAAAACGGCTTAGCACCTGGTCACAAGTTCGAGGACAACTTACTTGGCTATCTTGTAGCAGATGATCAACGTGGTGGCTCAGATATTGTACAAGATTTTTACGATCTTCACGTAACAGACACGGATTTAGGAGCATTTTCACTCATTCCTAAGCCAGAACTTCTTGCTTTGTCCATGATTCGGCAGTTTCCTTCCTTTGCTCGTATCAGCCGTGTCTGGGAATCAACTAAAAAGTTTTGGGAAGAGATCGAATCTACCTTCCAAGCCACAGTAGGCGCAGTAAACGCGCGTCTAAAAATCCGGGGAGTATTTCTCCCTATTGCAGCAAACCAAGACACTTTAGAAGCTTCCCATACCTACGAGATCAGGTTAGGTAATATCAATCTCAGTGTCACCTGTACTAAAGAGCGAGAATTTCTCACAGTTGACAATTTACGACGAACTGCCACTTTGCTTAGCGCGCCGGAGGAATTCCAACAGAACTATGATACTGCCACAAGATATGTATACAACCGTTTACTACAGGGTGAGTCTTTCGAGGTGGAAGAACCAACGGGATTTGGTAGCCCCAATAGACCACTCGGCACATTAAATATTGAAGAAGTGACCTTAGAGCAGACTTCCTATGTGCCAGCAATCTCTATATTGACCGAACCTCGCACCTTCATGGCACTTGTACCAGCCGACAAAGCACTCGATATTGCCAATGCTATCAAGGCAAAGTACGAGGAAGAAATAAGCAAGGTACGTAACCGATTACCATTAAAGATTGGTATTGTTTTCTCTGATAGGCGCACACCACTGCCCGCTATTCTCAGCGCAGGGAGACGAATGCTGAGACAGCTAACATATCCCGAGCTTTGGAAAATCGAGAAGGTTAAGCCACCACATCCTCGTAACTCATTGCCTGTTGAAGTCTCGCTTACACTGGAGAGAGATGGACTCTTATTACCTATGAGAGTTAATACCGTTATGGGTGATAAGGCAACTGAAGATGTGTGGTATCCCTACTGGTGTGTTCGAGGCAGTTCGTTAGCGCAGACGGCAAAGTTTGGGTCCATATCTGCGACCTCCGGGAGGGCGATCTGGTTCACCTACAGCCCTCTCGATTTGACTTTGAATTTCTCGACACAGCCGCACGCCGCTTCGAGATCAGCTACGACAACGGCAAACGAAGAGGCTCACAGCATCCAGCACGCCCCTACTATCTTGAGCAGCTTGATGATTTCAAGGCATTGTGGGAAACGCTCTCCGAGGGTCTGGAGACCACACAAATCGACAACTTGATAGGTATCATAGAAGATAAACGTATAGAATGGGCTACAGACCACAATGACGAAGTTTTCAAACAAGCTGTTCATGATGCCCTCAACAATGCCAACTGGAAACCATCTCAGCGTCCAACCCCAAATTCAGAACAGTTTAAACAACTCTACCAGGCTGCCTTAAGCGGGCAACTGGCAGACATTGTGGAACTATATATGCATATCCTTAAACAGCCAAAGGAAGCTGACAAAAGTCAAATAGAAACTGACAAGATGGGAGTGAGTTCATGACCACTACAGAAACACGACCCGCAAGCGCACGCTCGCTCTACACTCAGCAGCGTTTGCTCTTCATGACGCTTGACCCCGTGCATATCGGTGCTGGAGGTTACAGGCTGGGAAGAGTCGATATGACTATTGCGCGTGAACCAGGAACAAACTTGCCAAAAATTCCCGGAACCAGCCTGGCAGGGGCAGCCCGGAGCTACGCTGCAATGCGTTATGGGAAACCCGAGGTGGCAGGCCAGCAAAAAAATTTCAAAGGAGAGGGAACCAGGTGCCCAATCATTTACACCTTCGGCACGGCTACGGATACATCGCCGTCAGGAGGCGTAAACTACGCCGGGACTGTGAGCATTGGGGATGCCCATATCCTATTTTCCCCGGTAAACTCTATGGCTGGCCCTGTCTGGGTGAGCACGGCAGATAGAGTGAGGGAAGCTTGGGGTCGAGACAGTGTGATGCTGCCGCAAGAGACAGAACCTACCGATGATACAGTTATAACAAGTATGAACTGGGACAAGAAACTCAATCTTGGCTGGCTGCTATTCACGGCCACTAAAGGATTAACAATAACGCCTCCTAGCGATATAGTCGAGTGGCCAGGAATCTCAGGCCGCATCGTGCTCGTCACATCCAAGCTCTTCTCCCAGATCGTCAACAGCAACCTGGAAGTACGAACCTCGGTCAGCATCGATCCTAAAACAGGAGCTGCCGAATCAGGGGCCTTGTTCACCTACGAAGCTATACCACGTACTACCTGGCTCTGGTCTGATGTTGTTGAGGATGATTATAGAACAAACGGCGATGGCACTTCAGCATTTCGTCGGACCAGTAAGCAATGCAAGGTAGAGCAGAATGAAAAGGGCGAAAAACTCTACAAAGATAACGAAGGGCCTTCGCTCGGCGAGACATGGAACCAACCGCTTGATGTTGTAAAAGCAGGAATGAAACTGATAGAATACCTCGGAGTCGGCGGTATGGGTACACGTGGCTTTGGCAGGATGCGTCTGGTGACTGACTGGAAAGTGGAAGGTGGACGATGAAGAATCTTGACCTGCTCGCAGCCCAGACTGCACATAGGATCATTGCAGACACTACAGACGGGCATAAGGCCACCGATGTAGACAATCTTATTACGAAAGCCCTGGGGGTACTGCAAGAGAATGGTGTCTATGCTGGACTGCTTTACCTCTACTCGCGTAGTGCAAGTGAACAACCTGTTGCAAAGCAGATACGCCTCCAGTTGCTTCATTTGACCTCCGAGCTCACTCTTACACCTCCTACAGATATACAGGCGGGAAACAAAGTGGTCGTTGAAGATGCGAGAGCTAGCACAGCCTTGCAGTTCCTTACCGACCATATCTGCAACGACCTGGATAGATTATTAATGGTCAAGCAACTGTGGGAACAAACGCTTATCTACGCACGCTACGGCGCTAAAGCGCGTGAGGCAGAAGAGAAAGCGCGTGAAGACGAAATAAAGGCCAGACTAGCGGAGGAAGCGAAGACAAAGCCATGACATGGACAGCATATCAAGTATCATTCGGCTTACTCTCTCCGCTGCATATTGGCTGGCGCAAGTTGGGAAATTTGCAACAAACTCGCCCTTACGTCACCGGGCGCAGCTTTTGGGGTGCGCTCACTGCCAGGCTGACACGCGAAGCAGGAGGAAGCAATTACATTGACGTTGGTAAGGATGCTGATGAGCAACTTGCCTTCACCTACTTTTACCCATCTATACAGCGAGATGGTATCTCTCTCTGGCCCTGGCCTGATGACCAGTGGGATAAGTTTACATGGACTTTTCTAGGCAGCTATGCAAGCACGGCCCTTGAGAATGCGCGCAATGCCGAAGCTGGGAGCTTGCATGAGACGGAATACATTGCTCCGTATACACGCGAAGGGCAACAAGTCTACCTGGTTGGCTATATTTTTGAGAAAGATACCTGTAACCTTAACTGGCAAAGTGCTCTTGGCAAGCTCCAATTTGGTGGTGAGCGTGGCTATGGTTGGGGTCGCGTTCATGCTAAAGATGGCTACAAGAAAATCAACGATAATAATTGCTTCGATTATGATGTGCTGCTTGATAGTGATAGGCCTAAGCTAAAAGCTCTTGGAAATCTACACATGCTTGCTCATACACGTGCCGATATCGATAACGTAGGCAACCGGGGAGTAGCTATTGAGCCTCTTATCGGGAGAGAGACCAAAGAGGTAAGTGGCTTCGGAAAAAATCACTCACAAGCAGAAATATGCTGGATACCAGGCGGCAGTGTAAACGATGGCGAAACGTTCCATATCCAGCAAAAAGGAGTATGGGAAAGGCTATTATGAGTACCTTGATAGTCCTGGGTAATCTCAATCACTTCACCTTCGCAAACTCAATCGTCGCCGCAAACAACAAAGCTGCCGAGATTTTCAGTGAGGCATTGACGGATATCTTTGTCATACACTCCAGCGCATCGCAGGCCGGTTTGAACAAGCAGACTGATTGGGTGAAGTACCTGGAAAGCCACGGCATCAGCCAGGAGTTACTCATCCATAGAGTAATCGAGATTGATGCTACCCCGCAATCGGTTGAACACTTCATCCATTATATCGAGATCATCTTAAATGCCGTATTATCGAAAAAACCAAATCTAATTGTAGACCTCACAAATGGCACCTCCCTGCATAAAAATCTGCTATCAACGACAGCCTATATACTAGGCCTTAGTGATCAGTACTTGATCGACATCGTGAAGGTAGCAGAATTAACAGGAGACAGAGGATTTTTACCACTTGGTATTTTAAACGCAAGCTACGTACAGGCACCAGATATTACCCAACTAGACAGTATTGCCTACCTTAGCCTTGCTGAGATAATACGTTATAGGAGGCTGATCGAACAGCATTCAGGCAAATATACTCAAATAGATGCAATTGCTTCGGATAAAAGTTTTTTTGCGGGCAACATCGAGCATTCGATCCGCATTAAAATGAAAGGTGATCGTGATGGGGACAATGCTATGTACCGAATAGCAGCAAGCTCTATATCAGCAAGTGTAGAAGACTTGATTAGCATATTAATAGATAAGTTCATCACGAAAGACAAGTCCCACAAAGAAGGCCCATTAATGTTTGGCAATAAACTAAAACTAATAGAGAAGGAGATGCAGAGCAAGAAACAGAGGGATTTCGATTTCGACTTTTTTACAAAATTCAATGAGTTTATCCGCTTTCTACGTAATAGCAGTACTCACAAGGGAAGGCATTTGACAGACATAGAGAGATTTAAAGCGGACCTATCTGTCAAAATGACGTTCCCGTTTATAGGATTTTATACCGATATCGTATACCCGATCTTAGCAAGTAATAATCCTATCGAACCGCAGAAGAAAATCAGCATATTAACTGGTCCAGGCAACAATATTGATGAGATTTTTTATTTTGGCTTAGATGGGGATGATACAGGTTCACTACTGGAAGAGCTATTTCTCTCGTCATATGACGAGGCAAAATTTAAGAAGATGAGCAATTCGATCATGCAAGCTATTGATGAGATAAAGAAATATATCAGTATCAACTCAAATAACGCTATAATATTCGCAGCAGGGGACGACATACTGTTTAAAGGCAACTTCAACGAATCGGCTCTTCATGCTCTGCAACAAATATACCAAAAGACCACTTCAGGCCTGACTTGCTCAATAGGATACGGTAGATCCTTGCGGGAGGTATATGTGGCATTAAAGTTCGCTAAGGCAGAACCGGGGAAAAATTCTATAGTCGGGATAGAGATCGTATAAAAGTATCAAATCATATACCTTGATTATTCAGAAAAGACTGTATGCTTATACTTAACTTCTCTCATCCACTCACAGAACAGCAGCGGACGCAAATCGAAGAACTCGCTAACACCTCTATCGAAGAAATACGCACCATATCCTTACAAATCAATCGGTCTGAACCACTCGAACCACAAATCACCGCCATCGTAGATGCCATTGACCTCTCCTCTGAAGAGTGGCAAACCAGCCCTCTACTAATCAACCCACCGGGCTACGCACCCGCAGCTTTCGTCCTGCTTGCCGAACTCCATGGGCGTATAGGTCACTTTCCAACATTGATACGTTTACGCCCGAAGCCTGGCCCAGTGACAAGCTACGAGGTTGCCGAATTGTTAAACTTGCAAACTATCCGCGAGGAGGCCCGCAAACGGAGGCACATATAGATGACACAGTGACAGTGTTGTATGAGCTGACCGCGCCTTCGACCTCTCACAGTCTTGATTGAGCAGATCCAGCGCGGCCAGGTCGCGGCGAATGTGTCTATAATTCGACAGGAATCCGTGCCTGGTACGTGCCGGCGGTCCAGAGGTTGCCCTCTGGATCACGCACATCGAACTGGTGACTGCCATAAGGGGCATCGTGGAGCGGCCTGGTGATCTCGGCACCGGCGGCTACAGCCTGCTGGTAGTAGTGGTCGACTGTATCAGCGTCATCAGCGGCAAGAGCGATTGAGGTCGGTCCCACGTTGGCCCAGGGTGAGTTGGGGCTTCGCCCACCGACGTAGACGACGCCAGTCCGCCTGACGAGGCTCTGACGTGGTGAGCAACGTTGGGGATTCGCCCGGGTTCCATCCCCCTGGACGGCTCAGCGGGCACCTTCCTGCCAGAGGCCGATCACGTTACCGGCGGGGTCACGGAACGTCGCGACCCACAAGTTTCCTTCGGGGTAGGGAGCCTTGACGACCTCGCCACCCTGTGCCTCGACCTGCTCGAGGGTGTCGTCGATGCGGTCGACATAGATGTACGGCAGCAGACCGGGCTCGCGTGAGATCGCTTGATCGGTCACCCACGCGCCGCTGACGTGTCCGGTCCCGTCATCGAAACTGGGATGATCGCTGTCGCGCCCGCGTATGTTCCAGCCGAAGACCCGCTCGTAGAAGGCGGCCGACTGATTGACGTCGACCGCGGGCATGTGCAGGTAGGAGAGGCCCCCAGGCCTGGCCAGGCGAGCCTCCACGCCCGTGGGGTTCGTCGTCTTTGTCTCCTGGTCGTCGTTCTGGTTCACTGCTGACTCCTTTCTCATGTTCATCGTCCTTTCGAGGTCGCGAGGCTGTACTAGAGAAGCCCCTTGTTCTTGCACGACCCATATGCTAGCAGAAGGCGCAATGATCTGTCTTGTAAAAAATTGTCCTCACTCGCCCTTGGGGTACAAAGTTGAAGCAGAGGCTTGCAACAACCCCCCGCATTATGAAGTTTCACTTTTTAACCTGGCTATGGAAATGTAGTGGCACCCCTTGCGGGTGCCAGGTTTCCCGCCCCACCGATCATATCCAGATTTATTAGTTAAACCCCATCATGCGGGTGGTTCATGACGTATGCAGCAACACCGTCTTCGTACTATACCTGGCAGTATCCCAGTCCAACACATCCGCGAAAGTTTGTTTGAACGCCTCCAGCGCCTCATCGCGGGCCGCTTCACTCGGCATCTCATACTGTTTCCAGCGCAACTGTATCTCAATAGTGCCTGGCGACGCATCGTCCTCGGCAATGTAGCGATCCCCGGTACCCGGAAAGAGGTGCCGTTTCTCCTGCCGTAACTCCTGCAGCCGCTCCATCAACTTTCCCTGCTGGCCAGGACGAAGCTGTACCACAATCGACGTTATGATGCGCGTGTTCTCATCGGTAGACATACGCCAGATCGGTGTGACCGTGCGTTGACGTCCAGCGACTCTCGGCTTAAATCCTTCAACAGATTTTTCAGATATCACCGTGATTCCGCCAGCCCTGACGGCTTCTAGACGCTCTTCGTC
>WNGQ01014917.1_pt1 | contig 12289 bp, 9 predicted proteins | sample 5407661 | NCBI WGS metagenome assembly WNGQ01 (sample SAMN13153382, study PRJNA577476) | soil metagenome | isolation source: 60 cm soil or saprolite under Garry oak tree replicate 2 | place: USA:California | collected 2016-06-15
CAATCTGGATCAGGTGCTCGGCAGCCGCTTCAAGCTCAGCGTCAACCTGAACGCCGTCCACAGCCTCGCAAAGCGGGGGATCTCGAACAACGACAACACCGGCACCAGCACCTTCCTGGTGTACCCGACCACGCCGAGCATCATCGATCTGCGGGAGAAGAACGGCGCGTGGCCGGTCAACGTATTCGCGCCGTCCAACCCGCTCCAGACCTTCGCCGAGCTCAAGGACAACGAGGACGTGTGGCGCATCATGGGCACCTCGACGGCCAAGGTCGATGCCGTAACCACGCCCACCCAGCGGCTCCAATTCACGCTCACCGGCGGGCTCGATTTCTTCAACCAGCGGAACGACATCTTGTCGCCGGCCGACCTGCAGTTCGAGCCGTTCGACGGCCAGCCGGGAACGGTCGTACTCGGCAAGGGCCAGGATCTGCGGCTGAACCTGGTCGGCAGCGTCGTGCACACCTACACACCAGCCTCGAACACATTTCAAGCGACGACGTCTGCAGGCTTCCAGTACGAGAACCGCGATGAGAATCTCACCAACGTCGTGGGCCGCACCATCGCACTCGGGCTGCAGAACGTGAGCCAGGCGGCGAGCATCACCTCCACGCAGAGCGAGCAGCCCTTGAAGAACGTCGGCCTGTACGCCCAGGAGGAATTCCTGACGGCGCAGCAGCGACTGCTCCTCACGGTCGGCGTCCGTGCCGACCGCGGCAGCGTCAATGGCGACCCGAGTCAGTTCTTCATCTTCCCCAAGGCCTCGGCGTCATACCGCTTGCCACTAGGGGGCGGTGTGGACGAGCTCAAGCTTCGTGCGGCGTGGGGGCAGACCGGCAACCCGCCGCTGTTCGGGGCGCGCTACATCCTCGACAGCACGAACGCGCTCGGCGGCCAGGTCGGCCAGTATCGAGCGCTGCGGTTCGGCGATCCCAGCGTGACTCCGGAGCGCAACACGGAAGTCGAAGCCGGGTTCGATGCGACGCTGGCCCACGAGGCCGCCACGCTGGGCGTGACGGTGTACCAGAAGACCGTCACCGATCTGCTGCTCGAAGCTTCGGTCGCGCCGTCGACCGGGTACCGCACGCGCATATTCAACGGCGGCGAGCTGCGCAACCGCGGGCTCGAGGCGGCTCTTGCCGTCTCGCCGGTACGGAAGCCGGACGTGTCGTGGGTGCTACGGTCCACGTTCTACCTCAATCGCAGCAAGATCGTCAGCCTCCCGGTTCCAGCGTTCAACACCGGGGGATTCGGGACGTCGCTGGGCGCGTTCCGGATCGCCAAGGACAGCTCTGCGACCCAGATCGTCGGAAGCGAAGGCCTGGTCGGTGATGCCAACCCTGACTTCACGACCTCGTTGTCGAGTGACTTGACATACAAACGGTTCAGCCTCGGCTTCACATGGGAGTGGAAGCACGGTGGGGACATCATCAACCTGACCCAGCTGCTGTACGATGCGTTCGGGAACTCCGTGGACCAGGTGCCGGCCGGGAACACCCGGATTTCGACGTGGGCGGACCCCGTGAACCCGAAGACCAAGGTGTACGTCCAGGACGGCTCCTATCTGAAGCTGCGCGACCTGAACGTCGGATATGATGTGCCGGCCTCGATCCCGTCCCACTTCGGGATGCGGACCGCGCGGATCTCGTTCAGCGGTCGCAACCTGCTGCGGTTCACGCCGTACAAGGGGCTCGACCCCGAGGTGTCGAACTTCGGGAACCAGGCCATCGCGCGCAACATCGACGTGGCGCCGTTCCCGCCAAGCCGCAGCTTCTTCTTCTCGATCGACATGGGGTTCTGACCATGCGCGCGCTCAAGAATGGGAGTCCCGACATGAAGATGCTGCTGACCGGGCTGACCCTGGTAACCGCCCTCGTGGTCGGCGCCTGCGACTTCAACATCACCAACCCCAACAGTCCGCCGCCGATCGGGCCAAACGCCACGCCGGACCAGGTCAAGTCCGCAGCGGTTGGAACGCTGGTGGCGTTGCGCGTGGACGTCCCGCGCTGGGTGCTGACCGGAGCCATCCTCGGGCGCGAAGGCTACCGCCTCGACACGGCGGATCCGCGCTTCACCACCGAGCTCCTCGCGGGGCCCCTCGATCCCAGCAACGACGCATTCGGCGGCGGGCAGTGGGCCGCCGAGTACCGTGCGGTCCAGAGTGGCTACCAGATCCTGAATGTGATCGGATCGGCACAGATCACTCCAGGTGAGCGGGAGGGTGTCCGCGGCTTCGTGCACACGATCCAGGCGCTGGCGTTCCTTATGGTGCTGAACGCCCACACCGAGGACTCCATCCCGGTGGACGTCAACCGCGCGATCGATCAGCCGCTCGCGCCCTTGGTGACCAACGACTCCGCGTACAAGTTCGTGCTCGGGTTGCTCGACTCCGCCCGGACCGAGCTCCAGGCTGCGACCGGCTTGGGCTTCGACCCTGGCCCCGGGTTCACCGACTTCAAGACGCCGGCGGCGTTCCTCGAGCTCAATCGCGGCGTGGCGGCGCGGGTGCAGGCATACCGCGCCAGCCCGTCCGCGCCCGGGGCCGGGTGCACCGCCTGCTGGGATACAGTGATAACGGACCTGACGCAGTCGTTCATGGATACGACCGCTTCGCTCGACCTGGGCGCCTACCATGCATTCAGCACCGGTAACCAGGACACGCCGAACGGGCTCTTCCAAAACCCCAGCTCCGCCGTCAACTTGGCGCACCCGGCCATCAAGGCTAGCGCCGAGCTCCAGACCGGTGGCTTGGCGCTCGACAAGCGATTCCTGGCGAAGGTGACGGACCGACTCAACGCATTAGGCCAACCCGACACGTTCGCGTTGTCGGGGCTGAGTTCCGCCCTCTCGTGGGTCCGTTATCCGAGTCCCAACGCCTCGATCCCGATCGTCCGTAACGAAGAGTTGATTCTTCTGTGGGCGGAAGCGCGCCTTGGGCAGGGAAATGCGGCCGAGGCGGCCCAATTCATCAACTTCATTCGCCGGGCGTCAGGAGGTCTGGGCCCCGTCGCGAACCTGGCGAGCCAGACGACCGACTCGATCAGAACGGTGTTGCTCAAAGAGCGTCTGTACTCGTTGTTGTACGAGGGCGGTCACCATTGGATCGACATGCGTCGCTACGGGCGGCTGAACCAGCTTCCCGTCGACCGGACGGCAGATGTGATCTTCTCGACGCTCCCGGTCAACAGCTTCGAGGTGGAAGCGCGCAAATAGCGGCCCTGACGTGAAACCGCCGGGCGCGGCTTACGCGCCCGGCGGGTTTGTTCTGCGAGTCGATCACGTAGTACTCGTCGGGCGCGTGCGCGCCGCTGCCGTGCCCCAACCCGAAATGACCGGCGGGGAGGCGCAACGGATCGCCCGTGAACACGTAGCCCGGCCACGAGCCGGCGATGCGCGGCAGGATCACAGGATCGATCCCCGAGCGCCGGTACACGGCCACCTGCGCCTTGATCAGCGCCGCGTCGCCCGGGGTGGTCGTGGGATCGTAGCCGCCCGTCATGTTCACCTCGATGTCGCCGAACCCACGTTTCGCGAGGTGCGCCTTGAGCGCCGCCAGCGACTCGGCCGCCGTCATGTCGGGCACGAGGCGCAGGTCGAGCTTCGCCACCGCGCGGTGCGGCAGGATGGTCTTGCCGCCCGGGCCGGTGTAGCCGCCGACCAGCCCCTCGATGTTGACCGTGGGCCGCGAGACGAGGCGCTCGAGCGCCTCGACCCAGCTCACGTCGTGCACCCAGTGATCGACGCCCATTTCCCGCTTCGCGACGGCCTCGTCGAGGCGGCGCGCCGCCGTCGCCACCATCGCCTTCTCACTCGGCGAAAGCGCGCGGGCCTTGGCGCCGTACCCGTCGATCGCCGGCTCGTTGCCGTCGGGCGAGACCAACGTTGCCAGCGCCTCTACCAGATGCCACGCCGGACTGTCCACGCGCGCCTTGTTGCTCGAGTGAATGTCCTTCTTGGGCCCCCGGCCCCAGCGCTCCCCGCTCGAGACCAGCTCGCACTCGATCACGCCCTTGGCGCCGAGCGTGATGGTGACCTGTCCGTCGGACGCCTGCGCCGCCGACGGCATGAAGATCCCCGCGACGCGCCGCAGGGCGGCCTGCACCTCCGGTCGGCGCACGATCTGGGGGAAGTGGGGCGAGCCGATCTCCTCCTCGCCCTCGGCGACGAGCACGAAGTTGAGCGGCGGCTTCTTGCCCGCGGCGCGGATGGCGTGCAGCGCGGCGAGGAACGTCGCCTCGGGGCCCTTCTGATTCACGGCGCCGCGCCCGATCAACACCTTGCCGAACCCTGGCCGGTCGACGACGGCGGCCTCCCACGGCGGCGACGACCACTCGGCGGGATCGACCTGCTTGACGTCGTACATGAAGTACAGGCCGAGCGTGCGCGGCGCGCCGGCGTCGAGCGTGGCGAAGATGCCGGGCTGGCCGTCGGTCGGGATCTTCGTCACCTGGTCGAAGCCCGCGTCCTTGAGCATGCGCATGGTGAGCTCGCAGCCCTCGTTCACGCCGCGGTTCTCGGCCGCGATGGAGGGTTGCCGGATCCACTCCTGCAGGCGCGCCACGGCTTCGTCGTGGTGCTTGTCGATCTCCGTGAAGATCGGGGCGAGGTCGTCGGCGCGCCGCGTCGCGGTGGGGCAGGGGGGCGAGGGCGCGTTTCAACTTAGCCTGGCGGCCCCTTCTTGCGGAGGTGCCGCACGGGCCGCAGCATATGGAGGGTTTTCGTGCGGCTTACCGCTCAGGAGGCTTCGTGGCACAGCGTACTTCCTTCTTCGCCCTAGCGCTCGTAGCGCTGGTCGCGGCCGGCGCATCCGGCCAGGAGCGCCAGATCAGCGGCCGCGTGACCTCGGCCACGAACGGCGAGCCGATCGCCGGCGTCAACGTCTCCGTGACCGGTGCCGCGTTCGCGGCCGTCACCAACGCCGACGGTCGCTACACGATTGCGGCGCCGTCGGGCGCCGCGACGCTGGCGTTCCGTCGCATCGCGTTCAAGCGTCGCGAGGTTTCGGTCCCGGCGGGTCAGAACGTGGCGGACGTGGCGCTCGAGGCGGACGTGTTCAACCTCGAGGCCGTGGTGGTGACGGGTCAGGCGACGGGGGTCGAGCGGCGCAACGCAGCGACCGCAACGACCACCGTGAGCGGCCAAGAAATCTCCCAGGTGCCGTCCCCCGCGCTCGACCGATCGCTCGCTGGGCGGATTCCTGGCGCGATCATCAGCCAGAACTCGGGAGCGCCGGGCGGCGGGACGCAGATCCAGGTGCGTGGCAACAACACCGTGATCGGCAGTCCCGATCCGCTCTTCGTGGTGGACGGGGTGTTGTACAGCAATGCCTCCCTGCCCACGGGGTTATTCAGCGTGACCCGGAGCTCTTCCAACCAAGGCTTCGGTGAGCAACAGGACGATCCCGTGAATCGCCTTGCCGACATGAACCCGGCCGATATCGAGTCGGTCGAGCTGTTGCGCGGCGCGGCCGCGTCGTCGATTTACGGCTCCAAGGCGGCGAACGGCGTGCTCATCATCAAGACGAAGCGTGGCCAGCCTGGGCAGGCCCGCGCGACGATCACGCAGCGGATGGGATATTCGGAGCTGCAGCGCGGCCCGGCGACGCGCCAGTTCAGCCTTAGCGACACGTTCCCGTACACGTCGGCGCGTATTGCGTCGTACATGGTGGGCGGCCAGCTGCCGTTCTACGATCATTTGAAGGAAGTGACCGACTCCAAGCCGCTCGGCTACGAAACCGATATCAGCGTTACGGGTGGCACCGAGAACACCAGCTATTTCTTCGGGGGCGGCTCGAAGCGCGACGGTGGCATCGTCGGTAACACATTCGACGAGCGCCAGAATCTCCGCGCCAATATCGACCAGTCGTTCTCGCATAAGCTGCACCTGGCTGTTTCGATGGGGTTCAACCGCACTGCCACGGACAAGGGGTTCACCAACAACGACAACAACGGCGCGAGCGTGACGTACGCGATCGCCTACGTTCCCGGGTTCGTCAACCTGCTTCCGACAGCCGGCACGTATCCCAAGCCCGGGATCGGCTACCTCGGTTCGAACCCGCTCCAGACAGCGGCACTCGCCAAAGCCACCGAAACGGTCTATCGCTTCACGGGCGGTGGAACGCTCACCTGGGAGGCCCTGCAGACGGCCCACCACCGGCTGCAGATCGTCGGCGCGGGCGGCATGGATCTGTTCCAGCAAAAAGCGGTCGTCGTGTCGCCGCCTGAGCTGTTTTTCGAGCAGACTCAAACCAATCCCGGAACGTCGACGCGATCGAACGCCGACAGCCGCCAGTGGAACTGGAATCTCAATGCGATTCACAGCTACGTTCCTGCTACCGGCGCGCTCAAGGCCACGACATCCGCGGGGGTGCAGGTCGAGGACCGCGAGCTCAGCCGGGAACGCGTCGTCGCGAAGGGCCTTCTCCCGGGCCAGTCGAACATCGACGAGGCGTCCGTGCTGCAGGGGCCGTTCGAGCGGAACCCCAAAGAGCGCACCCTCGCCTTCTACGGGCAGGAAGAGGTTCTGGCGCTCCAAGAGCGGTTGTTACTGTCCGGGGGGTTTCGGGCGGAGCGTTCGAGCGCCAACGGCGATCCGAACAAGTATTATCTGTTCCCGAAAGCCTCGGCCTCGTACCGGTTCCCGGGGCTGCTTGGCGAAGGTAGTGAGCTCAAGCTCCGGGGCGCGTACGGCGAGACCGGGAATCAACCAATCTTCGGGCAGAAGTTCACGCCGCTCGCGACCGCGGTCATCGGTGGGGTGGTAGGTACTGTCGTTGGTCCCACGGCGGGCGCACCGAACATCAAGCCGGAGCGCTTGAAGGAGTTCGAGGCGGGAGTAGATGCGCAGCTGTGGAACGGCCGCGCGTCCGTCGAGATAACCGGGTATACCCGGCACACCTACGATCTCTTGCTCCAAGCGACTCCGGCGCCGTTCACCGGCTATGGGAACCGGATCTTCAATGGCGGAGTGCTGTGGAATGAGGGTCTTGAGATCGCGCTGGGCGTGACGCCCGTCCGCACAAAGAATCTGAACTGGGTGTTTCGAACCAACTACACATCCCTCAAGAACCGGGTACAGGACCTGCCGAGCCCCGATATCTGCAAGCCCGGTGCTCAGATTTGCGGCTTCCGACCGCCGGTGGCGGGATTCGGGCTCCCGTACGGCGAGTTCTTCATCCAAAAGGGCCAGCCGATCACCCAGATCATCGGCACCGATACGGTGCCCGGCGGCGGAGGAACGCTCGCTACCCGCTACCTCGGCCAGGCCAACCCGCGGTTCCGGTGGTCGTTCCTGAACGACGTCTCTTACAAGCGTTTGTCCTTCTCGATGTTGTGGGATTGGCAGTTCGGCGGCGCCGAGCAGAACCAGACCCTATCGCTGTACGACTGCAACGGCCTCGCTCCCGATCAAGCGACGGTGGCCGGGCGGGCGCGCTATGACGCGTGCAACGTCTGGGGGATTGCCACACCGTTCGTGCAGTCCACGACGTTCCTGAAACTGCGCGAGGCCAGTCTCGGCATCGATCTGCCGGAACAGTGGGCGAGCCGGCTCGGCGCCCACAACGCCCGCGTAAGCGTCACGGGGCGAAACCTGATCTTGATCACGGACTACTTCGGGTACGACCCCGAGGAGAGCAATTTTGGCCAGCAGGCCGTCTCGCGGAACATCGACCTCGGCCCCTATCCGCCGATGCGAAGCTTCTTTTTCTCGATCACGGCGGGGTTCTGACCATGACCACGAAACTAATGGCGGCGGGCCTCCTGGCGGCGGCGCTCGCGGTGGCGTCGTGCACCGATTTCTTCAATGTGCCGAATACCGACCAGCCGAACCAGGAAGACTTGCTCACGGCGCCGACCCGGGCAAAGCTGTCGGCTGCCGCGACCGGCATCTTCGCGAGCGCCCGCGGCGACATCCAGGGTCAGATCTGGCGCATCGGCTCCCTTGGCCGGGAGGGCATCAACCTGTCCGGCAACAACCAGCCCGACTACCAGGAACCGTATTTCCTGGCCGCCCTGACTGGCAACTTCGGGGGCGCATTGTGGCTCGGTCGTTACTCGGCGATTCGCGGCGTCAACATCTACCTTACGGCGCTGGACCGTGTCGGCTCGGGGGACGTGAGCGACGCGGAGAAGGCGGCGTCACGCGGGATGGCGAACACGATCAAGGCGCTCGCGTTCCTGTACCTCATCGAGACGCGTGACTCCCTCGGTGCAGCCGTCGACGTGGACGTGTCGATTACCGCCTCGCCCGCCCCGTTCGTGACCAAGGACAGTGTGTACGGCTACGCGCTGCACCTCTTAGACTCCGCGAGAGCGGACCTCGTGCGGGCGGACAGCACGCCGTTCCCGTTCCCGCTTCCTCCGGGGTTTGCCGGGACAGCGCTGAACGCGGAGGACTTCAGCCTGCCGGTGTCGTTCCTCAAGTTCAACCGGGCGCTCGCGGCCAAGGCGGAAGTACTGCGCGCGACTGCGGCGGGCTGTGGCGTGCCGTGCTATACCGCGGCACTCGCGGCCCTCTCGGCCTCTTTCGTCACGAACAGCCCCGGCGATTTCGCCAAGGGAGCCTACTTCGATTTCTCCAATGCCGCGGGAGACGTTGCGAATGGGCTCGCCGAGCCCCTCAACGGAGTCACATACTTCGCACACCCGTCGGACAGCGTGGACGCCCAGCTCCAACCGGCCGGCCAGCCCGACCAGCGGGTCATCGACAAGATCGTAGCGGCGCAGGACACGCAGGTGCTGGGCGGCATCAGCATCATCGGCCAGCAGAAGTTCACCATGTACTTCACGGGGGGAGCTGCTGATCCTGCCCGCCCGATCCCCGTCATCCGGGACGAGGAGCTCGTGTTGTTACGTGCGGAGGCGGAGTGGTTCACGGGAGCGAAGGCACCAGCGCTCACCGATATCAATCTGGTTCGGCAAAACGCTGGTGGACTCGCACCGACGACGCTCATCATCGCCAGCCCGGATTCGGACTTCGTAAAGGAGTTGTTGTACAACCGGCGGTATTCCCTATTGTGGGAGCAGGGCACTCGCTGGATCGACGCGCGTCGCTTCCAACGTATGGGAGACATTCCGAAGCAGCCCCCAGTGGGCGGCAACGTCGCGCCTGTGATGCCGATTCCAGACCCGGAGTGTAACGCACGCGGGCTGCCCAACAGCTGTACACCCTTGACGCCGTAATTCGCAGGCAGGCAGGGAGAAATGAATGCGGCGGGGCGTCCTCCGTGGGCACCCCGCCGTTCGCCTACCCTACACTTCCTTATACACGTACGCCCCCACCGCCCCCGCCACGGCGTACTGCACCAACGCGACGATCGTCCCGACCGTGTACATCTGCTGCGGGAACAGCCCCATCGGCGCCTCACCCAGCGCATGCAACAGGCCGACGAAGAACCACACGGCGACCCCCGCGATCACCGCGGTCTTCGCGCCCGCGCCGAAGCGCGGCCGGATCGCCGCGTACACCCACAGCAGGCCGATGCCGTAGACGAAGTCGAGCACGACGAACAGCGGCACCAGACTGTCCATCGCCCCAGGGCGCTTGCCGAGTGCCTGCATCGCGGCGTCGATCGCCTGCTTCATAATGACGCCGAAAAACACAAAGTCCACGATGTTCAGCACCACCCCCGCCAGGAGCCCGCCCACCACCACCCGACCCCAGTTGATCTTGCCCATAGCGCACCTCGGGATGAGGAGACATGGAGCCTACGGAACGATCAGCACGGCCACCATTCCACCCAGCCCGTCGGGCACCGTCGCCACGCCGTTGGGCACCACCCAGTCCGACCCGTCCACCAGCAGGTTGAAGTGATAGACGCCGCGCCGCAGGCCGAGCGTGCCTTCCCACACGTCGTCGCCCAGCGGGCGCAACGCCACTTCTTGCCAGGAGTTCCAATCGCCCGCCATCGCCACGGAGCGGGCTCCGGGCATCCGGAACTGCACTACCTGGCGGTCGCCCCGTACCGCGGGCACGAGCGGCGCCGACCGCACGCGTGGTGTACGCGCCGCGTGGTGCAGCCGCACGCCCACGGTGACGAACCCCGCGCGGGGCAGACCCTGGTACGGGTCCGGGAGGTAACTGCCGCCGCCCAGCTCCAGCGCCACCCGGGGCGTCGCGAAGTACTGCACGAACGCGCCCCCGGCGCCCTCCGAGGCCAAGGCCGGCGAGGTGCGCCCAGCGACCCACAGCGAGAGGATCGCTCGCCCGCGCTCGAGCGTGGCCGCCAGGCTCGCGTCCGTGAACCAATAGTCCGGAAACCGCGTGGGCTCGACGCTGAGCTGGATCTCCGGGCCCGCCCCCCCCGCCCCTGACCCCCGTTCGGGATGCCACCAGGCGCGGGCGCGGGTGTGCAGTGCCGTGACGGGAAAATCGCCTGAGATCGCGCCGATGGACGGGCCGGCGCCGATCCCCAGCCCCCACGTGGGAAAGGATCGGGAGAGCTCCGCGACGCCGTGTGCCGCCGCGGTCGAGCCGTTGTCGCTGCGCGCGGTGCCAGCGAGCGTGAGCTCGACGCTGAAGCGCGCGGAGCCCGCGAGCGGCGGGCTGACCAGCGACAGGTCCGTCAACCCCTGGCCGGCCCACGCCGCTCTCGGAAGGGAAGCGAGCGAGCCGGAAAAATCCGCCGTCAGCGCCCCAGACGTGTGACGCACCGCGGGCGAGAGCACCGCGGTGCCGATGCCCGCCCCGGCGGGATACCGCACTGTGCCGACGCCCAGGCCGACCGACATCTCGGTCTGCGCGGCCGCCGGGGCGGGCAGTGTGATCACCGCCGCCAGCAGCGCAGGAATCCCCCGCTTCACGGCACCAAAGCTACGGCGCCCGGAGACGGACCGATACGGTCGACAAAAAGCACGTGGGGGCGCCGCATGCTGCGCCCCCACGTGCCGTCTGAATTCCGCTGCCGTTACGGCCGGTGCGGGTTGTTCGACTGACCCTGCTTGTGAGCCGGCGTCGCCGGCGTGGCTCGTTGAGCCGGCACCGTGGGCACGTCGCCGTGCCCAGGGATGGCGGGCGTGGCGCGAGTCGCCGGTGTCGCAGCGTTGGGGTTGCGCGTCACGTCCACGGGCGGCTGGAGCACGGCCCCCCGGCGGTGCTTCGCCCGGTGGATGGCTCCCTGGGAGTGCAACGCCACCATGGCCTTGCCCTGGTCGGACGCATGCTCGTTGGGAATCTGCGGCGTCTGCGCCGCCAACAGCGTGGGCACCGCGCATACGGCTGCGAGCCCGAAGAGCTTGCGAATCATAGAGTTCTCCTTACGTCGTGAAGTCGGTGACCGGCTCGAGCGCTCCGCCCGCCCACTCCCGCGACAACAGGACCGCACGGGCCCGGCTGCGGGTGATTTCAACCAGCCAGGCTGCAACCGACGTGTTGGCCGTCTCGACGAAGCGGGCGGCGCTGAGCCAGACGTATGCGAACGTCTCGGCGACTACTTCGTCCGCTTCTCCAGGGTCAATGACGATGCCATAGGCGAGCGCGTACACGCTGCGACCGTGACGTTGCTCGAGCTCGCGCAGTGACGCCGCATCACCGCTCGCCACCCACCCGAGGAGGGTGTGATCCGGCACGGTGCGACTGGGCTGTAGCATCGCTCGACCCTCCAGTGTTGCCATAGAAGAGTGCCGGCCCCCCAGCGAGGTAACGCGCTGTGTCGCAAGTTGCAGCAGGGTCCGGCGTTACCAACCCCGACCCGGGCGACTCTTTAGGGGCGGACGGGTTGCCCCCGCCGGCCAGCGAGGTCGTGCGGGCGGTGTTGGGGGGCGAAGTGGAGCGGTACGCGGTATTGGTGCACCGCTACCGCGACCGCTATGCGCGCTACGCCGCACGCATGCTGGGCTCGCTCGACGCCGGCGAGGACGCGGTGCAGGACGCGCTGGTGCGGGCGTTCGATCGCCTGGCGGATTGCCGGGAGCCGGACAAGTTTGCGGGGTGGCTGTTCCTGATCCTGCGCAATCGCTGTTATGCGGAGCGGCGCCGCCGGCAGCGGGAAGGCCGCCCGCTCGATGAGAGAGACGACGGTGTCGCGGCCCCGGACCGGCCCGATGGGACGTTCGAGCAGACGGAGCGGTTGCGGGCACTCGAGCGGTCGCTGCTGCACCTCACGCCGGAACAGCGCGAAGTATTCGTGCTGAAGCATGTAGAAGGCCTGGCGTACGACGAAATCGCGGGGCGGACGGGGGCGACGGTGGCGTCGCTCAAGATGCGGATGCATCGGGCGTACGACCGGCTGCGAGACCTGATGAAGGAGCACCTATGAGCCTCGGCTATCACCCGCTCGTGAAGCAGCTGC
>WNGQ01008119.1_pt1 | contig 12286 bp, 11 predicted proteins | sample 5407661 | NCBI WGS metagenome assembly WNGQ01 (sample SAMN13153382, study PRJNA577476) | soil metagenome | isolation source: 60 cm soil or saprolite under Garry oak tree replicate 2 | place: USA:California | collected 2016-06-15
AGGCCAGGGCGTGTGCGGGCAGCGAGGAGCGCGGGCAGTATGACAAGGGGACCAGACCTCCAGGCAGGCTTGAGAACCTTGCCTATGGTCTGGTCCCCGTCAATGTCGGCACGCACAGGGCATCGCGGACACCCTCAATGACCTCGCTCGGGCTTGTGGTACGACGGGCGCCGCGTTCTGATGCCCCTGGCCGATGTGGCCGACGTCATCGCCCCGGACTTCCGTGGGTTCGGCGACTCCGACAAGCCCGACCTGCCGCCGGCCGAGGGTACACGCCCGGCGTGCTGGCCGATGACCTCCTCGCCCTGCTGGATGGCCTGAGGGGGCGCGAGTTCGAGGCGATCGTCGACGCGTACGCCCAATCCGGCGCGGTGAAGGCCAGCATCACCTACTATCGGGCTCGCGCCGCGGGCAGGCAGGCCCAGACGGCCGCCCCCCGGCGGAATCCCAGATCCGCCAGCCCACGGTGATCGCTCGGGCGAGTTCGACCCGGTCATCCCCTCGGCCTGGACGACCACCTCGGCGAGACCTTCGTGGATCACGAGCCCCCTCGCTCCTCCTGGGATCGGGCACTTCGTCCCGTTGGAGGCACCGGAGCGGGGCCATCGAGACAATCCACCGCGCGCTTTCCCTGGCCCAGCGCGAACGGGGGATGGGCGAAGACGGAACGACAACGTAGGAGAGAGCTTCGCCATGGAACCCAACCACGAGCGAATGAGGAAGGCACTACGTGATCAAAGCGCCAAGTCGTAGGCTTGTCACCGGCCGGGTGAGTCCTTCCTCCAGGACGAGCATACAGATCCGATGTTCTAGCAGAAGGAGGCGTTGCCAATGACCCTTGGAACGCTCTGGATGTTCCTCGCCCAGTACGGTGGAGGGGGGAACGGAGGCGGTGCCTCCGCGCTCTATTGGGTGGTCGTCGCCATCGTGGTCGTTGTGATACTGGCGGTCGGCGCGTGGGCGGTGAGCCGACTCAGACGTCGCCGGAAGACGCGTCCGTAAGCCCAGCCGGAGTCCCGCAGGACGGATCCTGCCCCCAGTTCCTCGCGTGAGATGAGTTGACGGTATTACGTGCGATCTCTGACGCGCCGGCTGTGCTGCCGGTCAGAAGGCCCCTGAATTACGCCGATCTGGGGCTCGGGCGACTGGCCTTCGCCCGGCCTGGCTGTGTGAGGTTCGCCGTTTCGTGGGCCCGGTTCGCGTGATCGGTTGCCGGTCTGCCGCTGTTGGTGCAGGGCCTCGGGGTGGCAGCCGCATGCCCTCAAGGTCGCGGCGCCAGTAGCCCACCTTCGGGAGGCTTCCTTCGTTCTTACTGGATGAGTTGGCTGTGCTCCTTGTCATGAGCACAGCATGCCTGATCGCCCGTATCAGCCTGTTCCGCGAACGTCTTTATTTTAACGGTGGTTTGTTGAGATCGGGAAGGGTGCAGGTCACGACCTCGTCAGTCCGTAGCCGAGGCGGAGCATTTGCGCAGGTGGAGCCGGGGAGGTGCGGTATCAGCGCTCCGACCTCAACAAACCACCGGTAAGGGCCCGCTTGAGGCGTCGCAGGTCAGCTGCTACTTACGCGCTAGTGCGTCCAGCGGTGGCCGGCTGCAACACGCTTGTGACCATATGAGAACTTGGCCGCAACACGAGCCGGCTATCGTCGAGCGAGACCGCGGGTCGCGGTTACTGCGGTCCGTTGGGCTACGAGACGTCGATCATGGAGCACGAGAGTGAACGGCATGCCCCGGTTGGAGGGGATGCACGCCGCCACGGCCAGCACTACGGGGTGGATCGAGGGCCGCGGGGACGGCGGACCGAAGTGCCTGTTCTGCGGCGAGCCGGCGCGGACGTTCAAGCCGCTCACGACGCACCAGCGGCTGTGGTGGTGCCAGCCGTGCGAGACCACCTGGGTGGCCTGACCGCCCGCATGGCGGGGACGGGGCTGAGACCGGCGTCGACCTGGCCGGTGACGCGACCAGGGCCGACCCTCGAACCACTTGTGACCCGCATACGCGCTGGACCGCCGACCTCAGGAACCCACGAGGGAAGCGATCGTCAAGAGTGGTGGATGAGCGCTGGCGGCGTCCTCCCCGCTGCAGGTTGATCTGCCGCAGTCGCACCACTCGGCGTCGAACCGGTCGCGTTCGACCCGCAACGCCACGTTCTCGGCGTCCAACTCGGCGACCCGTCGACCCAACATGGCCACGGCAGAGGCCCGCTGACCTGCTCCCTCCCTCGGCGCCGGTGCGGTCCCAACACCGCGAACCGTACGATCGACTCCGGCGTCAAGAAGCCGCCAATACGCCGAGTTTGCGTTCTTGACTACCCAGCTCGTGGAGTAGCTCGACGCCTCGTGATCCCTTTGGGTGAGAGCGATTCGAGGTAGCAGGCAACTCGCATGGACTGGGCGCCACGCGCGCCTTCCTGGTCGACATGGTCCCAGCCTATCGGCGGTTGCCTCGGTGTTCACTCCGGCCTGGTTGGGTAAGCGCGGCGGATGCACTCCCCGCGCGGCCCCCCAACCTCCACCGTGCCGTGAACCTTTCGCTCTACCGGGAAGGAAGCACGATGGCTGATACCAACCGCGGCGTCGTCTACACCGGACCCGGCCAGGTCGAGGTCCAGGACCTGGACTACCCCAAGCTCGAGCTCGCCGAACAGCACCGCAAGCTGGAGCACGGCGTCATCCTGCGCGTGGTGGCGACCAACATCTGCGGCTCCGACCAGCACATGGTCAGGGGCCGCACCACCGCCCCACCAGGCCAGACCCTCGGGCACGAGATCACCGGTGAAGTCGCCGAGCTCGGCGGCGACGTCGAATTCATCAAGCAGGGCGACCTCGTCAGCGTGCCGTTCAACATCGCCTGCGGCCGCTGCCGCAACTGCAAGGAGGGCAACACCGGCGTCTGCGAGAACGTCAACCCCGCCCGCGCCGGCGCCGCCTACGGCTACGTCGACATGGGTGGCTGGCTCGGCGGCCAGGCCCGCTACGTGACCGTGCCCTACGCCGACTGGAACCTGCTGAAGTTCCCCGACCGCGACCAGGCGATGGCCAAGATCCAGGACCTGGCGATGCTGTCCGACATCTTCCCGACCGGCTACCACGGCGCCTACACCGCCGGGGTGACCACCGGCTCCACCGTCTACGTGGCCGGCGCCGGCCCGGTGGGGCTGGCGTGCGCGACCTCCTGCTTCCTGCTCGGCGCGGCCGTGGTGATCGTCGGCGACATGAACAAAGAGCGTCTGGCCCAGGCGGCAAGCTTCGGCTGCGAGACCATCGACCTGTCTGAGCACGACGACCTGCGCGAGCAGCTCCAGCAGATCCTGGGCGGCTCCGGCGAGGTCGACGCGGCGGTCGACTGCGTCGGCTTCGAGGCCAGAGGCCACGGCCGCGAGGGCTCCCAGGGCGAGGCGCCAGCCACCGTGCTCAACTCAATCATGGACATCACCCGGCCGGCCGGGAAGCTCGGCATCCCCGGCCTGTACGTGACCGGGGATCCCGGCGCGGTCGACGAGCCGGCCAAGGTTGGCTCACTGTCGATCCGGATCGGCCTCGGCTGGGCCAAATCGCACTCGTTCACCACCGGCCAGTGCCCGGTGATGCGCTACAACCGCAAGCTGATGATGGCGATCCTGCACGACCGGGTGCAGATCGCCAGGAACGTGAACGCGACGGTCATCCCGCTGGACCAGGCGCCCCAGGGCTACCAGGACTTCGACAAGGGGGCGGCCAGGAAGTTCGTCCTCGACCCCCACGGCCTCGTCAGCGTCTGACCGACCCACGCCAGGGGGGGCCGGGATCTTCCCGGCCCCTCCGCCTTATCCAGACGAGTTCGATGGACTCCTGGGGAGGGCGTGAAACGGGCAGTTCGCCAGGGTCAGGTTAGGCCGCCGGGGTTGGCGCCGCGGCCAGCAGGGCCGCCTGGCCAGCACACCACCCGGCTCGGCGGTGGGCTTCCTCACCGAGCGCGGCCGGTGCCCTGGCTGCCCCTCGGGCGCAGCGCCGCAGCGCCGCCGCCTTGGCCCATCATCTCGCTCATGCCCTCACCCTCCCGCCACCCCCCGGGCGCTCAGGCCGAGGTCCGGGGAGCTCCCCTTGTCATACAGACCATACGGCTTGCGCTCGTAGCACCAAAGCTCGAGACCGACCAGGGGGCTCATCACCGCGCAAGGACACGATTGGTTAACAGGTAAAGCGTTCTTGACCGCTGTGCGACTCACTATCGGCTCTGTGACGCTCGCGAGCCGGTCAATAAGGCACTGACGGTGGCTGTTTGTGCTGGTCAGGGCTGGTGTGGTAGGCCTGGGAGGATTTGAACCTCCGGCCTCTTCCTTATCAGCAAAATGCAGGGAACCGCTGTGCGGACGGCCGTTTTCGCAGGTCGCGCCTGACCGTTGGGCCCAAAGTTAAATGGTCTATCGGCGTTCAGTTAAGCGTTCTCCCAGATGGTCTTGAGACCACTGACGCTGCTGCTGATTGCTCCAGCTCACTTACGCCCCCGTTTCTGCAAGCAGATTTTACGTGTACCTCTTTTCGAAGTCATGCGAACCGAATCACGGGTCACATTGCTCACCAGGGCCACGTCAGCTGGTCCGGTAGAACGGGACCGCCTCCCACGCCGCAATGAAGAACGCATCGTTCTCTAGCACGTCGACGGTGAGCCGATCGCCGTTGATCCGGTAGTTGAAGGTGTAGGTGCCGTCGATGTTCTGGCCAGCGTCGCTGGCGGTGAAGGTGTGGTCGTCGACGATCTCGTAGCTTGCATCCAACCCGGCCTGCTGCGGCGGTGGCCCCTCGAAGAGGACGAGCCGGCCGTCTTGGAACCGGGCGATCCTGGTGAACCTGTTGGGCGCGCCCGCGCAGAGGTGGGCGCTCGAGGGTGCTTTGGCAGCGCCCTCAATCGTCTGGAGGAACTCGGGCGCCACCGCCTCGAACCCCGCCTTCCGCAATGTATGGACCACGTCTTGGCAAGTGAACTCCTGGCGCCACTGGCCCTCCAGCGGGTCAGCCACCACGGGTGGCGCGCTGGTTGAAGGCGTCACAGGGTTCGAGGTAGCTCCCGCCGGAGATGACGAGCCCTTCTGGCCGCACGCAGCCGCCAGGAGCGCGAGCCCGATCAGGCATCCGAGCATCCGCTTCATGCCCTCCCCTTCCTTCAAAGTCTCCAATCCAAGGCCAACGAGTAGTCGACCCGGAGCCGCTCGATGCAGGAGGTATCTGACTTGCTGGTGGGGTTGCCGAGCCAGGCGTCACGGACCCGGACCATGCAGAGGTGCGGCACCTGCTGTTCGGTGCCGGTGACCACGTGGCCGTTGACCGGGGAGACCACCAGGGTGCTGTTAGGGAGCGTCGATGTCCCCTGCTTCGCGTACGGCAGCATCCCGAACGGGTCGAAGCGACCGACGATCACCAAGACGGGGACGTCGGACCGGACGGGCGTGGCGACGATAGGGTCGCCACGCCCGGCGTCCCACGCACCACAGACGCCCAGGAATGGGCTGTGCCCGTAGGCCTCCTCGAATGCCGGATCGTCGCCGACGAGGTCGCGTAGCGAGCTTGCGTCGGTGAACGGCATCACGTCGCGGCACATCACCGACAGGTACACGCCGAAGCTCCGGACCAGCTGGGTCCAGCAGTTCGGGAGAAAGCCCTGGCACAGCTGCCGGCCCACGGAGGAGCTTTCGCCGCCGAGGAGCCGGGATGCCTGCATCCGCAGGATCCGCTCTGAGCCTCGCGCGAACTCCGCGATCGCGTGCGGGACGTACGTCCCTGGTGGCCGCAGGAACGACAACCGCGCCCGCAGCCAGACCAGCAACCACCCGGCGTCAAAGTCGACGCGACCCTTCTCTCCCAAGTCCGCCACGTAGGGCTTGGCGGCCAGCCGCCGCAGCACCGTTTCCAGGTCGCGCTTCAGGTTGGGTGTCTGGCGGCGGCACACAGCATCTGCCGGGCACGCCGCGACGAGCTCGGCGATCGCATGCCTGGTCGCCTGGACACTCTCGACGAACGGATCCACCCCGGGCCACTCGGGGCTATCCAGGACGGCCGCGCGGACGTGGTCGGGGTGGCGGCGAAGGGTCTCAAGGACGATCCTTGACGTGGTGCCGGTCGCCAGCAGGTTCCACCGGTCGATCCCCAGCGCTGCCCGGAGATCCTCCGCATCCGCGGCCATCTCCCGTAGGTCGAACGCGGTCAGGTCGATCCTCTGGGAGACCAGCCGGTCATGGCACGCCGAGATCGCGGCGAGGAACTCGCTGCGGGTTCGCGGGTCGTCGACTGGCACGCTCATCGGCGAGGACGGGAGCGTGTCGACCTCCGGGCAGACCAGGCTGGGTTCGGACCGGCCGGTCCCGCGGACGTTCAGCACGATCACCTCGCGGCCGAGCCCTGCGGTCTGGGCGCCGAGCGTCACGTAGTCGGGCGCCACGCCCAGGTCGCCGCCGAGCGACAGCACCGGGTCTGGGGCGGGCCGGCTGGTGCCCGGCTGGATCCTGGCCACGAACAGCTTGAGCTTCCCGTGGTTGGGGTCGCCGTGGTGGGCCAGGACGGTGAGCGTCCCGCACGAGACGTCGGTGAGCACGATCGTCGCGATCTCGGCCGGGCAGGCGGCGGGCTGGTAGGTCGGCCGGAAGCCGTGACGGTCCGATCCCTTGCCGAAGGTGCACGCGGAGAGCACGACGGCGAGGGCCAGCAGCAGGGCGGTCTTTGATCTCATGTTCATCACACAGGGCCGGGCGGGCGGTGGTGTTTACCGGGCCCGCCACGGCACCGACGTCAGGATCGCTCGACGAAGCTGGCAGCCGTCGCGCACTGTGACCAGCGTGAGGGTTCCGCCTGAGCGGGTCCACGAGTACGAACCGACGCCACTGCCCCGGCACAGGGATCGGAAGAGGTTGGTGACGAGCTGGGTTCCGGTCACCTGGTAGGTGTCGCGCGGCAGGCCCTCTGTCACACCGGAGCCTGGGGGCGCGTTCCACAGGATCGAGCCGTCGCCGTTGAGCGTCAGGGTCCACGGTCCGGCCAGCCTGGCGGTGGCCAGTGGGCCACCGGCGCCGGTCAGGTCGGCGTTGTAGGAGCCGACCAGCGCCGACGGCGACGGCCTGGCCGGCGGGGTCTCGTGCTGGCTGCGGATGATGTCGAGCAGGCGGGGACCGAGGACCACCGCGGCGGCCACCATGGCGGCCGCCAACAGCGTAGTGGTGACGCGCTGACGGATCACGGCCCGGCGGGTCCTGCGCCGGACGATGGCAAGGTTGCGTCCCACGTCGGGGTCGACCACCGACGAGGACCGCTGCAGGGCGTCGCGGAGGCGGCGATCAAGGGACATCCTCGATCACCTCCTCACCCAGGATCCCGGCCAGCCGCTTGCGGGCCCGGTGCAGATGGACCCGGACGGTCGCGCCCGAGCAGCGCAGGATGTTGGCGATCTCGGACAGCGGAAGGTCCTCAAAGTAGAACAGCACCACCGCGGCGCGCTGCATGCCCGTAAGCTGGCGGACGGCCCGCATCACGTCCACGTCGACCGGTCCCCGCATGTGCGGTGGCTCAACCTTGCGCTCCAGCAGGGCTCGGACCCGCTCCCTGCGGACCGCGTCCACGGCCAGCCGGATGGCGACCCGCCGGACCCATGCCCCCGGACGGTCGTACCGCGAGACCTTTTTCCAATGCCGCAGCAGCTGGACAAAAGCGTCCTGGGTGATGTCCTCGGCCCGGTCCAGGTCGTGCACGATCAGGTAGACAGCGCGCATCACGGCCGGGAACTCGTCGGCGAACAGCCAGTCGAACTCCAGGCCGGCATCGTCCACCAGCACAGCTCCCCGAACCGCGGGTTCCCCTAAGCGAGGCCGATTCTCGCCGCTTGCCTCCGGTGCGGCAATACCCGTCGGAGGGCGCAGCGATGGACGGCGCGGGCTGTTCATTGCCGCCCATCGCTATACCGGTGCCTACGCAAGACGCACCTAGGCAGCCAAGGGCGCGGACCCCCAGTCGGCGAAGTCCTCAAACTCTCGGGTGTCAGTGATCCGGGCCAAGTGCGTGCCGTCAGACCTCGCCGTGTAGATGTCAACCTGCCCCGTGCTCCGAAGGAAGAGGGAGAACACAATCCTGGTCCCGTCAGGCGACCAACCCGGGGTGAACGGCAAGGAGAAGCTGCCGCCGGTGTCGAGGGGGATCGGCTGCAACCCGGTGCCATCGGGATGGATGACGAACAGCGACGCGTTCCCGAACGGCCCGTTGACGCTCGCGAACAGGATGTCGCGGCCGTCCGGCGACCAGTGCGCCAGCCCGTTGCCGTGCGAGTTCGCCAGGCCATAGGGCGTGATCTGCCGCAGGCCCGTGCCGTCGGCGTTTTCCACGAACAGGGCACCGCGCTGGTTGCGGTCGGGCACTGGCCCGGCTCCGGGCTTGGCCCGCATGAAGACAAACTGAGTGCCGTCGGGCGAGAAGTCGCCGGGGAGGTCGCCTCCGCCGAAGTTGCCGGCTGGCGGGTACGGGTTGACGGTCAGCCGCGTGAGGCCGCCTCCGTCGGCGGTGCGGATAGTGTAGATGCCGTTCAGCGAAGGGTCGCCCTCGAAGCGGATGGCCTGGCAAAGCAGCAGCTTGGCGTTCGGCGACCAGGCGTTGCATCCCATATCCATGTCCGGCGGGAGCTCCGGGACGTCGAGGACCGTGAAGCCGGATCCATCCGGATTGACCGTGGCCGGCCGGACTGACGCGTCCGGTCGGAAGACCGTGACCAGGAGCTTGCCCCCGTTGGGTGACCAGATGGCATTGTCCACAGGTACGGGCAGGGAAAGCTGGCGCTCCTGCGTCCCGTCGGGGTTGGCGATGAAGATGCGGGACTCGCCGCTTGCCGGGTCGTATCGGGTGAACGCGATCTTGCCGTTGGGACCGGGAGTCTTCGCCCCCGCAGGTAATGCCGTGGCCGTTGCCAGCGCCGCCAGCGCGAACGCAACCAACAGCCTCAAGGCGCGCCTCATCATCGATCCCTTCCCCCTCATCGTGTGACGTCCCCTCGACACACGAATAGCCAGGGCGGGACGTTTACCGGTTCCACCCAGGTGGTCGTCCCGACCTCCAAGGTCACGAGTACCGCCACATCCCGGGTGGGTCATGCAGCGCGCCGTCGCCAGGCAGCCACGACCGTGTGAGAAGAAGAGCTTGGCTGACACCTCCAGGTTGGTGAGCGTGGCGGCCCGGTCGGTGCCGTGAACCCTTGGGAAGGCGTCAGGCCCCCTGCGGGGGCCGACAACGTAGTGGCGATGGTGCGCTCAGAGCCGTTCTGCAGACGCAGGCGCCCCTGGAACGAGCCCGAAGGGACCTGGGCGGCGTGGCGCATGACCACAAACGGTTAACAAGTAAAGAGGTCTTGGCCCGACACACGGCCGGCCTGCGCGGCCCATACGTGAAGATGACTAGCGTTTCCGCTGATCAGAGGCGCTGTCTGGGCCTGCCAGGACCTGGATCTCGTCCATCCGGCACACGCCTGCCAGAGCGGCCCCGAATGTGGAAGATGACCAGCGTTTCCGCTGGTCAGAAGCTATGCGGTGGGCCTGCGAGGACTTGAACCTCGGACCTCTTCCTTATCAGCAATATGCGGGGAACCGCCGTTCGGAGGGCCGTTTTTGCAGGTCGCGCGCGACCGTCGGTGCCAAGTTATCTGTTCTATCTCCGTGCAGTTATGCGCTCTCCCAATGCGTCTTCAGACCCACCGACGCCATGCTGGTCATTACCTCGGACTCCACCGCACACCCTGCTCTGCACAGGGGGCCGGCCGTCGGTCGATACCTGAAGGCGGCTATTCGCCCTGTCTGACTTGCGCGATCAGCCCGGCAAGCTTCTCAACCGTTCCGTTCACATCGTATTTTGCCGCGTTCTGACGGCAGCGATGCGCCACCTCCGCTCGAAACCGCGGATGCTCTATCAACCTGCCCAGCCCCGTAGCGATCTGAGAATGGTCCATCACCATGGCTCCGCTGTGAATCTCGGGATAGGCTACCGTGTTGGGGACCACGCAGGCGGCGCCAGCGTAGGCTGCCTCCAGCATGGCGATACAACGTTGCCCAAACGGGTGAGCCTCGGCAGGGCCCGGGCGAAGTAGTCTTTGAGGCTCCGGGGAACCCAGAAGGGCTCATCCCAGTCCTCGTTCCGGCCGACAAGGAACGCCACGTCTCTATACTTCGCCGCCAGGGTCTCGATGATGTCCAGCGCACCCCGGAGGTTCTTGTCGGTGCGCCAGCGGTGCTGCCACAGCACCGTCAGGCTGGGGCGTTCGGTGCGCTTCTCGTGTCGGCAGCGGTCTATAGCCTCTAGGTCGAGGCCGAGGAAACAGACCTCAAACTGAAAGCCTTCGATGCGCTCCTCCAGAAGGCGTTTGGTGAAGAAGCTGTTCACGGCGTGTCGCCGGAAGTAGGGCATGATATCTGCCACGGACTCAAGGAATCCATCCATATGCACGTTCTTGTCCCGGTCCCAGCCAGTAAGGTAGTCCGGATAGAGAGCCCAAAGAAGCGTCGGAACCCGCAGGATGTCCTCCTTGCGTAGCACGACTGCGTCTACCCGACGGTGAGGCGCATATACCACAACGTCGGCGGAGAAATCCTCTAATTGTCGCTGGAAGGGGGGGGCCATCCAGTTGCCGCCAACTTCAAAGCCTTTCTGGCACAGCCTCTCACCTCCCTGATTGGGGAAAGTCCAGGACTCGACGTTAGCCAGATAGACTTTCATAATCCCTTCTTGGCGGGAGCCGACAAACCCGACGCCTGCTGGGACTCAACAGAGAAACGCGATTGGGCGGACTACTATCTATGCTTCTTGCCGATCAGGAAGCCTCTTCCCCCTCTGGGGATTCCTTCTTCGGTCTCTTCCCCGTGCGGTTCGAAGTAGAAGCCCTTGAATTGTGCGTTCTGAAAGCCTGCCGCCCTCACGATGCCCTCGAGGCACTGGGGACCGTAAATCCACCAGTTGGTCGGGTCACCCCTGTAGGTCCCCTCAATGAACCTGGCCATAGAGGTGAGGGCGGGATCGAGGAGAAACTCACTCTCAATTAGGATGGTGTCAGCGCACACGTCAGACAGTCGCGCGAGAACGTTCGTGGGATCCGGTATGTGATACATCAGCCCGCTGCAGATGATTATGTCAAAGATGCCGAGCCGGGTGTCGACATTGTGAACATCGTCATGCAAGAACTGCACGTCCAGCCCCAGCAGGGTCGACAGGTACTGCGCTTGCCGCACGAAATGACGGTCTAGTTCTACGGCCACGACGCGTTCGGCACCCCTGTTCTTGGCGACGAAGCTGTAATATCCGGCGTTGCAACCAACGTCTAGAACAGTCTTGCCAGAGAAGTCGCGCGGGAATCCGAGCAGGTCCAGGCAGTCCAAGACGGAGTCACCGTCGTGCACCGCCTGGATCCTAAGCCAATCCGCGAGGTTGAAGGACTGGTACCACGGTCCGAGGGTTGCTGTATCCTTCAGTATCCTTTCTCTCTCCTCGAGAGAACCCACATCTAGATGCCAGTTCAAATCCTCTCCTCCTCAGATTCCACTGAAAGATTCAGAATCTTGTGCTCTGCCCCATTTGGCTCATCGAGCAGCGAGAAGCTGGCCGAGGCGCTTGATCATCCGTTTGATCATCCAGACGATCCGACGTGATCCTTCTCGATCCGGCTGGGTCGACAGCGCACCCAACCTGAGCAGGGCAGATCCGTCTGGATCCGACCAGATGGACGTCAATCACCAGGCTACGGATCTGGCGGTTGGGGTCGGTCCCTCGCGCTACCTCGACCCTGTATGGGCGGGCAGTCACCACGCTTGCTCAGCGCTGAGGAGCACGTCCTCGACCGCGCTTTCGGCGAGCCCCGACGTCGGAGCGACACCGCGAGCGACTCGGCCGCTGTTTGTCCACACGCTCCAACGCCAGCCGTCATGCTTGGCATCGATCCGAGCATGGTAGGTGCCACGCCGCGCCACCATGAACCCGATGCCAGCGACCGGGTCAACCTTCCGCTCCCACTCCAACCGCCCGCCTCCGCCGGGAGGCTCTGGCTTCTCAAAGGCACGGACGGACCTGCCTGGCGGCTGAGGTGGCTCGGTCACCGTGGTGCCATCCGGCCGAGTGATCGTTACCGGACTCGCTGCGGTGGTACCGGAAGGTGGCTCGTCACGGTTGCTGCGTGCTGTCCGGCGGTTGATCGGCACGGTTGCCCTCCAAGCGGTGATCGCGGCTTGCCGATGGCGCCGCCACGGGTTGGACTTTACCGCTTGGCTCACAAGCGAAGCGACGCAGGACCCCGGCAAAG
>WNGQ01014258.1_pt1 | contig 12283 bp, 13 predicted proteins | sample 5407661 | NCBI WGS metagenome assembly WNGQ01 (sample SAMN13153382, study PRJNA577476) | soil metagenome | isolation source: 60 cm soil or saprolite under Garry oak tree replicate 2 | place: USA:California | collected 2016-06-15
GCGCGCCTCTCTCGATCGCTCACGAGTTTGACCTCGCCCTGCGACCTCATGCGCACACGACATCGTCGCGTCCACCGCATCCCGCCCCACGTTTCGTGACGATCGGCCGTAACGCCCCTCTTCATCGAGGCGGGATGGGCGGACTTATAAAAGTGATTTGCCCGACGGGTTAAGCGAAATATTTTTCACAAGGGGACTGGACAGGAATTCACGACCGCTGCCCGTCGGGCAAATCACTTGATGCAAGACAATCGCAAAGTGACTGCAGCGCAGCCACTTTCTTATTCATCCCGAGGCTCGGCGTATTCGCGGATCTGGCTCCGGCTTGAACGTGACCAAAACGATCGACGACATGATGACTTCGATCATGCCGCCCTCCTCGAAAGTTGCATCCAGCGCATGCGATGTGGCGCTGACACTCTTCCGGCCTCTCGTCTCGAACCGGGAACAGAACGTACCGTGCGCTCCCTCTGCAGCGGAGGCAATTCGCTTGATCCGTCGTTCAGGCTTTTATCCGCCGTGCGCGGAGCGTCCTGCGAGAGATATTTGCCGAAGGCCGCCCGGAACAGCTTTCTCTGAAACCACCGCATTGCTCATTCCTTCGGGTCGAGGCGGCGCTGATCGTGGACATGACGAGAGATCAAGTCGCGAGAATCAAGCGGCACGCATCCCGAAAGAACTTTGCTATTTCCACCCCATCGGCTGCACGCTCACGCGATGAGCCGGCTCGGCTTCACCAAGAGATCGGCGGGAATTTTCCACGCCTCGCTGATCCTGTGAATCATCTCGACCGTTAAAGGACGACGGCGGTTCAGCAATTCCGAGGCGCGCGACCGAGAGCCAAGGAGATCGGCAAGTTCGGCCTGCGAATGTCCCAGTTCTTCGATCGCGTAGTTGAGCATGTCGATCGGATCGGAGACGTCGATTATCGGCCAGCGGCTCTCCTCATATTTTTCGATGAGGGTGGCAAGAATATCGAGCTTGTCGCCCTCCTCGGTCCCGGCTGCGGCGCCCCAGAGCCGTTCGATCTCGCGAAGAGCCGCAGCGTGATCATCATCATTTCGAATGGGTTGAATGTCCATGTCCGGGTCCTAGAATTGCGAGACGGTCAAGGCGTCAACCCTGTCGTACTCGGCATGCGTTCCGATGAACTTGATGAAGGCGATGCCTCGGCCAAAATCGAAAGCGACGATCATCCGAAAATTACCGCCGGCGATTTCGAACCTGGCGCGTTCGCGATTCAGAACTTTTGCATTGGGAGCGGCAAGACGCACATCGTCCATCGAACTCCATTTCGCTGTTCTGACCAAAGTTCTCCATCGATGGAGCGGCGCCTCCGTCTCCGGATGCCTGTCGGCATAAGACGCGAGCACGCTCCATGCGATAATCCTCATCGGGACACTATGTTCCCAAAATGGGAACATGACAATAGCGCGCCAAATAAAAACGGCGGGCCATGCCCGCCATTGAAAATCCGTGGCCGTTGCCGGCCGAAATCACATCCCGATGTCGATGAATTGCGGCATTTGGGCCAGCGGCAACACGGCTGCGCCAAGGAGGGTCGCGACCATCGCCATCAAGGTGTGGTTGCCGTTGCGCTTGCCGCGCATCTGGTCCGCGATCCAGCGCAGGGCTTCGGTGTCCATGCCATCAGCATGAATCGGTGCCCAGCTCTCGATATCGGTGTCGGGCGCCAGCGCCACGATGCGCGGCGGCACCGGCAGGCCGGAAGCGGCAGCCACGTGATGGGCGACCGCCTTCGCCAACAGATCGTCGAACCGTCCGTCGTCGCTGCGCTCGGTCGCGGCGTCGTTGATCTCGAACAGCGCTTCGGCCTCGGCCCGGCTGACCGGCTCGTGCGCGACCGCGCGTGCGGTGAGGATGCGCGCGCACAGCGCGGCGTCAGTGGCATCGAGCGCGCGGGAAAAATGCACCCGGCCCCTGGTCGTCGGACCTTCGCCGGTGATGACACCATCGCGCACGACGGTGAGGGCCTGGGCCGCGCTGTCGCGGCACGATGGTTCCAGAGCGTCGATCGGATCGACGGCCGTTCGCGTAGAGGTAGCCATTGTTCTCGTCTCAGTTGTTCTTTGCCGATTCAGCCATGGGGACGTAAACGAGTGGTTAACGATTCGAAACTCGCATCTCTCGATTTTTAGATGGTTGCCAATATTTTTAGATGGTTGCCAATTAGTCGCTGTGCCCTCGTCACAGTTCGACGGCGCCGAACTCCGGGGGCGCGGGGTGTCGCGTCGATACAAGGCGAGATCGAGGCGAGCAAGCGCGCCGATGCGCGTTTTTCGTCGCGAGGTCATGCACTAAAACGTGATGCTAGCAATTTCGATGCCAGGAGAAGGACTTCCCCTTTTTCGAACGGCCCGTTCACTTCGACGACGTCAGCCGCTATAACAGCGCGGGCGATATGTGCTGGGACAGATTTCCCTTTAACTTGAATATCATGAGGTCGAAACATGGCACTTCAGATTGGCGCAGTGGCCCCCGATTTCGAGGCCGAGACGACCGAAGGCAAGATCAGGTTCCATGACTGGATCGGCAACAGCTGGGCGCTGTTATTCTCGCATCCGAAGGATTTCACGCCCGTGTGCACCACCGAACTCGGTGCGCTGGCGAAGCTGAAGCCGGAATTCGACAAGCGCGGCGTCAAGCTGATGGGACTTTCCGTCGATCCCGTCGACCGGCACGCGCAATGGTCTGTGGACATCAAGGAGACGCAGGGCGCCGCGCCGAATTATCCGATGATCGGCGACACCGATTTCAATGTCTCCAAGCTCTACGACATGCTGCCGGCGGCGACCTCCGGCGATCCCTTGAAGCGTACGCCCGCCGACAACCAGACCGTCCGCAACGTCTTCATCATCGGGCCGGACAAGAAGATCAAGCTGGTGCTGGTCTATCCGATGACGACGGGGCGCAATTTCCAGGAAATACTGCGCGTCATCGATTCATTGCAGATGACCGCGAAGCATCGCGTGGCCACGCCCGCGGACTGGAAACAAGGCGAGGACGTCATCATCGCGGGCTCGGTCTCGGACGACGAGGCCAAGGGCATTTATCCGGCGGGCTGGAAGGCGCCGCGGCCTTATTTGCGGATCGTGCCGCAGCCGAAGTGACGAGCGCATCGCGCTCGTCATTGCGAGCGCAGCGAAGCAATCCATCGTCGGTACCGCGCATCAGAAAGCTGGATTGCTTCGTCGCAAGCGCTCCTCGCAATGACGTGCTAACCCCTGGGCGTCAACCAATTGGCGACCGCGAGCCCCGCGGTCGCCGAAACCGCCGTCACGGCCGCTCCCCAGGACATGTCGAGAATGGCGACCGGCCAGCTCCAGTGCTTCAGCAGTGCGAGCGAGGTGAATTCAAAGGTCGCGTAGCAAAACAGTCCGAACAGCGCGCCGTAGACGAGCGTCGACGTCATCGTGGCAGATGCGGATCCGCTGACGAAGATCAGCACGCCAACGATATAAAGCAGATAGAACAAGACCGCCGGCAACGGCTTGATTTCGCCCAGCATGTCGCCGACTTGGGCAGCGAAAAAGCCCTTCGCAAGAACGCCCAGGAACAGAAAATCGAGCGCGGTCAGGACGACCAGCGACACCAGATAGAGAATGAAGTATCGGCTCACGGATTGCCTCCGGCCGGCGAGCGCCGGCAGCGATGTAACGCACATCACTTCTACGCTCGCGCGACGCGGAGGTTTCAGGGCGGCGATGCCGAACGGACGGCGATCACGCCGCCCGCACGCCCTCCAGGAACTTCTCGACCTCGGTCTTGAGGTGAAGGCTCTCGCCCGACAGGGCTTGCGCCGACGCCAGCATGTGGCCGGAGGTCTCGCCGGTCGCGCTGGCGCCCTGCGCGGCGTTGCGGACATTGACGGCGACTTCCGCGGTCCCGCTCGCCGCCGCGCGAACGCTGTGGGCGATGTTCTCGGTCGCGGAGCGCTGCTGCTCGACGGCCGCCGAGATCGAGTTGGCGATCCCGCTGATGCGCTCGATGGTCTGGCCGATCGCCTTGATCGCACCGACGGATTCCGCCGTCGCCAGCTGCATGTTGGCGATGTGGTTCGAGATCTCTTCGGTGGCCTTCGCGGTCTGGCTCGCCAGGCTCTTGACCTCCTGGGCGACCACGGCGAAGCCGCGGCCGGCATCGCCCGCGCGCGCCGCCTCGATGGTCGCATTGAGCGCCAGCAGATTGGTCTGTTCCGCGATCGAGGTGATCAGCTTCACCACATCGCCGATCCGCGTGCCCGCCTCCGACAATTCCGCGATCCTTTGATCGGTCGCTGCGGCCTGCTTGACCGCCTCCGCGGCAATGCCGTTGGATTCCTCGACACGCCGGGCGATCTCCGAGATCGAACTGGACAGTTCGTTGGAGGCGGTCGCAGCCGAGCGCACATGCTCGGACGCCGTCTCTGACGTTCCCGCCGACTGTCGCGAGAGATCCGCCGTCACCCGCGCCGTTTCCGTCAGCTGCTGGGCGATGCGCTCGAAGTCTCCGGAGGACTTCATCACCTTGTCGATGATGCCGCCGACCCTGGAGCGGAACTTCTCGACGAAGCTCTGCAACTCAGACTTGCGTTGTTCGGTGGCAGCCGCGGCAGCCGCCGTCTGTTCGTCGCGAAGACGCTGACGCTCGAGCGAATTGTTCTTGAAGATCGCAACCGTGCGCGCGATATCGCCGATCTCGTCCGCCCTGTCGTCGCAACGGATCTCGACATCACTGCGGCCGTCGGCGATCGCGGTGAGCGATTCGGTGACCGATGTCAGAGGTTTGGTCACGCGGCGAACGATCAGCATGGTGAGCGCCAGCACCAGAAGGGCGGCAAGAAGGGCTGCGATGGTCATACTGTGGATGGCATGCGACAACATCGTGTCGAGTTGTGTCATCGGAATGCCGACATAGAGAATGCCGATCACCTTGCCGGCCGGATTTTCGACCGGGAAATAGGCAGTCATGAAGGATTTGCCGAACAATGTGGCCGGTCCCTTGTAGGCCTCGCCACGCCGGAGCATCGCTTGTCCCGGATGATCGGCCGCAAGCTCGGTGCCGACGGCGCGCTCGCCATTCTCTTTCTTCACGTTGGTGGAACGACGCACGAACTTGCTGCTCGCCTCATCATAGACAAAAAGAGTCGCATTGCCGCCAACATAGGACACTGCGCGATCGACAATTGCATGATCTTTGAACTCGGGCATGCGCAAAAGTTCGACACCACTGACGACACCATCCTTCACCGTGATCTTGGCGTCGCCATAAATCTCGGCGAAGGTCAGTGCGAGCGTTCGAAGATTGATATCGATGTCCCGCATCGCCCTGTCGGCAAACTCAGTCGATAACGACCAGTATGCCGCTCCAACCACGAGCGCCGTATTGAGCGCTATCAGCAACACCGCTGAGGTGACCGCCTTGGTTCCGAGCCTGAGCTTGAACGAAGAGAAACGAATTTTGTTCGGGAGCATCGCGCACTTACTTTCACAACGAGAGAGCATCACAAGCCCCGCAGCTTTCACTGCCTGTATTTACGATCGCATTAACGAACCGAACCTGCCCCGCAAATCTTCGGCGTCGCGCAATCCGAAACAGTAAGTGGATACCTGCTAACCATGAATCCCGTCATCGTCTGGTTCCGTGACGACCTTCGCCTGTCCGATCATCCTGCCTTACACGCCGCGTCCAGGAGCGGCGCGCCGGTGATCTGCCTCTATGTTCTCGACGACACCGAGCGTCCGCACGACCGGGCGCAATCGCGGCAGCTTGGCGGAGCGGCGCGCTGGTGGCTGGCGCAATCCCTGCGCAGCCTGCGCGCGCGCCTCGAAGCGATCGGAAGCACGCTGGTGCTGCGCCGGGGACGCCCCGCGACGGCGATCGCGCAACTCGCGCGCGAAGTCCACGCCGGCGCCGTATACTGGAACGAAATCGCGCAGGCGCCAGAACTTGCGATTGGCAAGGAGATTGAAGCCGAGCTTGCAACCATCGGCGTTGTTTCACAGAAATTTCCCGGCGATCTCCTGGTCGAGCCCGCCAGGATTCGCAGCAAGGATGGCCGGGGCTTGCGTGTCTTCACGCCGTTCTGGCGGCGCGTGCTGGCGATCGGCGGCCCGCCAAAGCTGTTGCCCGCGCCGACAACACTGCCACCGGTGGCCGGAATCGCCAGCGATGCCATGGAGACTTTCGCGCTCGAACCGCTTGGCCCCGACTGGGCGAGCGGTTTGCGCGAGACGTGGACCCCGGGCGAGCTTGCTGCGCAGGATCGGCTCAAGGCGTTTCTCGCCGGCGCCGTCATCGGATACACCGAAAACCGCGACCGACCCGATATCGACGCGACCTCGCGGCTTTCCCCGCATTTGCGCTTCGGGGAGATCAGCCCGCGGCAGATCTGGCACGCGGCGCATTTTGCCGCCGCCGAGCGCCCGGCCCTTGCCGGAGACATCGACAGGTTCTTGCGAGAGCTCGGCTGGCGCGAGTTCTGCCGCCATCTCCTGTTCGACGCGCCGGAACTGGCATTACGCAACCTGCAGCCGGCCTTCGATTCGTTTCCCTGGCAGCCGGACGACAACGCGCTGCGCGCCTGGCAGCGCGGCCAGACCGGCTACCCCATCGTCGATGCCGGAATGCGCCAGCTCTGGTGCACCGGCACCATGCACAACCGCGCGCGGATGGTCGTCGCCTCGTTCCTGGTCAAGCATCTGCTGATCGACTGGCGCGAGGGCGAACGCTGGTTTTGGGATACGCTGGTCGATGCGGATGCCGCCAGCAATCCCGCGAACTGGCAATGGGTCGCCGGCTCCGGCGCCGATGCCGCGCCCTATTTCCGCGTCTTCAACCCGGTTCTGCAGGGTGAAAAGTTCGATCCCGACGGCGCCTATGTCCGGCGCTGGGTGCCCGAGCTCGCAAGGCTGGCGGCCCCGCTGATCCACCAGCCCTGGAACGCGACACCGCTCGAGCTCAAGGGCGCCGGCATCGGTCTCGGCACCACCTATCCGGCGCCGATCATCGATCAGCGGGCGGGCCGTGAGCGCGCGCTCGCCGCCTACGCGAAGCTGCGCGCGGCGTGAGCGGCGCATGCATCTTTGACAGCTTCGGGAATCTCGCTATCGTCGTGCTTTGTTTGAACAATGGGGGACGACATGTACGACGACACACCCGCAACTGAAGAGATGCCGGCGGCAGCCGAGCCGATGCCGGCGCCGAAGCCAGCCCGCAAGGCGAGGAAGGCGGCCAAGAAAGTCGCCAAGAAAGTAGCGCCGGCGAAGAAGGGCAAGAAGGCCAAGAAAGCCGCGAAAAAGGCCGCCAAGAAGGCTCCGAAGAAGGCTGCAAAAAAAAGAAATCCAAGCGCTGATCGAAGTGCTGGGCGGCATCGCGCCACGCCTCAGACAGGCGTTCGAGCCTCCGACGGAAGCCCTTTGACCGAAGCCTCCGGACCGACATCCGGAGGCTTTTGGGTGCGGGTGATTCGCGCTTCTCCACCCGCGGGGGCGTTGACGGGAAACCCCGCGAGCGCGAAGCGCCGCCTTGTCCACAACCTCGAGGCCCCCTCGAGCCGTTCGCCGAATCAGCCAGCGGCGGCGGCGCCTCACCACTCTTCCGGGCAGGGATCGACGATCTTCCAGAGGTCTTCGCCGTTCCGGATCTTCTTCATCTCGGTGGTCAGCCCGCCGTTGCGGCGGATCCAGTCCTTCACCGCATCGGGGTAATAGGTCATCAGCTCCGAGGTGCCCTCGATGCTCGTGACCTTGATGCCGAAGGTGAAGGCCTTGTCGTAATAGGCCTGATGGAACCCGAGGCTGGCGCGCGGGGTGACGCAGATCTTGTTCATCGGCACGATGCCGAACACCAGCGTGCAGGCGGAATTGCAGATGCCGTCGATGATGACGCGCTCGCCGCGCTCGCGGATGCGCTTGTACTTGGCCTTGTACTCCTCGACATAGCCGCCGTGATCGCGCGTGATGTGCAGCTCGGCGCGTGCCGGCGTGACGGCGAGGAACGACAGCAGCAGCAGAGCGAGCGGCTTCGTGCGCATGGAAGGATGTGAGCCCCGGTAGCGTTTGGTATCGTGGGGGAGGCGTCCAGACCCCACCCCGGCCGAACTGTCGCTAGACTGTGTTGGGAATTCGTTAAGCATCCGGAAAAGGCCAAAAATAGGCGAAGACCTTAGAAGGTTTCCACAGATTTGCCGAAGGTTTTCGCGTAGGCTACCCCCTCAAGATTGGCTGAAACAGGTGAAACAGGCTCGCCTTGGCGAGCTTTCCGAAGAAGAGACATGAAAAGAGATCAAGAGATGAAGACGCTGTTCGCCGCCGTCCTCGTGTCCGCAGCCACCCTGGCGCCGAGCCTCGCGGGCGCCGCCGATTACCCCGTCCCGCAGTCGTATCGAGGGGCCGGTCCCCTCGCCTACGGGCTGCCCTACCCGATCAGCTTCATGCACAATTACGGGCCCGGCCGCGAGCCCGGCGCGTTCGCCTATTATGACGGCCCGGCGACCAACCACTGCTACCAGAGCGCGGCCGCCTATATCGGCCAGGATGGCCGCCGGCACCCCTGCTTCTGAGCCCCAAACGCCGGAACCGGCGCGGCCTTGCGTCCCGGCTCCGCCACACCCCTCGAAAAGACCAGACCGGCCATGGCCGTGCCGGGTTCGCCGTCTGGCCCTGGCGTGGCAAGTCTGGTATCGGGGGCGTCACGCGCTCGTAGCTCAGCTGGATAGAGCATCGGATTTCGATTCCGAGGGTCGGGAGTTCGAATCTCTCCGAGCGCGCCAGGGCCACCTTCGCCGAGCATTGCCCGCCATCGCCGTCCATCATCACGACCGCAAAAAATACCTTTGAGACAATGGCTTATTCCACCGCTGGCGGTCGCAGACCGTCACTCGCCGCCGCTGGTCATCTTCCGCCGAACCGCCCCTTTAGCTGTCCCTCGATCTGAGTTAGAATCTCCCTTGCGCCCCGAAGCGCAATTCCGCGCGAGGGACAGGAGTTCGAATCTCCCATGGAGCTTCCAACTGGAAAGCCCGAGATCACGGCCAAGAACTATCTTTCCGTCGGCCCCGGCGAATACCCTTGCGGCAATAACCTGTATCTAATTGTCACGTCGAGCGGCGGGCGTCGCTGGGCGTTCCGCTACCAGCGCAACGGCGTCGTGAAAAAGATGGGCTTCGGCTCAGCCAAGGCGGCGGGGCTGAAGCTCTCCGAGGCCAAGGACAAGGCGATTGATGCCTTGCGACTTCTCGCCAAGGGAACCGATCCGAGAGAGCACCGCGACGACGAGAAGCGCCGCATCCAAGGATCGCACCTGTTCGGCGAGTTCGCCGAGGAATGGCGGCAGACCTACGAGACCGGCCTGAAACACAAGGCTGCCCGCAACAAGCTCGAGCGCATCGTGCAGGTCATCTGCAAGCCGCTGCACAAGCTGCGGCTCGATGAGATCGAGACTGAGCACATCATTGCCGTTCTACGGAAGGTCTGGCATCAGCGCGAGGTCTCGCGCGACACACGCCAGCGGATCAAGAAGATTCTGGACGCTGCTATAGCGCTAAACCTGAGGCCAAAACACAACCCGGCCGATTGGGACAGCCGACTGAGGCCGATCATGCCGAAGCAGCGGAAGCGTGGCACTGTACGCGGCAGCCACAAGGCCATGGACTACCATGATCTGCCCGCGTGCATGCAAAAGCTCGCCGCCAATTCCGATCGAAGCGCGCGGGCGCTTGAGGTCGCTATCCTCACATTCGCGCGAACCATCGAGGTGCAGAACATGCGCTGGTCGCAGCTCGATCTCGAAAGCGGGCTCTGGGATTTGGGCACACTTGATACCAAGAACGAACGGCTCAAGCGTACGCCATTACCCCGGCAAACGCTGGCCTATCTGCGCGAGGCTCATGAGAGCCGAGTGAGCGACGCCTTCGTGTTCCCGGGTCGCAGCCTGGCCCAGCCGATCTCCAACATGACGATGCTCAAGCATTTGAAGCAGATCACCGGAGACGAAACCCTGACAGTGCACGGCTTCCGTACCACATTCCGAACCTGGGCACAGGAGGAAACGGATTTCGAGGAGGAGATCGTCGAACATTGCCTGCACCACATCACAGGCGACGATGCTGAAAAGGCCTACAAGCGCGGCGAGGCTCTGAGGAAGCGGCGTATCGTGATGCAGGCATTCGCCGACTTCGCGACGCTGCCACCGAAAAACAACGTGACGTCGATAAGGGTTGCCTAAGGGGTTTGGGTCGCCCATGTGGGTATATCAGCCCTCGGGCCTTTCGGGTTCATCGGGCAGATTTTCCAAGAACGATGCCAGATCGGCACGGGTGATGATGGTCCGTGTACCGTACTTGCGAATCCGCAATCGCCCTTCCCTGATCGCCTTGTAGATGGATGTTTGGCCGAGCGAGGAAAGGGCCGCAGCCTCCGGGACAGTGAGCCCGAGCTTTTCCGCCGTAGGTCCGAGCATCGATTGGCGTTTTGGCATTCTCATTGATTTCGTTTCACTTGCGCTGGGCCACAGTGCTCTGCTTCCCGTCCCGACCACCATTTTGAGTTACTCCTGGTTTCGGATGACCTTCAGCGAAGACACACGGACCCGGCTGCTAGAGCCGAAGCGAGCGTTTGGAAAGATCGGAAAATCAGTCGGCGCACTTTCGGACGCGATTGCGTAAAATTCGGATGATCCAAAGCCTTGTCTTCTTATCGGCAGGCAGCCTAACTAACTTGCTCGGCGGCATCTTAAAGAGTCTTCCAAAAGCCACCGTTTATGCGCGATCAACTAGGCTGGCACGAGCGATTTTCGGACTAAACGCGGCAGTTTATGGTGCGCTCGGAGGGCGGAGAAGATGTTAGCAACTCCAACAACTTGCCGGGATCGGCCAAAGGCGAGGTGCATTTCCCGCCTATGTGCTTTTCAAGCCGAGCGCCGATCGATCATGTCGGCGAACTTCTCGTAGGGTTTCAGCCTCTGCCATTTGAGCGAGGCGCGCCATTGCTCGAAGAAGCGCCGTGCCCAGCCCTCGTGCTCGTAGCTCCAGAGCTGGCCGAAGGATTCCTTGAGCAGGTAAGCGGTATTGAGTCGTTTGTTGGCCCGCAGCAATGTCTGCAAAGCCTGTCGGCCCTGCAACGTCAGATTTTCCTTGCGCGACAGCAGCGTGTATTTCTGTCCCTTGATGAAGCGACGGTTCTTTCCCGACAGCCGCGCATACTCGCTCTTGCGAACCTGATCGAGGGCTTCGCCGAGGTGGCGAATGATATGGAACTTGTCGAACAGGATCGCGGCCTGCGGGGCATGCGCGGTCGCGGCATTGCGAAACGGCTTCCACATGTCCATCACGGCGAGCCGGATGCGGCCGCTCTTGTTCGGGCCAAGCCATTGATAAAACTGGGACATGCTGGCTTCCGAGCGATCGTCGCCGCCAAACCAGATCGGGCGTTCGCGAATGAGGTCGCTGACCACGATCCGATAGGTATGGCCCTTGCGGACCGAGATCTCGTCGATGCCGATCACCATCGGGGGCGGCGTTCCCGCCTTGGCCAGCTGGGCGCGCATGTACTGTTTGTCGAGCTCCTTGACCGTGTGCCAGTCCAGCTTCAGCTCCTTTGCAACATCCCGGATCGGAGAGCTGCGGCAGCCGGCCGACATAAAACGCAAAGCGCTTGGTGTAGAGCGGATTGTCCGCCAGGAATTCCAGTCGCTCGCGCTTCACCTTGCCGCAATGCCGGCACCTGACGCGCCGCACCTCGAGCTCCAGGAATATGCGCAAGCCGCCGGTCGGAAGATCCCGAACGCGACGAAGCTTGCGATCGTACCATCCGGAATGCTCTCGCCCGCACGCGCCGCAGCTGGTTTTTTTGAGCGCCGAACCAGCGTGACAATCCGCGCATGCGGATCGCCGAACACGCCACGGACCTGTTCGATCGGTCGAAAGCCGGCAAATCGATATGCATCACGCAACCGCCGCCGCTTCGTTGCAGTAACCAAAATTCGTCCTCCGACGCTGCCGATACCTCGCCTGCGGAATCATCACCGATTCGCGAACGAAATCCGAGCACCGGTCAAAATCCAAAAAGCCGCTATCCACGGCCCTTTCACGGATGAATTTGCATGAAATTCACCCACACGACTTCACGAAGACCCTTTCTTTTAATGATATTGCAGAATGCGGCCTTCGCCTGTCTTCCTCGCCTGAACTAGACGGACGCCGGTTCTAGGTGAAGTTGAACGATTATTCGTGCAGCCGCGATCTGCGGACGCTACAATGACCTGATCAGTCCTTCCGAAATGC
>WNGQ01007088.1_pt1 | contig 12282 bp, 14 predicted proteins | sample 5407661 | NCBI WGS metagenome assembly WNGQ01 (sample SAMN13153382, study PRJNA577476) | soil metagenome | isolation source: 60 cm soil or saprolite under Garry oak tree replicate 2 | place: USA:California | collected 2016-06-15
GGCTCAGGAGCCGCAGTGCGCCATGCCCAACGCGAACGCCACTGCGGCATGCAACACCGCGGTGGACGCCATGCGGGCGTTTCATCCCCTCGCCGGTATGATCGTGAGCGGTGGCAACCCCGTGCTCGGCACGGCCGGGTCGCTCGGCGGGATCGGACACCTGACCGTCACGGCGCGGGTGAACGCGATCCAGGCGTCGCTGCCCAACCCGGACTCGGCGAGCCAGAGCCAGGTGCCGTCAAGCTTCCACGGCGCGATCCCCGCGCCCATCGTCGAAGCGGCCCTGGGGCTGCTGCGAGGTCGAGGCGGTTTCCTTTCGGTGGATGCGCTCGGCTCGGCGGTGCTGCTGCCGACCAGCGGTGTCTCGGGTCTGTCGGTGGACTCGAACGCCGCGCACATCGGCGGCGCCGCCCTCGGGATCGGCTACGGCGCACGCGTGGGTGTGCTCGGGGGTAGCTTCCCGGTCCCCGCCGTGTCGCTGAGCTGGATGCATCGCACGCTGCCGCGCATCCAGTACGGCAATCTCGGGCAGACGTTCGGCACCGGGGACCAGTTCGAGTTCAGCATGGACCTGAAGGCCGACAACTATCGCGCGGTCGCGAGCTGGAAGTTCGTCCTTGTGGACCTCGCAGCCGGTATCGGCGTTGATCACTATACGTCGAGCGCGACAAGCATCACCTTCCACGACAATCCGCTGATCCCAGCCCAAAGGCGAACTGTGACCGTTAATCCGAACAACACGCGCGAGCTGCTCTTCGTGAACGGCGGGCTGAGCCTCTCCGCCCTGAAGCTGGTGGGCGAGTTGGGGTTCCAGACCGGGAAGGACCAGAGCTTCGCCACCACGTTCTCCAACTTCGACCCGAAAGCGGGGCATGTCTTCGGAGGCCTCGGCGTCCGCTTCGGATTCTGAGCGTCCCGCCGAGCGGTCGGCCATGGAGCGCGCCCTCGACCTCGCGCTGCGGGGTTGGGGGCGCGTCGCGCCGAATCCCCTCGTCGGCGCGGTCGTCCTCCGGGGCGACGCGCCCGTCGGCGCAGGGTTTCACGCCGAATACGGCGGGCCGCACGCGGAAGTCGTGGCGCTGGCGGACGCCGGCGACCGGGCGCGCGGTGCGACGCTGGTGGTGACCCTCGAGCCCTGCGCCCACTATGGTAAGACGCCGCCCTGCACCGATGCCATCGTCGCCGCCGGGGTGGCGCGAGTCGTCGCCGCCGTCCGCGATCCCGACCCGCAGGCACGAGGCGGGGCGGAGGTGCTGCGCGGCAAGGGTGTGGCCGTCTCGTTCGGTGTGCTGGCCGAAGCGGCGGCGGCGCTCAACGCGCCGTTCCTGTTCGCGCACACGCTGGCCGAGCGGCCGTTCGTCGCCCTCAAGCTCGCGACCTCGATCGACGGCCGGATCGCGGACGCGCACGGCAGCTCGCGCTGGGTGTCGGGTGAAGCCGCGCGCGAGTACGTGCACTGGCTGCGCGCGGGATTCGACGCCATCGCCGTGGGCGGGACGACGGCCCTGCGGGACGACCCGCAGCTCACGGTGCGCGGTCCGGTCACGCCGCGGCGGCCGCCCGTGCGCGTCGTCTTCGACCGGCGCGCGATGCTGAACGAGTCCGCGGACCTGGTGAAGACGGCGCGCGAGGTGCCGACCTGGGTGATGGCGTCGCCCGACGCACCGGTCGCGAGCGTCATGTTGCTGGAGCGGAGCGGCGTGCGCGTGTTCCGACCGGCGTCGCTCGCGGACGGCCTGCGGATGCTGCGCAGCGCCGGGATCCACTCGGTGTTGTGTGAGGGGGGAGGGGCGCTCGGCGCCAAGCTGCTCGCCGAAGGGCTCGTCGATCGGCTGTACTGGATCCAGGCCCCGGTGTGGCTGGGAGAGGGCGCCGTCCCGGCGTTTCCGGGCATGGCGGCAGCGCCGCTCCCCGAGGCGCCGCGCTGGACGCCGGTGGAGCGGCGCGCCATGGGCCCGGATACATTATTGGTATTGGACAGGCGGCTATGTTTACCGGAATTGTGAGCGCCATCGGGCGGGTCGCGCGCGTCTCGCGTAACGGGGGGAAAGGCCGGGGCGGAGGGAAGGGGGAAGGGGAACACGGCCTGGCTCTCACTATCCGCGCTCCGTATCGGGGCCTCAAACAGGGCGAGAGCGTCGCCGTCAACGGCGCGTGCCTCACCGTCGAGCGGGTCGTGAAGGGGGGCTTCACGGTCCACGTGATCGAGACCACGGCAGGCCGGACGCTGTTGGGCGAATACGCGACTGGTCGGAAGGTGAATCTGGCGCGCGCGGTGCGCGCGGCGGATCGTCTCGGGGGCCACATCGTGCAGGGGCACGTGGACGGCGTGGCGGTGGTCGAGCGGGCCGAGCGGCGGGGCGACGCGTGGGTGTACGACCTACGGGTGCCGCGCGACGTGCGCGAGATCGCCATTCCGCACGGATCGATCACGCTGGACGGCGTGAGCCTGACAATCAACGCGCTGCCCGGACCGGACCTGGTGCAGATCGCGTTGATCCCGTTCACGCGCGAGCACACGACGCTGGGAACGCTGCGCGTCGGCGACCGGGTTCACGTGGAAGGCGACACGCTGGGAAAGTACGTGAGGCAACTATGCCGCACCGCACCATAGAGCAGGCGATCGCAGACATCCGCGCGGGGAAGCTCGTCATCGTGGCCGACGACGAGAACCGCGAAAACGAGGGCGACCTCGTGGGCGCTGCCGAGCGGGTCACGCCCGAGATGATCAACTTCATGGCGACGCACGCACGCGGGCTCATCTGCCTGACGCTCATGCCGGAGCGGTGCCAGGCGCTGGGACTCACGCAGATGGCGGAGCACAACACCGAGGCGCACGAGACGGCGTTCACCGTTTCGATCGACGCGGCCGCGCGCTTCGGGGTCACGACCGGCATCTCGGCGCTCGATCGGGCGACGACCGTGCGCGTCGCGATCGATCCGGCCACGGTGCCGGGCGACCTGCGGCGGCCGGGCCACGTCTTTCCCCTGCGGGCGCGTCCCGGCGGCGTGCTGCAGCGCGTGGGCCAGACGGAGGCGAGCGTGGATCTCGCCCGGCTCGCGGGGCTCTACCCCGCAGGGGTGATCTGCGAGATCCTGAACCCCGACGGGACGATGGCGCGGCGGCCCGACCTGGAGCGGTTCGCCGAGCGGCACGGGCTCGCGTTCATCACGGTCGCGCAGCTCGTCGCGTACCGCCTCGCGAACGAGCGACTGGTGCACCGCGTCGCCCACGCGCGCCTGCCCACGCCGTACGGCGAGTTCACGATCATCGGCTACAGGAACGACGTGGATGCGGCGGAGCACGTGGCGCTGCTGTACGGCGACGTGGCCCGGCAGCCGCGCGTGCTCGTGCGCATGCACTCGAAGTGCCTCACGGGCGACGTGTTCGGCTCGGCGCGGTGCGATTGCGGTTGGCAGCTGCACAGCGCGATGCGCATGATCGCGGCCGAGGGCCGCGGCGTGGTCGTATATCTCGATCAGGAAGGCCGGGGGATCGGCCTCCTCAACAAGCTCAAGGCGTACGAGCTCCAGGACGCGGGCCACGACACCGTGGACGCCAACCGCGAGCTCGGCTTCAAGCCCGACCTCCGGAACTACGGCATCGGGGCGCAGATCCTGCTCGACCTCGGGCTCTCCTCCATCCGGGTGCTCACCAACAACCCGATGAAGCTGGTCGGGCTCGAGGGGTATGGGTTGGAGATCGTCGAGCGCGTCCCGATCGTCATGACCCCCTCGGACGAGAACCGCTCCTACCTCGACGCCAAGCGGGACAAGCTCGGCCACCTGCTCACGCACTGACCGTGGCCGAGCTCCAGGGTTCGCCCCGCGCGCCGCGTCAGGTCCGCGTGGCCGTGGTCGTTGCCCGTTACAATGAGATCGTCACCGGCCGCTTGCTGGAGGGCGCGCGGCAATGCTTGCGCGAGAAGGGCGTGCCCGAGGCGCAGGTCGACGTGGTGTGGGTGCCGGGCGCATTCGAGCTGCCGGTCGCGGCGGAAACGGCGGCGGCGAGCGGCCGGTACGGGGCCATCGTGGCGCTCGGCTGCGTGATCCGGGGCGAGACGCCGCACTTCGAGTACGTCGCGGGCGAGGCGGCGCGTGGGCTCGGCAACGTCGCGCTCGCGCATCGGCTCGCCGTCGGGTTCGGAGTGCTGACGACGGAGTCGCTCGAGCAGGCGATGGCGCGGGCGGGCGGCGCCGCCGGTAACAAGGGCTACGAGGCGGCGGAAGCGGCGCTCACGACGGCCGACGTCCTGGCCCAGTTGACCCGTGCAGCGCCCCGAGACTAAAGCGCGGGCCCGCGCGCTGCAGCTCCTCTACGCATGGGAATTGTCGGGCCGCCCGTCGATCGAGACGGTGGTCGCGCGCGTCGCCGGCGGGTTCGGCCATCGACCCGACGGGTTCGACCGCGGCGCAGACCTCGCGGCCAAGGCGATCGCGGGGCTCCCCGAATTCGATCGGCGCGTCGCCGACGCGGCCGAGCACTGGCGCCTCGAGCGGGTGGCCGTGGTGGAGAAGAGCATCCTGCGCCTGGCGCTCGCCGAGCTCGCCGAGGGGGCGACGCCTCCGCGGGTCGTGATCGACGAGGCGGTGAAGCTCGCCCACTGGTTCGCGGGCGCCAAGGCGCCCGCGTTCGTCAACGGCGTGCTCGACGCGGTCGCGCGGGAGTACGGCGCGCTGTGAGGATCCTGGTGGTCAACTGGAACGACCGCGAGAATCCGCATGCCGGCGGTGCCGAAATTCACCTGCACGAGATCTTCGGTCGCCTGGCCGGGTGGGGGCATACCGTCGACCTTGTGGCGAGCGGCTGGCCCGGCGGCGCGACCCAGGCCGTCCTCGATGGGATGGGCGTGCACCGCTCGGGGGGGCGCCACAGCTTTGCGCTGCGGGCGCGCGGCGCGGTGCGGCGGCTGCTCCGCGCGCGCTCCTACGACATCGTCGTCGAGGACATCAACAAGCTGCCGCTCTATCTGACCCAGCTCACGGATCTGCCGCTTTACGTGATCGTGCCGCACCTCTTCGGCACGACCGCGTTCGCGGAAGCGAGCTGGCCGATCGCGGCGGTCGTCTGGGGCGCCGAGCAGCTGATTCCGCGGGTGTACCGGCGCGCGGCGTTTCACGCGATCTCCGACAGCACGCGCGACGACCTGGTGCGGCGTGGGATCCCGCGGCAGCGGGTCGAAGTCATTTACCCGGGCGTCGATGCGGCGTGGTACTCCCCGGACGGCGGCACGCCGCGGGCGGGCGCGCCGACGTTCTTGTACGTGGGGCGTCTCAAGCGTTATAAAGGAGTGGAGACGGCGGTCCGGGCCCTCGCCCTGACTCGGGCGCGGCGCCCCGACGTGACGCTCGAGATCGCGGGGCAGGGAGACGACCGCCCCCGGCTCGAGCGGCTGGTGCGAGCGTTGGGTCAGGTGGAAGCGGTTCGGTTCCTCGGGTTCGTGCCGGACCAGGAGAAGCGTCGTTTGCTGCGCCGGGCGTGGGCGGTGGTGCTCCCGAGCCTGAAAGAGGGTTGGGGCATCTCCAACGTCGAGGCGGCGGCGTGCGGCACGCCGGCGCTCGCTTCGGACAGCCCCGGGCTGCGGGAATCGGTGCGCCACGGGGAGACCGGGTTCCTCGTTCCGCACGGCGACGAGCGGGCGTTGGCGGACCGCATGCTCGCGCTCGCCGCCGATCCGGCGCTGGTATCTCGCTTGGGACGAGGGGCCCGCGCGTTCGCCGAGCAGCTGTCGTGGGAGCGCGCGGCCCGGGCCACCGAGGCGCATCTCGAGCGCGTTATCGCTCAGGGGGGTTGACCATGCGCATCACGATCACCGCACGCCACTGTGAGATCCCGGACGAGCTGCGCACCCGGGCGCGGGCGCTCGTGGAGCGGTTGGGCCGGGTCGCGACGCGGCCGCACGACGGGCAGGTGCTCTTCAGCGCGGACCACGGCACGCCCACCGTGGAGGTACGGGTCCACGCCGGGCGTGGCGTGGTGCACGTCGCCACGGCCGAGGGAGAAGATCACCGCTCGGCACTCGACCTCGCCGTGGCCCGGGTGCGCCGCCAACTTGGCAAGGCGGCGCCGAAGCGGCGCCGTGTCGCGGCCGCCCGCCGCGCCGTCGGGCGTGAGCCCCGGTGACGGGACCCCGGGTGCGCGACCTGCTCGAGCGCAAGGGTGATCCCATGCAGCTCGAGGCGCTGACGGGGGACGTGGGCCTCGACCGTCTCATCCCGACGCCGGAGGCGTCGAGCCCGGGCCTCGCGCTCGCGGGCTACACCAAGCGATTCGCCGCGCACCGCATCCACGTGCTGGGCGAGACGGAGATCACGTACCTCGCCTCGCTCGGCGCCGCCGAGCGCCGCGCGTCGCTCGAGACCTTCTTCCGGTTCGACCTGCCGTGCGTGGTCATCTCGAAAGGGCAGGACCCGCCGCCCGAGCTGCTCGAGCTCGCGCGGGCCCAGGGGATCCCCGTGATCCGCACGCGGCTCAAGACCGCCGAGTTCTACCGCCGCCTGAAGCCGTTCCTCGACGACGCCTTCGCGCCCACCACGACGGTGCACGCCTCGCTCGCCGACGTGTTCGGCGTGGGCCTGCTCTTCCTCGGTCGCTCCGGGATCGGCAAGAGCGAGTGCGTGCTCGATCTCGTCGAGCGGGGCCACCGGCTCGTCGCGGACGACGTCGTCCACGTCACCCGCCACGGGACCGACGTGTTGATCGGCCGGGGGCACGAGCTGGCACGGCACTACATGGAGATCCGGGGGGTGGGCTTGATCGACATCCGCGCGCTGTTCGGCGTCCGCGCGGTGCGCCAACAGAAGCGCATCGAGGTCGTGGTGCAGCTCGAGGACTGGGACGCCGGGCGCGAATATGACCGCACCGGGCTCGATGGGCAGACGACGCAGCTGCTCGAGATCACGGTCCCGCTCGTGACCGTCCCCCTCAACCCGGGCAAGAACCTCACCGTGATCTGCGAGGTGGTGGCGATGAACCACCTGCTGCGCTACAGCGGCGTGGACTCGGCGAAGCATTTCAACGAGCGGCTGCTCAAGCGGATGGCAGAGCAGCGCGAGCTGCAGCAATACCTGGAGGAGGATTATGAGTGAGCCGCTGCGCGGCGTGATCGTCTCGCACGCGGCCGTGGCGCAGGCGCTGAAAGCGGCGGTCGCGGCCATCACCGGTGTCGAGGACGCCCTGGTGCCGGTGAGCAACGAGGGCTGCGATTCGGGCGCGCTGACGGCGCGGGTCACCGCGGCGATCGCCGAGCAGCCGGCGGTGCTGTTCGTGGACCTCCCCGGCGGCTCCTGCCTCACCAGCTCCATCCGGCTCGCCAAGGGCAAGACCAACGTGGCCGTGGTCACGGGCGTCAACCTCGCGATGCTGCTCGATTTCGTGTTCCACCGCGACCTGCCGCCGCTCGAGGCCGCACGCCGCGCCGCGGAGGCGGGGAGCAAGGCGATCCGCACGCCGGCGGCATGAGCATCGTGCTCTACCGCATCGATGACCGTTTGATTCACGGTCAGGTGGTCGTGGGCTGGGGGCAGCCGCTCCACGTCGGGTTCATCGTAGTGGTGGACGACGCGGTGCACGCCAGCGAATGGGAGCAAGATCTCTACCGCATGGGCGTCCCGCCGCACATCGAGGTAGTGTTCGCGTCCACGGCCGAAGCGGCGCGGCGGCTGCCGGAGTGGGAAGCGGATCCGCGAACCGGGATTCTGGTCGCCGCCAGCATCGACGCGCTCGCGGCGCTCTCGAGCAACAGCCACCGGGTGACGCGGGTCAACGTCGGCGGCATCCATCACCAGCCCGGCCGCTCGGAGCGGCTGCGCTACGTGTATCTGAGCGACGCCGAGGCAGCCAAGCTCAGGGAGCTCGCGGCGCAGGGCGTCGAGGTCACGGCCCAGGACGTGCCCACCGCCCGGCCGGTGCCGCTCCAGGAGTTCGCGTGACGCTGGAGCTGCAGGTCTTCCTGCTCGTGTGGGGCACGCTCGTCGGGCTCGATCTCGTGAGCGTGCCGCAGATGATGATCGCGCGCCCGATCGTGGCAGGGCCCGTCGCCGGGGCGATCCTCGGCGATCTCGCGACCGGGCTGCAGCTCGGCGTCCTCTTCGAGCTGTTCCAGTACGATGTGATGCCAATGGGCGCGGTCCGCTATCCGGAGTACGGTCCGGCTACCGTCGCCGCGGTGAGCACGGCGCACGCGGCGGCCGGGACGCTGGGGCTCGGGCTCGGCGCGCTGGTGGGGCTCGTCACGGGGATGCTCGGCGGGATGAGCATGTCCGTCGTGCGCCGCGCTACCGCACGTGCCGTGCAGGCCGTCGCTGGCCGGCTCGAGGCAGGGGACGTGCACCTGCTGGTGCGGCTGCATGTCACGGCAATCGTGCGCGACGCGCTCCGGGCGGCAGCGGTCACCGCGGCCGGGCTCGGGCTCGCGCAAGTCGTGCGCGTGTACTTCGCCGGCACGCTGCCGCTGCGGGGCGTGACGTTGCTGGGTGTCGCGGCGGTCGCGGCCGCGATCGCGGCCGCGACCGCGGGAACGCTCCGGGTGGTGGGTCGTGGGGCGAACCTGGGTTGGTTCGTCGCCGGAATCGCCGGCGGCACGGTGCTGGCGTGGCTGCGGTGACCCGCGCGCCCCGTCCGCCGCTCGGCCGCAGCCTGCTGCGGCTGTTCACCGTGCAGGGCTCGTGGAATTACGAGCGCTTGCAGGGGATCGGCGTGGGCGTGGCCGAAGAGCCGTTGCTGCGCGATCTGCAGGCCGCGGGGAACGGCGCCGCGTACCGAGCGGCGGTGGCGCGCGGGGCGCACTTCTTCAACGCGCACCCGTACCTGTGCGGGCTCGCCGTGGGCGCCGCGGCGCGGGCCGAGCACGAAGGCGCAACGCCCGACCAGGTGGAGCGGCTGCGGAGCGCGCTGTGCGGTCCGCTCGGGTCGCTCGGCGACCGGCTGGTGTGGGCGGGGTGGTTGCCGGTGACGTCGGGCCTCGCCCTGATCGGCGTGGCGCTGGGGCTCGGGATGGGCGCGATTCTGGGCTTCCTGGTCGTCTACAACGTCGGCCACGTCGCGCTCCGGTGGTGGGCGCTGCGGGCGGGTTGGACACACGGCGTGCGCGTCGCGGCCGCTCTGCACCAGCCGTTGCTGCAGCGGGCCGCGGCGTGGAGCGGCCCGGCGATGGCGCTCGTGGTGGGCGCCGCCCTGCCGCTGTCGGCCGGCTACCTGGCCGCCGGGTTCACCGGGTGGGCGCGGGGCGCGCTGCTCGTGGCCGCGGCGGCCGGCTGCGCGCTCCTGTGGTGGGAGCGGGGGAGGCTCACGGGGCTGCGCTACGGCCTGGCGCTGCTCGCCGTCGCCGCGCTGGCGGGCTGGGTATGGCGGTGATCGAGCGGGAGGCGAAGATCGTGAACCCCCTGGGCATGCATGCGCGGCCCGCGGCGGAGTTCGTCAAAATGGCGAACCGGTTCAAGTCGGCTGTCCAAGTCCGCAAGGACGACCTCGCGGTGAATGGCAAGAGCATCATGGGGGTGATGATGCTCGCCGCCGAGTGCGGCTCGTCGGTCTTCATCCAGACCGACGGCGAGGACGCGGAAGCCGCCATGGCAGCGCTGTTGGCGCTGGTAGCCGACGGCTTTCACGAGATGCACCTGACGGCGGAGCTGCGGGAGGCGGAGCTGCGCGACGCCGAGGACAAAGCGGCGGAAGAGGACGTATGAGCGAGCGGCTGCTCAAGGGGATCGGCGTGTCCGCGGGGATCGCGGTGGGTCCCGCGGTCGTGGTGCGCTGGACGATGCCCGAGGTCCCGCACCGCGTCGTGCCCCGCTCACAGGTGGAGAAAGAGGTACGGCGGCTGCGCGCCGCGGTGCGAGACGTGAAACGCTACCTCCAGGACCTGAAGGCGAAGGCCGAGGATCGCGCCGGCGCCGACGAGGCGCGCATCTTCGACGCCCAGCTCCTCATGCTCGAGGACAAAGAGTTCCTCTCCGGCGTCGCGCACCTGATCCGCGAGAACCGCCTCACCGCCGAGAAGGCATTCGAGTTCAAGGCGCTCGAGGTGCGCGACATGTGGACCGCGACCGGCAGCCCACGCCTGAAGGACCGCCTCGCCGACTTTTCGGGCGTGGCGATCCGGGTGATCGAGCACCTCATGCATCGCGGCTCGGACGAGTTGTGGGAGGGGATCACTCAACCGTCCGTGGTGGTGGCGCGGGAGCTCGGCCCCGGGCTCACCGTGCAGCTCGATCGTGAGCACGTCGTCGGGCTGGTGAGCGAGGAGGGCACGCGCACGTCGCACGCCGCGATTCTGGCGCACTCCATCGGGATTCCGGCCGTGTTCGGCGTGGCGGGCGCGATGCAGCGGATCGAGCAGGGCACGACCCTGGTGATGGACGGCACGCGCGGCACCGTCCTCCTCAACCCGACGGCGCAGGAGATCGCCGAGGCGCAGGCGCGCGAGCGCCGGAGGCGCGAGCTCGCGTCCCAGCTCGAGGAGGTGGTCGACCAGCCGGCCGTCACCACCGACGGCGTGCGCATCCTGCTGCGCGGCAACGTCGACCTCCCCGACGAAATCCGCGCCGCCCAGCAGCACCGGGCGGAAGGCGTCGGCTTGCTCCGCACCGAGTTCCTCATCACCAGCCACACGACGCTCCCGACCGAGGACGAGCAGGCCGAGTACTATCGCCGTGTGGGAGAGGCGTTTGCGGGACACCCGGTTGTGATCCGCACCTACGATCTGGGCGGCGACAAGCTGCCGGGCCCGTTCCGCGTCCAGCCCGAGGCGAATCCGCAGCTCGGCTGGCGGGCGATCCGCGTCTGCCTCGACCGCATCCGCGTCTGCCTCGACCGCCCCGAGATCTTCCGGACGCAAGTGCGGGCGGCGCTGCGCGCCGCGGCGCACGCGAACATCCAGGTGATGATCCCGCTCGTCACGCGGCTTGACGAGGTGGACCGCACGCGCGTGATCGTGGGCGAGGAGGCGGCGAACCTGAGGCGGGACGGTGTCGAGGCCGCGTCGTCGGTTCCCGTGGGCGTGATGGTGGAGACGCCAGCGGCGGCGGTGATGGCCGATCGACTCGCGGCGGTGAGCGATTTCCTGAGCGTCGGCACCAACGACCTCACGCAGTACACGCTGGTCGTGGACCGCGGCAATGCGCGCCTCGCGGACCGCTTCAATCCGCACGACCCGAGTGTGCTGCGGCTCCTCAAGATGGTGGTGGACGCGGCGCGCGCGGCCGGCAAGCCGGCGAGCGTGTGCGGTGAGATGGCCTCGGAACCGCTCTCGGCGTTCCTGCTGATCGGGCTCGGCTACGACACGCTCTCGGTGGCGCCGCCCGCGTTGCCGCTCGTGAAATGGATGGTGCGACGGGTGAGCGCGGCGCGCGCGCGCTCGGCGGCCGAGTCGGCGCTGGCCGCACGCACCGCCGACACAGTGCTCGAGCTGCTCCGCCCCGCGCTCGCGGAGGCGGTGGACTTGAAGCTGCTCGATCCCGACGCCCGGTTGCCGGCGGGGCGGCGCGCCGCTAGCTTGAACGTCTAAACCCTCGTCGGATCACAAGATGCCCGCGCAACGCCACGTGTTCACGTCCGAGTCGGTGACCGAAGGCCATCCGGACAAGATCGCCGACCAGATTTCGGACGCCGTGCTCGACGCGATCATCGCCAAGGATCCCGCCGCCCGCGTCGCGTGCGAGACACTCGTGACCACCGGGATGGCGGTTGTGGCCGGCGAGATCACCACGACCACCTACGTCCACATCCCCGACATCGTACGGGGCACCATCAGCGCGATCGGCTACACCGACGCGAGCTTCGGGTTCGACGCGCAGACCTGCGCCATCCTCACCACCATCGACCGCCAGTCCGGCGACATCGCCCTGGGCGTGGACCGGGGGGGCGCCGGCGACCAGGGGATGATGTTCGGCTACGCTTCAGACGAGACCGCGTCGCTCATGCCGCTGCCCATCGTGCTGGCGCACCGGCTCGCCGAGCGGCTCGCCACGGTACGCAAGGCCGGGGATTTCCCCTGGCTCCGGCCCGACGGCAAGACCCAGGTGAGCGTGATCTACGAGGGCAGCCGCCCCGTCGGGGTCAGTAAGCTGGTCGTCTCCACGCAGCACTCCGACAAGATCGACAACGCCGAGCTGCGCGAAGGCGTCATCGCCCTGGTGGTGCGCCCGGTGCTCGGCGACACCGGCTTCGACGTGAAGGACGTGGACATCCTGATCAACCCGACCGGGCGCTTCGTGGTGGGCGGCCCCCAGGGAGATGCCGGGCTCACCGGCCGCAAGATCATCGTCGACACCTACGGCGGG
>WNGQ01005596.1_pt1 | contig 12270 bp, 9 predicted proteins | sample 5407661 | NCBI WGS metagenome assembly WNGQ01 (sample SAMN13153382, study PRJNA577476) | soil metagenome | isolation source: 60 cm soil or saprolite under Garry oak tree replicate 2 | place: USA:California | collected 2016-06-15
GCTCAAGTTTCCCGGCATGTTCGCTACCCTGGTGCTCGCCGACACCACCAGCCGCTACGGGCCCGAGGCGGCGCCGCTGTGGCAGGGCCGCATCAAGACCGCGCAGGAGAAGGGAATGGAGGCGCTGGTCGAATCCACGCTCGGGCGCTGGTTCACCGAGCCCTTTCGCAAGAGCCATCCCCAGGTGACCGCGCGCGTGAGCGCGATGATACGCGCGACGCCCGTTCCGGGCTACGCCGGCTGCTGCCACGCCATTCCGAAAATCAACCTGACCCACCGCCTGAAGGAGATCCGCTGCCCGGCGCTGGTGATGGTCGGCGAGCAGGACGCCGGCACGCCGGTCGCGCTCGCGCGCGAGATCCACGCCGCGCTGCCGGGATCGGAGCTGGCGATCATCCCCTCGGCTTCGCACCTGTCCAACCTCGAGCAGCCGGCGGCGTTCAACCGCGCGCTCACGACGTTTCTCAACAAGCACCGGTAGAAAAAATGCGGCCGTTTCTGATCGCCGTTGCGATCGGGCTGATTTTTACGCCGCGCGCATTGGCGCAGCCGAGGGATGCCGCGAACTGGCCCACGCGCCCCATCCACCTAATCGTGCCTTTCCCCGCCGGCAGCTCGCCCGATCTCATCGCGCGCATTCTGGCGGAGAAGCTCCCGCAATCGCTCGGCCAGGCGGTCGTGGTGGAGAACCGGCCCGGCGCGGGCGGCAATCTCGGCACGGGCCTTGTCGCCAAGGCCGCCCCCGACGGCTACACCATCGGCCTTTCGATTCCCGGCCCGCTCGCGGTCAACACCGTGCTCTACCGGAAAATGGAATACGACCCGTTCAAGGACTTGGCGCCGGTGAGCCTCGTCGGGGCGAGCCCTAACCTGCTGGTCGTCGATCCCAAGCTCAATATCAGCTCGGTGAAGGAATTCGTCGCGCTCGCAAAATCGCAGCCGGGCAAGCTCAACTACGGCTCGGTCGGCAACGGCAGCACCTCGCACCTCACGATGGAGCTCTTCAAAGAGGCGGCGGGGCTCGATATCGTGCACGTGCCCTACCCCGGCAGCCCGCAGGTCAATACCGCCATACTCAGCGGGCAGGTCGCCGCGGGCTTCGTCGTGCCGGCGACGGCGATGCCGCTGGTGCAGTCGGGCCGGCTGAGAGCGCTCGCGGTGACGACCAGCGTGCGGAGCATCGTTCTCCCGGAATATCCGACGCTCGCCGAAGCGGGGTATCCGGAAGTCGTCTCCATCGCATGGAACGGGATCGTCGCGCCGGCAAGTACGCCCCGGCCGATCATCGAGCGCCTGAGCCGCGAGCTCGTCGCCATCCTGCGCAGCGAGGACGTGCGGGAGAAGATGATCCGGATTTATTTCCAGCCGACCGGCACCGCGCCGGAAGGCCTGGCGAGCCTCATGCGCTCCGAGGTCGAGCGTTGGGGCAAGGTGATCCGCAAGACCGGAGCAACCGCGGATTGACTTTGTACCCCCTTGTCAAGGAGGCGGCGGGTTACGGCGGCAAGCGTCGGCGCGCCACGCTAGAGCAAACGCGCACCAGGGTGGGCCGAACCAGCAATGAGTCCAACTCGATGAACCAGATAGATGGGAGCATACTTATGCTTGCAGTATCCCTTCCGGCAGCGCGCATGGGTTCCTGGCGTGCCGGAGAAATCGGAGGTGCACGATGAGACTACCCCTGCTTCTGGCCATTGCAGCACTCGGATTCGCCGGCTGCGCCTCAGCGCCCAAACCGGAACTGGCGACGACCGACGACGACGGCGTCGACCACGCAAGGATGGTCGTTATTGAACAACAGGCGTTGCGGTCGGGCGTCCGGGTGTTCTGGATGAACCCCCCGCGCAAGCCCTCGACCCCGTCCGGCGGCTAGGCGTCGGAGGCCAGGGCCCATTAGTCATCTGCTTCGTCGTCGTCATGGCGTGAAAGCAGCCGCTCGCGGCACTCGGATTGGCTCATCGGCACATCCTTGAGATCATCGTCTCCTGTAGCGGTGATGAGCGGCTGCTGCGTGCCGGTAAATTTCCCCGCCTCTACAAACGTAAGCTCGGTCGGGAATGCCAGCGAGTTGACAGGATCGAGGCGCGCGGCGGGATCGATGCATGCTACGCGGAAGGTCTTCATGCCTCTCTTGAAACCGTGCGCGCGGAAATCAAAGAGCTGCCCGGCGTTCACGGCAAAGGCTTTGTGCCGGGCAATCAGAATGAACTTGTTGTTGCCGATGCCCAGCGGCAGGCGGACGCTTGCGAAGCGCGGGTCATTCTTGCCGAGTGCGTAGTCATAGCCGATTGCAGTGGGCGCACTGATAAAAATCGGCGCACTCGCAGCCACATCGACGCTGAACGTATGGGCACCGCTCCTCGTCGTGCCCGTAGGGAGTGAGGCCGGAGTGGCAATCAAGCCGTGCTGATGGCACGCGCTATCGGTAGCTTGTCCGAGAACCTGTCCTGCGTTAGTGATGTGTTCGGGGAAAGTGCCTGGAGGGAAAAAACTGTCTGGACACAGCGGGCCTGTGCTCCCCGGCACATTGACCAACTCGAAACTGCTGGAAGTTCCGACGTAGGTTTGCGTGGCCCCGCGGGCGTCGTGAACTGCGGCCGCGATTAGGCCGTTGTCGTTGATACCGCGTGCCGAGGTTCGCATGCCGTCAATGCGAAAATAGTTGACAGTTCCGCCCAACAATGGATCCACGCCGGTTGTCGGAGTGAACAGGAAGCCCCAGCGGCCAAATGCCAGCGAGGAACCGTCGGAGATGATGCCCCCGACGATTTGGCCGAGAACATTCTGCCCGTGTGCAATCGTAAAGAACGAGGGTGTATTGAGCGTCGCGAAGGCTGCCGTTGCCGGGTCGTAGACAAACCCGTTCGTACTGTCGCTTGTCACGAAGACTCCGTCTTCGACGTATCCCACCACGAGGCCATCGGGATGCGCGGCTGTGGGATTACCAATGGTTCTCGCGTTGGTCGTCGCCCATCCCGGGATCGAAAAGAACGTGAAGATGCCGTCCTTCAGAGTGAAACCGCGGCTGCCCGTGGGTTCGAATGCCGTACCGGTCATGACCCCGGCGTCGTTGATGCTTATTGGCGATGCGAAGGTGGTAATCCCGTCGAACCCTGGCGGCAGTGGCAGGCGTACATAATTGCCCGTTGCGGGATCATAGACAAAACTAAATGCTGTCAGCCCGCCGTCAAAGCTCGCGGCACCGAGCGCGATTCCTTTGTTGTTGATTGACCACAGCTGTGTGAAGTTGGCAACCGCTCCGTTGCTTGGATCTACGTAGTCCAGTCGATTGGCGACGTAGTCACCGAATGCGGTTCCCGAAAAAATCGCAGCTGCCAATGAGAAAGCGAGCAGGATAATCTGGCGAACGACGGTGTACATGGTGGTCCCCCCTTTCTTTTGGGATAGTCGGTCCCAATTGATGCCCTCAACGAACCGTCACTTCACGGCGAACACCCAGACCGCACCCCTAATTAATTTTACCACTAGCTCTGTAGAGCGCATGGATTCTCCATAGCGATGCGAAGGCGGCAAAGCGCTCGGCGCCGCGGCGCTACTGTTCGCGTTGCTCCGTGGGCGGGTCAGAGCGTGGATCGCTCGGTGAAGGCTGGTTGCAACCCTTCGACGGCTTGCCTTGGAACACGGTGCCGCCGGCATAGGTGAAGTACATCTTGCGCTGACTGCGGGCGATCAGCGCCCGATGGGCGCGCAGGAAGTCGGCGCCCAGCAGCATGTCCGGTTGACCGGCGAATCGGGTCGGCAAGCGGCTCCCAGTCTCCGTATAAGTCGTGTACTGCCACAGGTCGGCGAAACGAATCCTCGGATTCCTGATCATCTCGTTGCCGATCGCGAAGCTTTCGAACTGCCCGATCCAGGAATCGATCTGTCTCTTGCCTTCGCCGGTGACGCAGCCTCCGGCGACGACGCCGGGGGACTCCGGCGTGACACCGAGCCGTGCAGCGTCCGCTTTGGACAAGAGCGAATTGCCAGCCCCGGAATCGAGCTGGGCGCGTACCCGTTTGCCGTTGATCGCGACTGTCAGCCGGATATTCGAGCCTGCCTCGATCGGTACCTCGCCGGCAGGCTCGGTCGCCCAATACGCGAGCGATACGCCCCCGCAATCCCTGGTCTCATAAATCCTCACCGCGTTGTGCGCCAAATCGAATTCGACGTCGACCTGCTGGAAGAAGTCGTCGCCGAGGAGGACGGCGATGTCGTCGCTGAAACCCTGCTCACCGGCTACCAGCACGTCCCAGTTCTTGCGGACGCCCTGGCCGATCCGGAACTCATCGATATGAACGGATTCGGCGTGCGTCTCGCCCCCGATTCCGAAGGCGCGATAGCCCGGGGTCTGATATCGGGTCAGGCCCAATCTCGTCGCTGCGGAGCGCCGCACGAGACTCATGTCCGCCCCGGTGTCGATGAGGATGCCGATCTTCTGGCCGTTGATCGCGCCGTCGAAAACGGGCCGGTAGTATCCGGCTCGAAGCGACCACTCGGCGATCCGCGCCACCTTGCATTTGCCGGTCTCAGCGGCGGCGTTGCCCGCCAGGGCGAGCCCGATCGCGGCCGCTGCGGCTGCAAAAATGCACCGCTTCGCGAAAAGGCTACCGGAGGCCTGCATCGTCAGCCGCCTTGCCTGAAGGGCGATTCGCCCTCGTTGTATTCCTGTACTCCCGCCGTCACCACGCTGAGCAGATCGCGTTCCGCCGGTGTGAGGAAGGAATTCCAGATGTCGAAGATGAGGACGATGCGCGGCTCGCCGCTCTCGTTCCATGCCTCGTGCTCGAAGGTGTCGTCGAATACCCAGGCCCGGCCCTCGCGCCACTCGCGGGTCTCGGCGCCCACGCGGAAGCCGCAGGAGGGCGGCACGACCAGCGCCATGTGCACGATGAAGCGGGTGTTCGTCACGCCGGTGTGAGCCGGGATGCGCGTTCTCGGCGCGAGGACGGAGAAGAAAGCGGTGGGCGCATGCCCGCGAATTTCGCAGAGCGGCGCGGCCTCGAGAAGCGCGGCCGTCCTCGGACAGCGCACGAGGTGCTCCCCGATGCGCTCGCCGTTCTTGAGCAGGAAAAAGGTGCTCCAGCGCTTCGAGTTGTTCAGCTCCTGCCACTGGTCGACCGGGGATCCCGCGGGCTTGGAGATGTAGGGCACAAAATCGTCCGCGGCCTGCGCGAGCGCGGCGCGCGCCTCGGCGCGGATCTCGTCCGCCGCCGCCTCGAAGGCGTCGAGCCAGCGAAAGTCCCCGCGGTCGAGGAACTCGATCGCCGGCAGCCGCGGGAACAGCATGAAGGTGGGCGGCGGCGCGAACACGCCGCGCTTGCCGACGAGCGCGTCGAAGCAGGCGTCGAAGCGCTCGAGCCGCGCCCCTGCATGGCGCGCGCGCGCCTCGCTCACGCGCGGGCGCAGGAACGTTTCGAGGGCAGCATCGTTGTTTCTCAAGACCTCATTCGCGTGCTCCATGGCTGACTTCACTGCCGGTGGATGCTCGACGCCGGGCGGAACGCAGCAGAGAAACGCGTGGTACATGTACGCGGCCTGCTTCGGCTTTCCCCGCCGCTCGAAGAGCCGCGCCTTGTGCAGGAGCGCGGGGAAGAAACGCGGATCGGCGGTGAGCGCCCGCTCGAGCGCGTCGCGCTCCGCGCCCTCGTCTTTCAGCTCGCGATGCGCGAGCGCCAGGTTGAGCCACAGCATCGGGCTTCCCGGGTCGAGCGCCGCGGCGCGCTCGAGCAGCGGGCGGGCCGCTCCGGCATCGCCGCCGAGCAGCGCGCGCATGCCGGCGACGTTGAGCACACGCGGGTCATCCGGCGCCGCGGCTCGCGCCTGCGCGAGCGCGCGCTCGGCTTCGCCGCGATTGCCCGCCTGATCGGCCCGATCAACGGCATCGATGAGCGCGCGAATCTGCGATTCGGTGACGGCGGTTGCGGTCATGCGTCGATGGCCCCCGGATAGGCCGTTCGATTGTACGCTATGCTGTGTCTATCCCGGGGAAGCGAGACAGGACCGGAACGCCGATTCACGGGGGCGTCTAAACCGAAGTGTACCCAGGACGTTACAGACGACCGGAAGGAGGCGACCATGAGTCTTCAGGCGCTTTTCATTCTTTGCGTTGCGATGATCGGAGGGGCGGCTTTTGCGGCCGAGCCCCAAGCCGCGAGCCAAGCGATGGACGAGGGCCTCGTCGCGGTGCGATCCCGGAATCTCGACGAGCTCTACCTGCGTCCGAATGCGGATCTGGCCGGCTATCGCAGGGTCTTGATCGACCCGGTCCGGGCCGAGATGCGCAGCGACTGGCTGAAGAACCTGAACTACACGCGGAATGTGTCGCGTTGGGTCAGGCCGGATGACGCCCAGCGCATCGCCACGGAGGCGGCCTCCAGCCTGGAAAGCATCGTCGCCGAGGCATTCAAGGCGCGAGGCTACGAAATCACCGCAGCGCCGGAACCGGGTGTGCTGCGGCTTTCTCCGAGCATCGCCGACCTCTACGTCAACGCGCCCGACCGATTTTCTCCGTGGACCACGAAAACCTTCACGAGGGACGCCGGCCAGGCGACGCTGCTGCTCGAGGCGCGCGACGCAGTCAGCGGTGCGCTCCTCGCACGCGTGGTACACCACGGCACGGCACGCGAGATCAGCCGCCTCAGCACGGCGAGCGACGTTTCGAACCGCTTCTGGTTCGATACCCTGTTCAGGCGATGGACGGCCGACTGCATCGCGGAATTCGAGGCCAGCAAGAATCGGCCATAAACGCCGGTCGCCGATTGCTGATCTACTTCAGCCGGCGAACCCTGATCAATGCGTTGCGCCCCTCGATCGTCAGGTTGTAGTTGCCGAGCAAACCCCTTGCAATCGCGATTTTCATCGGTTTTCCCGGCCGCGGGTCCTGGACATCCGTGTCATCGCCGTCCAACTGCCTCCATACCTGGCCGTTGTCGAGAACGAAGATGGACCGGCCGCGCGCGGTCCTGGCCAGTTCGAGTACCGCCGCCGCGATCTGAGTGATCTCAGGTGGCGGTGGGGGTTTTCCGAAATCTTCCGCCCTCGTCACGGCCTCGGGCGGGCGGGAAAATCCGAATCCGCCGACCGCCTCCTTGGCCTGCTGCGCGGCGAGCACGCTGTTGGCGCGAGGCGCAGCCGTATCGAAGCACTTCAAACGTGCGGACGGGTCCCCGATGCCCGCGCATCTCGCGATCTCGGCCAACGCGTCTTCGGTGGAGTCGGCGTTCGCCGCGACGGCAACGAATATCGAAATGGAAGCAAGTACGCGGATTTGCATGGAAACCTCACGGTTCGTACACCTGCCTCCCAGGGGATGCTGCGGTGCAGTATCAACAGGCTCGGGACCGCTTAAGAACTCAATGAAATACATATTGGCATCGGCCTCGATTCATAGCAAGAGCGGAACGGCGAGACGCATACGTTGTTCTCGCGACGTTGCGTTGACAGGATTTCCATGCAACGTGTAAATTGCGTAACATTTGGGTTACATTGGGTTACAACGTCCGCCCGTCGGGCGAAATACGTGACTGCCACTTACCCTTGGAGACCGTGAGCCACAACAACTTGGGAGGGAACCATGAGCAACAACAAGCAGCGCGCGCGAACAGTGTTTGCGAAGAAGCCATCCGTTATCGCCACCGAAATCGTGCTCGCGCTGATCGCGGCGCAAATCGCTTACGCTCAGCAACCTGCTGAGCAGGTCGAGAAAATCGAAATCACCGGCACGCGCCTGCCGCAGGTGAACGTCGAGGGCCCCAGCCCACTCACCACGCTGAACGCACAGGACATCAAGTTCGACGGCCACGCCAAGGCCGAGGATTTGCTGAATCAGTTGCCCCAGGTCTTTACCAGCCAGGGGAGCAACACCTCCAATGGCGCCACCGGGACGGCCAACGTGAACCTGCGGAATCTGGGCCCGACCCGCAACCTTGTGCTCATCAACGGCCGACGTTTACCTCCGGGCAGCCCGCGTTCCGGTTCTGATTCCTATGCGGCCGACCTCAACCAGATCCCGACGCCACTGATCCAGCGGGTGGAACTGCTGACCGGCGGCGCATCGGCGGTCTATGGCTCGGATGCGATCTCGGGTGTCGTGAACTTCATCATGAACGACCGGTTCGAGGGGCTCCAGCTCAACGTCGACCGCAGCTTTTACAATCACAAGCAACACAACCCGGTTGCCGACGTCGTCGGCGCGCGAGCCGCGACCAACCCGTCCCAGTTTGCCGTTCCGGGCGACGTCGCACACGACGGCGATATCAAGAACTATAGTCTCTTGATGGGGAGCAACTTCGCCGGCAACCGAGGCAATGCGACGGTCTTCTTCAGCTACAAGGAGGAGGATCCCGTGCTGCAGGCGAGCCGTGACTTCAGTGCATGCGCGCTCGGGGGGGGGAAGACTTTTACTTGCCGTGGTTCCGCGACTTCCTTTCCAGGACGCTTCACCCTCGATCCGCTCAACCCCGTGACAGGAGGCACCAACTTTACGGTCGCCGACGCCGCCGGCAACACGCGATCTTTCAGCAACGCCACGGACCTGTTCAACTTCGGTCCGTCTAACTACTACCGCCGCCCGTCGGAACAATACGCGTTCAGCGCGTTTGCCCATCTGGACGTCGCCCCGAAAATGCGCGCGTATTCGGAATTCCAATTTCATGACAACCATACGGTGGCGCAAATCGCCCCCAGCGGCATCTTCGTCGGCAACCCCGACTTCCTAACGCCGAACGCCATCCATTTCGAGAACCCGCTGCTGAGCCCTGCCTGGATATCGACAATCGCGGCCAACAACGGGGGAGCCCCCTTTGCCGCAAACGGAGATACGGCCCAAATGCTCATCGGCAGGCGCAATATCGAGGGCGGCGGGCGGCAGGATGACATACGCCATTCGTCGTACCGCGGCGTGCTCGGCCTCAAGGGCGAGGTGTTGGAGCACTGGAACTACGACGCCTACGCGCAATCCGGCAAGGTCCTGTACCAGAACGTATTCAGGAACGATTTTTCGAAATCGCGTGTGTTGAAGGCCATGGACGTGATCACCGGGCCAGCTTTGCTTCCCAATGGCAACCCGAATCCCAAAGCCGGCCTTCCACAGTGTCGGTCGGAGTGGAACGGCGCCGATCCGAACTGCGTGCCGTACGACATCTGGCGCCTGGGCGGGGTGACGCAAGGGGCGCTCGACTATCTGCAGGTGCCGGGGCTCCAGAACGGTTACACGTCGCAGACTGTCCTCACAGCGACGGCATCGGCCGACCTCGGCGCCTATGGGATCAAGTTGCCCGATGCCAAGAACGGCGTGAGTGTCGTCGTCGGCGTGGAACAGCGCAAGGAAAAACTCCTCCTGGAAACGGACACGGAGTTCTCGACCTTCGACCTTGCCGGTCAAGGGGGGCCGACCGTCGGCGTCGGTGGCCACCTCTATGCGAACGAGTTTTTCGGCGAAGCGCGCGTGCCGCTGTTCGAGGGACAACCGCTAGCGGATCTGGTAAGCGTCAGCGCCAGCTACCGGCACTCCGACTACAGCACTCACAAGAAGACCGACACCTACGGGCTCGGCTCGGAATGGGCGCCGGTCAAGGAATACCGCTTGCGCACCAGCTACCAGCACGCGGTGCGTCACGCGAACATCATCGAGCTGTTCCAGCCCCAGGGAAATAACCTGTTTGGCATGAATCAGGACCCGTGTGGTCCCAACCTGGACACTGGCGGCGGACCAACGGCGACCCCCGCACAGTGCGCGCGGACCGGGCTAGCGCCCGGCCTGTTTAACAGCGCCGGTCTTTTCAGCCCGGCCGGCCAGTACAACTTCCTGCAGAGCGGCAACCAGGACCTGAAGCCCGAAACAGCGGATAGCGTCACGATAGGTCTGGTATTCACGCCGGCTCAGAATCTCACTGGAACCGTCGACTGGTGGGTGATCAAGGTTGACGATGCCATCGGTGGCCCACCCCCCGCGACATTCCTGACGGCGTGTCTGAATACCGGCCAGTTCTGCAACCTGATACAGCGCGATGTGACTGGCTCGTTGTGGGCGCTGCCGACCGGCAAAGTGGTCGCGATCAACGATAACCTCGGCGGATACAGGACGAGCGGGCTCGACCTTGGGCTCAATTACGCCTATCGATTGGGTGCCTCCGGCACTCTCGGGTTCAACTTCCTGGGGACCTGGCTCAACACATGGGAATTCGAGCCGGTCAAAGGCCAGGGCAAGTTCGACTGTGCAGGCTTTTTTGGCCCTCAATGCAGCCAGAATCGCGGTCCGCTCCCGACATGGCGTCACAAGGTTCGCGCGACCTGGGCCACGCCGTGGGACGTCCAGACAGCGGTGACTTGGCGTTATATCGGCAAGGTCATGAACGAGTCGACGAGCTCGAATCCGCTGCTCGCGGCCCCCACAGACGATACCGACCGCAAATTGGGTGCCCGAAACTACTGGGACTTCGCCTTGGCGTGGACCATCAACAAGACCTTCACATTGCGCGCCGGAGTCAACAATATCTTTGACAAGGATCCGCCCATCGTTTCCAGCGTTCTTGCGAACCCGTTGATCTTCGGCAATGGGAATACGTTCCCTCAGGTGTACGATACCCTCGGCCGGCTGGTGTTCGTGAGCGCGGTGGCAAAGTTCTAGGTCCGGTGAGCTTACCGACGGCGAGCCTCGGCTCGCCGTTTCTATGTTATGAACACTAAACCCTATCTCAAAAGCAGGAATGTTTAGTATCACGCCGCTGACTCCCTGGGCTTTGTCCGACTCGGCTGCCTCGCGATTCTCACGCGACATACTTTTTTTAGATGAGTTCTAGTTAGAGGCAAGCGTATGTCGCACGGACTGACACAGTGAGCTACGCGGTACAGAAAGATTCAAGCAGGAGGCTGGCCGGGCTGGCCGTCGTGATCACGCTGCACGCGGCGTTGATTTATGCCCTCGTTCATGGCCTCGCGCGCAAGATCGTCGAGGTGGTTCACCAGCCGCTCGAGACGAAAATCATCGAGGAAATCAAGGCGCCCCCGCCCGACAAGCCGCCCCCGCCCCCGCCCAAACTGACGACGCCGCCGCCGCCGTATATCCCCCCGCCCGAGGTGCAGGTGCACGTTCCGGACCTAAAACCTGCCGAGCCGGTCCGGACGGCGGCGGTGGTTGACGCCAACACCTGCGAGAAACCTTCGTACCCGGCGGCGGCGCTGCGGTCGAACGAAGTAGGGACCGTGCGCTTGAGTTTCCTGATCGACGTGGACGGCAAAGTGCTGGACAGCAAGGTCGAACGCTCATCCGGCTCCCGGCGTCTCGATCAGGCCGCAAGGGCCGGCCTGAGTCTGTGCAAGTTCAAACCGGCCACGGCTAACGGGAAGCCCGAACGCACATGGGGACGCATCGATTACGTGTGGAGGATCGAGTGACGCGGCGAGGGCTTGCGGCACGTCGAGAGCTTTTCTTGGATTTCAAATCGTTGTTCAGGATCGGCGGGATATGAGACAAAAATCGTTGGGTGTTCTGAGCGTGTTGGCGGTCATGCTGGCTGGCGTCTCGATCGGCGCGGCAATCGTCGATTCGAGCGAGGCGATGGCGCAGGCTCCCAAAGCGGAGACCGCTCCTGCCGCTGCCACCGAGGTCAAACCGGCGCCGTCCGAGGCCAAACCGGAGCCGTCCGAGGCCAAACCGGCGCCGCCCGCCGCGGCGCCGTCAACCGAAGTCGTGGAAAACCCCTACGGCATGGGAGCGCTTTGGCGGCAGGGGGATTTCGTCGCCAAGGGCACGCTGATCATTCTAATGATCATGTCGATCGGCTCCTGGTACATCGGCGTCATCAAGGTGATCGAGCAGGCGAAAATGATGAAGGACGCCAAGGAAGCCGACGAGAAATTCTGGCACGCGCACTCCGTGCAGGAGGGTGTCGCCACGCTCAACGAGGACAGCGCCTTCCGGTTCGTCGCCGAGAAGAGCTCGCTTGCGGCCGTGCACCACGGCACCATGCAGACCAAGCAGCTCGACCTCAATACGTGGGTCGGCATGGCCCTGCAGCGCGCGATCGACGTCATCAACAACCGCCTGCAGGGCGGTCTCGCGTTCCTCGCGACGGTGGGCTCGACCGCGCCGTTCGTCGGCCTGTTCGGGACCGTGTGGGGCATCTACCATGCGCTCACCGCGATCGGCATCGCGGGGCAGGCATCGATCGACAAGGTCGCAGGTCCCGTGGGCGAGGCGCTGATCATGACTGCGCTCGGCCTGGCGGTGGCCGTGCCGGCGGTGCTTGGCTACAATTGGCTGGTCCG
>WNGQ01005597.1_pt1 | contig 12269 bp, 11 predicted proteins | sample 5407661 | NCBI WGS metagenome assembly WNGQ01 (sample SAMN13153382, study PRJNA577476) | soil metagenome | isolation source: 60 cm soil or saprolite under Garry oak tree replicate 2 | place: USA:California | collected 2016-06-15
GAGATACATCTGCTCATCATATGAGCACCGTTTCCGATCGCAGCTTTCTTGGGCGATGAAGCGATCGCCACATTTGTCGTTGGAAAACGGTACAATCACACAACCAACCATCGGAGCGACCACATGGCCTACGAGGCGATCAATTTTGGCAAGAAGTTCGGGCTGTTCGACGAGCAGTGGCAGCCGAAGGTCATCGCCGAGATGAACGACTACCAGTTCAAGATCGTGAAGTTGCAGGGCGACTTCATCTGGCACGATCACAAGGATACGGACGAGACCTTCATCGTGCTGGACGGCGTGCTGAGAATCGATTTTCGCGATGGCGCGGTCCACCTGTCGGCCGGCGAAATGTTCGTCGTCCCGAAAGGCGTCGAGCACAAGCCTTACGCCGAACGCGAGGTCAAACTGTTGCTGATCGAGCCGCGGGGCGTGCCCAATACCGGCCATGAGGGCGGCGACCGCACAGCCGCGAATGATGTCTGGATTTGAACGCGCGTTGCTGGATCGTCCGCCTCGCTAAGGGCAGAAATCCTCAGCGTTGATACGCAGGCAGCGCGGCGCCGCGACGATCTTCCCCCGTGCGCAACCGTTGGCGGCATCGATCTTCTTCAAGGCGCGCAACGCCGCCATGGTCGGACGATGCCAGAGATAGCGCTCGTCGCTGAGCAGGCTGGCGCGGCGCAATCCCTGAACCGTGCCCGCGTCGAAACTGCCGCTCGTCTCGCCCATTATGCAGTCAAGCCGCACAAGTTGCGCCTGGACCTGCTGCACCAGTTCGCGCCCCTCATAGGTCGGGCCGGCGCTGTCGAGCACGATCGCCTCGCGCAGCCGAGCCGCGGCCGCCCGCGCCTCCTCCGCCTCCGGCGTGTCGGGAAACAGCGAGGCCACGAGATCATAGGCCTGCGGAGTACGGACCTCGCGTGCGCGGATCAGCACCAGCGCCGCGGACGGCGCCGAGTTTGCCGGCGCACCCGCCTCGGCCGTCCGCAACCTGGCGATGATCGGGGTCGCCTCCCTAGCTTCCGGACTGTTCGGAAACCGTTCGATCAGTAGATCGAACAGCGCGACATTGCCGGTCTCCTTCGCTGCCGCGAGAAGCTGCGCGGCTGGGCTAGGAGGCGGCAGCGGCGGCACGAAGTAGAAGTCGCGATCGAGCGCGGTCGATTCCCAGGGGATCTGCGCCTCGCCGGTGACCAGCCGAACCTGGCGGCGCACGCTCTTGAAGACATCCTCGAGTTTCTCCCCTGACACCGTCATGGCCTCCGCGAGCGCCTTCGTATACGGGCTATGCCCGTCCTCGCCATCCAAGGCGGTCTTCCCCGACCCGGTCGACGAGGCGATGAACTCGCCATAGACCGCGCCCATCGGCACCAGTCCGACGATGCCGGATGATACCACGTTCTCCGGAAACGGATTGTCGCGGCAGGCATCGAGGATCAGGATGCTCAGTTGATTGCCGGCGCTCGACAGACGGTCGGCGACGCGCTTGACGCTGAGCGAGGTCACCGCGACATCGGACTTCCGCTTGATGTCGGCGTTGACCGGCACGAGATAGTTGATGGAATCGCTCTCCAGCCCGTGTCCTGCATAATAGAACAGAGAGACGGTCTCTGGACCACGCTCCCGGATCCTGCGCACGAAATCCTCGATGTCATCGGTGAGGGCCTTGAGATCGCGATCGGCTTTTTCGGTGACGTCAAAGCCGAGTTGCTTCAGCCGCTCCGCGATCAATCGCGCGTCCTGGGCCGGATTGGCAAGCCGGCCGACCTTGGCGTAATTGGCATTGCCGATGACGAGCGCGAGTCGCGGCGCAGATCGGGATACCGCCTTCCTCGGCTCGCCTGCGGCGAATGTCATTGTCTCGCACGGCGCGAGCGCAATTGCGACGCCGGCAAACAGCGCGAGCAAGTTCAGGACTCGTCTTCTCATCGTTGCGTACCATTACCGCGCTCATCATCAAATTGACGCGCGGCCGGTTGTATGGTTGGTCTTCGGTCTCGACGCAATTTTCAAGTGTACGATTTCACCGGCAATTTTCGCCATGAATTTAGTTGACGTCCGCCATTTCAGGCCGATTGGGCTCTCCCTGATCGCGCATTGGTCGCTCCTCTGCATCGCGCCGGCGACCGCCGAGGTCCTCAGCGGGCGGGAATTCCAGAACCTGCTCGCCGGCGGGCCGGATGGCACCACCATCATCTTCCAGGGCGGCACCGACAAGGTGTTCTATTCGCCGACCCTGAAGAATCGCCTGCGGCTGGCGCCCGAACTGGGGCCCGAATTCATCAGGCAGAAGATCCTGCAGAACACGTTGGCCGAAGGGACCTTCATCAGCACGGCGATCGAGGCCGGCAAATGGCGCAGCATCTGCGGCATTGCCGCCATATCAGCCGATACCGACAGCGGCCATGGCGTGCTGACAATGGTCCAGACCTTCACCGACGACACCAGCATCAAGGCATTCCAGAAACGCGACCGACTCTATGCGGTCGTCATCGTCGAGGATTCGCCGAACGGAGTTCTGTGCCGCCGATCACGGTGGGAGAAGCTTTTTGCGTTCAAGGGTGAGCCGACGATGACGACGGTGCCGTGCGAGTTCGGCGTCGGCAATGCGGTGACGCCAGCCGGCGGACGTTGAAGGCCGGCTGCACGGGACTGACGCGCGACACGACAAGCGTCGTGGCTTTGTGAATTTTTGTAGCACGCGAACATGCGTGGATTTCAGAACGGAAAAACAGGAGAGACCATCATGATTCGGCTTCGGAACGGAAACGGTCAGGGACCGACATTCGCGATCCGTGTCCAGGCGTTGATCTTTGCGGCGCTCGTGGTGCTCGGGTCCGGCCACCCGGGATGGGCGTGCGGCGGCATGGGCGGCGGGGGTGTCGCGGCGTCTCAAACGGCCCAAGCGGGACTCGTCGGATGTAGCAACAGTCACGGCAAGGCGCTGTACGACTGCGTCGCCAACGTTCTCGACCGCTTGAGCAACGACATCTCCGGCCGGAGAAATTCGGAAACACAACGTGCCTTGCAGACCGCGGCGTTCCAACTGCGCGCGGCGACCACCAAGGTTCAGGCGTTGTCGGCCATCACCCAATGCAGGTCAGTCGTTGCAGGGGTCCTACGCCAGATCTCCACGGGGGGAGGCGATAGCACCGGATTGAACGCCATTGCGGGCGTGCTCGCGCAGGCGGCGAAGTTGATCCAGACCAAGGGCTGATCTGCAATCCAGCGGCGCCGGATCGCCGGTGAGAAAACCGGAGGAATCACTCGATGACATGCCCGTTCGGAGATCCGCGTAGCGGCAGCCCAGTTGTCCGGGTCACGCGCTATTCATCCGGCCAGAGCAGCTCCTGCAACTGGACGAGGTTGTCCGCCCTGTCCTGCCAGCCCTCGATGCCGATGTGCCTGACAGGATCGCTGAAGCGGTGCAGCAGCATCAGCGCCATCAGCCGTCGCTTTAAGGCGAAATTGATGTCCGCCCGCGAATATCCGAAGCCATCGAACAGGCTTTGGACGCGTCGCGGCAATCCCGCGGTCATGAAGGCACTGGGGCCGAGCAGGTCGTATTCGCTCCACCCCGTCATCACGTCGCCGAAATCGATCAGGCCCGACAGCTGCCAGCGCTCACCCTGGCAACTCAACAGGACATTCTCCGGAGTAAATTCGCCGGTCAGGATCACCGGCGGCGCGTCGAGCGGGATCAATTCGGCCGCGTCGCGCAACAGATCGTCCAGTCCATCGAGGAATTTCTGCGGCAGCCCAAGGCGCTCGTGTCTGGAGCGGCATCCTTCGATCTGCCTGGGGATGAACTCGTCCCAACGCGGCTCGATCTGGGAACACGCTCCAACCGGCGCACGCTGGACCTCTGCGATCGTCTCGCCGATCTGGCCGAGGATGCGCTCCTTCTGATCCTCCGGCAAAATGGGCCATGCCTGCGTCCCAACAATGCCGTGCAGTCGCGTGATGACCAGATACGGCCATTGATCGCGCTCGCCTTCGAGTACGATATCCGGGATCGGAACGCTGAGGCGCCCGCGAAGCTGCGACAGCGAAATTCGCTCCGACATGAACTGATGGCGCAACAGCGGCGGGAATATCTTGAGAATCAGCGCATCGTCGAGCGCGACGACGAGATTGGTGCCCGTCGAGAACAGATGCGGATCGCCATGCGGCAATCCATGGCTGCGCGCGATGTCGCGCGCCGCGGGCAGACATTGCGAAATGTCGCTGCGCCAGGCCCGGAAGCTCTCTTGATCTGTCACGTTCGGCAGCGAATGCATGGTGCCCGTGAGGCGACGCGGATTTGGCGGGATTAGCGGTCCGGACTCGCCCGCTCGAACTGGCGCAGCAGGCGGTTGCCGCGCTCGACGGCCGAATCGAGCGCAGCCTGCGCTGATTTCTTGCCGCTGAACGCCTGTTCCAACTCGTCCTCGATCGCGTCGCGGATCAGCACGAACGAGCCGAGCCGGATTCCCCTGGAGTTTTCCGTGGGCCGCTTCAGCGTGACCTGTTCGATCGAGATCGCGGTCCCCGGATTGGCGTCGTAATAACCCTGCGCGCGGGTCAGGTCGAACGCGGCGCGGGTGATCGGGAGATAGCCCGTGCTCTGATGCCAGGCGGCCTGAACTTCCGGCTTCGACAGGAAGCCGAAGAATTTGGCAACCCCCTTGTACTCGTCGCGCGGCCGATCCCGCAGCACCCACAACGTCGCCCCGCCGATGATGCTGTTCTGCGGAGCGCCATCGACATCTCCCCAGTACGGCAACATGCCGTAGCCGACCTCGAATTTCGAATTGGCCTTGATGTCGGCGCGGGTCGCCGACGAGCCGATGAAGATTCCGCATTCGCCGTTTTGAAACCGCGGCTCCGCCGCCTGCGCGCGACCGCTATAGTCGAAGATCTGCGTCGCCTGCCATTCGGCGAGCCGCGCGATGTGGCGCGCGACCACCGGATTGTTGAAGGTGAGGACGGCATCGATTCCGCCAAAGCCATTGGCCCGCGTCGACACGGCAAGGTTATGAAACGCGGAAAAATTCTCGATATTGATCCAGGACGGCCACGAGGTGGTGAAGCCGCACGCCGCGCCGGCCTCGCGCAGCTTCTTCGCCGCCGCACCGATCTCCGACCAGGTCTTCGGCGCCACCTCGGGGTCGAGACCCGCCGCGCGGAACATGTTCTTGTTGTAGTAGAGGATCGGCGTCGAGACGTTGAACGGAAACGACAGCATGTTGCCGGCGGCGTCGGAATAATAGCCGCTCACGGCCGGCAGATAGGCGGCCGGCGCAAATGGCTCCGCCTCGTCCCGCATCAATTCGTACACCGGATAGATCGCCCCGCGCGCGGCTGTCATGGTCGCAGTGGCAATCTCATTGACTTGAACGATGGCGGGCTGGCTGCGCGAACGGAACGCGAAGATCGCGGCGGTGACGGTTTCGGTGTAGTTGCCCTTGTAGGTGGGAACGATCCTGTATTCCGACTGCGACGCGTTGAAGTCAGCGGCCAGCCTGTCGACTTGCTTTCCGAGCTCGCCCGACATGGCGTGCCACCACATGATCTCGGTGGCGGCGAACGCCGGGGTGGCGAGGCTCACGACGACCGATGCAAGCATGAGTTGCAGGAACCGAAGCGCGGACTTCACGATGAACCCCAAGGTAGGCACCAAAGCACGACCTAAGACACGACCCGAGATACCCAAAGATACGACCATTGTGTGCTCTGCCGCGGATGACGCTCGCCCTTTGTCGAGCCTGGCTCTGCTCTTAGAGCCCAAAACCTCGGGTTGCAACCGCCCGCGACCTTTTTGTCGCACCATTGACGATCATCGCGATGTTGGCAGAATAGCGTCGCTCCGTCTCCGGTCAGAAAATAATTTGAACCTTTTTGGGCCTACCGCCGACCTCATCCTGAGGGGATCAGGCTTGTCTTTGTACCGCGCCAGTGTTCCGCGGACCTTGGTTCTTGTTGTCGCGCTGTTTTCGACGGTCGCCGCAACGGGCGCGTTTGCGCGCGAGTTCGGCGCCGCCGATACGAAGTGCGAGGACGATCCGACCGTCCCGGCGCTGCACCGTTTTGTGAGCGTCTGGGGCCGCCCGATCGCCGAAGGAACCGGCGGCCGGTATCGGATCCCGATCTCTCATTCCCACGGGCTCAGCGAAGAAAAGGAAAGCATCGAGCAGACCCGCGTCGGCGCGATCGACATCATCCTGACCGACGTCGTGCTGATCGGCAACTTCGTGCCGTCGATGAATGTGCCGGCCATGGCATTCCCGTTCCGTTCCATCGAACTTCCGCTGAGGGTGCTGGACCGCCCGACGGTCAAGGCGAGGCTCGTCGCTGATCGAACGCAATCGCGGCGTGGAGTAACCCGATCTTGACGACGCCCGCGGACAGCGAGATCGCGGAACGGCCGGCGAGCCGTGTCGCGCAGGCGCGGGCGCGCGTTCTCAGGCTGCTGCGGGCGATCCCGATCCGCTGGCGTATCCTCTCGATCGCGGCGCTCAATTCGGCGGTCGTGATGGTGCTGGCGGTCCTGATCTGGAACGGCGCCAGGGTGCTCGGGTCGGCCTGGGAGGACGTGCGGCAGGTGCGCGAATCCGACAAGATCCTGGCGCGCCTGGAGAGCGAAACCAGCCGGCTGCAAAACCTGATCCACCGTTACATCAACCAACCGAGCTCGGAACTGTTCGCCGAGATATTGCTGTTGCGCGAGGCGGTGCTCGGCACGCTGACCCGGCGCGCCTCCACCGATCCGGTGCTGTCGGGATCGGTCGCGCAGCTCGAGCACGCCACCGAACGCCTCCTCAACGGCTTCGGCGAATTGCGCTCCGTGCAGACCAAAATCACGAAGACCTACGAGCAGCAGGTGCTGGCCCCGGCGAAGGACATGGCCGGGCTCTATTCGATCATCGAGGGCGCCACCGGTCATCGCGACGCCCTGATCTGGCCCTCGCTCGGAAAGTCCCGCGAGGCCTTTACCGCAACCCTCGTCGCCGCCAACTCCTACTACCTGTCGCTGGCGACCGCTTCGGCCGAGGACGCGCGCCGCAACACCGAGACGATCGAGAAAACCATCCCGGTCATGATCGATCTCGCCGACAACGATCTGCAGCGCATGGCCCTGCAGCGTCTCCAGGCACGAACGGTGGCACTTCGGGAAGGGCTTGCGAGACTGTCGGACCAGCTTTCGAACCGCACCGACCTGCTGCGCAACACGATCGACGCCAGTCAGGCGGAGGCGATCGGCTCGATCGACGCATTGTCGATCAACATGCGCCAGCGCGAACAAAAAGCGCAGGAGACGTTTGACCGCACGCTTTCCGACACATCCCGGCGGGTGTTGTCGATCGCGGTGATCTTTCTCGGCATCATCCTGTCCACCGGCGTCCTGATCGCGCTCTCGATCCGGCTGCCGCTGCAGCAGATCATGGCGGCGATGCGCGCGATCACGTCCGGCGATTACGACCGCGAAGTGCAGGGCACCAATGCCCGCGACGAGGTCGGCGCGATGGCGCGCGCGGTCGAGGTGTTCCGGGAAAACGCCATCGCCAAGCGCAAGACCGAGGACGAACTGCGCACGTCGAAGGAAAAGGCCGAAAGCGCGCTTCTGGAACTGAACGCCGCGCAGCAGAACCTGATCGACGCCGAACGCCTGGCCGCGCTTGGCGGCCTCGTCGCCGGCGTCGCCCACGAGGTGAACAACCCGATCGGCATCAGCCTGACGGTGGCGTCCAGCCTCGCCAGGCGCACCGAGATGTTCGAGGCCGAGCTGAAATCCGAGACCGGGTTGCGCCGCTCGCAGCTCGAGGAGTTCGTGCGGACCTCCCGGGATGCCTCCCAGCAGCTCGTGGCCAACCTGCACCGCGCCGGCGAGCTGATCCAGTCGTTCAAACAGGTCGCCGTCGACCGCTCGCATGCGGAACGGCGCCAGTTCAGCCTCGGCGAATCCACCGACCAGATCATCGCGAGCCTGCGGCCGGTCCTGAAGCGGGCGCCGATCGAGCTTTCGGTCGACGTGCCCGAAGGGCTCGTCATCGACGGCTATCCGGGCTCCTATGGACAGATTCTGACCAATCTGTTCCTGAACGCCGTCAACCACGCCTTTGCCGACGGGAGTTCCGGGACCATCTCGGTTTCGGCGCGGCCGCGCGGCCATGACGATGTCGAGATCATTTTCGCCGACGACGGCGCGGGGATGACGCCGGAGGTGCAGCGGCAGGCCTTCGACCCCTTCTTTACGACGCGCCGCAACGAAGGCGGCACCGGATTAGGCCTGCATATCGTCTATAATCTCGTGACCCAGCAGCTTGGCGGCCGCATGATGCTGGAGTCAAGGCTGGGACAAGGCACCACATTTCGCATTATCATGCCGCGGACCGCCAAGGGCAGGACCGCTGCGGCGGAGACAGAAGGCGACGGAACCCCAGAATGGCCGAACAGGACGATGTCCTCCACCTGATCGACGACACCGAGACCGCTCCGGAAGACCATTCCGCGCGCAAATGGAAGATCGCCGTCATCGACGACGACCAGGCGGTGCATGAAGGCACGCGTTTCGCGCTGAGCGATTACAACCTCAACGGCCAGACGCTCGAGATCCTGTCGGCTTATTCCGCGGCGGAGGGGCGCACCCTGATGCGCGCGCATCCCGATATCGCCGCCGTCCTGCTCGACGTGATCATGGAGACCGACGTCGCCGGGCTCGACCTCGTCGAATATATCCGCAACGAGATCAAGAACGAGACCGTCCGCATCATCCTGCGCACCGGCCAGCCCGGCCAGGCGCCGGAACGGCGCGTCATCGTGCAGTACGACATCAACGACTACAAGGCGAAGACCGAGCTCACCGCCGACAAGCTGTTCACCTCGCTCACCGCGGCGCTGCGCAGCTACCAGCAGCTCGAGCGCATGGTGCAGACCAGGCGCGGGCTCGAAATCATCATCGACGCCGCCTCGACGCTCTACGACTTCAAGTCGATGCAGCGGCTCGCCGAGGGCGTGCTGACCCAGATCGCCTCGCTGCTCAATGTCGATTGCGCCGGCATCCTGGTGCTGCGCGACGACGGCAAGATCGCGAGCGACGAATTTTCGGTGCTGGCCGGATCGGGCTGCTACAGCCGCTTCATCGGAATGGAGGGCTCGAGGGCGCTCGATGCCGACGTGCGGGCGATGGTGGAAGCAGCCTTCAAGGGCCGCAAGAACGAATTCGCCGACCAGCGCACCGTGCTCTATATCCGCACCGGCAGCGGACGCGAGGTCGTGGTGCTGCTGCAGGCCGAGGTTCCCTTGTCCGAGACCGACCGCGCGCTGGTGGAAATCTTCGGCAGCCGGCTCTCGATCGCCTTCGACAACGTGATCCTCTACCAGCAGCTGCAGCAGGCCAATACCCAGCTGGAGGACCGCGTCGCCCAGCGCACCCGCGCGCTGATGCAGGCCAATCGCCGGCTGTCGGCGCAGTGGCTGCGGCTGCAGCGCGCCAACGGCTTCAAGAACGAAATCCTCGGCACCGTGGCCCACGACCTCAAGAATCCGCTCGGCGTGATCCTGGGCCGCACCGAGATGCTGACCGAACTGATCTCGACCGCCGCATCCAGGGAAAGCATCACCGGCCAGATCGACCACATCCGCGACGCCACCAAACGCCTGGCCACGATGGTCGATCACCTGATTTCGGACGCGATGGCGGACGCCTTCGACATCACCATCCGCCGCGAGGCGGTCGACATCGCCGCACTGGTGAGCGAGGTCACCGAGGCCAACCGGCCGCTTGCGGTCAACAAGCAGCAGACGATCACGGTCTCGGCGCCGCCGCACCTCACGACCATGTGCGACACCGATCGGATCCGCGAGGCGATCGACAACCTGGTCAGCAACGCCGTCAAATATAGTCCGATCGGCGGCAAGATCACGGTGCTGGTCAGCCATGACGACGCCAGCGCCACCATCCGCGTCGCCGACCAGGGCGCCGGCCTGTCACCGGAGGATCTCGGCCGGCTGTTCGGCCGCTTCCAGCGGCTGTCCGCAAAGCCCACTGCGGGCGAGAGTTCGACCGGGCTCGGCCTTTCCATCGTCAAACGAATCATCGACATGCATGGCGGCGAGGTGACCGCCGAAAGTGCGGGCCCCGGACAGGGGTCGATCTTCACCATCACGTTACCCGCGACCGAGATGCCATGACCCAGAGCCAGCACATCATCATCGTCGACGACGAGGCCCCGGCCCGCGAGATGGTCGGCGATTACCTCAAGATGCACGGCTTCACCGTGACGCTCTGCGACGGCGGAAAAAGCCTGCGCGGCGCGATCGAAACCGGCCTCCCCGATCTCGTGGTGCTCGACCTCAACATGCCCGAGGAGGACGGGCTGTCGATCATCCGCGACCTCAAGAGCCGCAGCAACGTCCCCGTCATCATGCTGACCGCGACCGCAAGCCCGATCGACCGCGTGGTCGGGCTCGAGCTCGGCGCCGACGACTACGTGGCCAAACCCTGCGAACTGCGCGAGTTGATGGCCCGCATCCGCTCGGTGCTGCGGCGCAGCACGCCCGCCAAGGCGGCGCCTGCCGCCCCCGAGGCCGCCGCCAAGGCGAAGGACCAGCTCGTGCGATTCGGCACCAAATGGCTCGATCTCGAGGCGCAGGCGTTGCGCGACGACGAGGGCAACGAACATCCCTTGACCGCGTCCGAATTCAGCCTGCTCAAGGTCTTTGCCGCCAATCCGAAGCGCGTGCTGTCGCGCGAGCGGCTCCTGGAACTGGCCAATGCCCGTGATGCCGAGGCTTTCGACCGCGCCGTCGACCTCAGGATCATGCGGATCCGGCGCAAGATCGAGCCCGATCCGACCAAGCCCGCGGTGATTCGCACCATCCGCGGCGGCGGTTATCTGTTCTCGCCGGTCGGCGAGAAGGCGTAAGGCCGCTCTGCGTCGCAAAATGGTGCGCATCTACCTCTTTCGCCCGACCGGTGCAATTTTCCGCTCTTTGAAATAATTCACAATTTTGCCTTGAGTGTTTCGTCGCCGGGACGAGCGACGAAACATTTCTCCCCCCGACGAAACCATTTTCTTTGCGTGGAGCAGACATCCCGAAACGCGGGCTCGTTAACAATTTTGCCCAACGAAGCCGCTCAAGCGGTGAACCGGGAGCCTGTCATGCAAAACATCATCGCGATCAACGCCGCCGCCAAGGACAGCATCGTCGCTGTCCAGGCGACATCAGATGAAATGCTGCTCGACAGCATTGCCGATGGCAACCGCACTGCCATGCATATCTTTTACTGCCGACACAATGTGCGGGTCTATCGCTTCGCCCTTCGCATCGTGCGTGACGCCACGACGGCGGAAGACCTGGTCAGCCAGGTTTTCCTCGATGTCTGGCGCACCGCCGGCCAGTTCGAGCGCCGCTCGCAGGTCTCGACCTGGCTGTTGTCGATCGCCCGCTTCAAGGCGCTGACGGCATTGCGCCAGCGCCGCTACGAGGACATCGAGCAAGAGGAAGTGCGCGAAATCGCCGACGACTCCGATACGCCGGAGGCGGCGCTCGAGCGCAGCACCACCAGCGCGATCCTGCGCGCCTGCATCGGCAAATTGTCGCCGGCGCACCGCGAGATCATCAACCTCGTCTACTACCACGAGAAATCGGTGGAGGAGGTCGGCGAGATCATCGGGATCCCGCAGAGCACCGTGAAGACGCGCATGTTCTACGCCCGCAAGCAGCTCGCCGCGCTGCTCAGGAGCGCCGGCGTCGACACTATCGCGGCCTGACAATGTCAATTAGTTCAATATGTTAATGAGATAGCGGGGCAAGGCTTTCCAACTCCATTACCAAAGCCTGACCCACCACGAAACAAATGAAACAAACGACGCAATCAGGCGGAAAAACTTCTCTGCTACAGCTTCAATCATCGAACGTCAGCACACGCTGACTTCAGTCTCGTGAACCTCCCAAGGACTTCCAACGACCCGGTCGGGATGCCCCCCTCCGGGTCGTCCTGCGTTTGGGGTTGGCCGAAGCCGGCTACGCGTTCGTTCCCAGGCCGTCGCGCGTTTGGCATGTCGCCCGATCTCGCGCGCGAGGGTGAGTCCTGCTTCACGAAGGCGTGACGCGTGTAACGCGCGACCTCGCGCTGCGAAGGATCTTTCGAACGACCAAACTCCCTCGCAACGTCGGTTCCGTCCCCATGCTCGATCTCGTTCTTGCCCCGCTTGCCGGCGTCCTCACCATCGCCGCGCCCTGCACGCTTCCCGTGTTGCCGATTCTGCTCGGCGCATCCGTCG
>WNGQ01005598.1_pt1 | contig 12266 bp, 6 predicted proteins | sample 5407661 | NCBI WGS metagenome assembly WNGQ01 (sample SAMN13153382, study PRJNA577476) | soil metagenome | isolation source: 60 cm soil or saprolite under Garry oak tree replicate 2 | place: USA:California | collected 2016-06-15
GAAGTCGTTCAACGAAAATCTTTTGAGCACAGGTGCTCTTTTTACAGCAAAAACGACGGAGATGCATGATGAGATGGATTGGACGCCCCACGGAGGGAAGATCGCGCAGTGTCCGTGTATAGCGACTTTGGATGCGCGCAGATGCAGTCCCACATGAGGGGCAGGAAGCTGTTGGGGATGTCGTCTGGAGAGTCAGTGTGATCTCCTCAGCTACTTCTATCCCTTCCACCTGGACATTGGGAAGGTCTGGAAAAATGATCATAGGATGTCTTTTGGTCCTCGAAAAAGTTGGCAAGAGTGAAAAAATGTTCAATCTTTTACTATACCACATAGCTGATCAGCAAGGTTGCGTAAGATTCATAACTTCGCCACTTCTGACCCATAAAATCGCCATCACATTGAGCTTGAATTGAAGATTGTACCTGAGTTTTGCGCATTCGGTACCTGAGTTTTGCGCAATAAGTACCACTTCCGAATGGAAAGATTGAGATTGGCTAATCGGCTATGGTACGCTGTTGGCAGCGAGAAAATCATTTTCCATGTGTGTGAGGGAAAAAGAGACCATGGCCAAGCCTCTCGATGGCGTCGCACTCCCAGCGTACTTTCGTCGGCTGGGCTATGAACGTGCGACTCAAGACCTCTTGATTCACATCCGTAATTCGCCGCCCAGTCGCATCCCAGGCGCGCGACGTGGCAATATGCCCGTTTGGTATCCTTCCAAAAAGATGCAATGCATCATCAAAGCAGAAAGTGCCAAAGTCGAGTTTGCCTTTCTACTGCAAGCGGAGCATGCCGATGACGTGCTAGAGGTTTGGGATCAACCGCCGTCCATTCCATTAGAATATGAAGATCGCCGAGGACGTGTCCAACGTCCTCTGCATACGCCCGACTACTTTCTGTTTCGTGCGAACGGCGCGGAATGGATAGAGTGCAAGAGCTCCCAGGAACTGGTGAAACAAGCAGAGGCACGTCCGAACCGCTATCGTTTGGATGAACGAGGCATCTGGCATTGCCCTCCTGGTGAGGCATATGCGGCGAAATACGGATTGACCTACCGTGTGTGGGCATCCGATCAGGTCAACTGGGCAGCACAAGAGAACGCCCTCTTCCTGGAGGACTACTACCAGGATCTCGAACGTCTGGTTGTCCCGGAGGTGGTGTTAGCAGTGCTCACGCAGGTAGTGAGAGACCATCCTGGCATCTTGCTTTCAGACCTCCGAACGGAAACGAGGGTCTCTGCTGACCTGATCAACATTGCTATCGCCAGACACGATCTGTACGTTGATGTGGCCACCTACCGGCTTTGCGAACCCTGGCATACTCCAGTCTTTCTCCATCGACAAGCTGCGCGTAGTTTCTCGCCTTCCCAGGAGCAAGAGAACAGTGCAGTAGTTGCCTCTTCCCTGCCTGTTACGCCAGCCAATTTTACCGAAGAAGGTCGAGCCGTGCTCGAACAAGCTAGTGAGACCGATCTTGCCACCGCCCTTTTCCGCAACCGAGTGATCAACCCTGATCAGTATGATGATGACGAACAAGTCCAAACAGCCGCCCAGCGAGCGGCTGTCCCAGCTCGCACCAGGCAATACTGGCAGCAATTGTATCGGATCGGAGAAACGCGCTACGGCAGTGGTTTTCTCGGCTTGCTTCCCCATTACCACAATTGCGGTGGACTCAGACAAATTGAGGCCGAGGTGATCTCACTCATCCACCAGGTTCTGGAAACCCACTACGATACGACCACGCGCAAACCCAAGCGAGGGGCCTACGGTGAGTACTTGAAATGTTCTGAGGAGCAACATCTGAATGCCGTTAGTCAAAAAACGTTTTACTTAGAAGCGAAACGACATCTTGGAGCATATGATCAAACAGTCATACGTGAAGGTACGCGTGCTGCCTACCCATTCAAAGACTTCGTTCGTGAACAGGAGCGGACCATCAGTCGGCATGGGAGCTACTGTTGGGCCATGGGCCACCTCGACCATACCGAGTTAAATCTGGTTCTTTGCGACTCCCGTACTGGCGAACCATTGGGTAAGTGCTGGTTGACGCTGCTCATTCTTTCGCACCCCAGGCTCGTTGCTTCCTACTACTTGACCTTCGATCCACCTTCTTACCGCTCCTGTATGATGGCTCTCCGCCTCTGCGTCCAGCGTTACGGGCGCTTGCCAACAGCGATCACAGTTGATGGAGGCCCGGAGTTTGCCAGCGTCTACTTTGAGCAATTGCTTGCCCTCTACCGGGTGCGCAAGCATCAACGTCCGGCTGCTGAACCGCGCTTTGGAGCGCCCCAGGAACGATTGTTTGGTTCCATGCAGAGCGAGTTTTTGTACCATCTTTTGGGAAACACACAGGCTACCCAGCAACCTCGACAAATGACCAAAGCGACTGATCCACGCCGCCATGCCGTGTGGACGCTTCCGGCTTTAGCTGAGCGAGTTCAACAATGGGCCGATGAGGAGTACGAAACCATCCGGCATCCAGCACTGGGCATGACGCCACGCCAGGCATACACACTTTCCATGGAGCGTGACGGGCAGCGTTCGCATCGCGAGATCGCCTACGATGAAGCCTTCCGCATGGCAACCCTTCCGACGACACGTAAAGGCACGGCGAAGGTCGTCCCTGGCGTCGGGGCGCGGATGAATCATCTAGATTACTGGTGCGAAGCCATGCGCGATGCAATGGTCGAAAATACCCAGGTCCAGGTGCGATTCGACCCTTTCGACGTGAGTGTTGGCTTTGTCTACATTGATGGAGTATGGCGACAATGCTTTACCCCTTACGATGAGTTTGCGGGATGCTCCGAACGGGAATTGCAACTTCTGGCTTCTGAACTGCGCCAGAGCAATCGTCTCCAATATGGTCGGGAGCAAGTCGAAATCACTCAGAAGCAACTTGCCGACTTCCGGCGCGAGAACGCGGCGAAAGAGGTTATCCTGCGCCAGCAGCGCACCGACCGAGAAACCAGGGCTGCCCTGAAAGTTCTTGAAGGAGGAAGGCGCATAGCGGTTCCCCCTGATGGATCTCCTTCTGCGGATGAGCCTGCCCGTCCAGCAGTTTCGCTAACTCCGTCCGAGAAAAAGCCAGAGAAGCTCCTCGTGTTCAAGAGGATTAGCCCATGAACGAGGAACGGCCAGAGGCTACCCTAGATGGGGAAGAACAACAGGCGGAAGAGCCGGAGTTTTTTGACCGAGCCTTGCTGTTGCAGCCGCCAGAGGTACGCCAGGAGTATTTTGAGCAGCGTTGCCTCATTGAGCATCCACGACTCCTGGAAACGCTCGACGCCATTCTCGACGCCATATGTGCGCCGGGAGAAGGGGTGCTGACCCGCCGACCAGGCACCATCGTGCTCGTGATCGGCCCAGCTCGTGTCGGCAAGACCACACTCATCCATTTGTTGGAAGAACGCTTGCTGGCCTACGCCGCTGCCCGTATGCGAACTGATCCACACTTCATCCCTTTCGCCAGTATTACGGCTCCAGAAGCAGGATCGGGTCGGTTTGACTGGATCGATTTCTACCGGCCAGTGCTTCGCCAGCTTGGTAACCCTTTTGTAGACAGTCCGACCCACCCCATCCGTGCGCGGCAGATGCGAGAAGCCACGGAGGCGGCCTACCGGGAACGCAAACCCCTGGCGATCATCGTGGATGAAGCTCATCATCTGGCAGAAGCAACCAGGGGAAGCCGTCTTCAGAGCCAGTTAAATCATCTCAAAAATTTTGAGAATACCACAGGTGTGAGCCATATTTTGGTCGGGACGTATGAAATGAGACCCTTTCGCAAGGTCAATCCACAACTGGCTCTACGAAGCATCGATGTCCATTTTCCTCGTTACGATATGACAAAGGAGCAAGACTGCCTGATCTTCAAAAGCATCCTGTGGGCCTTGCAGCGGCAACTGCCGGTTGAGGAAGAGCCGCTGCTGGCCCAGAAGCATTGGGAGTTCTTGTACGCGCGGAGTATCGGATGTATTGGCCTGCTCAAGCTCCACCTCAACCGTGCCCTCAATTGCGCACTCAAAGAAGGGACACGCACGGTCACTCTTGACCATTTACGCCAGACCGCTTCGTCTGATGTACGCGTGAAGCTCGCGCTACGCAATGCCCTGGAAAGCGAGGCGGAATTTGTCGAGGCCGAAGACGCCGACGCGCAACTCCTTGCATTGTTACGAAAGCCGCTTCCTCGTCCTTCTCCAAAGACTGCTTCGGGACAAAACGGACAGGATCAGCCTCAATTTTCTCGAAATCAGAAACCAGGAAAGCGTGCGCCATGGCGTGATTCCACTGGCTTGAACCCTGGCACAGACTCCGCGCTTCCGCTAGGAGGAGAGGAGCAGGTCGCGGGATGAAGCCAGTAGAGCGCACAGGAATTACCGTTCGGATCGTAAAACCAGCGGTGGGAGAGGTGCCAGGGCAGACCAGATTCCAAACCCTCGATATCCCGCCTCGAAGCAGGCTCTACGGGGTGGAGCCACGGAGCATGGGAACGGTCTGGAGTGAATGCCTGACCAGCTACATCAATCGCCTGGGATGGCAACATGGAGTCTCTCCTCGAACACTCTCAGTTCAAGAAATTGGCCCTCTCCTTGTCGATGCTGAATGGTGGCGTTATCCATCTCCTCGACTGATGAGTGGCTTTTGTACAACAAACGCGATGAGCATCAATGGATCAGGCAATCTTGCCGCTACCTGGTCAGCTCTTCTGGAACAGGTAACTTTGCGCACAGATCTCCACCTCCTGACAGCTCCCTGGTGGATTGGAGATCTTCCAGTGGCAAGGAATCTCCGCTCTTCACCAGCTTGGTGTCCCGCCTGCTACACAGAATGGAAGCAGCAAGGGCTTCCTCTCTACCAACCGCTGCTCTGGATGTTGAGAGTCGTTACGGTCTGCCCAACCCACAACTGGCGATTAGTCGAGCGATGCCCCTTCTGCCAGGGAAAACAATCTGTGATTGTCTCTCACAAGGCACAATCAGGCGAGTGTACCAAATGCACTGCGTGGCTTGGCACAGAAGGACATATTTCTTTAGAACAGCCATTAGACGATGAGCTAGTGAATTGGCAGAGTTGGATCGTTTCCGTGCTGAAAGAACTACAAACCATGAGTTTGTCTTCTGGGATGGTTTCTTGGAAAACATTCTTCACAAGCCTGGCAAGAGCGATGGAGCAACAAAAAGGCTATTCTCAATTAGCACGATTAACCGGGATCGAGCGGAGTTCCCTGTATCAATGGGTAGGGGGTACCGTCACTCCTGCGCTGGAACTGATCCTCAGATTCTGTTATGTCTGTGGTACCACTCCGATGGAAATTATGACGAGTCGATGGACATCGCTTGAGCAAGCCATACAAGCTGATCCAGCATCACGCCCCTCCCCACATGAACATGCACCCTGGCAACGCGTCGATGTGGAAAGATGCCAGAACTTCATTCACGCTATTCTTGATGGGCATGAGCAAGTACTTTCAGTGCGCCAGGCGACACTACGCCTGAAATGTCCAGGACGCTTCCTCCAAGCCCACTTCCCTCTGGAATGCAAGCAGATGACTCAGCAGTACAAAGAACATCGAAGGCAACAAAGGGAAAAGTATTTAGACGGAGTGCGTGAAGAGGTACGAAATGCCACAATCACACTTCACACACAAGGAATACCTCCTACCCGACGGCGGGTAGCGGCTCTCCTCAAAGACCCTGATCAGATGCGCATGCCAGAAGCGAGAAAAACCTGGCAAGTGGTTCGTCAAGAACTTGCCCTCCAGCCATCGAGGGCTAATGACCAATGACGCTACGATGCGCAAAACTCAGGTACCGAATGCGCAAAACTCAGGTACAATCTTCAGGCCATGAGCCATTTTATGCGTCAAAAGTGGCGAAGTTATGGTCTTTCCGACAAAAGTTTGTCGGTCCGAACCCATATCTGTCCTTGCTGTGGCTATGTGGCAGACCGTGATGCCAATGCCGCAAAGAATATTCTCAAGCTTGCCAGGCCAGGGCATGGCCTTCAGGAGCCAACGTACACCGATGGGTGCCGCGTTTCCTGAGAAGCCCCTGCGTTTACGCATGGGGAGTTGTCACCAGCTTCTGCAAGACCACATCGCCGGCAGGAAAGTAATCGGAACTATCACGTCCATTGTAGTGGCGACCCTTGCGTCGCCCGCTGTGTGCCCCGCCCTGGCAGCCAATCTGTGCACCTCACATCACCAGAATCTTTATCTGATCAACGACTGCAGGAAAGTGATCAGTTCCAAAGGGAAGATGGATATGTACTGCCTCTACACCCGGTTGAGCATTTAAATAAGCCAGCGCCGCGTTCAATGATGCTCCTCTGATAGATTGCTTCCACTGGTCCAATTGTTGCGTCGAGAATGTATAAATCCATGCTTCGCGCACCGCCACACTGAGATAAACCAACCCATGCTTCCCCTGCTGAAATACATGGGGGACACCCACAGCGGGAGAACCTTGCAGCACGTAGCTATTGCCCAGCGTCTGCGCTGCCTGCCCGCTTAGCAATTGAACGGCCATATTCCTGGCAACCGTGCGATTATAGACGATAACGTTAGTTGAGACAGTCACCTGGACAGTTACCTTGCTCGCCTGCATCCCTACAGGATAATTCGGCGTAACGACCGTGCTATAAACGGGCAGTTGCGCCATTACTTCTCCCGGTGCCAACTTTTTCAACAGCAGTTTCAAAAGCTGTTGCTGTAGCGTTGCCCTCAAAGGGCCGCTGACGCCATCTATATCAGACTGCCTGACAGCGTCTACCTCGTGCCCATCGACGCCCCCTGAAAAACGCATAGGATTGCTTACATTGAGGCCATTACAGCATCTACTGTCGAGCGCATTAGCCGGTATATTACCTGTCGACCCCGTATTGACTGCAATTGCAGAAGCGGTAACCATGCCGTCCTGCCCATTCTGTTGCGCTGGCACTTCAACCGACCGGGTTGTCTCTACAGTAACGTCTGACGATGTAGTTAACGTCAAGCCCGCGGGCGCGGTGATGGGCTTTTCGCTGCTATTATCGAAAAGCACGTATCCCCTTGCCCGCGCACCTGGAATATATGCTGATCCCGTTGTCTGAACGCTGCGACTATCTGTAACCGTTCCCGGCATAGAGCGGGCAGGCATTTCGCGCGTTGCGACATCAGGCTTGCTAAATTGCGGTGAGGCCATCAGTATATAGGTGTCATTGAGATTTTTTACTTGTGGAGCAACGGTAATTGTAGCAGTGGGATCAGCGCCAATGAAGGGAACTCCTACAGGAAACAAACTTATCCCCATCAACCGTGGCACTATCACCAATGTGAGTAGCATCACCAGCACAATGATAACCGCCATCACGGAAAAGATAAATCGCCTGCGCTTCCCATGCGCTCCCCGCATAGGCTCAGTTGTTCGCGGCCTGTTTTGTCGTACATCATCTGTAATACGCTGTCTATCACGCATACGCTGTCTATCACGCAAATGTAGGGGCCGATTTATCGCGCTCACCGCCGATTTATCGGCCCCAGAGACCAGTTTGTGACGCCGTTGCTCAACCAGTAGCATTGGTGTAGGTGGCTCATCGTATACTGATGGCGTGGAAATAGGCCGGTCAGCAAGAGGCATTACTTCATCAACTACTACATCATCCTCCAGTGGTACTGTCTGCACTGTCTGCACTGTCTGCGCCTGGATTGCAGCAAGAAAAGCCTGGCGCAGCTCTGCCACGCTAGCGTAGCGATCCTCGATACGCTTTGCCATTGCAGTTCGTACCACCTCACTTAGCTCGATAGGTATAGAGGCATCCTTGTCGGACGGAAATGGCACCGGAGCAGTCAGGTGCATTTGGATGACCTGTTCCTCGACAAGATCATCATACGGCAGTTCACCCGTCAACATCTGATAGAGCAATACGCCAAGCGCATAAATATCGCTAGATGTGGTAACAATGCCCATTGTCTGCTCTGGAGCCATGTAATGCGGCGTTCCTGGCACCTGGTCCAGTGGTATAGGCTTTCCCGCCTGCTCTAATTCAGCCTGTTTCGACGTACGTACCAGCCCAAAATCCGCCAGGTAGACATGCTGGGTACTATGTGCTACACCGCTGCGGCGCTGCTCAAGCAAAACATTGGAAGACTTAATGTCACGATGTATAAGCCCTTCATCGTGCGCATACTCTACCGCGTCAAGCAACTGTTGGTAGATCCCGGCCAGTTCGTTGAGGTCGGGCAGACCGCCCGGAAATTGGCGCAAATAGCTTGTCAGCGTCCCCCCCTCGATAAAGGGCATCACCAGGTACAGGATTCCTTGCTCATCACCATACTCGATAAGGTGAAGGATGTGGGGATGATGTAGACGTGCGACCGTCCGCGCCTCGCGCACAAAACGTCGGCGCATTTCTTTATCGGCGGCGTAGTTTCCAAGAATCACTTTGATAGCTACGCGCCGGTCAAACGCTGTGCGCTGCTTCCCTTCGTAGACAGCTCCCATTCCACCGGAACGAATGCGGCGAATGACATCATAATTTCCAAGCTGTCTACCTTCCAGAGAGAGCATCGAGCGCTTTTATCCTTTACTAGCAAACTTACTTTCCAGGTGTGACATTGGGTGAAGGCTTCACAACCGGTGACGTAAGCGTATTCGTGGGAGTAGCCGTACCAACCCCCGCATTCGTCGTTGGTGTACCCTGTAATCCCTGCAATCCGGGCACATTCTGCACTACAATTGTGATCTGGCGCGCATTCGTCGGCAAGGTATTCCCACTTGATACGGTAATACTGTCAACCTTAGCCACGTCTCTCTGCTCCAGCAGCGCCGTACTCGCCTGGTTCTGCGTTCTACCAGTAATCAGACTCGCCAGTTGTGCCTTCCGCGCGTCATCAATTTGGGCAACCCAAACTCCCTGCGTCTTGACAAACACGACCGCCCCATTATTATTGGCAATCTTCTGCGTTACCGTCGTCACTACTTTACCGGCCAGAGCATACCCCCCACCGGTATCATGCTCAGACTCAGCCTTGAGTAAATTCGTCGCGATGTTTTCCGCGCCAACCAGGTCATAGACCACTCCCGTACACGTCGCGGTCACGTGCACAGTCACACTCGTGGCTGCATCACCAGCTTTATGATTGGATGTCACATTGGCAGTGCATTTCGGTGTCCCTACAAATTGTTCATTTGCATGCGGCATGCCGTTGATCGCAGATGTTGCGCTCTGCAACAACGGTTGCTTGAATGGTGCCGCTGCATTGTCAATGTCACTCTGTTTCACAACAGTATATTTCTGTGGATCCTGCCCCCCGCTAAATGCGACCGTGTTGCTAACTAACACAGAATTGTTCGCACAACACACCACATTATTAAAGTCAAAGGCCCGGATGTTCCCTCTTGACCCCGCTGTGATCGCATGAGCTGATACCGTCACACGACCAAAGCCACCATTTGGGTTCGCGGCGGGAATATATGCCAGAACATCATTGGCTACCTGTACCCCCTGAGCATCGGTAAACACCGTGTTGGCTGTAACTCCATAAGGAGCAAATGAGCCATTGACAAATGTCAGCGTCCCCGTTGCATGAGTTGCCGGCGTGTTCACAAATCCAGTTGCACTCACTGTCTTTGTTTGCGACTGCGTGATGAACGTCAATTGACGCGCCCCCACCTCGCGCTTCGCACTGTCCGGCGTCCCTGAGGTCAGTGCGGTAATGGCATACGTGTTTTGTAAAAGCACACTCTTTGGCGTGATCGTCACCGTTGCCGTTGGCGAAATGCCTGGTAATACGTGACTGAAGCTGCTGGTAAAAGATTGCCATGTGGAGGGCGCTGCCACGGCTATTCCGCCACAAAGCAGTATCGAAAACACCAGCAATACTAAAAGAGCAAGCGCCAGCTGTTTCCGGCGGTTACGCTGTGGTGGCTGTCCAGCAGGGCCGCCGCTCCCAGAGCCTGCGGATGTCCCCGCCGGAGGAACATTCCCCGCAGTTCCCGACGCAGCAGCCAAAACTCCCGCTCCTGCAGCCGCTGCTGTCTTCCCGGATCGTTGTCTCCGTCCCACAACTGGAGCAACAGCAACGTCATCTTGTTCGTCGTCAGGTACGTCCGCCTGTACCTCTGGCAATTTCTTTGTATTCCTCGCTCGTGCAGCCACAGGAAAAGTAATAATCCCAGGCGAATCAGCATCATCCAAATCACTCCCATGGTTTACAGAAGGTTGATTATTACTGTCAGCAGCGTGCATTGCGGCGCCTGCCGCCAAACCGGCCGCTCCCAAAACAGGACCTGATCTCCATGCAGTGCTTCCATTTGGGGAAAGCTGCTCGTCTTCAACTTGTCTCTGTCCGCTGTCGTCCAATGGAGCCTGTCCATTGCTATGAGAGGCATTGGCTGGAATTGGCGCCTCAGCGTCACTGGCCAGGCCAGCAGCGCCTGCCGACCCAACGACCCCAGCCGTTGCCGCCACCTGTTTTGCATGGCGCCCGCCAAACAGCCATATTCCTCCCCTCGTCGCCTTTGCAGCTTCGCTTTCCTCTCGCAGCGACTTAGCATAGTTCTCCAACGAGGTAAAGTAGGTAAAACGGCGCTGTCGTGCAAAATCGGCAGGGCCTGAGTCCTGTGGAGCTATGATCACTAGTTGTGCCTGCAGTTTGTGGCGCATATTTTTTAGGCCGTCAAAATCAACTGGCCTCTGAAAAGCTTTATTTTGATTTGGAAGTACAATAGCTATTTGCTTCCGACCAAGTTTTTCCTGCGTCAAAATGGCAGCCAACACGCTCTCTCTGTCGTCGGTAGGCCCCACATATATCATTCCTATGGTTGCATTACGCGGGTCATTTGCATCCAGCAGGTCTGAACCATTTCCCTGTTTCATCTTCCTGTCCCTCTTCATCCCCGATTTTAAGCAGCTTCTCGCCTTCGTTTGCCTATTCTGCTTTGTAATTCTACCCTATACGACAGAAATTATAAAGTGACATAGAGACTTTGTTTCTTTAAAGAAAGAACGGGAATTACCAGTGTTTTCAACATTCGCCCGTTGCTTTCTTACCTCAAGGATGAGTACCCGGTACCGTCATAGGCGACAGCGGCTCACGCGTTCCTGGAACACTTTGCACCACAATTTTGACCTGGCCAGGATCCGACGGCAGCTTCGTCTCGTAGTTACTTGAAAGCTGTATATTCAGTTTTGCCACCCCCACCTGCTTGAGCAAAATATCTTTAGCCCCCTGCTTACTTTTGCCAAGGATCAAACGTACCAGTACCTGCTGCTCGACAGAGCTAAAATGGTAAACCCAAACACCCTGCGCTCTCACCAGCAAAGTCGTTGTTCCTTGATTTGCATTGTTAACTGCAGCCTGCGTTGCCACAGCCACTACATTGCCAACTAACGAATAATGAGCGCCAAGACTAGCTTCAGCGTCTTGGCTCAGCCGAACTGCCACAATGGACTGCACTGCACCTTGGTCATAACCCCTCCCTGTACATTCTACAACCACAGTAACAGTCACTTCTGTTGCCTTACTTCCAACAGGAACATCGGATGTCACATTTGAAGAACATTGCGCTGGACTGATAAAACGTTCATTGGGCGCGAGTTGGTCTTGCAGCGCCGTCTGGGCACTTTGCGAAAGGGAGGTCTCCAGCGACTTTGCAGCACCATCAATATCACTCTGCTGAACAATGATAAAGTTTTGTGAGTTTTGTCCACCGCTAAATTGACCTCTGTTTTTGACAGTTACACCGGGAGCACAACAACTTTGCGCGATATCGCTTGCGGCAATATCTCCGTTTGTCCCAGCATTGACAGCATGGGCAGGTACATCTACTTGACCCGGTGTTGAACCGTTCGCTGGAGGAATGGTGACTGCTGCATCGAACGTTACCCGCACTCCGTGAGCATCGGTAAAGACCTTTCCCGCAGGGACAGTCACCGCCGTGCTCGTCACATTAGAAAATGTCAGGTTTCCCGTGGCTCGTACGCCAGGATTCTGCCCCTCACCAGTTGCCTTCACCTTGGTTGATTGTGCCTGGGAAGTAGCAGTGACCTGGCGCACCTCAACCTGCTGTTGAGAAGCATTGGCGTTACCTGTGACCGCATCAATCGCAAAGACATTTTCTATGACTTTGCTATCTGGTGTTATCGTTACAATACTTGTGCCTGAAACTCCCGGTAGAAACCCCGCCAGGGGACCTAATTTCCCTTGCACATCTGCAATAATGCCCGCGAGTACCAGTTTCAGAAAGCTATTCAGTGTTTTCTGATCAAGCACATCAGACTTGATCACCT
>WNGQ01010131.1_pt1 | contig 12266 bp, 14 predicted proteins | sample 5407661 | NCBI WGS metagenome assembly WNGQ01 (sample SAMN13153382, study PRJNA577476) | soil metagenome | isolation source: 60 cm soil or saprolite under Garry oak tree replicate 2 | place: USA:California | collected 2016-06-15
GCTGGTGTCGGGGCTGAGCGCGATCTTCACGGGAATGCGCTGCACCACCTTGGTGAAATTGCCGGTGGCGTTATCAGGCGGCAGCAGCGCGAATTCCTGGCCGCTTGCGGGGGCAATGCTGTCGACCTTGCCGTGCACGCGCTGGCCCGGGAACATGTCGACGGCGATATCGACGGCCTGGCCCTCGCGGACGTCGGTCAACTGGGTTTCCTTGAAGTTCGCCACGACATAGGCACCGGCCACCGGCACCAGCGACATCAGCTGCGTGCCGGCCTGCACGAACTGGCCGGTGCGCAAGGTGCGATTGCCGACGACGCCGTCGATCGGCGCGACGATGGAGGTGTAGTCGAGATTGAGCTCGGCCTGGTGCTGCGCGGCTTCGGCCCGTGCCAGCGTCGCATTGGCCTGGACGATCTCGGCCTTGAGCAGGTCGACCTGCTTCAACGCGGACGCAAGATTGGCGGTGTCGCGCGCGATCGCGGCCTGTGCGCCGGCGATGCGCGACTGCGCCTGCTGCGCGTTCTGTACGCTGCCGTAGCCGGTCGCCGCAAGATCAGTGTAGCGCTTGTTCTCTTGCCCGGCGAAGGTCGCGGCGGCCTGATCGACCTCGACGGTCGCCTTCGCGGCCTCGATCGTCGCCTGCTGGACATCGAGCTGGGCCTGCTTGCTCGTGATCGCGGCGCGGGCTGCTGCGACATCGGCCTTGGCCTGGTCGAGCGCGACGGCGAAATCGCGCGCGTCGATCCGCGCCAGCACTTGACCGGCCTTGACGCGCTCATTGTCGCCGGCGAGGACCTCGTGGAGGTAGCCAGATACTTTCGGCGCGACCGTCGTGTTGTCGGCCTTCACATAGGCGTCATCGGTCGAGACCAGGTACTGGCCGACCGTCCAGTAGTCCCAGCCGTAAGATGTCGCGCCCGCGAGCGCGGCAACCGCCGCACCCGCTAGCAACAGCTTGCGAAAGTTGAACTTTTTGGTGACTGCCGGAGCGGCGGCCACATCCTTGGCGTCGTACGCGCCGGGCAGCAGGTCCTTGACGGCCGCGCCGGCTGGAACCGGACGGTCGATCTCGAATGCGGTGGGGTGGTGGGTCATGGCGGGTTCTCTCGGAGGGGCTAATTAGGAAACTTGATCTTTTCCAAAATAGCGCCTAGCTTGGGACTGTCAATGGAATGACAGGCATCATGTAAAAGCATGACTGAAATCGAACCAATCCAGGATTCAAACGACGAACCCACTCAGGACCGCCGCTGCCGGGGCCGTCCGCAAATCCGCCCCGACGACGAGACCCGCGGGATCATCTATGGGGCGGCACGGCACGTGTTTGCCGACAACGGCTATGCCGCGACCAGCATGGAGGCCGTGGCGCGCCAGGCCGGCGTCTCCACCAAGACGCTGTATCGGCTGATCCCCAACAAGGCCGCGCTGTTCGAAGGCATGGTCACCGACCGGCTCGACCGCACGCTCGCAAGCGTCGATCTGCGCTCGATCGATCATGTCGACATCGAGGAGGCGCTTTACGCGGCGCTGATGGCGTGCGCGGAACTGACGCTCGACGAAGAGGTGATCGCGCTGCAGCGCATGGTGCTGCAGGAGGCCTGCAAGACCTCCGACATCGGCGGCATGTTCTACCGGAACGGGGTCGCGCGCATCACGGCCGCACTCGCCGACTGGTTGCGGACGCAGCAGAAGCGCGGCTTGATCGAACTCGACGATGTCGAGGAGGCCGCCGGCATGCTGCTCGGCATGGTCGCCTCCGCGCCACGGCGCGCGGCGATGTTCGGGAGCGTCCCGCTGCCGCCGCGCGCGGAGATCGAGGCGCGGGTGCGCCGCTGCGCCGCGCTGTTCCTGAAGGGATGTCAGGCGAGGGGCTGATGCGTCCGGTAGCGTTTGGCATCAGCTGGCGCTCGGTGTGTCATGCTGCGGAGGGCCGCCGCGGCAACATCAGAACGGCTTTGCGACGGCCAGGATGGCGATCATGACGACGCCGAGGATCGTCGCCGGCGCCGCGTAGCGCAGCGCTGCCGGGGGGTGGTCGGCGCTCACACCCAGGCGGCGCAACATGCCGGAGACGAGGCCATGCAGTGCCGAGAGTGCGCCGACGAGCGCGAGCTTGATCATGAGCCAGGGGGAGGCGAACCAGCCTGCCTGCATCGCCATCAGGAGTCCGAGGCCCCAGACCACGAGCATCGCTGGTAGCGTGACGCATCGATCCCAGCGACGGATGACGTCGAGATTGCGTGTGTCCTGTGTTGTCTGAATACCTATGCAAGCAAGGTGGCTCGCGACCATGAGACCGGCGGCCACCATGCCGCTGATCCAGGTCATGGCGGCGGCAACGTGGAAGGCCTCGAGCCAGAGATAGATCTGCATGCGCGTCTCGTTCAGGCGGCCGCGAGCAGGGCTTCGCGCCGTGGGAACGCTGCGCCGGACACGGTCTGAATCAGCATCCAGACATAAAGCAGAAAGGCCATGCCGTGCACCGGCCCCATGATCGCCGTTGCGATCGGATAACCGCCGAGATGCTTGAGCGGCACGGCAACAAAGACGAGGACGAGGAGCGTCGAGCCCTCGATCACGGAGACAACGCGCATGCGGCGCAGTTGGCCCCGTTCCTCCTGAGCGGACGAAGCGGTCATTCGACCTCCTTAAGAATCTTCTCGACGGAGGCAAGGCGCGACTTGATGTCGGCGAGCTCGGTCCGCACCGAGGCGAGCGCCGCTGTGGCTTCGCCTTGAAGGGCCGTCACTTTCGCCGTCAGTTCGTGCAGCGCCGTCTCGCTGGTGAACTGCCCCTTCGCCCGTCGCGCGGCCGTGAAATACTTCATGCCGAAGATGAGCAGGATGGTCACGAGCAGCAGGATCGTGACGAGCAGGAACGTGTTTGCATGTTCGGCCATGCCGATCTCCATTGAGTGTTAGTCGGATCTGGTCGGGACGATGGTCAGTGATCTGACCGCCCCCACGATGGTCGAGGGCGTCAGCGGGATGTTGAAATCCACCACTTCGAAATAGTTGAGCGCCTTGCCGTCGCGGGACAGTTCGAGCTTTGAGGCGACGAGCCCGGCCTCCTCGAGCTTCTGCAGATGGAGATGCAGCAGCGGCCGGCTGATCCCGACCTCGCGCGCGAGCTGGCTGACATAGTTGCGCCCGTTCGCGGTGAGCGCCGCCATGATCCGCAACCGATGCGGATTGGCGAGCGCCGCCAGCATCGCCAGCAATCGATCCCCGCTGACCGCCAAAACAGACCTTCTTTCATATGTAAGAATTGACTTACATGTGTCATCGGATCGAGTCAAGGATGGCCCCATCGCGTGCGCGCTTGCCATCCGGCCATCGGCTTTCTAAGCCGCAAGTCCGCCAACCAATGAGGGGGAACAGCCGCCATGCCGCGCACCGCAGCCGAGATCGAGGACGACCGCCTGATCCGTGAATTGCTGCAGAACTGGGCGATCTGGCGCGATGCCGGCGACTGGGAGCGTTTTCGTACCGTGTGGCATCCGCCGGCGACTGGGAGCGTTTTCGTACCGTGTGGCATCCGGACGGGCGGATGATGGCGACCTGGACGCAAGGCACCGGCGACGAGTTCATCGAGATCAGCAAGAAGGCGTGGGCCAAGGGCGTCAACATCCTGCATTTCCTCGGCGGCATTTCGGTGGATCTCGCCGGCACCCGCGCGGTCGCGCAGACCAAGATGACGATCTCGCAGCGCGCCGAGGTCGAGGGCGTGCTGTGCGACGTGCTCTGCACCGGGCGCTTCTACGACTTCCTCGACAAACGCGACGGGCGCTGGGGCATCGTGCTGCGCCAGCCGATCTACGAGAAGGACCGCATGGATCCGGTCACGCCCGGCGCGGCGCCGGTGCTCGATCACGCGCTGCTTGCGCAATTCCCGGTCGGCTACCGGCATCTCGCCTATTTGCAGACCCGCATCGGCTACACCGTGAAGCGCGACATGCCCGGCCTGAAGGGGCCCGAGGTCGAGGCGCTCTATGCCCAGGGTGCTGCGTGGCTGGCGGGCGAGGGGCGCTGATCGGCGTCACGGATTCGTGTTGGTCTGTGCCGGACCGCGCTCGCACAGCAGCTATCCCTGAACATGGGTTGTGCACCGCGGCATGGTCGATCAAGCAATGCGCGCTATTTTCGCGGAGGTGCGCTGCGTGACTGATATTAATGGCGACGCGTGGGTTTCATCGAGCCATAAGCCGATGCGCTTCCCGGAATTCGTCGTCGTCATCGCCTCGATCATGGCGCTGAACCCGCTCGCGATGGATATGATGCTGCCGGCGCTGCCGAACATCGCCGCCGCATTCCACATCACGACGGCGAACCGGCCGCAGGCAGTGCTGGCGACGTTCCTGCTCGGCTTCGGCGTCGGCCAGTTCGTGATGGGACCGCTCTCGGACCGGTTTGGCAGGCGCCCGGTCCTGATCGACGGCATGGCGCTGTATTGCATCGCCAGCGTCATCGCGATCACGGCGCAGTCGTTCGAAATGCTGCTGCTGGCGCGGGCGCTGCAGGGGCTCGGCACCTCCGCGACGCGCGTGATCGCGACCTCGATCGTGCGCGACTGCTACGCCGGCCGGCGCATGGCGAGCGTCATGTCGCTGGCGATGATGGTCTTCATCGCGGTGCCCGTCATTGCACCGTCGTTCGGCCAGGCGGTGATGCTGTTGACGCAGTGGCGCGGCATCTTCGTCGTTCTCATGCTGTATGGCGTGCTGGCGCTGACCTGGAGCGCGCTGCGCATGCCGGAAACCCTGCCGCTGTCCGCGCGGAAGTCGCTCGCCATCCGCGACGTGCTCGGCGCGTTTCGCCAGACCGTGACCAACCGCCAGACGCTGGGCTACGCGCTGGCGGCCGGCGGCGTGATGGGCTCGCTGTTCGCCTACGTGTTCTCTTCGCAGCAGGTCTTCACCGGCATTTACGGGCTCGGCCATTATTTTCCGTTGGCCTTCGCGGGCATCGCGGTCGGCACCGCCATCGGCGGCTTCTTCAACGCCCGTTTCGTCGGCCGGGTCGGCATGCGCGTGATCTCGCATGGCGCGCTGGTCGGCTTTGTCGTGGTCGCCGGGGCGATGCTGGTCGGGGCGAAACTTCAGATGCTGCCGCTGCCGCTGTTCATGGCGCTCTCGGCGCTGATGATGTTCGCGTTCGGGCTGATGATCGCCAATTTCACCGCGCTTGCCATGGAGCCCCAGGGCCATATCGCCGGCACCGCCTCCTCGCTTTACGGCTCGATCACGACGCTGCTCGGCATCGGCATCGGCACCACCATCGGCCAGAGCTATGACGGCACGCTGCTGCCGTTTGCCACCGGGTTTTTCCTCTGCACGCTGGCGTCGTTGGCGGTCGTGCTCGTGGTGGAGAAGGGCCGACTGTTCCAGCCGCACCGGATGTCCGCGACGCCTCGCTGAGGTGGCGGCAGCCCTGTTCGGGTCGGTCCTGCCCTGAATTCCCTGAAAAGACGATCGGTTCAGCGGGGGCGCGCGCGTCTTGCTGTGACTCATGATGTGTACATTAGTCCAGCAATATAGGTAAAATGATACATTATCTCATCTAGTCTTGCGTTGCCTTGCGACTGAATGTATACAATGAGTATTCAAAAAGAACGTTTGGAGGATTTCCATGGCCGCTTCCTTCCCGATGAATGCCTGGTACGCCGCCGCCTGGGATGCCGAGGTCAAGCAGGCGCTGCTGCCGCGCACGATCTGCGGCAAGCATGTCGTGATGTACCGGAAGAACGACGGCGCGGTCGCAGCCCTCGAAGATGCCTGCTGGCACCGCCTGGTGCCGCTGTCCAAGGGCCGGCTCGAAGGAGACACCGTCGTCTGCGGCTATCACGGCCTGAAATACAATGCGCAGGGCCGCTGCACCTTCATGCCCTCGCAGGAGACCATCAATCCGTCGGCCTGCGTGCGGTCTTATCCCGCGATCGAGCGGCATCGTTTCATCTGGCTCTGGATGGGCGACCCCGCGGCTGCCGACCCTGCAAAAGTGCCGGACATGCACTGGAACGACGATCCGGCCTGGGCCGGCGACGGCAAGACCATCCATGTCAACTGCGACTATCGCCTCGTGGTCGACAATCTGATGGATCTCACCCACGAGACCTTCGTGCATTCGTCGAGCATCGGCAACGAGGCGGTGGCGGAAGCCCCCTTCGACGTCACCCATGGCGAAAAGACCGCGACCGTGACGCGCTGGATGAGGGGCATCGAGCCGCCGGCCTTCTGGGCGAAGCAACTGCAACAGCCCGGCCTCGTCGATCGCTGGCAGATCATCCGCTTCGAGGCGCCGTGCACGATCGCGATCGATGTCGGCGTTGCGCCTGCAGGCACCGGCGCGCCGGAAGGCGATCGCTCCCAAGGCGTCAGCGGCTTCGTGCTCAACACCATCACGCCTGAGACCGACAAGACCTGCCATTATTTCTGGGCCTTCGTGCGCAACTACCGTCTGTCCGAACAGCGGCTCACGACCGAGATCCGCGACGGCGTCGCCGGCATTTTCCGCGAGGACGAACTGATCCTCGAGGCGCAGCAGCGCGCCATGGACGAGAATCCGGGACGGCTGTTCTACAATCTCAACATCGATGCCGGCGCGATGTGGGCGCGGCGCATCATCGATCGGATGATCGCAGCCGAGGCGCCGCCCGCTCTGCAGGCCGCGGAGTAGGCCAATGGCCGAGCGCGAAACCGATCGGGCCGTCTCCCAGACCGTGCGGGCGCAGCTTGCGCTGCGCGACCTGGTCCTCTCCGGGGGCTTGCGGCCCGGCGAGCGCATCTCCGAACTGCAGGCGGTGGAAACGACCGGCGTCTCGCGCACGCCGGTGCGGATGGCGCTGGTGCGGCTCGAGGAAGAGGGGCTGTTGGAAGCGATCCCCTCCGGCGGCTTCATGGTGAAGGCCTTTTCCGAGCGGGATATTCTGGATTCGATCGAGCTGCGCGGCACGCTGGAAGGGCTGGCCGCGCGCTTTGCCGCCGAGCGCGGCGTCTCGCCGCGCGACCTCGGGCCTTTGAGGGAATGCCTGGCGCAGATCGACGAACTCATCGGTCCGGATCCGATCTCGATCGAGGCCTTCTCGGCCTATGTCGCGCTGAACGCGCGTTTCCACGCGCTGCTCGGCGAACTCTCGCGCAGTCCGCCCTTGATCCGCCAGATCGACCGCGCCTCCGCGCTGCCCTTTGCGTCGCCGAGCGGTTTCGTGATGGCGCAGTCGGCGCTGCCGGAGGCGCGCCAGATCCTGATGATCGCGCAGGATCACCACAAGGTCGTGCTCGACGCCATCGAGAACCGCGAAGGCGGACGCGCGGAAGCGATCATGCGCGAGCATGCGCGGCTCGCAGCGCGCAATCTGCGCGCGGCGCTGCGCAACAGCGGCCGTCTCGATCTGCTGCCGGCATCGGCGCTGATCAAGGCAACCCCAACCACCTGAGGGATTGGACATGCGCTTCGAAGAGATCTGGACGCCGGCAACGGTCGTTGCCACGCGCGACGTCGCGCCCCGCATTCGCGAAATCCTGATCCGCCCGGAAAATTTCACCGGCGCGGCTTACCCGGTCGGAAGCCATATCAAGGTCGGCGTCGCCATCGGCGGCCGTCCCGATGTCCGCTCCTATTCGCTGGTCGGGGAAGCCGATGCGGCAGGCTATCGCATCGCCGTGCGGCTGGCGGAGGATTCGCGCGGCGGCTCCCGCTACATGTGGACGCTTGCGGCCGGCGCGCGGCTGAATGTCGCGCTGCCTTGTCAGCTGTTTCAGATCGACTGGCAGCGCAGCAAGTATTGCCTGATTGCCGGTGGGATCGGCATCACGCCGCTGGTCGGCGCCGCCGAGGTGCTCGCGCGCCGCAACGCCGATCTCGTTCTGCATTACGCGGTGCGCTCACGCCGCGAGGCCGCCTATCTTGACAGGCTCTCCGGTGTCCTGGGCGATCGCCTCACAGTTCATGCCGGCGACGAGGATTGCCGCCTCGATCTGGCGACGCTGTTTGCGTCTCTCGACCCGCAAACGGTCGTGCTGTTCTGCGGACCGTTGCGGATGCTGGAGGCGGCGCGAACCGCCTGGGCCGCCGCCGGCCGCGCGTCGACCGATTTCTGCTACGAGACGTTCGGCTCCAGCGGCCGCTTTGCCTCCGAGCCGTTCCGCGTCAGGCTGAAGGAAACCGGCGCGGAGTTTGTGATTCCAGCCGACCGCACGATGCTCGATGTGCTGAGCGCGGCGGGCCATGATTTGATCTCGGACTGCCGGCGCGGCGAGTGCGGCGTCTGCGCCGTCGACGTGGTCGAGGTCGACGGCCGGATCGATCATCGCGACGTGTTCTTCAGCGAGGCCGAGAAGCGCGACAATCGCAAGGTCTGCCTGTGCGTCTCGCGCGCGCAGGGCGTGGTGACCGTCGACACGTTGCTGCGGCCCGACGCGGCGTGAGGCGGAGCGATGCCCGCCACACGGGCGTCAAGGTCTGAGGACCTGCCCAATTGTCCGATAATTTCGGCCTGGCGCCACGTCGATCATGCCAAGATCGACCAGCGTACGGTGGAAGCGGCGTTTCCGCTCCGATGATGATGCGAAGTAGGCATCGCCGCAATGCGTGAGAAGGCTCGCGCGCGTGGCGAAGACCTCATCAAGCGGCAGACCTGCCTGCTGCAAGGCGACTGTCCCGAGAAAGGCAATGTCCAGGTCCGGGCCCCGCCCGGAGACGACGCGATCACGGCGGTCATTCAGCGTTTCAATGGCGTAGAACGTGCGGAACTGGCGTCGCGGGTCCAGGGGGAGTTTGAGTTTGGCCTCGATCCGCCGGGACATGACGGGTTGATGATCTCCGTAGTGGACGATCAGCATGGGACGTCCGGGAAAGCGGGCCGAGAGCTCGCACTTGAGTCTGCTCCAGGTCGCTGCGGTCTCTGCGAGTCGGGCGTAGTATTCCGCATAGTGTGAATCAGGCAGACTTGCTCTTGCAAAGGTCCGCTCGGCCTCAAACTGGCCGGGCGGAACCAGCCTTCGGCTGTGAGGGCCGTGATTGAAGTTGGTGAGCGCATACAAGAATCGGGGCGCCGCATCGTCCGCGATCCGTTTCACATGGACATCGAGTGCCGCGTCCAGGAACAATGCATCGGAATGGGTCGTTTCGAATCGTTCGACGTCGAAGGGCGGATGAAAATCATCCGCGAAGATCCGTTCGCTGATGCCAATGGAACGGTAAAATTCATCGTAGTTGAGAAAGCCGCGACGGCAGCTGGACGTGAGCATGGTTCGATAGCCAAGCCCAGTCAGCGCGTTTGCGAGATTGTGGTGGAATCGGCCGACGCCTCGCTTGAAGAGAAAATAGGCGTTGGAGCCAAAGCTTGCGCTGGAAAGGCCGGTGAGCAGGCTGAATTCGGATTGCCACGATCCCCCACCAAAAATATCGACGTTCAAACGGCCATGGAAACCGTCTTTCGGGGATAGAAACGCTTCGACATTCGGCTCGACCGGGAGCCCGAACACGCGCGGATCGAAGATCGACTCGTGCTGGATGACGATGATGTCGGGATAGTCGAGCGCGCGCGCCGGCGTGGCCGGCATCAGCGGCAACGGGTCCTCGGCGATATCGCTGAGAGCGAGCCCACCGAACTGTCGCCATGAGAGTGGGTTCAGCAGGGAGGCCATGAATGCCGAAAAGAAGCACCGCCGCTGGGCCGCAATGCGCTGGAACGAAATTGTCCCGCCGCCTGCCTTGTAGGCTGCGAACAAGCCCATGGAAAATATGCCGAACAGAAGAATCTGGAGTTCGGGAGAAACCGGTGGCCCGGCCACGTAACGCAGAGTTGCGGCTGCGGCAAGAATGAGTGCGACGCCTCCGGCGAGAACCGCGGCGACCGCCAGCGGATATTGCACGGCAAAGAAAGGGATCGTTCCGGCAAAAACGAGCGGTAAATCCGTTACGGTCAGTTTCAGCCCACTGTGCTTGTACTTGACGCTTGATGCTCCGAAGATTGCCGCGACCAGGATGGACGACAGCAGAATCGCGCGTTCGAAATCGGTGACGACAAACAGCACGACTGCTGCAACGAAACAGAGCGCGGCGATCGCCAATCGAAGGTGCTCAACGCTGCACTCTGCCAGCCAAACAACGGTGATGGCGGCCACAATGATCAAGGTCAATGTCATATGGATCGGACGGCCAGGTCGCGGATGAAATCCCACAATTGCTATACTATCGAGACGGGCTGAGAAAGCCGGCGTTTTCAATCGCCCAGATTCGGCCTCGAAAGATCGAGGGGCATCGCAAAAGTCGGCAACATTGAGGCTTGCGATCGGCCGCGACGTGATCCCGGCTTTACCTCTCCCCAAGTTAGAGGCCCACCGTTGCAGCCTTGCCTCAGTCTCGTCTGATCGAGGTTCTAGCCGATCTCGCTCCGCACCCTGGCGGCGGCGTCGCACATCGCCTTGAGCTTTCCGAACGCCACATGCCGCGGCATGTACTTCATGCCGCAATCCGGCGCCAGCACGAGCCGCTCGGGTCCGACATGCTTGAGGCCGTTGCGGATGCGCTCGGCCACCACGGCCACGGTCTCGATCTCGGGGTCGCCGAGATCGAGCACGCCGAGCATGATCGTCTTCGACGACAGGTCCTTCAGGACGCCGAGATCGAGGCGCGGCTGCGCCGCCTCGATCGAGATCTGCGCGGCGCTGGTATCGGCGAGCTCGGACAGGAACGAGTAGCCGGTGGGCTTGGTCGAGCCCGGCACCACAGCGGCATAGCCGAAACACAGATGCACGACGGTCGGAACCGTGATGCCTTCGAGGGCGCGGTTGATTGCCTTGACGGCATAGCGCCTGGCAAGCTCGGGATTGTTGCGCACCCAGGGCTCGTCGAGCTGGATCACGTCGGCGCCGGCCTCCTGCAGATCGCGTGCTTCTGCATTCACCGCTTCCGCAAAGGCCATCGCGAGTTCCTCGTCGTCGCGATAGAATTCGTCGCTTGCCTGCTGGCTCATGGTGAACGGGCCGGGGAGCGTGATCTTGGCGGCGCGATCGGTGTTGCGGCGAAGAAACTCCATGTCGCGCCGCTCGACCGGCCGGCTGCGCCGAATTTGGCCTATCACGCGCGGCACCGGCGTTTGCTGCCCGGAACGCGTGACGATGAGCGCAGGCGCGTCGGCATCGATGCCTTCCAGCGCGGTGGCAAAGCGGTTCGAGTAGCTCTCGCGGCGGATTTCCCCGTCGGTCACGATGTCGATGCCGGCGCGCTCCATGTCGCGGATCGCAACGATGGTGGCGTCATCCTGCGCTTCCTCGAGATGCTCCGCGGGCAGCCGCCACATCGCCTGCATCCGCGTGCGTGGCACCGATTTCGACAGTACGGCGCGATCGACCAGCCATTCCGGCTGTGGATAGCTTCCGACCACGGTGGTCGGCAACGGGTGCGTCGGCAGGTTCACGATGTTCTCCTTGCTCGTCCCTTGTTCGCGCGTTCCATCGAACTGTGCAAGGAAATTGCAGCAAGCCTGGGATGATGAAGCTTCGGGGGTCGGACAAGAGGCTTGCGCTGTCTCGACAGCGATACCCGTCAATTGTGGTTGCGAATGTATTTCGCTGATAGCTCAATCCATCCGGCAACGCCCTACTTGCGTGGACAGTAAAGGCTCGTGCACGCCGCGGTGCAGGCTCGGTAACGTTCCATCTCTTTCAGCCTTGCGCACGCCTCGATGCAGTCGCCGCGATCTTTGGGACTCGTGCAGAAAATTCCCTGGACACGGTCGTCGCTCGGAGTCTTGGGGCGGTCTTCACCGTGAACGATGGCGGCCGGACAAACGAGCAGTGCGGCGATCACAACGGCTCTTATCATGCGACACATGCTAGGCTCGAGAACGATCTCGCGCCAGCGGTCAGTCTTCAGGTTCCAAACACCTGTCCCGACGGGCGAATCAGTCCGATCGTCCGTCATGTTGCGCCGCTCATGAGGCTCAAAGGCTTGGACAATCGCGTGCCCGCAAAATCGAATTTTGCGAGGTAATTCAACGCGGATTCGACTGTCCGGACGTCCCGGCAAAAATAACGCTTCTGTTTTTCAGAAATGTGTGGTTTTGTTCTCGCCATCCCGCCTCGACCACAGAGGGGCGTATCGCGATCGTCACGAACGTGGAGGCGGGATGCGGTGGACGCGACGATGTCGTGTGCGCATGAGATCGCAGGGCGAGTCAATCGTGAGCGATCGAGAGAGGCGCGCGAGACGAGCGGCAGTGTTGCGGACGGTCAAAGCGTGTGGTCCTGGCACCCGTTGCTG
>WNGQ01012691.1_pt1 | contig 12265 bp, 10 predicted proteins | sample 5407661 | NCBI WGS metagenome assembly WNGQ01 (sample SAMN13153382, study PRJNA577476) | soil metagenome | isolation source: 60 cm soil or saprolite under Garry oak tree replicate 2 | place: USA:California | collected 2016-06-15
CCCACCGCCCGTCGTGTCGCCCAGCTGCGTTCGGTTACGTGGGTCGTCGCTCTGCGCGGCGTCGAAGGTCCAGTGGCCGGAGAGATCCGGGTGTTGGGCTCGGGCTGGCGCCGGGCCGATGCCGCAGGCCAGTGCCATTCCGGTGAGTGCAATCCGCGTGGTCAGGTTCATGGCTCTCCTCCACCGCGTCGTCGTCCCCCTGCTCCAACGGCGGGGGCCTTGAGCGCATCGGGTAGTTTCTTCCATTGCTCCGGGGTGAGCACGGCGCGCGCCCGGTCGAGCGCCTTGCGGATGTTCTCCCGGCCCGCCTGCAGCCGGGGCCGCATGCGCGAGAACATGATCCCCGGATCGGGGCGATCGCCGGCGCGCTGCACGTCGGCCTGGAGCGAGTCGCGCACGGCCGCGTTTTGCGCATCGAGCGAGTCGGCGATGGCCTTGAGGGCGGCGACCTGTAAATCGGCGAGCTGCAGCGTGTCTTTGAGCCCGAGCATCACGCTGATCGGGTTGGGCAGGATCTGGGCGAAGCGCGCGGCGAAGTTCGCGGCGGCCGTCGAATCGGCGCCCAGGAGTGCTCCGGCGCGGCCGCCTCGTCCCCGTCCGCCGCCGAACGCGGAGCGCAGCCGGTCCCGCGTGCGATCGGGCCCGATGGCGACGTGCGCCTGGATGCCGACCTGGAATGGCACGGTCACCCCGCCGTTCGCTCCCGCGATCGCGCCGAAGCGCTGGTTCACGGCGTAACGGAAGGTCTCGGTCGCGGGATCGAATCCCCGCACGTACAAGAGCACGGGGTCCGGCGCGGCGCTGAATCCCCAGCCGCGCAGGTTCGCGGTCCCATGCAGCCACTCGTCCAGGCCGCCGAGCAGGTTCACCGTGACCAGGGACAGCGTCAGCCGCCGGTCGAGCCCGAGCCAGGCGGGCCGCCAGTTGAGCTGCAGGTCGAGCGACGGCTGCCACGGTCCGCGGCACGAGTTGCGGATCGCGACCTGGTCCAGCCGCGTCTCGAGGCAGCTGCGGACGCCGGGCGGCACGGCGGCGAGCAGCGTGCGCATCGCATGGGCCACGCTCGTGTCGGCCGTGGTCGCGGGGTCGAACACGAAGGCGCGGTCGTTGCGCGCGCCGTCGCCGTTGATATCGGATCCCACGGTGGGCGTGAACGGCGTCCCCGACGTGAGGCGCCCGATGGCCGTGATCTCGATGGCGCCCGTGATCGGATACGTGACCGTGCCCAGGAACGAATGCCGCCGCTCGAAGCTCGAGGTCGCCCATTCGCGCGTGTTCGGGTCACCCGCCGTGCTGGCGGCGGCGAACCCTTGTGACGACGCGCCCGCGGAGAAGGAGGACTGATCGCGCGCCCGGCTGTACGTGTACGACAGCTGGAAGCTCATCCCGCGTGCTGTGAAGCCGCCGACTCCGAGCGTCAGCTGCTTCGTATCGGATTGGAGGTCCGAGCCGATCACGAGCACCTGCCCCAACTGGCGGTAGCGGCGCGAATCGACCGAGCTCAAGGCGCCGGTCGTGGGAATGATCGAGTCGGCGGGCACGTACACGGGCCGGTTCCCCTCGTTCGTGAGCGTGAACGCCGGCGTGGTGACGAGGTTCAGGTCGCGGAATCCGTACTGGCTCATGCCACCCGCGTAGCTCGCGTCGAGCGACACCGTATACGTCCCCCAGATCCGCCGCTGCACGCCCAGGGAGGCGCGCCACGCGCGCGGCGCGACGAACCCCGGATCGAACACGGTCACGTTGGGGTGCGGCGTGATCGTGACGGCGCCGACTCTGTCGGTGCACTGCGAGGGGATGGACGACGGATCCTGCAGGTACGCCGACCAGTCCGGGGTGGGCACGGCGGACCCGATGCAGATGAGCTGCGCCTCCGCATTCGACAGGCCCGGCGCGCCGAGCGCCGCGCTGTACAGCCCGGTGGGGGTGAGGCTGCGAAAGTCTCCCGCGCCCCCGCGTACGATGGTGCTCGCCGGCCCGTCCGAGCCGGCGACCATCCACGTGAACCCCACGCGCGGTGAGACGTGCAGCTCGGTGGGGATGTAATCGGTCCGGCGCCCGAACAGCGAATCGACCGTCGGGTTGTGCGCCGGCGCGCCGCTGAACCGCGCCGTCTCGACGCGGGCACCGTAGGTGAGCTGCAATCCGCCGCCGGCGCGCCAGATGTCACCGAGATACGCAGCCCCATTCCAGGCGGTGCCCCGTCGCTCGAGGGGACTGAGCGTTCGGGTGAACGTCGCCGGGCTGTCGGCTGCCAGCGCCGCGAGCGATGGGAACGTGAACGTGCCCAGCTGGTTCACGGCCTGATTCTCCTGCAGCTCGGTGGCGTTGACGTACAGACCGAGCTTGATCCGGTGGGCGGTGCGTCCGGGCAGCCAGGAGAATTCGTCGGTGATCTCGAGCGCGCGGTTGTCGCTCGTCTGGGGGAATCCGGTGTTGCCGCCGAAGCTCAGGTTGGTGACGCTCTGACCGGAGTCCCTCGCCGCCGACGCGACCTGCACCCGACCGGCAGGGAGCGTGAAAGTTCCCGCCGAAGTACGACGTGAGCGACGCCATGACCCCGCCGCCGGTCTGGGACAAGGTGCCGCCGGTGGGGGGAAGGGCGAGGGCCCCGAGCCGGGTGGGTTGTTGCGACGTCCAGCGGCCGTCGAGGCGCAGCATCAGGGTCTGCACGTCGGAAATATTCCAATCGAACCGTACCAGGCCGACCGTGTTGTCCGTGGCGCGGTCGTCCGGCAGGCCCGGCATGGTGATGGGTGTGCCGGCCTGCTGCGCGAGGCCGATGAAGCGCGCGACCGAGTCGGGGCTCACGCCGAGGCGTGCGAGCGTGGACGGGTCGGCCGTGGCGAGCGAGGTGAGCCCCTGCGCGCGCCAGCGCCCCTGCACGGCGCCGAACACGAACAGCCGGTTCGCGACGATCGGCCCGCCCATGCCCCCGCCGAGCTGATTCTGGGTGAATCCTTGGCTGAACGGCGAGGATGTCGGTCCGCCCCAGGCGAGATCCTTGTCCCGCAGGGTGTAGGTGTACGACCCTTGGGGCACGTTGGTGCCGCTGCGCGTGGTGGAGGCGACGAGCCCGCCCGAGAATTGTCCGCGGGCCACGTCGTAGGTGCTCGTGACCACGCGGGTGGAGCGCACGGCGTCCTGGGGTACGGCGCCCGAGCCGAACGACAGCCCGTCGAGCGTGATGTCGTTGGCCGTGGTGCGCTGGCCGGCCACCGAGAACGCCGCGTCGGTCGAGTCGGTGCCGGCGATGCCCACGACGCCGGGCGCTAGGGTGGCGATGAGGTTCAGATCCGACGCGTCGATCGGCAGCCGGGCCAGGAGTTGCGGAGACAGGTCGCGCTCGGTCGACCCCGGGGTCGGTCGCTCGGGCTCGCGGGGAGTACGCCGGGCGGTGACCGTCACCGGCTCGAGCGGCACGGCGGCGAGTCCCATGTGAATCTCGGCGACGAGCCGGTCTTCGTCCGCCTGCCGGGCGACGGTGAGCCGCGCGGGCGCCATCCCGATGTAGCGGGCAATGAGCTGGTACTGCCCGCCGCCGTCCGGGAACACGATCGTGAACCGCCCGCGCGCGTCGGTCGTGCGTTGCCGCGACACTTGCGTCTCGAGGGAGATCGCCTGCACCACCGCGCCGGCGACGGGCAGGCTGTCCGGGCCCGTAACGCTGCCCGTGATGATATCGGTGGTAGCGCCGACCTGAGCCGCCGAGCGGCGCGGGACGGTGGCCACCACGATCAGGCACAGACTCCAGATCAGCGGTCGTGCGGCAGCCACGCGCGCAAATCACGAGGAGAGGGCACTCTGGTATACGCGGGTACCAGCGGCGATGCTGATGGCGCGGTCTCGCCGGCAGCTTACCGGTGTTCCACATGCGCACGCAGCCGCGGCGGCGATCCTGGCGTCAGCCTCGCTTGCCTGGCCGTATCGAATGTGCGTTATTGAGGCCTACGCCATGGAGCACGCCCGGACCGTGTTGCAGCAGGTCAGCACTTCGTTCCCGACTTGGAGCAGCTCACGCGCGCCTGCGGCGACAAGCTCGCGTCCGTGAAACCGCTCGTCGAGGCGGCTCTTGGTGTCACGCGCCGGTCCCCCGAACAAGCCTGAGGGCGAGGCGCAGTGGGCGAGGTTGAAGACCGCCGTCGACCTACCGCTGCGCCTCGGCGCCTGGTATCGGGTCGTGGCCCCCGTGACCGCCCTGGAAGTCGTGGTCAGCATCCAGGGGACACGCGTCTCGGTGCCGCGCCCCTACGTCGAGCTGCGCGCGACACCACCCGGGGAGTGGACCGTCGTGCGCAACCCGAAGGTCAGGCCTGAGCGCACGCCCCAGGGCCTGCGGCAAGCGTACATCGTATGCCCCGGGTGCCGGCGTCGTGTCGAGCTGCCCGCGGCCCGGCTCGCGGAGCAGCTCTGTCCCCACTGCAACGAGACCTTCCCGATCGCCTGGGACGAGCGACCCGGCAAGAAGCCCTGATGTCGCTCAGGTCTTGATGGTCTTCGAGGTCTCGTCCCACGACACGCCGCTCTTGCGGAAGTACGACTCGTTGGCCATGTGGCAGGCCAGCGCGGCGTGGTGGCCGAACACCACGTCCTCGGTCACCGGCTTCCGCGTGCGCACGGCCTCGAAGTACGTCCACAGGTGCGGCCGCACATCGTCGAAATCGGGCCCGCTGAACGAGATCGTCTCCCGCATCGTCACCTGCTGGCCCACCTTCGGATCGTTCTCCTCGTGCCACTTGGCGAGGTACGCCTGGCGCAACGCCCGGGGGTAGCTGCCTGTGTAATAGCTGGGGTACTGATCCTTGCCGGATTGTGGCGTGAAAGTCAGGCCGGACCCGGTCACCTCGAGCAGGCCCTTCGTGCCCTGGATGCGATACGTCTCCGGCATTTCCGTTCCCAGATTCAGCCGCATGTACACGGGCAGCCCGTCGTAGTCGTAGACGACTGCCTGCACGTCGGGCATGTTGCGGCCGTCCTTCCAGCGCCGGATGCCGCCCACCGCGCTCGCCTGCTTGGGCGGGGCATTGATCCCCACCATGTACATCATCCCGCTGACCAGGTGCACCAGCAGGTCGCCGGCCACGCCGGTGCCGTACTCCTTCCAGCAGCGCCACCGCGCGAAGATGAACGGATCGAACGGGCGCTTGGGGACGGTCCCTTGCCACGTGTCCCAGTCGAGGTTCTTGGGCGAGAGATCGGGGGGCGGGGGATACTCCCACGCACCGGTGGGGTCGTTGCGCCCGAGCCAGCCCTCGATGAGCATCAGGTCGCCGAGCGTGCCCTGCGCGATCAGCTCCTTGGCCTTGGCGCAGACCTGGGAGCTCACGCGCTGCGAGCCGATCTGCACGATGCGGCCCGCCCGTTTCGCCGCGTCCACCATGGCCACGCCGTCGGCGGCGCTGTGCGACATCGGCTTCTCGCAGTAGATGTCCTTCCCGGCGCTCACCGCATCCACCACCACCTGCTTGTGCCAGTGGTCGGGCACGGCCGCCACGATGCAGTCGATGTCCTTGTTGTCGAGCAGCTCCTGATAGCGGCGCGTGACGGGGAGATCGGGCCGCACGATCTCGCGCGCCAGCGTGTGCCGACCGTCGTACAGGTCGCAGGCGGCGGCGCATTCGACGCCGGGCAGCTGGATGGACTCGGTCAGGAGCCAGTTCCCCTGCATGCCGATGCCGACCATGCCGAACCGCACCCGGTCGCTGGCCGGGCCGGGGCCTGGACGCACGAGGAGCTGTTGGGAAAGAGGCCCGATCTTCTGCGCGGCGAGCGATGCGCCTGCCGCCGCACTCGTCCCCAAGAATTCGCGACGCGACCAGTCGTTTCGTTTCACGTTCACGGCGTCTCCCTGTCCCGAGGTCGGTCTATTATGTATGCGCTATCGCTCGGTGCGATAGATGGACCCGGGCGGCGCGCGACTTGACCTCGCGGCGGGATAGCGGCAAACTCGGCGGGTGCGTCTTGGTGGCGAAGCCCGTTACGTGCTGTGCCTGCTCGGCGCGGTCCCCGGCGTGGCGCGCGCGCAGCAGCCAACCTGGGCGCTCGGCCCGTTCCACAAGCCCGCGGTTGTGAACCCCATTCTCGCGCCGCATCCCGGCGCCACGTTCCGCTCTCCCATGAACGACTCCCTCGTCCGGTGGGAGGAATACGCGACGTTCAATCCCGCCGCCGTCGTGAAGGACGGCAAGGTGTACGTGCTGTACCGCGCCGAGGACGCGAGCGGCGACCAGCAGATCGGCCATCATACCTCGCGCATCGGACTGGCGGAGAGCGCGGACGGGCTCCACTTCACCCGCCGCGGCGCCCCGGTGCTGTACCCGGATCGGGACGCGCAGGCCTCGCGCGAATGGCCGGGTGGGGTCGAGGATCCGCGCGTAGTCGAGTCCGACGACGGGACCTACATCCTCACGTACACGCAATGGGACCGCCGCATCCCTCGCCTCGCCATCGCGACGTCCCCCGACCTGATCCACTGGACCAAGCGCGGTCCCGCGTTCGCCGCGGCGGGCGGCGGGAAGTACCGTGACCTCGAGTCCAAGTCCGGCGCCATCGTGGCCCGGGTAGAGGGGGACCGCGTCATCGCCACTCGCGTGAACGGTAAGTACTGGATGTACTTCAACGTGCCCGAGATTCTGATCGCGACGTCGGACGATCTCGTGGCGTGGACGCCGCTGGAGGACGGCACGGGGAGGCCGCTGCGCGTACTGACGCCGCGGCCGGGCTACTTCGACTCCTGGCTCGTCGAGGCGGGACCGCCCGCCATCATGACCGCGCGCGGGATCGTCCTGCTCTACAACGCCGGCAACAGCGGCACGTACGGCGATCCACGGCTTCCCGCCCGGGTCTACACGGGCGGACAGGCGCTGTACGACGCCCGCAACCCGGTCAGATTGATCGCCCGCCTGGACGACCCGTTCATCCGGCCGGGCGAGGACTACGAGCGCACGGGGCAGTATCCCGAAGGCACGACGTTTGTGGAGGGGCTGGTCCCGTTCCGCGGACGTTGGCACCTGTACTACGGCACGGCCGACTCGCGCGTGGGCGTGGCAGTGGAGGATGCGAATCGTTGACGGTCACGCCCTTGCGCCCGCGGTCGGTTCACGCGCAGCTTACCCGCCCGGGCATGACCAGACGATCTTCGCGGATGAGCGGTCTGAGGGTGCTGTCGGCCCTCGCCGCAGCCGCCTGCGCCACGGCGCCGGCGCCCCCGGCCGCGCCCCCGCCCCCATCCCGGACGTACACCGCGGCAGACGTGGCCTTCATGGCCGGCATGATCGCGCACCACGCGCAGGCGGTGCTGATCGCCGGCTGGGCACCAGGGCACGGTGCGAGTTCGGACCTGCGCGCGCTGTGCGCGCGCATCGTCGTGGGGCAGCGCGACGAGATCGCGGCCATGCAGCGCTGGCTCGCAGAACGGCATGAGCCCGTACCTGACGCCGACCCTCGTGGCCCCATGATGCCGGGTATGGATCACGCCGTGCTCATGCCGGGCATGCTCACCGAGGAGCAGCTGGCGCGGCTCGACAGCGCCCAGGGGTCCGACTTCGACCGGCTGTTCCTCACGGACATGATCCAACACCATCGAGGCGCGCTCACCATGGTGCGCGCCCTGATCGACACGCCCCGCGCCGCTCGCGACGGGCTGCTGTTTCAGGTCGCCTCCGACATCAGCGCCGACCAGACGGCCGAGATCGACCGTATGACGCGAATGCTCGACGCACTGTCCCACATCCCGCAACGGAGTCCTCAGTGAGATCCACATCCCTGTCGCTCGTGATCGCCACCGTCGTCGCGGCGTGTGCCTCTTCCGCGAAGCTCGACGTGTCCACCACGGCTCCCAGCCCCGACCGTCGCGTGGGCTTGCGCGCCGGGTGGATGAACGCCGCCGAGGCGGCCTGGAACCTGCGACAGGTGGCTGCGGCGCCGAAGCCGGCGGCCTTCATCAATCCGAACGATCCCGGCGACTTCGGATTCCTCAATTCGGATCTCGCCTTCACGGGGCACTACGTTTTCCAGGGCAACTTCCACGGCCTGCAGGTGTGGGACATCGCGCAGCCGAGCCATCCCGTGCTGGTCACGACCTACGTCTGCCCCGAGCAGCAGAACGACGTCTCGGTGTACCGTAACCTGCTGTTCGCGTCCGGCGAGGACTTCAACGGCCGGCTCGACTGCGGCATCGGCGGCGTGCCCGATTCGGTGAGCAAGGACCGGCTGCGCGGCATCCGCATCTTCGACATCTCGGACATCACGCACCCCAAGCCGGTGACCAGTGTGCAGACCTGCCGCGGCTCGCACACGCACACCGTGGTGACCGACCCGAACGACACGGCCAACATCTACGTGTATGTGTCGGGTTCGTCACCGGTGCGCTCGGCCACCGAGCTGGCGGGATGCTCCGGGCTCACGCCCGATCAGGATCCGAACAGCGAGCTGTTCCGGATCGAGGTGATTCAGGTACCGCTCGCTCATCCGGAGCAGGCCCACGTGGTGAGCAAGCCGGCGATCCTGGCCGACCTGGCCCACCGTGAATCGCACGCCGAGGCGCCCGAAGACATCGTCGAGGCGGCCAGGGCCGCCGCGGAGGCGCGCGCCAAAGGGGGGTTCACCGCGACGATGTTCGGGCTCGAGAGAGTTCTGCAGCCGCGATTCGTCGGCGTGCTGCTCGACAGCATCGTCAAGGCGCGTGGTGGGACCGGGGTGCCCACCGGTGCCGACAGCGCTACGCTGCGGGCCGCGGTCCAGGGCATCGTGGATCGCCGGGTCAACCCTCCCACTCCCGGCAATGCCCCGCGGCCCGGGCCCGTGCAGTGCCACGATATCACCGTGTATCCCGCGCTGGGGCTCGCCGGCGGGGCGTGCGCAGGGTACGGTCTGCTGCTCGACATTCACGATCCGGTCCACCCGCGCCGCATCGCCGCCGTGGCCGACTCGAACTTCGCGTTCTGGCACTCGGCGACGTTCAATAACGACGGCACGAAGGTCTTGTTCACGGACGAGTGGGGCGGAGGCCTGCAGCCCAAGTGCCGCGCCACCGACAGGCCCGAGTGGGGAGCCGACGCGATCTTCTCGGTGACGGGGAACGCGATGACGTTCCGGAGCTACTACAAGATCCCGGCGCCGCAAACGTCGTTCGAGAACTGCGTGGCGCACAACGGCTCGCTCGTCCCCGTTCCCGGGCGCGACATCATGGTCCAGGGCTGGTATCAGGGCGGCATCTCCGTGTTCGACTGGACCGATCCCGCGCATCCCAAGGAAATAGCGTATTTCGATCGTGGCCCCATGGACTCGACCAAGCTGGTGGGCGCGGGGTCCTGGTCCGCGTACTGGTACAACGGCTACATCGTGAGCTCCGAGATCGGGCGCGGGCTCGACGTGTTCGAGCTGTTGCCGAGCGGCTGGCTGTCGCAGAACGAGATCGACGCCGCCAAGCTGGTGCACTTCGACTACCTGAACGTGCAGGACCAGCCGAAGCTCACATGGCCCGCGAGCTTCGTGGTGGCACGGGCGTACCTGGACCAGCTGGCGCGCTCCAACGGCCTGACGCCGGACCGGGTGGCCGCAGCGCGAGGGGCCCTCGCCCGCGCCGAACGGCTCTCGGGGCAGCCGCGCCGGGATGCGTTGACGCAGCTGGCCGCACAGTTGAGCAGCGACTCCAAGGGCGCGCCACGGCTCGTCGTCGATGGGAAACCGGTCGACCTGCAGGCGGGTGACGACGCGAAGGTCCGCACGCTCGCCGGCATGGTCACGGACATGGCGAACGCGGGGCGCTGAAGAGTCGGAGGCGGCGGAGCACGCGTGGCGGAGGGCACCGCCCGGGTCGAGGCGTTCAGCGATGGTGTGTTCGCGATCGCGATCACGCTGCTCATCCTCGAGATCCACGCGCCCGAGGCCGGTGCGGCCGGTGGACTGTGGGCGGGGCTCCTGGCGCTGTGGCCCTCCTACGTCGCGTTCCTGCTCAGCTTCTTCGTCATCCTCGTCATGTGGGTGAACCACCATGAGCTGATGCGCCTGGTGCGTGTGGTGACCTACCCGCTGCTGTTCGCCAACGGCCTGCTGCTCCTCACGGTGACCTTCGTGCCGTTTCCCACCGCCGTGCTGGCCCAGCACCTCGCCACGCCGGAGGCGAAGGTGGCCGTCGCCTTCTACTGTGGCACCTTCGTGGTCAACAGCCTCGGGTGGGGCCTGGTGTTCGCGACGATGGTGCGCGGCCGGCTGTTCCACGCGGGCGTCGACGCCGGCACCATCCGACGCGTACGCCGGGCCTACCTGGGTGGTCCGCTGGTATACGTCGCCGCGACCCTGAGGGACGCAAGCGTCTCTGAGGGGTCCTTGCGGCGGCCGGGCGGGGCGGCAGTTTATGCCCTGTCTCCTGGAACGAGGAGCCCGGCTATGGCGATCCGCATTGGCGACGACGCCCCCGATTTCACCGCTACGACGACCGAGGGCACGATTCACTTTCACGAATGGGTGGGGGACAAGTGGGCGATTCTGTTCTCCCATCCCAAGGACTTCACCCCGGTGTGCACCACCGAGCTCGGGTACATGGCGCGCCTCAAGCCGGAGTTCGACAAGCGCAACACGAAGATCATCGGCTTGAGCGCCGACCCGGTGACCGATCACGAGCGCTGGCTCGGCGACATCAAGGAAACGCAGGGGTACGCGGTCAACTACCCGCTCGTCGGCGACCCCGACCTGAGCGTCGCCAAGCTGTACGACATGATTCACCCCAACGCCACGGGGGGGAAGCGCACGGCGGCGGAGAACGCCACCGTGCGGTCGGTTTTTGTGATCGGGCCGGACAAGAAAGTCAAAGCGATGATCGTCTATCCGATGAGCACCGGACGCAACTTCGACGAGGTGCTGCGGCTGCTCGACTCCGTGCAGCTCACCGCCCGTCACACCGTCGCCACGCCCGTGAACTGGAAGCCGGGCCAGGACGTCATCATCCCCGCCTCCGTTTCGGATGAGGACGCGAAGAAGAAGTACCCGCAGGGCTTCAAGACGCACAAACCGTATCTGCGGACCGTGCGGCAGCCACAATAGCGGAGGTGCGCATGACCGGCCTGTTGGCGCTGTGGCTTCCCATCCTCGTGTCGGCGGTGCTCGTGCTCGTCGTGAGCTCCGTGATCCACATGATGTCGCCCTGGCACAAGAGCGACTACCCCAAGCTGGCGAACGAAGATTGGGTGATGGACGCGCTTCGGCCGCTCGCCATTCCGCCGGGGGACTACATGATGCCCCGCCCGTCGAGCCGGGAGGAGATGCGCACCCCGCAGTTCGCCGAAAAGTTCAAGAAGGGCCCTGTGCTGATGCTCACCGTGTTCCCCGGTGGCTCGATGGGCATGGGAAAGCAGCTCGTCCAGTGGTTCGTCTACGCCGTGATCGTCGGAGGCTTCGCCGGCTACGTCGCGGGGCGCGCCCTGCCATCCGCAGCTCCGTTCCGGAGTGTGTTCTGTTTCACCGGGGTTACCGCGTTCGTCGGCTACTCGCTGGCCCTGTGGCAGATGTCGATCTGGTACCGCCGGTCCTGGCTCACGACGACCAAGGCGACGGTGGACGGGTTGATCTACGCGCTGTTGACCGCCGGCACGTTCGGATGGTTGTGGCCGCACTAAAGCGGACACCATGACGTCCGCCGTCGCGCCGCCCGCCACCGAGCCACGCGACCGCGTCCTCCGGCTGATCGCGCTCTTCAAGTTCTGCAAGGCAGTACTGCTGGTGATCGTGGGTCTGGGTGCCCTCCAGCTGCTCGACCCAGAAGTGGCGGCGCGGGCCCAGCGCTGGGTGGCGGCATTGGCGTCGAGCAACGATCGTAGCGCGCTGCAGCGTGTCCTGGCGTTGGTGGGCGGACTCTCTCCCCGCCACCTCGAGGCCCTCGGGGTGGGCGCATTCCTCTACGCACTGCTGTTCACCATCGAGGGGGTGGGGCTGTGGCGGGGGAGACGATGGGCGGAATACCTGACGGTCATGGCGACCCTCTCGCTCGTGCCGCTCGAGCTGTTCGAGCTGCTCCGGGCCGTCACCCCGGCTCGCGTGGCGGCGCTGGTCGTGAACCTCGCGGTCGTGGCGTACTTGATCGGACGGATGCGGCGTCGGGCCCGCGCGACGAGCGCCTTCGGAAGATGACTCCGGGCTTTCGCGACCACTTCGCCTCCGCGGCAACGGACTACGCGGCCTTTCGACCGCGCTACCCGGCCGCGCTGTTCGCGGCGCTCGCCGAGTGCGCGCCGGGGCGTCAGATGGCGTGGGACTGCGCCACGGGCAG
>WNGQ01015003.1_pt1 | contig 12263 bp, 9 predicted proteins | sample 5407661 | NCBI WGS metagenome assembly WNGQ01 (sample SAMN13153382, study PRJNA577476) | soil metagenome | isolation source: 60 cm soil or saprolite under Garry oak tree replicate 2 | place: USA:California | collected 2016-06-15
TTCGTATTCCAGGTTGATCGGGACGCCCAGGCCCTCGCGCTCGAGCGCGCTCGTCAGGGTGGCGTTGACGTCGAGATTGAGCGTGTCGCCGTACTCGTAGCGCTTGCTCGCGGATTCGGCCTCGACGCCGGTCGCCAGATGCTCCGTCTCGTGCGCGCCGAAGCTCGATTTCCCGATACTCCCCAGCAGGTGCTTGAGCGTTCTGAAGCCGAGAAAATCGATGCCCTTGTCGGTGAGATTGAACTGCACCTGCTGCGCCGCTTCCTTGGCCATGCCGCCCGGGCCCAGGACCGGCTGCTGGGCGCCAGGCATCTTCGGCGCCTGTTGCAGGTTCAAGTACCCCTCTTCGATCAGCTTCTGCACGATCTGATCGAGCAGATCAGCCAGCTGTTTCTGCAGCTCGGCATCTTTCTGCGCGTCGCCGGTGGAATCGCCGCGCAGCACGTTGAGCATCTCGGGGGTGAGCTGGCCCGAGTCCATCAACGCCTGCAGGATCGCCTGGCGCAGCGCGTCGAGGGAGCGGTCGGGATCTTCCTCCCCGAATTCGCCCCAGAACGGATGCGAGTACGGGCCGCCCGCGAACCCAGATTGCAGCAGGAAGTCGGCCAGCTGGTCGAGCAACGCTTGGAGGTTGAGCGTCTCGAGCAGACCGGAGACGTAGCGGCTGTAGGTCGTGTAGCGCATCGATGTCTAATCTAGCACTGACAGGACGTAGCCAGAGTGGTCACGGAGCACACGAACGCCGGTGAAGTCGCGGATTGTGGCTTCGGCACCGGTGAAATCCGCATCCGGATACGTCGTGCTGAGCGCGACTACCCGCGCGCCGGCAGCGCGTCCCGCCGCGATCCCCGGCGGCGCGTCCTCGAAGACGACGCACTTCACGGGCTCGTGTCCCAGGCGCTGCGCGCCGAGCTGATACCCATCAGGCGCCGGCTTCCCCAGAGACACGTCCGCGCTCGTCACCAGGACGTCCGGGATCGGTAGGCCGACGGAGTTGAGTCGCAGTGTGGCGAGATCCGGACCACAAGACGTGACAACGGCCCAGGCGCCGGCATCCAACGTGGCCAGAAATCGGCGAACGCCGGACACTTCCTGGAGTCCGTCGACATCCCTGAGCTCTGCGGCGTCGATCCACTCCACTTCGCGGGCGATGTCGAGATGCGGCGCCACCGCCTTCACGGTGTCCCGCGCGCGGCGGCCGTGCGCGATCCGCATGACTTTTTCAGGATCGAGCCCATGGCGCAATGCCCACGTACGGCACACGCGCTCGACGACGGCACGCGAATCGACGAGCACGCCGTCCAGGTCGAAGAGAAAGGCCGAACACCGGAGTTCCATTGTCCTTAATTTGTGTGCAATGACGGAAGCTGCGCGACGGTACGGATTCGGGGCACTCGCCCACCGCAACTTCCGCCTCTTCTTCATCGGTCAGGGCATCTCCCTCGTCGGCACGTGGATGCAAAACGTCGGGGAGGGATGGCTGATCCTCACGCTGACCAACTCACCGTTCTACGTCGGCCTCACCGCGGCCCTCAGCTCGGTCGGTGTGCTCCTGTTCAGCCTGTACGCCGGCGTGATCGCCGACCGCGCCGACAAGCGGCGAGTCATCATCTTCATGCAGCTGGCATTCATGCTCGAGGCATTCACCGTTGCGATACTCGTGCGGACGCACGTCGTCGCCGTCTGGCAGGTGCTGCTGCTCGCGACGATTCTTGGCATCGCCAGCGCGTTCGACATTCCGATGCGCCAGTCGTTCATCGTAGAGATGGTGGGCAAGGAAGACCTGATGAATGCGATCGCGCTGAACTCCTCGCTGTTCAACGGCGCGCGCGTCATCGGCCCGGCGATCGCGGGGTTTCTGATCGGCGCAGTCGGGATTGCGTGGTGCTACTTCCTCAATGGCGTGAGCTATATCGCGGTGATCGCGGGATTGCTGCTGATGCGGCTGCCTCCCCGACCGCCGCCTCTCCAGTCCGCTTCCGCATGGACGGGGTTCCGCGAGGTGCTGACGTACCTGCGGAGCGACCGGCGCGTCCGCACCCTGATGGTGCTCACGGCGATTTTGAGCGTGTTCGGCTTCCCCTACATCGCCATGATGCCCGTATTTGCGCGCGACGTGCTGCATCGCGGCGCCGCCGGCTATGGTGCGCTCACGTCTTCGATCGGTGTCGGGGCGGTAATCGGAGCGCTGGGTGTGGCGCTGACCTCCGGCCGCATCCGCAGGCGCGGCCGGCTCATGCTGGTGGGAGGCACGGCGTTTGGCCTGCTGCTGATCCTGTTCGCTGCGTCGCGGACGCTGGCGCTCTCAATGGTGCTGCTGGCGCTCGCCGGTTGCGCCATGATCGTCAACAATTCGATTACGAATACGCTGCTGCAGACGACCGCGCCAGATCACCTGCGGGGACGGATCATGGGGTTTTATTCGTTCGTCTTCGTGGGCATGGCGCCGTTCGGCGCCTTTCTTTTCGGGCTGGTTGCCGAGCACGTAGGCGTGCCCGCGACGCTCGGGGCCGGGGGCGCGATCGTCGCGCTGGCCGTTACGATCGCTGGGTGGGCGGTGCCGTCCATCCGCGCCGCTTGATCTCGGCGACGATAACGTCCGCCGCGCCATCAAAACCCAATCGTTCGGCGTTCAACACCAAATCGTATTGCGTCAAGTCTTGCCGGTCACGCCCGTAATGGGTCTTGACGTACTGGTCGCGCTGGTGATCGGTTTCTTGAATGACCTTGTCGACGTTGGCCGGCTCCACGCCGAGGCGCTCGACGGCGACTTTCTTCCGGAACGGCGTCGACGCGATGACGTAGACGTGTAGCGCGTTGGCGCGCATCGCGAGGACGGCTTGGGCGCCGCGGCCCACCAGCACCACTCGGCCTTCCGCGGCGGCCTCCGCAATCACGCGCTCGGTCGTCTGGACGAGCGTCTCCTCTTCGGTATCGACCGGTACCGGCGTCTCGCCCGTGACGAACATCTCCGGCGACGCCGCGGCGAGCGTGCGCGCGAGCCGCTCCAGCAGCCCGGGCGCCCGCTCCTCCCGGCGGGCGACCTCGTCCCGCGATAACCCCGCCAGGCGTGCGACCTGATCGATGAACTCGTTGTCGATCAGCGTCCAGCCGCCGCCTCCCCTCCCCCCGCCCAGGCGATTCACGACCAGCCGGGCGATCTCCGATCCGCCTGAGGCGTATTGGCGCGTGATCGTGACGAGCGGCCTTACGGCTGGTGGAGATTGCGTCGCAGATCTCCGATGTTCAGGACTGGAATGCCCCCCGCCGTCGGCACCAGAATCACGAGATTGCTACCTGCCTTCATGTCGCGCAGGACCTCGAGGTACTGCATCGTCAGCGCCTCTGGCGTCAACGTCTGATTGCGCAGGCGTTGCTGCTCGGCCTGGAGCCGCGCGACCTCCACGCGGTGGCGCTCCGTCTCGACTTGCTGCTCCTGCGCGATCTTGTTGTTGATCGCCTGCACGACCTGCGCCGGCGGCTGTAGATCGCGCAGGAAGAACGCGGTCACCGTCGCGATCCTGAATGGCAGGCCGCCGACGCGCGGCTGTGTCACGAGCGCCGAATCGACGAGTCCTTCCATCGTTTGGGCGATCTGGGTGCGCTTGGCGATGTCGTTGATCGAGTATTGCACCATCCCGTCGCGCACACCTTTCCGGATGGCGTTGAGCACGGCGCCGCGGATCTGGTCTTCGTCGCCGATCTCCGTGTAGATGTGGGGCGCTTGCTGCGGGTCGATTTGCCAGCGAATCGACACCTCGACGTGCATGCCCATCTGCTCGGACGACAGCGCGTCGATCTCTTCCACTTGTGCCCCCGCGCGGGGCCATTGCTCCTCACGCGAGGAGAACCGCTCGATCGATGACCACGGCGACACGAAGCGAATGCCTGGGAGCAGCGGCTTGGGATCAACGAAGCCAAACGCGTGCCGCACGCCGACCTCGCCGGGGTTAATGACGGCGGTCGTGGAGCCGAGGACGGTGATCACGCCGATCGCGAGCGCGATGTAGCTGAGCAGGCGCAGGATGCCGCCGATCGAACGGCCAGCCGTAGCCTCCCCGCGCACGGTAGCAGCGCCGAGACGGAGGAAGAAAGCAACCGCGAGTAGTACAAGACCAAAGACTAGCTCGCCCATGGCGACTCCCGGTTGTGATAGGGATGAGACTTACGTGAAGAGGTTCGGTCCTGTTCCAGGTCCCGCGGGTCCCTTTCCAAAGGGCTTTTGCTCCGCGCGCGCGCGCACGTACCCGAGCTCCTCGCTGCGCGCGATACGCTTCTCGGCAACGAGCCCCTCGAGCACCAGCTCACACGCCGATACGACGGTGGCGGGATCTTTCTTCCCGGCGAGGCCGACCTGATCGATCAGGTCGAGCAGCCCGGGAACGACGGTAAAGCCCTTCAGGAGCGCCTCGGAGCGCTCGTCCGGCGTGACCTTGAGCGCGCCGCCCTCATCGAACCAGTGGACGATGTCGTCCACGTTCGCACCGCCGACGCGCCCCTCGAACGTGCGGCCCGCCGCGCGGCGGATCAGATCCTTGGCGATGGTTTCCGAGCCCTGCAGCTCGCCTTCGTATTCGAGCTCGAGCTTGCCGGTGATGGCGGGCAACGCGGCATACACATCGGAGATACGCGGCACGACCGCCTTTTCCTTGGCGATGATGCTGCGGCGCTCCGCGTTCGATAGGACGTTGTCGAGCACGCTGATCGGCAGGCGCTGCGACACGCCGCTGCGCCGGTCTACGCGCTTGTCTTCGCGCGCCTCGAACGCGATGCGCTCGATCAGCTCCGCCATGAAGTCGGGGATGCGGATGGCGCGGTTGCCGCCGTTGCGCTCGATCCAGGCCTCTTGCTGCGTAATCGCGGCGCCCAGTTCGACGGTCAGCGGATAGTGCGTCGTAATTTCCGAGCCGATTCGGTCCTTGAGCGGCGTGATGATCTTGCCGCGGGCCGTGTAATCCTCCGGGTTCGCCGTAAACACCAATGCCACGTCCAGATTGAGCCGCACCGGATAGCCTTTGATCTGGACGTCGCCTTCCTGCATGATGTTGAAGAGGCCCACTTGAATCTTGCCCGCGAGGTCCGGCAGCTCGTTGATGGCGAAGATGCCGCGATTCGCGCGCGGCAAGAGGCCGAAGTGCATCGTCAGCTCGTCGGACAGGAGATGCCCCCCGCGCGCCGCCTTGATCGGATCGACGTCGCCGATGATGTCCGCGATCGTGACGTCCGGCGTCGCCAGCTTCTCGACGAACCGCAGTTCGCGCGGCAGCCACGCGATCGGCGTACCGTCGGCGCGCTCGGCAATCAGCTCGCGGCTGTACTTGGAGATCGGATCGAACGGATCGTCGTTGACCTCGCTCCCGGCGATGATGGGGATCTCTTCATCGAGCAGCGTGACGAGCTGTCGCAGGATGCGGCTTTTCGCCTGCCCGCGATGAGAGGATCGCGTTCACGAGCTGCGGCAGAACGGTTTCCTCGTATCCTACGATGCCCGGGAACAGCGGCGAGCCGTTCTCGAGCAGACAGATCAAGTTTTCCCGCATTTCGTCTTTGACGGTGCGCTGCCGGCGCGCGGGGGCCGCCCACTCCGTCCGCTTCAGCTCACCCAGGGTCGTCGGTTGTGTCATGGCACGACGTTAAACCTTTCAGCCCGTGCTCTGCAACCCTTGCGCGATGCCACGCACACTTGCCATCAGCGCCCGGAACACGTCATCGTCCGGCCGCCCCGCCGCGCGCCACCGCTCGAGCAGATCGATCTGTAACAGACTCATGGGATCGACATACGGATTGCGGAGCAGAATCGAGCGCTGCAGCGCGGGATCTGAGTCGAGCAGGGCACGCTCCTGCTTGAGTTCGAGCACGTGCGCGACAGTGCGATCGAATTCGGCGCGGATCGCCGGGAAGAACCGCGCACCGTGGTCACCAGCCAGCTGCGCGTATCGCGCCGCGATCGAGAGGTCAGCCGTGCCGAGCACCATTTCGATGTCATCGATGAGCGCGCGGAGAAACGGCCAGTCGCGTACCATGTCGCCGAGCGTTGCCGAGCCGTAACGTTCTGCCGCACGATCGAGTGCCGTCCCGAGCCCGTACCAGCCAGGGAGCAGGTGCCGGCTCTGCGTCCAGGCGAACACCCACGGAATCGCGCGCAGCCGCTCGATCTCCCCACGTTCGTCGTCAGTCTCGCGCGCCGCCGGCCGGCTCCCGATTTCCATCCGTTGGATCACGTCGATCGGGGTCGCGAATCGAAAGTACTTGACGAAGCGCGGATCATCGTAGATCAGGGCGCGATAGGCTGCACGGCTGTCCCGCGCAACCTCGTCCATGATGCGGGTCCAATCGCTTTCGCGACCATCGGGTGGGCGCGGCAGCGCGGTCGCGAGCGCCACGGCGCTCACGGTCTGCTCCAGCGTGCGCATCGCGATGCCGCGCAAGCCGTACTTCGCGTTGATGACCTCGCCTTGCTCCGTCACGCGGAACCGTCCCCGCACTGTGCCGGCGGGCGCGCTCAGGATCGCACTCGCGATTCGCCCGCCGCCGCGGCTGACGGTTCCACCGCGACCATGAAAGAAGGTGAGATCGACGACCGACCGTTTCGCGGTTTCGACGAGCCCCAGCTGCGCTCGGTACAGCGCCCAGCGCGCCGCGCCGATCCCCGCGTCCTTGTTGCTGTCCGAGTAACCGATCATCACCATCTGGTGGATCCCGCGTTCCGAGAGATGCGCGCGGTAGTACGGGTCTTCGAACAGTGATCGCATGATGAAGGCGGCGTGCTCGAGATCGGCGACAGTTTCGAACAGCGGCGTAACGTCCAGAGGCACGTGATCGCGCGCTAGTCCGGCCCACCGCGCGAGAACCAGCACAGCGAGGACATCGTCCGCTCCCTCGGCCATGCTGATGATGTACGGACCCACCGCCACGTCACCGTACCGCGCGCGGCATTCGCCGATCGCCTTGAAGACATCGAGGGTCCGCGTGGCTTGATCGTCCGGCGATCCGCGACCCGGCGGTTCCTCTCCGTTCTCGAGCACCCGCCGCAGCCGGATCAAGCGCTCGTCGGGAGCGCGTGTGCTCCAGTCCGGGTCGCCGAGCAGGGTGGCCAACACCGCGCGGTGGACGCCCGCGTGTTGCCGGACATCGATCGCGGCCAAGTGAAAACCGAACGTCTCGACCCGGCGCAGCAGCCGCTGCACGCCGAACAGTCCCGCGTGCTCGCCACCGTGTGCACGCAGGCTCGCGATGACGGCGCCCAGATCGCCCTCCAAGTCGGTGGCCGCTCGGTAACCGCCGGGCTCATCGCGTCGCGTTGTCTCCAGCCGCGCCGCAATGAGAGTGAACAGCACACGGTACGGCATGTCGTGATAGCGGGTAGGAATCGCGGCCAGCGCCCTGGGGAACTGGGCGCTATAGGCTGCGATGCGCTCGCGCACCGCGTCGCTCACACCGGTCCGCGCTCCCGATTGCGACAGCCGGCGCGCCAGCTCACCGGCCTCGCGGCGGTAGAGCCCCAACACCAGATCGCGTTGCCGCGCGAACGCGGCGCGCAGCGTGTCGCCGCCCACGTTGGGGTTGCCGTCCATGTCGCCACCGACCCAGGAGCCGAACCGCAGCACCGCTCGGCTCGGGACTTGGATGTCGTACCTGCCGCGCACGGCCTGCTCGAGCTCTTCGTAGAACGGCGGGACGACGCGATAGACGACATCCGTCAGGTAGAAGAGCACGTTCTCGAGCTCGTCCAAGACGGTGGGACGCGCGGACGGATTGGGATCGGTTTGCCAGGCGGTCGTGACTTCTTCGCGGATCCGCGCGAGCGCGGCGCGCTCTTCATCGGGCGTGCGCGAAGGGTCGAGCCGCTCGACGAGCAACCGGCCGATCACCTGCTCCTTTTCGAGAAGCGTGCGGCGCGTCGCTTCGGTGGGGTGGGCGGTGAAGACGGGCTCGAAACGGAGCCGCTGCAGCAACGCGGCAGTCTGTTGCGGCGTCAACCCGGCGACGGCCAGTTGCGCGACCGTCGCCCGCAGGCTGCCCTCCTGCGGCGCGGCGGCCGCACGCAGATAGTCGCGCCGCCGCCGGATGCGGTGAATGCGCTCGGCGAGATTGACGACCTCGAAATAGGTGGAGAAAGCGCGGATCAGCGTTTCGGCGTCGCGCGCCGGCAGCTCTTTCACCAGCGCATGCAGCTCGTCATCCGCCCCCGCCCCCGCCCCCGCAATCGCGGCGTGGCGCGCGCGCTCCACGAGCTGGAAGAACGCGTCGCCACACTGCTCGCGCAGGATGTCTCCGACCAGTGCTCCGAGGGTGCGGACATCGTCCCGCAGCTGGGCGTCTTTCGGAGCAAACTCGACTTCGCGCCGGCCTTTCTCGTTCAGGAGCCCTCGGCAGGTGTAGAGAGCCGGACGGCTGCGACACCCCACGCGACGAGGTCGACGGATGTCCGTCCATCGCTGCCGACCGCGATCGGGTCCCCATTCTGCTCGACGAGATTTGTGCGTCGCGCCTGCTTGAAGGCGTACGCGGCGGGCCACAGGCCCACCGCGCGCGCTTGCCCGGCAATGTCGAGAACTTTCACGATGACGCCTTCACCATCGTCCGCGGGCTTGGCGCCGGCAATCATCACGTTCTTGTCGGCGTAGAACAGCGCGCGATCCTTGGTGATCAACGGGCCCGGCGCCTGATTGGTGTACGAGGGACTGACATAGAGCGGGTCGCAGGCCGCCCACCCGCGGCGCACCGGCTCGGCCGCGTCGCCGGGCGCGAGCAGCGAGATCCGAAAGCGGAACGTCACCGGGCCGCTCTGGGCTGCTGCATAGTTCGTGTGCCAGTAGTTATTCATGGCATACGCGAAGAGCGTCCCATCGGGGGCGATGCTGCGCCGCCACGCGCCACGAAACAGGTCGTTGAGCGTAAAGAGCGGCGTGTCCGGCCCGCTCCAGAGCACCCCGTCACTGGCTTCGTGCAACCAGACCCAGTGTGCGTGACAGTACCAATCGCGACAGCTGCCGGGTTGCTGATCCCGGTCGACGGTCATGCGGCCCAGCGGCACTTCTACCTCGACCGTCGGTTTCGTGAACGCCCAAGGAAAGCCGAAGTAGAGCGCCTCTTTCGCGAGCGTCGCCGTCTTCGTGATGCGGTTCTCGATGTCGACCCACGGGAGCTCGTCATAGAGCGTCACGATCGACGTGATCGACGGGAATCCGTCCAACGCCCGCTCCACGATGAGCCGGACGCCGATGCCCGGGAGCCGCTCGCGACGGCAGCGCACGAATTTGGCTTGCGTGAGCGCGAGCTGCGGCGGATTCTTGAGGTCGTCGCGATCCCCTGAGGTCCACATTGCGCTGTGTTCGCCACCGCGGGCGTAGACCAATTGATTCAGCCCCGACCAGTCTGACGCCTTTACGCGCTCTTTGCCGTCGGGGCCTGTCAGCGAGCGGATCGCACCGGTCGCGGGATCGAGTTGAACGGTGAAGCCACCGGTCTTCGCTTCGAGTGCCTCGCCATCTGCGGTGGGGGGCCGTGGATCGCCATCTGCTTCTCGCAGTGCCAGATAGCCGAGAGGGGGCACCTCGCGGATCAGGACCAGGGCGTCGCCGTCTTCGAGGTCCACGGAGGCCAGCTCCCGTCCATCGCTGGAGAGCCGCTTCCCGGCGCCTGCCGCGACGCGCACCACATCGGTACGCTCCCAGTTTCCCGCGTTGAACACGAGACGACCCCGGCCGGGTTGCGTGGCGCGCCCCAGCCGGAGCAGCGCGTCGCTCAGCAGATCACGCGCTTCAGCCGCGCCGGCGTCGATGAAGCGCCGCTTGTACTCCCATTGCGCCACCGTTTGGCGCGATGTCGGGGCGGTGACGCTTTCGTCGGCGCCCCAGGTGTGCTCGCCAAACAGGAGCAAGTCGCGCCACATTGCGGCGCGCGCATCCACGCGGCCCTGGCGGCGCTGGACGGCGTCATCATCGCGAGGCTCGATCCGGTCGTCCCACAGCGCGACAATCTCCGCCGCGCGCGCCGCGAGCTGTGCTGAGCGGAACGCCGCGAGCTGGGCGGCGGTTGAGGCGGCGCCGTCTTCCCAGTACAGCCCGGTGTCGCCGCGGCGTACGGGAATCTTCGTCCCATAGCGGCGCTCGACGTCGCGGAAGAAATCCTCGGCGCGGCCCGGGACGATCCGAGGCCACGTGAAGCGGCGGCCGAACTCCTGGAGGTTGGCCACCATCGCTTCCTTCATAAGGGCATTGTCGTGCCAGTCGGCGCCGTACAGCAGCACGGTGTCGTACGGCCAGTTCTGCGCCAGGAAGGCGGGCTGATCGAGGAGCCAATCGGAAAGCCGGTGGCCCATCTCGTCTGGCCCGACGTCGAAGCCAAAGCGCGTGCCGTCGCCATAGTGATGCGCGCGCCAGTGCAGGACGCGACTGCCGTCGGGGCCTTCCCAGTAGTAGAGCTGCGGGTAGGCGGTGCCTTCGGTTGCTGTCGCCGTACCCGCGGGCAGCAGCGGCGCCGCGCGCTCAGGGTTCGGACCGCTGGCGAGGTACTTCACGCCACTCGCCGCGAGCAGCAGCGGGAACGTCAACGGTTGTCCGGGGACATCGGTGATCTGCGCCGAGAGAAACGTCAGACCACGCTCGCGCGCGAGTTTGCCGGCGGGCCACACGAGACGCGCGTACGTCTCGTGATCGAGGATCCCCGTGAGCATGTTGGCAAACAGCGCCTGCCATCCGATCTTGCCGCCCTGGATCGCCTGCACGAGCGCATCGCCCGCTTCGGGCGAGCGATTCTCCAGGTACGACAGCACCTGCAGCGCGCATTCGGCCGTGAAGTGAAAATCGCGATGCGTCGTCGTCCAGGCGAGCGCGGCATCGAGATTCCTGCGATGAATCTCGAGCGCGCGTTCCTGGAGGTCGGTGTATCCCACGTCCGTGTGAATCGAGGAGAGCCAGTAGACCGTCCAGCGCTTCGCGGGGGTGAGCCGCAAGCGTCGGCGGGCGGCGCGATCGCGTCCGACTTCCACGTCGATCTGAAAATCCGCCGGCTCCGATAGCGGCACCCACACCTCGCCGCTCAACGCGGGGCCTTGCGATGCGGGTGGGGGCAACAGTCCCGCGGTGCCGACGAGCGCGCCGTGGCGGTCCGTCACGCGCGCGCGGGCGGCGGGCGCGTTCAGCCCTGAGACCGTGATGCGCACGAGATTCTTGCGGCCCTCGGGCTGTTGAAAGAGCGCGGTGGGCCGAACTTCGATGACGGGTTGCTGTGGCTCGCGCAGGCGCGTCGCCATCCATCCGGCCACCGACGCGACGAAACCCAGGAACGTCCGACGATCAGAACGCAGCATGATTCCTATAACTTAGCGATGCTTGACTGTGCTGGTCCCCTATGTACGTTTCCCCGTCTCCCCGACCCATACCTCAACAGGAGCTCGCATGAAGCGTATCGCATTGGCCGTGGCGGTGGTCGTCATGGCCGCAGGCGCATGCAAGAAGGCGCAAAACAGCAACACGAATGCCGAAACCATGCGTGCTGACTCGATGAAAATGGCGGACTCGATGAAGATGATGGCGCCGGCTGACACGACGCATCATATGGCGGCCGACACCGCGAAGGCGCATATGACGCCCGCGCCGCCGCCGGCGCACACGCCGCCGCCCGCGCCAGCGCGCAGGCCGACGCGGCGTCCGTAGCGACGCGCGGTAGCAGGGAGTCAAGCCCGGGCGCCGCCCGGGCTTTTGTTTTTTGAGACGGAGCGTCGAATGGCCGTGCGCGTATCGAACGGCGGCGTCCAGCCCAGCTCGGTACGAATGCGTTCAATCGGGTATGGGTTCTCCCCCAAAATGAAAGACATGGCGGCATTCCCGAGCGCGGTGTAGCGGCCCGGCATCAAGAGCCGCATCAGCGTGCTCCAGGCGGCGACGCCGACCCGTATGAGGGTGGCGGGTACGGGAATACGAAGCGGCCGCAAGCCGAGCGACTCAGCGAAAGTGGCGAAATAGTCGCGCTGCTGGAGGAGCGGCGCCGCATCGCGCGTGACGTTGTAGGCTCGGAAGCCCGGCTGCGACGGGGCGTCAAGCGCGGCGAGAATGGCCGATGCGACATTGCCGGCATATACGCAGGACAGATGATTTCTGCCCGGGCCGATCTGCGGCAGGAACCCGCGTTTGAAAATGGCGATGAGGCGCCGTGTGAACAGTGAGTCCCGCTCGCCGTAAATGACGTTCGGTCGGATCGCGATGGCGGTAAGCCCCCCAGCCGCGGCCTCCTGCTGCACCAGTTGCTCGGCGGCCCGT
>WNGQ01033423.1_pt1 | contig 12258 bp, 13 predicted proteins | sample 5407661 | NCBI WGS metagenome assembly WNGQ01 (sample SAMN13153382, study PRJNA577476) | soil metagenome | isolation source: 60 cm soil or saprolite under Garry oak tree replicate 2 | place: USA:California | collected 2016-06-15
GCTCCGGGTCCGCTTCGAATTCGGGCAGGCTGATGTCGAAGTCCGAGGCGATCGCGACTTCGGGAAACTCGGCCTGCACGACGCTCGCGACCCGCGCGAGCAGTTCATGAATATTGGTACGGCGATAGCTCGGCAGACGATGCGGTGTGAGCAGCCGGTTGACCAGCGTCTGCAGCCGGTCAGCCTCGCCGATGATCACCTGCGTGTATTCGATGAGTTGGGGGCGATCCAGCTCGCGTTCGAGCAGTTGCGCCGCCCCGCGGATGCCACCCAGCGGGTTCTTGATCTCGTGCGCGAGATTCCGGATCAGCTCACGATTGGCCTGCTGCTGTTCGAGCAGGCGCTCCTCGCGCGCGATCTTGAGCTGCTGGTCGATGTGCCGGAATTCGAGCAACAGGGTGGCATTGCGAGACTCGATCACCGAGACGGTGCACGAAAGGTGCAGGCGCGGCTTGCCGTTGACACCGAGCTCGAGCTCCTGCTCGGTGTAGGAGGCACCGCTGGCGAGCGCCTTGTCGATCGCCTGGAACAGCGCCGGCGCCTCGCCGAACATCGTCCGAATCGAGTGGCCGAGCAACTGCCGGCGCGACAGCTCGAACAGGTTCTCCGCGGCGGGATTGGCATAGGAGACCTCGAGCGTCTCGGTGAGCAGAAGGACCGCCGTCGCAAGCAATTCCAGTCCGGGATAGGCAACCGGGTCATCGTCGCCAGCCGTGGAGGAGAACGGGTAGAGGGGCATGCGGTCGTGCGAAACGATTGCCGCGCAATCTGACACATTGCTTAGCAAGTTCCGCGCCCATGACCGTCGCGGCGAACGGTCAGCGTCGGGCGGCGAGTTCCTTCTTGAGCGCCTCGATGTTCTTTTCGTGCAGGCTCACCGTCTGCCGCAGCCTTGTAACGCGCTCGGCATACCTTTGCGGGACGTTCTGCTCCTCGACCGTCGGCGGCGGCGCCCCGTTGGAGTAGGCCGCGCGCGCCTCCTCGAGCAGCTTCTGTTCGGCGACCAGTTCCTCGTTCAATACCTTGCGCCGGACGTCGTCGCGGCCCTTTTGTGTCGTCGCATCGACTTTGGGAAAACCCGAAGGAGAAGGGGCGCTGCGAGCCGCGGACCCGCCCCCATCGCCCTCGCCGGTCATTCCGGGAACGTTGAAATAGGCGGTGTAGCCACTCTGCGTAACGCACTTGTACGTACTGCCTTCGACGCGCGTCGGGCGCCCGGTGCAGCCTGACTCCTTGGCCCGGGTGGCCAGTGTCGCGGCAGCAGCCGATCCGCTGCCGCCCGGCACGCACCAGCAGCACGCATACGCGCACCATGTGATTGCGAGGAAGCGGGCACCGGGTAGCATGGCGGGCAAGTGTATCAAACGCTCGTAGCAAAACGGGGCGGACCGTTGCCGGCCCGCCCCGTGGCTTGACGCGTTGGCGCCGCTGCAGCCGACTCAGAGCTCTAACCTTAGAGGCTGTAATACATCTCGAACTCGACCGGATGCGTCGTCATCCGGAAACGAGTGACTTCTTCCTCCTTGAGCGCGATATACGCATTGAGCATGTCGTTCGAGAACACCCCGCCGCGGGTCAGGAATTCGCGATCACGGTCGAGATTCTCGAGTGCCTCCTCAAGCGAGGCGCACGGGTGTGGAACTTTCGCGGCCTCCTCGGGTTCGAGGTCGTACAGGTTCTTGTCCAGCGGATCGCCGGGATGGATCTTGTTTTGCACGCCGTCGAGCCCCGCCATGAGCATCGATGCGAACGCAAGATACGGGTTCGCCGTCGGGTCCGGGAAGCGCACTTCGACGCGCCGGCCCTTCGGGTTGCTGACGTAGGGAATGCGGCACGCCGCCGAGCGGTTGCGCGCCGAGTAGGCGAGGTTGATCGGCGCCTCGAACCCGGGAACGAGCCGCTTGTACGAGTTGGTGCCCGGGTTGGTGATCGCGTTGAGAGCCTTGGTGTGCTTGATGATTCCCCCGATGTAGTAGAGCGCGAGCTCGGACAAGCCGGCATAGCCGTTGCCGGCGAACAGGTTCTGGCCGCCCTTCCACACCGATTGGTGCACGTGCATACCGGAGCCGTTGTCGCCGACGATAGGCTTGGGCATGAACGTCGCCGTCTTACCGTAGGTGTGCGCCACCATGTGCACCGTGTACTTGAGAATCTGCATCCAGTCGGCGCGCTTGACCAGCGTATTGAATTTAGTGCCGATCTCGTTCTGGCCGGCAGCGGCCACTTCGTGGTGGAACACTTCCACCTCGACACCCTGCTCCTCGAGCGCGAGCGAAATCGCGTTGCGGATATCCTGCAGCGTGTCGATCGGCGGCACTGGGAAGTAACCGCCCTTGACGGCCGCGCGGTGCGCCATGTTCCCGCCCTCGTATTCCTTCCCGGTCGACCACGGCGCCTCTTCCGACTCGATCTTTACGAAGCAACCGGACATATCGACGTTCCAGGTCACCGAATCGAAGATGAAAAACTCGGGCTCCGGCCCGAAGTACGCGGTGTCGCCGAGCCCGGTCGACTTGAGGTACGCCTCAGCGCGTTTGGCGAGCGAGCGCGGGTCGCGATCGTAGCCCTTGCCGTCGGTGGGCTCGATGACGTCGCAGGAGATGTTGAGCGTGGTCTCGTCGGTGAACGGGTCGATGCGCGCGCTGTCCGCGTCAGGGGAGAGCAACATGTCGGAGGCTTCGATCCCCTTCCAGCCGGCGATCGACGAGCCGTCGAAGGCGTGGCCGTTGTCGAATTTGTCCTGGGTAAACACCTTCGCTGGTACCTGGACGTGCTGTTCCTTGCCGCGCGTGTCGGTGAATCGCAGATCGACAAACTTGACCTCCTTGTCCTTGATCGTCTTGAGTACATCGGCGGGTGAAGCCATGCTTTTCTCCTGTAAGCCGTGAGCGGTGCTTAGTGTGCTGAGTCAGAAATTCGCTTGATAGTTCGCCGCGGCTTTGACGCCCATGCGGCGTTGCTCGACCTCACCGTAGTGCGTACTACGGTTGCGGTCTCGCGCCTTGCCTGGCCGCCAAATCCGCTCGTTCCTTTATCGTCGGAACTCCTGACTCAGCACACTCGGGAATTAAAGCGATAGGACGAGATTTTTCGCAAAGCAACAAATAGCAGAAACTATGCCATAAGCAGGCGACCTTGGCACGGGCGGAAGTGCGCTCGACCCACCCGCCAGAGGGCCTAAGTGCACCGCCATGGGGCATGGTCAGCACCCATGGTGCGCGGTGGTGCACAACGCCGATCTGGAGGCGATTTTCGCCTATGCTGGAGTGGAATTGGCTGACTCGGTGCGGCTCGACCAATGGGCCGGGCGAACGTCGCCCTGGCAGAAGCAGTCAAATTTCGCATATGAGTTCTGACCCCACGATGAAGCCCGCCGCCGAAGTGGTACTTGCCGCAGCGCAGCAGCGCCGGGCGACAGACGAGTTGCCCTATTTTGGTGCAGTCTTACCCGCCGAAGCTGATGCCCTGCTTAGGTCACTGCCAAATGCCCGATTGATCGATGTCCGAACCCGCGCAGAGTGGGATTACGTGGGCCGCGTGCCCGGAAGCATTTTGATCGAATGGAACTCGTATCCGTCCGGCGCACGCAATCCAGCGTTTCTGGAGCAATTGCGTGCTGCAACGCCCGACCCGAAAACACCGTTGCTGTTCATTTGCCGCAGTGGGCAGCGGTCCGACGCTGCCGCGCGGGCAGCTGCCGCGGCGGGCTATGGCATGGCGTTCAACGTCCTCGAGGGATTCGAGGGCGCAAGGGACGCGGACGGGCACCGCGGCACGCTCGGCGGCTGGCGCAAGGCCAGTCTGCCGTGGGTTCAGGGATAGAACAGATATACCTGATAGCCCGCCTGCGACGTTGCGCTGGCGTCGATGAAGAGCTTGACGTTAAGCTCGGAGTTGCCTGGAATTCCACCCTCGACATCGGCGGCCCCGCTCACGTACTCCTGCGGCGCGAATGCCCGGCGCACGACCACGACGTCCTGCTGCGTCTGCTTCTGAACGTCGGATAACGTGAGCTCGAGATAGGGGTACGCGAGCGCATAGGGCACACGGTTCCTGATCGTCGCCGAGAGGATGAGCAGGCCCTTGTGCGCCGGGTCGGCCTGGAGATCCGAGGCTTCGATCGATAGCCCGTTGATCTCCTGCAGCGCGCGCAGCTGGCAGGCGGCTGCAGCGCAAAGCGTTATCAATGCGGGCTTGGTCCTCGGCCAGTGCGCGGCGACCGCATCGCGAAAGTGAAATAGCGCCTGGCCGGCGAGCAGGAGCACGAACACCGGTACGGAGGCCGCGTAAGCCCACATCGGAATCCGCCGCCGATTTTGTGTTTCCTGCCAGGAGAACCGCGCGGCGTAAGCCGCTTCCGCAGAGGCGAAATCGCTCGGCTCGCCGTCCGTCGCGGTCGCTTCCCCGGACGGCTCGACTCGCCCATCGGCTTCGTCGGCAGACGGTGCTGGTCGCAGCGCCTGGGCGTTACGCAGCGTTACCGTCGGCGGTCCGAGCGCGGCTTCGTCAAATTCGGAGTGCAACGCACCTGGCCACCGCGCATCGCCAACTGCTGCGGCGTCACACGAAAGATGGTCTTGCAGCCGGGACAGCGCGTGAACTGTTGTTCAGCCATCGTCTCGCGCGCCGAGTCCCGTGAATCCCCTGGTCAGCGCGTAACTCGCACGCCCGCCAGCGCCGCCCATCCGTCCGCCGTCCCCCATAGCTCGATATTAAACCATCGCTCGTAGGCCGCGAGGACGGCGTCGACCTGCGCTTCCAGGAGCCCGGAAAGCACGATACTGCCGCCGACGCGAACGCGCGCGGCGAGCAGCGGCGCCATGAGCTCGAGTGGATTGGCGAGGATGTTCGCGAGCGCGACGTCGACTGACTCCGCGGGGAGGTCCTCGGGCAAACCGAACTCGATGATGGCGCCGTTGGCTGCGGCATTGGCCCGACTCGTCTCGATGGCCTGCGGATCGATGTCGATCCCGGCCACGCGGCTGGCCCCGAGCTTCGCAGCTGCAATGGCTAGAATCCCTGAGCCGCAGCCATAGTCGAGCACCGATGCACCGCGACGCAGATTCTCGGCGAGCCAGCGCAAACACAGTAGCGTGCTCGGATGAGCCCCGGTCCCGAAGGCGAGTCCCGGGTCGAGCGCGATATTGATCGCCGCGGGGTCCGGCGGAGCGCACCAGGAGGGTACGATCCACAGCCGGTCGGTGACGCGGATGGGCGCGAATTGCGCTTGGCTCCTGCGCACCCAGTCACCGCCGGGAATCGTTGCCATCGAGTACGCCGGAAGCGACTCGCCGAGCACAGCCGCCGCTTGGGCCACCGCGCGCTCGGGGTCGGATGCTCCACTGAAGAGCGCCGTCAGCCGGGTCACCGGCCAGCGCGCCGAGTCGAGAGTCCCGGGTTCCCCGTAAATCGGCGTTTCCCCGGGTGTGCCCGCGTTGGCGTCGGTCGCGTCAACGGACAGGGCACCGGCTTCCAGCAGAGCGTCGGCCCAGCGCTCCGCGGCGTCCGGGGCGGCGTCGAAGGTCAGTCCGCGATATTGCGACGCCGAACGATCAGGCACCGGTCTTGCGCTTCGCCATCCGCTGCTCGAGATAATGGATCGACGTACCGCCTCGCAGGAACGCGTCGTCGAGCAGCAACTCCTGATGCAGCGAAATGTTGGTCTTGATGCCTTCCACGACCATTTCCGAGAGCGCGATGCGCATGCGTGCGATCGCCTGCTCACGGGTGTCCCCGTAGGCGATGACCTTGCCCACCAGCGAGTCGTAATGCGGCGGCACCAGGTAATTCTGATAGACGTGCGAGTCGACACGGATGCCGGGGCCGCCAGGCGCATGGTAGGAGGTAATGCGGCCCGGAGAAGGCACGAACGTCTCGGGATCTTCGGCGTTGATGCGACATTCGATCGCGTGACCCCGGCGCACGATATCGCGTTGCCGGAACGCGAGCTTCTGGCCCGCCGCGACTCGAAGCTGCTGCTGCACCAGGTCGATGCCCGTGATCAGCTCGGTGACCGGATGCTCGACCTGGATCCGGGTGTTCATCTCGATGAAGTAGAACTCGCCATCCTGGAACAGAAACTCGAACGTTCCAGCGCCGCGATACTCGAGCTTGCGACACGCTTCGACGGCGCGCTCGCCGATGCGCGAGAGCAGGCGCGGCGCGATGTCGGGTGCGGGCGCCTCCTCGATGATCTTCTGGTGCCGCCGTTGCATCGAACAGTCGCGCTCGAACAGATAGATCGCGTTCTTGTGCTCGTCGGCGAGTACCTGGATCTCGATGTGCCGCGGATTGTCGAGATACTTCTCCATGTAGACCATCGGATTGCCGAAGGCTGCACTCGCTTCCGCCTTGGTGAGACTTACCGCCGGCAGCAACGCAGCTTCGGTATGCACGACACGCATTCCGCGCCCGCCGCCTCCGCCGGCGGCCTTGATGATCACCGGATATTTGACTTCGCGCGCGAGCCGGATCACTTCAGTCGTATCGTCGGGCAGCGCCGCCTCGGAGCCCGGAACGCACCGGACCCCGGCCTTGGTCATCGCCACCTTCGCGTTCACCTTGTCGCCCATCAGCCGGATCGTCTCGGGACGTGGACCGATAAAGACGAAACCGCTCTTTTCGACTTTCTCCGCGAAGTCGGCGTTCTCCGACAGGAATCCATAGCCCGGGTGGACGGCCTGCGCGTCGGTCACCTCCGCGGCGCTGATGATCGCGGGAATGTTGAGATAACTCAGGGCGGAAGACGCCGGGCCGATGCAGACCGACTCGTCGGCAAGGCGTACGTACTTGGCATCCGCATCAGCCTCGGAGTGAACGACGACGGTCTTGATGCCAAGCTCGCGACACGCGCGCTGCACCCGCAGCGCGATCTCGCCGCGGTTGGCGATCAGTACCTTGTCGAACAGCTGGCCGGCGGTCTTGGCGGGCACGTCGGGATCAGGCGGGAGGCGGAACAGCCGCGGCGGATGATGCGCGGGCGCGTGCGGCGCAGCGCTTCAGCCGATGATAATGAGCGGCTGGCCATATTCGACCGGCTGCCCATTCTCGATGAGTAGCGCCTTGACGACCCCGGCCCGATCGGCCTCGATCTCGTTCATGAGCTTCATGGCCTCGATGATGCACAGAGGATCGCCCACCTGTACCTGGTCGCCGACCTCGATGAACGGCTTTGCCCCGGGTGATGCGCAGCGATAGAACGTTCCCACCATCGGCGATTTCACCACATGACCCTCGGGCTCGACCACCGCCGGCACGGCGGCGCCGGTTGCGGAGCCGGCAGGCGGCGAAGTCACCTGCGCCCCTAAGGGCGCTCCCGCGGAGGGCGGGTGAGCACCCGCGGGTAAGGACCGGGTGATCCGAACGCGCTCCTCGCCTTCGGAAATCTCCAACTCGGCAATTCCCGAGCTTTCGACCAACTCGATCAGGGTCTTCAACTTCCGCAGGTCCATCGAGCCTGTCCCCTTGCGTCGTTGTTCGATGGTGGGCCATGAGTCGGCTCGCTCAAGGGCGGCGCCTTGATGCCCTCCCGTCCACAGCCACGCGCGTGGCGGGTCGATCCCATGTTCGCGATCAGTGGCTGCCCGCTGTGCGGCGAGGCGCACACGGTCTCAAACCATGCAGTAAGCGTCGAGTTTGCCGGAGATGCCGGCAGATTGTCCAGTGTTGGCCAAACTTGCGGTTATTGCGGCCTGTAGGGTGCGCCTCATCATGCCGCGAAGCCAGCACCCGGGACCGCACACTCGGGACCGCACAAACGCGGGCGCTGTCGCAGCGCGCGGAGCCTAGAGCAAAGCGTTGATGATGGATCGAAGTTGCTCGGGTTTGAGCGGGCCGAGTTGCGCATGAGCGACCTGGCCCTGGCGATCGAGCACGACCGTGAAAGGCAGCGCTGCGAGCCGATTGCCGAGTGGCTTGGCGATGTCCACTGCGTCGTAGCCGCCGATCAGGGCCGGGTAGTTCAAGCCGAGCTCTTTCGCGAATTGAGCAACTTTTGCTGGCTGATCAATGGCGATGCCTACAACTTGGAGTCCGTTAGGACCTAGATCGCGTTGGGCGCGAACGAATTCGGGCATCTCTTCGCGGCAAGGCCCGCACCATGTCGCCCAGTAGTTGACCACCAGAACCTTGCCCCGCCACTGGCCCAGCGACTGGGGCGTGCCGTCGGTATCCGGAAGGGAAAGCGCGAGAAGCGCGGAGGCGTCTGGCGGCGTTCGATCCCAGAGCGCGAAGCCGAGGCCAGCCGCCAGCGCAATTGCACCGGCGGCGCCGATCAGAACCCAATGGCGCAAGCGGCGAGTCATGTTTCCTGAGAGTAAGCGCCCGCTAGCTTCAGTGTCGGCACGTTGGGGACGACGCTTCCTTCCGGGATCGAGAGGGTCACCTTTTGCACGTTCGGCGGGTAGCAAAGACCGATGTCCGCGCAACCTTGCGACTCGGCGGCGATGACGACAGCCTTCCCGGGCTTCGCGTCCTTCAGGGCAAGCCTGACGACCATGCCGCCGCGATACGTCTCCACCCGACCGAAGAATTGATCCTCCTTCATCCTTCCCTCGGGCAGCGGGGGAACCGTGAGCCCGGCGGTTTCCGGCTCGACCGCGAAGTGGATCTTGTCGCGATAGAGGTAGTAACCCTCGGCGATGGTGAATCGCGCCTCGATCGTTCGGCTGTCGATCAGCGCCGCGCTGAACCGAAACGCCCGATCCGGCGCAAGCGGGTTCACCTGCGCCAGCGCCGACGCCGCGACGCCCAGCGCGGCAACCGCCGTCAGGCTCGCGAGGGCTCTGGCGAGTCGATCAAGCGTCACTCGTCGTCTCCGCGGTGATCCAGTCGAGATAGGCCGGCAATGCATTGCAGAGGGGGACAGCGACGATTTCGGGAAGTTCGTAGGGATGGCGCTTCCGGATGGCCGCCTCGACGCGAGCATAGAGTCCAATCCGGGTCTTGATCGCGATCGGAATTTCATCGGCCGTTTCGATTTCGCCTCGCCAGTGATACAGTGATTGCACGGTAGCACCGAGCTGGATGCACGCAGCCAGACGTGCGGCGAGAAGCTCGCGCGCGAGCGCTTCTGCAGCGGCACGTTCGGGCAGTGCGGTCAGGACCAGGATGGCGGACTCCGGCGCGGAATGCTTGGGCCGCCGTGCTGAGAGTCGGGTTGCCGCCGGCGCCAAGGAGCCTCCATGCGTCTTATCGTGCTGTTGATTGTACTCAGTTTCCCGGTCCTCGACGTACTGGCAACGATGCGCTTCGCGCAGTGGACCGGCATCCCGACCCTGGCCTGGCTCGCTGCCTCCGCCGTTGCAGGCGCGCTGCTGTTGCGCAACGAGCGGAAGATCTTTCGCACCAAGACGCTCGCGGCATTGCGTGGCGATCAACCCCTTTTGCGCGGCTTGCTCGACAGCGGCCGCAGGATTCTCGCGGCGCTCCTGCTCATCCTGCCCGGGGTCATTTCGGACGTGATCGCGCTGCTGTTGCTCTTGCTGCCGTTCAATCTAGGTGCACCGTTCGCGACGCAGTCGGCAGGAATCGGCCGGGGCTTCGGCCGAGAGACGATCGAGGGCGACTACCGCCGTACCGAGTAGCTTGGATGTTCTGCTAAGGACCGAAAAGCGTGGGCTCGGTCTTGCCCGCGCGCCAGTACGCCCAGAGCATCAGCACCACACCGGCGATGATCATGGGCAACGACAGCCATTGCCCCATCGACAGTCCAAGCGCGAGGACGCCCAGGAAGTTGTCGGGCTCGCGCGCGTATTCGACGAGGAAGCGGAATCCGCCGTAGCCGATCAGGAACAGACCGGACACCGCGCCGACGGGCCGCCGTCGCCGCGCGTAGAACCACACCAGCGCGAAGAGCGTGAGACCTTCCAACCCGAATTCATAGAGCTGCGACGGGTGCCGCGGTAGCGCGTCGACCTGAGGAAATACCATGGCCCATGGCAGGTTCGTCGGACGCCCCCAGAGCTCACCGTTGATGAAGTTGCCGAGCCGCCCCGCGGCAAGACCCAGCGGGCACAGCGGAGCGACGAAATCGGTAACCTCGAGCCAGCGCTTGTGGCGGCGGCGTCCGAAGAGCCACAGCGCGACGAGCACGCCTAGAAACCCGCCGTGGAAGCTCATGCCCCCTTGCCACAACGCGAATATCTCGAGTGGATGGGCGAGGTAATAGAGCGGCTTGTAGAACAGAACGTAGCCCAAACGCCCGCCGAGGATCACACCGAACACGCCATAGAAGAGCATGTCGTCGACGTCGCGCGGATGCCAGCCGGTCAGCAGGTTCTGTCGCGCTCGCAGCTTGCCCAGCACGACGAACAGCGCGAAGCCGGCGAGGTACATCAGTCCGTACCAGCGAACCGGCAGCGCGATCGTCAGCGAGCCCAGTGTAAGCGGGCCGATGGTGAACGCGACGGGATCGAACTGCGGATGAGCCAGCATCGATGACCGGCATGCGCGTGGCGCGCCGGGGGCTTTGTTAGAATTCGCGATTATACGAGAGAGGATTCCCCGATGCCGAACAACCGCCGCAGCTCGATCATCACGCAGGGGGCCGCCCGCTCGCCGAATCGCGCCATGTTGCGTGCGGTCGGCTTTGGCGACGGCGATTTCGACAAGCCCATCGTCGGCGTGGCCAACGGGCACAGCACGATGAATCCCTGCAACGCCGGCATCCAGCCGCTCGTGGACCGGGCGATGCTCGCCCTCAAGGACGCCGGTGCCATGCCACAGGTGTTCGGTTTTCCGACGGTCACCGACGGTATCGGCATGGGCACGGAGGGAATGAAATATTCCCTGGTCTCGCGCGAAGTCATTGCCGACGCGATCGAAGTCGCGGTCAACGGCCAGTGCATGGATGGCGTGCTTTGCGTTGGCGGCTGCGACAAGAACATGCCGGGCAGCATGATGGCGATGGCGCGCATGAACGTGCCCGGCATCTTCGTCTACGCCGGCACGATCAAGCCGGGCTTCTGGAAAGGCGAGAAGCTCACCATCGTCAGCCCCTTCGAGGCGGTCGGCGCGTTCAGCGCCGGCAAGATGGCCAAGGAAGACTTCGAGGGAATCGAGAGGCACGCATGTCCGACGGTCGGAGCCTGCGGAGGGCAATACACCGCCAACACGATGTCGTCGTCCTTCGAAGCGCTGGGGATGAGCCTGCTGGGAAGCTCGCAGATGGCTTCGCCCGATGCCGAGAAGGCCGATTCGTCAGCGGCGTCCGCACAGGTTCTGGTCAACGCCGTGAAGACCGACCTGAAGCCGCGCGACATCATCACCCGCAACGCCATCGAGAACGCCGTTTCGCTGGTAATGGCGACCGGCGGCTCGACCAATGCGGTGCTGCACTACCTCGCGATCGCTGCCGCGGCCGAAGTCGAATGGAGCATCGACGATTTCGAGCGGGTGCGAAAGCGCGTGCCGGTGCTGTGCGAGCTCAAGCCCTCGGGTCGTTTCGTCGCCACCGATTTTCACGCCGCGGGCGGCGTGCCGCAGGTGCTGCGCATGCTGCTCGATCACGGGCTGCTGCATGGAGAGTGCATGACGGTTACAGGCAAAACGCTTGGCGAAGAGCTTGCCAACGTTCCCGAGAGTCCCAGAGGCGACCAGGAAGTGATCCGTCCCTGGTCGAAGCCGATGTATGCGCAAGGCCATCTCGCGATCCTCAAGGGAAACCTTGCACCGGAAGGCTGCGTGGCGAAGATCACCGGCCTCAAGAATCCGTCGATCACCGGCCCCGCGCGCGTGTTCGATTCCGAGCCGGCGTGTCTGCAGGCGATCATGGCGAACAAGATCCGGCCCGGCGACGTGATCGTCATCCGCTACGAGGGCCCGAAGGGCGGGCCCGGGATGCAGGAGATGCTCGCGCCGACCTCGGCATTGATCGGACAGGGCCTGGGCGAATCGGTCGGGCTCATTACCGACGGTCGCTTTTCGGGCGGGACCTGGGGCATGGTCGTCGGCCACGTCGCGCCCGAGGCGTACGTCGGCGGGACGATCGCGCTGATCGAGGAGGGCGACTCGATCACCATCGATGCGCACAAGCTGCTCGTGCAATTGAACGTCGACGAGGCGGAGCTCGCACGCCGCCGGGCGCGCTGGAAACCGCCCGCGCCACGTTACACCCGCGGTGTGCTGGCGAAATACATGAAGCTGGTTTCGACGGCGAGTCTCGGCGCGATAACCGACGGCGCCAGGTAAGCGCGGCGCGAAAGCCGTGGATGACGGAGCCGCGCCGGCTTGTTTACGCTAGATGGCCAGATTCCGGGT
>WNGQ01035814.1_pt1 | contig 12258 bp, 14 predicted proteins | sample 5407661 | NCBI WGS metagenome assembly WNGQ01 (sample SAMN13153382, study PRJNA577476) | soil metagenome | isolation source: 60 cm soil or saprolite under Garry oak tree replicate 2 | place: USA:California | collected 2016-06-15
CATTCGAAGTGCGCGATGAGTGATCCGAGTGCGAGATCGTTAGCGTCACAACGTGCCCACCACCGGGATTAGCGTCACAGCAACCGCTAGTGTCGCTGAACGGGAAATCGCTCTCGTCCCACGTGATGATTATGACCGAGTTGCCATTAAAGGCGCTGGAGCTCATAATCGCACTGACAGTTGAACTCAGAAAGGCATCGCCTGTCGCGATCAAGCCCTGCACGTTGCCAAAGTTACAGGGATCACTTGAAGGCCCGCCGCGTCCATGCATGTCATTGCATTGGTCCGGGCTGATCCAGGAAAAGTCTGCCAAGTTCTTGTTCGCCAGGTCGGTAGAAAACTGGCTAAATTCCACGATGTTCGCCATGCGCGCCGGGTTGTTCTGTACATCCTCGTACGAGACAAAGGGATTGTGCTTGCGCTCGTAGAGCTGGTTGCCGCATGTGGACGCCAGCAGGTTGCCGTTGCACAGTGACAGCGACTGCATATACGCCTTCCAGGTCCTGCCACTCCCCTCAATCTGATCCACGATGTTGGGCACAGTAAGGGTCACATCATTATCATTGGTGACGCCATTGGTCGAGCCGGAGGTTGCCGCGATGTAATTAGGCTGGCTGGGGTGGGCAACTCCAGTATAGTTGGTCGCGAACCCATAGGTTGCCGCCGCGAAGTTAATCCAGGGTGCATTTTTATTGCCAATCAGGCTCGTGAAGCTCGTGTTCTCCATCATGATAACGAAGACATGCTGGAAGTTCTTGAGCTTCCCATTGCTAACGTTCGTGTGTGCCGAAGCTGCAAGCGGCACCATCAATGCCAGGGCTACCATTACCGCGATACCGATGCGAGTCACGAGGCGCATGCTACGTCTGTCGCTGTTCATAAAATAAAACCCTGCTTTGGACAATAAAACGGGTTTGCCTATCTTATAGGATAGGCAACTGACAAGAACTTACCCTACAAATCACAAAAATACTTGGATGTCTGAAAAGAAAAATATGTTACCCCCCAGGAGAAGTATACACAATTTTTCGGATTAAAAGAAGTGATCACCACACCTCTCCTAATTCCAGAACCCGAACCGACAAGAGAGGGCGCAGAAACCTATGTGCGTATATAATGAGAGGAAATACGTCAACAAAAGAAGCAGGGAATGGTCTCCAACAAAGTCACAGTCTGCTCCCAAAAGTCACACGCAGTTCCGGCCTGAGCAGGATGGCGATTGACACAAGCTGAACTTCGTCGTAATTTGGGAATAGCTGGAGGTATGCGTTTCCTAATATGGATGCCACCCGTCTGGATGTCACCCGATTCCATAAAAAAATGGACCGAGGAGCTTCAAGAGGAATCGAGACCATTCCATTTTGGGAGCTGACTCTGGTTACAACCCCTGTTATTAAAATTGTGCGCTGTAATAAACAAATAAGGAGCTGCGATGGATAGGCAATTTGTAATTCCATTGCTTATAACGCTACCGTTGGTAGTATTTTGGCTATGGATGGGCTGGGATTTGGGTGGAAATGACGACATGACTAGTAACGAAAAGCTTTACTGGACGCTGGCGTTTATTTTTATGAACGTCTTCGCCGCAGTTTTCTATTACGTCAATGTGTATAGAAATAGAAAAAGGCATTAATCACTGTTTCCCTGTCTTGAAGGGATAGTCGCCTTGGACTTTGCTGTCAAGTCTACTGTCGGAGAGGGGTTATTGCATTTGTGGTGGGTGTCTGGTGGTCCTTCTAGAGGGCGTTGAGGTGGGTCGTTTCTTTGTTTAGCTGCACGATCTCCACTGTGCTAAAGGTCTTTTTCTTTTGCAAATATCTTCTCCGCCTCGATATTTCATTACCGCACCCACAATTCTCTACCCCCGCCATAACTGTGCAGCAGGCGAAAGTGTTGCGCGACCCAGGCGTGAAAAGCGGCGACATCGGGCAGGTGAAAACGCCCGGTGAAGAAGAGGACGGCATGCACCTGGGATTGTGATGCGATGGATTCGAGTTGGCCGAGCGTAAGATAATGGGTCTCAATGCGCACCATCGAGGTATCTACCAGCGCGGGTGGGGTATCGCGGTTCGCGAGGGCAGCGACAAATTGCCCATCGGTGACAACCTGCTGGTCGGGCGCGATGGCCGCGCGCAGGTCGGCTGCGACACGCGCCTCCAATTGCGCCGTGCTATCGACGCTGCTAGCTGCGGCATTGCGGTAGTAGGAGCGGTCCTGCCGCGCATCCAGGATAGCCGTTAAGAGTATGAGCAGTACCGCCGCCCAGGTGAGAAAGATGGCAACCTTAGAAACCGATGCGGTTGCGAAGACCCGTCGATAGGCAGACGGGTCGGCAATACCCATGACAGACAGCGCGATGAGCGGCGGCGTCAATGACACAAAGTGATGCGAAAAGAGCGGCACCTGCCTCCAGAGTAAAAAGGCCGTCGCGAGCGGCCAGCCCAACAACGGCAGCACACTGGCAGCATGACAAGTATGGTTGTCAACAGGAAGGCTAGAATGCCTGCCGCGATTGCAATGTAGGGGTTCATCAATTTTGTAACGGATATTTGCCACAATCGAGTTAGCATTAACATACCGATGGGGATGAGGAGGGCGACGCCGAGGAGTTTGCTGAGGATGCTCAGGGCTACCGTTACGCCTGTTAATACTGCGAGCAGTAGGCCGCGCTTTCCGGAGGGATATTTCCACCAGAATAACGCCAGGCCGATTGCCAGGAATGAGAAGGCGGCAGAGGATGCCTCGGCCTGGATGGTTTGGGACTGCGCGAGGTAGAGTGGATCGACAACTGCCAGCAACAGGGCTGCGATTGCTCCCAGGCGTCCGCTCAAGGCTTTGCCAAGAAGGTAGGCGCCCAACAGGCCAACGAGCGAGACAAGGGCGATACCCAGCCGCGCTGACCAGAGCGAACCGCCAAAGAGGATATAGCTGGGAAAAGTGGAAAGCAAAAAGAAAGGGGGCTGCGAGTAAAATATATCCTTGTAAAGCGCATGTCCCGCGCCCATCGCTCGCAGTGATTGCCAGTAGACTCCCTCATCATATCCATCGCGGTCAAAAGGCAGCCCCAACTGGTACAGGCGCATGCCAATCGCTATGGCAAACAGAGCCACAATAGCCACCCAGAACAGAAGCGTTAGCCAATCAGGATTATGGGCCTGCCCCGTCTTTTCAGTTGCATTTTCATCTTTTGTGGTGCTGACCGACATACAAATTATCTCATCGCATTTTTTACAATATGTAGGGGCGCAATGATGAACCTTCAAAAATGAATCAAGGATCAAAATGTAGGGACGCGATTTATCGCGTCCAGGCCCCGGTTCAATGTGCCGAGGTGGACGCGATAAATCGCGTCCCTACATACCCTGGTAATTTTTGAAGGTTCATCATTGCGCCCCTACATGCTGTATGAATTTACCCGCCCATGAAGAACAACGGGTCACTATCGTCAAAGTGCGTGTTGCTCATATCAACGTTGCCAGTCGAAGCATCAGCAGGCGGGGTCGATTCGACGATTTTCGGGGCATCGATCACATGGCCATCGCCGTTCACCAGGGCATAGCCGTTTGTTCCGTTCCCATTTTTATGGCCATTCCCATTGCCAATGCCCAGCACTTCATCGAACTCGGACATGACCAGGCGCGTGACGCGTTTGGCGTCGGCCTCGTCGATCAGCTGCTTGATTTCCTCTCCAACCAGTTCGTCGCGCTCGATCAGCGCCTCTGCAACAGCAATCAGTGCTTCGCGATGATTCTGTAGCAGGCGTTTCACTGCTTTTAATTGTGATTGGAGTACTTCTTCTACTCGCTTGGTCATCTCAGGCAGCACAGCTGGATTGATGTTGGTGGAAAGGTTAGCGTAGCCCATGTAGGATGAGAGAGTGCCATCCATACCATACATACCAACATACGCTATGGCCGTCGTGGTTGCTCCAGCAAGATCACCGGTCACGCCATTCAAATTTACATCGAGGAAGAGTTCTTCAGCAGCACGGGAACCCAGCGCGATCTGCATGCGAGCGAGTATCTCTTCTTTTGCACGAGTTTTGATGGTCTCTTTTGGTCGCCAGGCAGCAAATGCTTCTGCACCCTCCATGTCACCACGACGATGCACGGTCACATAAGCGGGAAACTCGCGCTCCAATAAGTAGTAGCAGGCCACGGCATGTCCTGCCTCGTGATAGGCAAGGCGTCGCCGCTCAAGAGATGTCAATTCACTTGGCTGGCGAAGGCCAAACTCGTGCACATCCTGCGCCTCTACCAGGTCTTTATAGGTCACCATATCACGGCCATCAAAGTGCGCGATGATCACAGCTTCATTCACGACATGCTTGATCGCTACAGGAGTATATTCGACCATGCGTGCCACCAGCGCGGATATCGAGATACTGGGATCATGTTTGACCTTATCCAGGTAGAACTCGATCACCTCACCGCGATACTTATCGGTCGGGGCGGCGATATGCACTCGACGATCAAACCGGCCTGGACGCAGAAGCGCGGGATCAAGCGACTCAGGAATATTGGTCGCGCCAATGGTCAATACTGGCTGATTCTGAACACGGCTGTGGTATAAACCAACCAGGCGGAGTACTTTCTTAAACCAGCCAGTCTCGATATTGGGCGGGTCCAGCTGCATCAGCAGTTCATTCAGGCCACCTGTGCCACCCATAGCACCAAAGATGCCGCCGCCCATTGCCATTTGTCCCCCACCGCGCTGGGAACGTGACATACCAATAGCATCAATTTCATCCATGAAGACGACGCAGCCGCCGTATTCACGAGCCAGGCGTCGCGCCTTATTGTACAGGCGCTTAATCATCAGTACGTCCATACCGATGAACATGGCGCGGAAACTGGCAGCGCTTGCATAAGCGAAAGGCACACCTGCTTCAGTGCTGATACACTGCGCCAGGTAGCTTTTACCTGTTCCCGGAGGGCCGGAGAGCAGGAGGCCGCGCACGGGTTGACCACCCATTTCCTGGTATTCTTCAATGCCTCGCAACAGCAACACGATACGCTTAGCAGCTTCCAGCACTTCTGGATTGCCTTTATAGTCCTCAAATCCAACCCCTGTCTCGCCAGGCATTACCCAGTACAGTCTTGGGCGACCCAAAAACCAGAAGAGGGCCACGAACTGGAGCACAATAGCAAACATGTAGAAGATGATCTGGAAGCCATACTGAAAGATTGTTCCGGGCGAGGGTAGACTCAACTGCGGGGCAACTTGCACAACGAAATACCAGAGTATGATGCTCAGGACAATGAGCCAGAACCAGCGCCGTTTCGCAAAACGCCCGAACTGATCCATACCCAGATCAATTGACTTGTCCAGTTTGTTTGGATTGTTGTTTTCTGCTGACATGAGCATATTCCTTCTGATTTGGAGAAACCTGGCAGGCGTCTCTTACAAATCCTATCACGGCGCTAGAGGTCCACGTATCTGCACTACAGCGGCAACGAGGAGGAATGTGCCTCCTGTTTGCGAAGCAGCAGTGACAAAGTGGAACAGTGCATACTCAGCGGTTATACCACCAGGGCCACTAGCTGCGAAGTCTACTTCAACGAAACTATCAATCGATGTATCGGCCTCCTGTTGAACACCCACGACATTGATGGTTTTCCAGGCCAGGTGCGCCTTCGGTTGGCTATACTGGTCAACAAGCGTCTGTGGATCAGGCGGCTGCGACATAAAGCGATCAAGAACAGCAAGGGTGGTAACGTTACCATCCCTCAGCGCATAGAGCCAGTTTCTGACCTGGTCGCCACCGCCGCTGGTGCCATGCACATTGAAATCGAACTGGTCCTTTCCAATGCTGAAAGGCAAATATCCGGTCTTATAATAATTGACGGCTGTCGCGCTGCCCAGGATCAGCAGGATTGCAAGCAGAGAAACCAGTTTGTGGTTCCTCAAGGCGCGAAGCAAATAGTACAGACCCTTGAACAGGGGACGTAAGAGCCGTTTGACGAACAGGGCAGCGGGAGCTTGACCTACCCTGCGTCTTGGTGTAGAAGTGATTTTCTTCGGCTCTGGCGTCGGTCGCTCCGGCGGTTGTTGAGTAGGGGAAGGGCTACTTATCATCGGGACTGGCTCAACTTTCTGTGTACGCGATAAATCGCGTCCCTACAGGCGATGCGTTCTTTTCTCTAAACACGATTGGACACAGCATCTATTACAAGGTAAACTGCTCTACTGGTAGGCCAACTTGCCATAACGATAGTACGATTTTGATGCTATATCTTTATAAGTACCATACACTACAATCAGAGTTTTGACAAGAGCCTATGACCAACTGACCAGACCAGGGCAGGGGCAAGCCCAGCCCCTACCCTATACGGGTCGGGGCGCTTCGTATAGGGTAGGGGCTGGGCTTGCCCCTGCCCTGGTTGGAGCGCTTCGTATAGTGATCAGGGTCGGGGCGCTTCGTAATAGGGTACGGGTTGGGCTTGCCCCTGCTCTGGTCGCTTTCCCTGCAAAAGTGAAAAAGAGCTATGAAGATAGTAGAACATTTGTTATAATAACTGCATAGATTTCTTGCGTTTGATATAATAATACGTACTGATGTTACAGGAAAGCAGGTGGAGCAACTTATGGATGCATACAGGGACAACGGGGATCGGCCAATGGACGCTGATGGCGCGCCGTATATCTGGCTGCGCTACAGTACACAATTTACCACACCATTGAGATGGGTATTCCTGTGCCGTTGGGGGCGAGCGCGGAACAGCGCGAACAACTGATACGCGAAGCGGAAGCAGGTATGGAGCAGCTTTCGCGGCGTGTTGATAGCCGTGTGGCTCAGATGTTACAGCGCAATTCACGCCCACCTGAAGCCACAAGGCCGCAAGAACCCACGCGCAGTCCAGGCTATTCCCAGACAGGAACGCGCCCAACCCCACCTGCTGCGCCAGCTGCTCCTCCATCCAGGCAGAACCAGGCACCACAGCAGCAACCACCACAGGCTGCATCTCAAACGCCTGCTCGTGAAACTCCACAGCCCATTCCATTACAGGAGAAACGCCAGACAACACAGGCAACACAAACGACTCCGCCGCGCACATCCATTGGAGCCGAGATGCCTGTGACTCCTAACCTCAGTGGCTCTGCGCCTGGCAACATCAAGCTCGGTGAGTTTATTCAGATCATCCGGAACAACTGGGGACTCACCCCTAAAGAAGCAATGGATTTGTTGCATTTGGGGAACCTCAGTAACATGAACTACCGCGATCTGCTCAGGCAGTTGGAGCCATTGGCTGAGCAACGTGGGGAGAATGCGCCAGCGCAGAAAACCCCGGCCAGCCAGCCTCGACCTGTGACTGCGCCTCCACCATCTCCGTCTCCGCAGGTACAGCGCACACCGCCTCCTGCCGCGACACAACACGATGCCAGGCCAGCGGCGCATCCGCGATGTCTGCGAAGCCTGCATCATCTGTATCACCGGCGCACTCTCCATTGCCTGGGCCGCCGAATATACCTGTGTATCCCATGCGAGGTAGCTCGGTAGGGGAAGCTCCGCGCGTCTACAAGTTTGATGAAGAGGAAGAAGAGATGGAGGGGGTGGAGGAAGCGAACAGGGAGGGCGAAAGTGACAAGAGAGAATCCCAGAACAGCATGTCAAATGCGCTGGCACGCATCAAGATCGACGAGCTGAAAGAGAAAAGCGGCTCATCGTCGGCGGTCAGCCAGGGACGTTTGACCGTCCTGCATAATCTGCTCGACTCACAAATCAGCGACACGCAATTCCAGCGGTTAATCCAGGGAATCTGGAATGCCACCTCCGACAAAAAGTTGAAGCAAGACCAGGTGGAAGCGCTGATCTCCTGGGCCAAAGAAGATTACTTTGTGGATGAAGTAGAAGTCGTGCTTGCTGTGCTGAACGAACAATAAGAGGGAAGGGAAGAACATGCGTGTAGTAACAGGTGAGGCTAAAGGGCGCAAGCTCAAAGCGCCCAAAACAGCGGGGACGCGCCCCATCATTGATCGTGTGAAGACGGCGCTCTTCGATATCCTTTCCACGCGTGTGGAAGATGCGCGTTTCCTGGACCTCTTCGCCGGTACAGGTAGTGTAGGTATAGAAGCTTTGAGCCGCGGCGCGGCGCATGCCACCTTCATTGAAATGAATCACAGCGTGCTGAAACTGGTGCGCGAGAATCTGAAAATCACGGGCCTGGGTGATCGAGCCGAGACGCTGCAGGCCGACGCGTTCAAGTTCTTGCAATCTAATGCCGCTCAGAACGGGAATGCGCAGCGTGTATATGATATGATCTACGTGGCTCCGCCGCAGTACCATGAGATGGCGGCGCGTGCCCTGGCCATGCTGGATACCTCACCGCTACTCGCGGAAGATGGGCTGGTCATCGTCCAGATTCATCCCAAAGAGCGATCAGTGGTGGCCGCCGTTCCGCTCACGCGCCTGGTTCTGAGCGATGAGCGCAAGTATGGCAGTACATTGTTGATGTTTTACGAAAGGGTGTCGGGGCAAGATGATGGGAATTGATAGTTGAATCCAGGCAGGCAGCTCGTCCTGGGTGTAGTCGCTGAGGCCCAAGGGGCAAGACGATGGGAATTGATAGTTGGATCCAGGCAGGGGAGTAAGGCCCAGGGCGACCGCAAGGGTCCCCGCCACACCACCCAACCACACCCGCCCTTACAATGGACGTATAGAAGGAGATGTCAGTTATGTCGATACAATTTAGGCAGCTTGATTATGTGATTGTGTATGTGAGCGATATGCAGCGTTCGCTGGCGTTCTACCGCGATGTGCTGGGGTTAACTTTGAAATTTACTTCGCCGGGGTGGACGGAGTTTGTTACGGGGAGTACTACGGTTGCGCTGCATACTACTAGAGGCGAGAAATCTACGGAGGTTCCATCGCTCCCACCTGCCGGTCAGGCGCAGCTCGGTTTTACGGTTGATGATCTTCAAGCGACCTACGAGGCTTTGAAAGCGCAGGAGGTCTTTTTCTCGTTGCCGCCGACGAAACAAAACTCCGGCGTGACGCTGGCGGTGTTTCATGACCCCGATGGGCTGGGGATTACTATTCAGCAGCGTTAAGAGGAATATTATGATCAATAGACCTGGGCGTTTTGCGCGGGCGTTTTGCTTTTGTGGATGCGGGGGAAGCGGCCCGCATCTTAGGTATTGACCGCGTGACGCTGGATCAATGGGTGCGCGATGGGCGCATTAAGCCGCACCGGGGCGTTGGACGCGATTCGTTCTATCGCACCGCCGACCTGGAGGCACTCAATAAAGAAATGCACCCGGAGGCTGAACTGGCAGAGGCCATAGCCGCCGACGAACGCGAGAGCGCGGGTGAACAAGTTGCAGCCCCGGCGCGCAAGAAGCAGGACCCGCAGATGCGCGTTTACCTGCGTCTGCAGGCCGACGCCAAGTGGTACGATACTTCGGAAGAGGATATTCGTACCTGGTTCCAGCAGCTCGCGCCCGATGGCTATGAGCGGAATAAGAAGAACGCGGAGCATACGATTAAGAAGCTGCAATACCTGGTGAGTTTGATTGAGGAGGCGCAGGGGAGGGAATAAAAAACAACCTGGACGACCGTGGAGTCGTCCAGGAACCAGACGTGCTCTTATTCTAAATCAAGCAAACCTAGACGCATGAGCCTCTTCACCAGTTCATACACCTCTTTCTTGTCTCCCTCTTTACGTATCCCCAATGCCACAACCAGGACCGTTACCGTCTCCCCATCAACCTTATAAATAATGCGATACCTTTGACCAACGGCCCGGATACTGCGGAAGCCTATAAGCTCATCTCTCATAGGCTTCCCTTGCTTATCAGGCTCATACTCAAGTCGGTCTATACGCCTGGCGATGCTCTCTCTTACTCGCCTATCGCTGACTTCTGCTAAGAGTTTTTCGGCAACAGGAAGGATGATAATCTGCCATTTCATTCTAGATTAAGCTCCCTCTTCACCTCTTCCCACGGCTTACCCCTACCCTCGGCTAGCTCCTGAACCCCCCGTCGAAATGCAGCCATTAACTCTTCATCCGCCATTACTTCCAATGTTTCCAGAAGCGAATCTATCGTTTCTATAAGTGTCTCATAGGTGCTGGTTGGTAGAATGGTCATAACAGACTTGCCATGTCGTGTCACATTTACAACATCTGTATCTTGCTCAAACTGTTCTGGCAAGCGTGTGATTGCCTCGCGGATTTCTGAAATCGAATAGGTACTCTTGCGTGCAGCTGTGCTCTCGTGCTTGCGAGTGGTTGTATCTTCATGCATGTTACTATCCTCCTGTACATTGAATTGTACAATGGAGTGTACAATCTGTCAATCCATATCGATTGAAGGCGTAGGCTGGCTCTCGTGCCGATTACGATGAAGTCCTTCTTCCATCTGATCCCAATCCAGATCATTCCACCGACCAGCGAGGGTAAGCCCACCTGGCAAACATTCCACCACATCCATTACCGACCGCACAATAAAATCCGCGCCGCGCTGCTTGTAGACTTCCACCTCGTGTTCATACACAAGCATGGCTATAAGAATGTCTGGATCATCCTTGCTCTTTACCGCGCGATAGTTCATTACCATGTCCAGGTCATCGCCCGTGTCTCCTATGTACAGACCGCCGCCGACGCCGCCTGGGATACCTGCGATCGCCAGTTGCAGGGCGCGCGGGTCGGGTTTTGGGGCGAGATCAGCCGAGACTACGACATCCCACCAACGTTCGCGGGCGTGGGCCTCCATCATTTCGAGCGCGATATCGACCTCTGGGCCGACGCGACCGGTGATGATGCCGAGGTTGGGGATACCTGCGGCGCGCAATTGCCGGAAGAAGTCGGGAGGGAAGAACATTTCTTCGTTATGCACGTAGCCGTAGAAGTCGGGCAGGTAGCGCGCGGTGATACCGTAGCGTTTTTTGAGTTCGTCCGCGCCCCAGTAAAATTCGTGGTAGATTTCGCCGATGACCTGGTAGTCGAGCTGCGCGGAGGCTGGCATGACCGCACGCACCCATTCCATGCCGCCGTGGCCGGCGCGAGTTGCCCCGTATGCGAGATCGGCCCATTCCTCAAAGCTGCGTTCGGCGAGGGGTGTGCCTTTCCATTCGCGCAGGCGGGCGGTGCAGAGGGTTGCCAGCAGGTAACACATGTCCCAGTCGTCATTATAGCCGCCCGCCTGTTTGAAGGCGATCACGTCATCATGCGTCAGCAGGTGCTTCCCCTCGCGCTGCCCCCAATCCAGGCCGTATATAACGCCCGCCACGTACTCCGCGGTGGCGATAAAAGCCTTTCGTCGAGTATTGCGATGTGGGGCGCACGAGTACGCCCTGCACGGAACGGTATACAAATAGGGCGTGATAACAATGCCGTGCGCCCTTAGAAAGTATAGTACAACCAAATGGGAGAAAATAGAAGGGCGAAAGGTATGCTCAGCAGGGCAATCTCATCTATGTGAGTGATACAATAGAGGAAAAATGAAGAGGAGAACATGACCAATGGCCAGAAGAGCTATATTTCGCCAGTTCCTGACCAATCTTGATCAACCTATGCCCTTTCCTGAGAAAATGAGCAAGTTAACGAGTAACCTCTGGCGACGAGTAGTGTTGCGCCAGACCTGTTGTGGACACCCGGGTGAACCAGGATGCTGACAGGGGAGTATGCCGTCCGGTACGGATGGTCACAGTCACACTCATAATGAGCATCATCATCACCACTAATCCCTGGTTGGTAATTTGATATCCTTTCCAACCTTTTCCCGAATAAAGAGGAGCATCGCCATGACAGTGCTTAGTCGCCTGGTCGGAAGACTTGCCCAACTGCCTGCAGCCGAGACGTATGATGTGATCGTGGAACGCGATCTGAAGGTACCTATGCCCGATGGGGTGGTGCTGCTGGCGGATCGCTATGTTCCACGCGGGGCTGAGCGACTGCCGACCATCCTGGTGCGCTCCTGCTATGGGCGACGAGGATATATTGGACTTCTTAACGGGTATTTGTTTGCCGAACGCGGGTTCCAGGTGGTAATCCAGAGTACGCGCGGCACCTTCGGCTCAGATGGGCACTTTGAGCCATTCAGTGAGGAACACGATGATGGATTGGCGACGGTGGCCTGGTTGAAGCAGCAGCCCTGGTTCAACGGCTCGTTCGCGACCAACGGCGCCAGTTATCTCGGGTTTGTGCAATGGGCCATCGCGCGCGACGCCGGGCCGGAGCTGAAGGCGATGGCGGTCCAGGTCACTGTTTCGGACTTCTACGGCGAGACCTATACCGGCGGGTCATTTGCGCTGGACAC
>WNGQ01005602.1_pt1 | contig 12256 bp, 10 predicted proteins | sample 5407661 | NCBI WGS metagenome assembly WNGQ01 (sample SAMN13153382, study PRJNA577476) | soil metagenome | isolation source: 60 cm soil or saprolite under Garry oak tree replicate 2 | place: USA:California | collected 2016-06-15
CGACCCGTGATTCCCGTCGAGGACGCTGTGCGGGTCGAACTGGAAGCGATTGCCTGGCGCGATGGACTCAAACGCAAGTGACATTCGAGAGGATCACCTCGCATTCACGGAGTCTGCGAGAGAAGTATTCACGATGAGACTGAGAGACGACGTGTGGCCTAACCAGAGCGCTGCAGCGAACAGCCGCCGCGCTTTCCGTTTGAGAGTCGCGGGTGATTTGGTCCTCGCCCCTGCGCTCCACCGGCGCTCTCCGGCGGCTGTCGCTGAGCTTGGTGGTTATGCTTAGTGATCTTCTACAGGGCCTTGGCGAGTCGCTTTTGGAGGCGGTCTTTTACGTCATTGGGCGCATCGTGATCCCAGTCGCATCTTTCGGGCGTTGGCGTTGCCTGCCCCTCCTCTCGCGGGTGTCCAAGGAGGAGACAAGCTGGGGAGGTTTGATTCATCGCACAGCCACTCGCATTTACTTCACTTCAGGTGGAACAGCGGCCGTTGGGGGATTAACGTGCCTGCTGAGTGCAGCTCTTGTTTTGACGTTATGGTATTTGCGCCGTCATTGATTCGGTCGCATAACGAGCGGCCCGCAGTAGACGTCGCGATGGCGTTCCGTTTGCATGCTGGGCGTCACCGGCGCGGCCCCACTGAGGCCGAACGTTAGGCCAAAACACCTGCTATGAAAACTCCCCTCGCATTGAAAGGCCTCACCCGCTGGGTGAGCACTTGTTGCACCCTGGGCGTTTTGCTGTTTCGGTCCGTGCTGACTGGAGAATTGCACGCCCAGGACTTTGAATACACGATCGCAAATGGCTCAATAACCATAACGAATTATACCGGCCCGGGGGGAAACGTCGTCATCCCGGTCACCATTGACGGAATGCCTGTCACGGCCATTGGCGGACAGGCGTTTTTGGGACGCACAACCCTGACGACTATCACAATCCCGGACAGCGTGACTAACATCGAGGACGGATTCCTGACCAGGGGTGGTGTCCTGGGCGCATTCGCCCAATGCGGCGCGTTAACCAACGTCAGTTTGGGAAACGGAGTCCTCTACCTTGGAATGGGAACCTTCACGCTGTGTACTAGCCTGACACGAGTCAGCATACCTGACAGCGTCACGACAGTCGGCGATTTTGCACTCCATAATTGTGAGGGCCTGGCCGACGTGAGTATAGGCAAGAGCGTCACCCAACTTGGGCCTGGTTTGGGCTATGCATTCGATGGCTCCACGAACCTGACCAGCGTGGTAATCCCGGGCAACGTTACCAACCTCGGGAATTATGCATTCGCGTTTTCCCCGAGTCTGGCCAGCGTCACAATCGAGAACGGCGTCACCCGCATCGGCGACCATGCCTTCCATGATTGCCCGAGCCTGACCAACGTCACCTTGCCCGCAAGCGTGACCACCATCGCCGACGAGGCGTTTGCAGTCTGCACCACCCTCGCGGGCGCTTATTTCAAAGGGAACGCCCCCGCGCTGACAGGGCCGGGTGATGTGTTTTATTCCTCCAGCAATGTAACGGTTTATTACCTGCCGGGAACTACTGGATGGGGACCGACCTATGCCGGCCGTCCGACGATGCTCTGGAACCCGCAGGCGCAGACTACCGACGGGAGCTTCGGGGTGCGGCAGAACCGATTTGGGTTCAATATTGCCGGCACGGCAGGCATCCCGATCGTAGTTGAGGCGTCGACCGACCTTGAAGCTGGCTCGTGGATTCCGTTGCAAAGTTGCACACTCACCAACGGCTTGATTTATTTTAGCGATCCGCAGTGGACGAATTATTCGAGGCGGAACTACCGCATCCGGTCGCCTTGAGGTGAGGTGGCCTTGCACCAAAAGAACATGTGGACACGGCGTAACAAAGCGAATCCAGCGAAGCCCGCGATTAGGCGTCACTTGCGCGGCGTGGGCCGACCCCGCGGGCTCGCTGATTCGCGTCGTTAGCCTGCATCGTATGCCCACGGTTCACATCTTCGCTTCACGCGAGGCGCTGAAAGCATTCGTAATTCCGACTTACTCAGAGGACGGCGACCGGATTGATTCCGCGTTCATGCGCGAGATTGGTTTTAGGAAGTATGAGCCGATGTGCATTTAGGCGATCCACTCCGAGGTCTCTAAGCCGCTGACTGCATTGCTTGCGCGCACATCATATTGCCAGCAGTGGCTGCCCAAGGTTGGCGATTCGTCAGACGCAGATTCGGCAGTTTGTGTTTTTTCACCGAACGCCATCGTTCGTCCGCAGGACAGTTCCATGAGGTATTGCGGAGCATTCGCTTATGATTCTTGAGTTGCAGGCCAACCAATCACGTGAGCCAACGCTGGGAGGCCGCCTTGCTGTCTTCCTAACGTCCTCGGCCCAGCGTGGCTGCGCTCGACGTTGGGCCTGAACCATGCCGAAGCGTGCTTCAATCGAGTTTGCACCTTGTCCGGAAAGTGAAGAGGTCTCCCTGAGATTTGGAGGAGAACCATACGGACTGCCGGATTCCCTTTGGCCCGTGTCCAAACGTGCAAAGGAGCCAATGCAGTTCATCTGCCAGATACCATTCGGGTCTGATTTATTCCCCGGTGCTGCTGAGGCCGTTGCTTACCTTTTCATGACATCCTCCGGTGATGGTGACCAGACATGGGCTCCAGATGGCGGTGAGAACGCGTTGGTTATCGTGCCCCGCGAGAGACTGACTGTATCTTTGACGGTCGGCGATGCACCACGGCTCTTTCGCATGGTCAAGAAGTGGTGGAAGAAGACACTGGTTCCCGAATCGTGCAGCTTCTCTGCGAAGCTCACGATTTCGGAAGACCCGACTTTTATTCCCGAGTCCACACTGATGCAGATGCCAGAGGAGCAAGCGCGAGCCTACCGTGATGCGCTCGGAGGCAATAAGCTTGGAGGCACCCCGGGGTTCTTGCAGGGCGATGAATTGCCGATTCCGGAGCCTTGGTATCTACTGCTTCAGCTCGATTCGGCTCAAGTACCATTCTGGGTCAATTTCGGAGACGCAGGCATTGGTTATGCATTTATCAATCGGACTGGTACTGAAGGGAGGTTTCTTTGGCAATGTTGCTGAATAGGGCCCAACCAGCGGGTGCAGCGAACCCCGCGATCGCGTCTCTGTTTCATTCCGGGCATCAGTGGCGTGGGGTCGCTGATCCCGGACGTTAGCCGAACATCACCCATGCACCCAATCGGTCCAGTTTGTCCAGTGTGTGACAGAGGAATTCCGATAACCTGGCGCGTCGGGTTTCGCAAATCGCGGGGGCGGTGGCCGACCTGTGGCATCGTGCTCACCGAACGGTGGTCGCGCAAGGTGGTTTGTGGTCTTGTGTTTCTTTTCGCGGCCTCCTTAATTTGGTTTGGAACACCTTGGGTAAGTTCACTTGCCGCGCGCGGGGTGCTCGGTCTCCTCAGCGTCATTGCCACCCACCTGTTCCTACCGGGATCCGGAGTGAAAGATAAACGGCGCGGCGGCTAACCCGCGGCCCGTTTAGCCCTTCAAGTCGTGAAACTCACCACTTTGGGCTGCACCAGGCGCTCGAAATCTTTGTAGGAGAGCTTGATGACCTCGGTGTGCGAGCCGGCATTGAATGCGATTTGGTCATTGTCAGTCAAGCTCTCGGCCAGATACACGTCCATTCCATAGCGGTTGCCAAATGGCGGCATCGCGCCTGTTTCGCAATCGGGAAACCTCTGCTTGAACTGTTCTTCGGAGGCGAACTTGACTTCCTGGGACCCGGTGACTTCGCGGAGATCCTGCAGAACGATCTTCCGATTGGCGGGCAATACCGCCATGGCCATCTTCCCGTCGAGTTCGACAATGACTGTCTTGGCAAGCTCCTTGCCGGTGATATGCGCCGAGGCGGCGACCTCCTGCGCGGTGTACGCCGTCGAGTGAACGATGCTTACATATTTGATCCTCTCCTGGTCGAGGAATTCCTTCAATTTCTTGACTGGCATAGCGTGCTCCTTCCTGTTGTTCCTACGAGCACCTTAAGCGATTTCCGCCGAGAATCAACTGAGGTTATTGCCAATCTGCTGCGCGTCGGGCGCATCTGGGCGCTGCTTCATTTTTGCCTGGTTTTGGATTTTCCCCGGTTGTGGTGGCCCTGTCGGGGGGCGCCCCTATGCAGTGGCTCTGAAGCCTGACGTGAACTGGGCCCCTGCCGCCAGGTTGGCGGGTCACCAACGATGCCGCGTCCCTTAAGTCGACCATCCCCATCGGCAGACGCAAGAAATAGAAAGGCCGGGCTTTTGACCCGGCCTTTCCAACACATTCTACACAGAGAACACAGCGCAAATTTTTAACTTCGCACCGTCAACACGCCATTACGATACCAAACCCGGCAATCTCTGCCAGTCACCAGTTCTGGGGACACGCTCCGAACCATTTCGAGCCCGCGCCTGTGACATGTTCGAAGCTTGATGGACGTAAGGCAACTCAGCTACGGTCCCACACGCCCAGCTTGGGAAAAGAATCTGCCTTATGAACCGGCGAACATTTCTGCGCCTCGCGGCCGTGACCAGCACGGCAGTCGTCCCTGGCTCGGCGCTGGCTGCAACTAAGGCCCCCGCGACTGCGGCGAGACCAGCGGCCAAAGTCAAACCGTTCGAGTTGGACGAGGCAACCATCACCGAACTTCAGGCCCGAATGGAGTCTGGAAAATCTTCAGCAGTTACACTCGTTAAGAATTACCTGGGCCGCATTGGCGAGATTGACCGGCGCGGCCCGACACTCAGGGCCGTGATCGAATTGAATCCGGATGCGCTGGGCATCGCCGAGGGGCTGGACAAAGAGAGCGCGGATAAAGGCCGGCGCGGACCCCTCCATGGCATCCCCATACTCATCAAGGACAACCTTGATACCCGTGACCGCATGAGCACCACCGCCGGTTCTCTGGCGATGTTGGGTTCAGTCCCGCCCCGAGACGCGTTTGTAGTCCGGAAGCTGCGCGCCGCTGGAGCGGTCATCCTGGGGAAAACCAACCTGAGCGAATGGGCTAACTTCCGTGGCTCCCTGTCCACCAGTGGTTGGAGCGCGCGCGGCGGCCAGACTTGCAACCCTTACGCCCTCGACCGCAATCCCTCCGGTTCCAGCTCGGGCTCGGCAGTGGCCGTTGCCGCAAGCCTGTGCGCCGTCGCCCTGGGCACCGAAACTGACGGATCGATTCTTTCTCCGGCCTCGTTCAATGGCATCGTCGGCCTCAAGCCCACGGTTGGTTTGGTCAGCCGTTCGGGCATTATACCCATCTCTCACAGTCAAGACACCGCCGGCCCGATGGCACGCACCGTCAGAGACACCGCCATTCTTCTGAGTGTCATCGCTGGCCCGGACCCTCGTGACCCGGCTACTGCTGACGCCGCCACCCGAGCGCACCCTGATTACACGCGGTATCTCGACGCTCAAGGGTTGGGCGGCGCCCGCATCGGTGTCGCTCGGGCCTGCTTCGGTTTTCACCCTAAAGTCGATTCTCTGGCTGAATCGGCGCTCGCCGAGATGAAACGGCTTGGCGCCGAACTCATCGACCCAGTTCCAGTCCCCAAAGACCCAGCGCTTGAACAAGCGGAGCTCGAGGTCTTCCGCTACGAGTTAAAGGCCGATCTCAATGCCTACCTGGCTTCCCTCGGCCCGGAAGCCCCGGTCCGCACTCTCAAGGAGATTATTCAGTTCAACGAGCGTCACCGAGAAAAGGAGCTCCTCTGGTTCGGACAGGAAGAGTTTCTCAAAGCTCAAGCCAAGGGTCCGCTGAGTGACCAGGCGTATCTGGAAGCACTGGCCAAATGTCGCCGCCTGACCCGGGACGAAGGGATCGACGCTACAATGGATAAACACCAACTTGATGCCATCCTCGCCCCGACCTCGACGCCGGCCCACTTAACCGACTGGGTCACCGGCGACCATGGACTGGGTGACAGCACTACACCGGCCGCCGTGGCCGGGTATCCAAGTATTACTGTGCCGATGGGACAGGTCTTCGGACTGCCCGTCGGGCTGTCCTTTTTCGGCCGAGCCTGGAGCGAGCCCAGACTGCTGCAAATCGCTTTCGCTTTCGAACAAGCGACCAAGGCCAGGCGACAGCCCGCTTTCCTGTCGAGGATTGAACCTGAGGGGTAAGTGGCGTTCGAGGGGCTTGTTCGTCCTGGTCGTTGTCCTCGTGCTGGCAAGCAGAAGAAACCAAAGATCGTTTACGAGGACGACGGAGAGCCCGATTCTGGCGCTACGCGGACGGCTCTGCGAGCAGCGCGAGCAGGCGCCAAGAGCCCCGCCGCCAGTTTATCCTTCTGGATTGGTGTGACAGCGCCCAATGTCGTCTCCTGGTTCACAACCGGCGAGTCTGTGCCGGCCAGCGGCGCCGCCGCTTGTGCTTGGCTGCGAGATGCATCAACGATGGACGCCGGCAATACGTGGGTCAGCGGCAGCCGTTGACAGGCCGGCGCAGCGGATACAGTCGAGATGGAATAGCTATCGGCGAAGGTCGTTCCGCCTGCAGGGCAGATGACCAATCGCCTTAGATAAGGAGCGATGTCGGTGGAGTCAACCGTGGCATCCGAAGGCATTCGCTGCTCAATTGCCCACTGTTGAATGGCGGCGTCAATCTGGCGCAGATTGTTAATGCAGGTGCTTTTTTGGGCGGCTGAGCGGCTTTGAAGGAAGTTGGGAATGGCGATGACCGCCAACAGGGCAATGAGAGCGCCGACGATGACCAGTTCCACCAACGTGAATCCCATCTGGCTGCGCCCTCCGATTTTGATTGCGACCTTCATTTTTTCTGCTCGGAACCCTGACTCAGCCGAATGGCCGTCAAGGTTTGTTTCGGCCATTCATTCGAGCTGATTGCGAACTGTCTTAATAATGCCTGCATCCTCGTTGTCGATCAATTCGGGGAACTACTGAAAATAATCCAGGGGTTTCCCCGGTTCCACCCTCTTGCTCTTGGGAAACCTCCGGTCAGCCCGGACTCAGTGATTCATTGCACCCGCACGTGCCCGCTGCTACGTTGCCCCTCGCGATGGCCGATATTGTTCTGACCACCCTCAACGCGAAATATATCCACCCGGCGTTCGGCCTGCGCTACCTTCTGGCCAACCTCGGCCCACTGCGGCCCCGCGCCTGCCTGCTGGAATTCGACATCAACCAGCGTCCTATCGATATCGTGGAGGTCATCCTCGCCCGGAATCCGAAAATAATCGGCTTTGGCGTTTATATCTGGAACGTCGGGCCAACAACCGAAGTGTTGGCGGCCATCAAGCGCGTCCGCCCGGACATTACCCTCGTTCTCGGCGGGCCGGAAGTCAGTTACGAAGTCCAGACCCAACCCATTGTGCAGTTGGCCGATTACGTTATCACGGGGGAAGCGGATTTGAAACTCGCGGCGCTTTGCCAGCAATTGCTTTGGGGTGAGCCGGCCGAGGCAAAAATACTGCCGGCCGAGCCACCGGACTTGTCCCAGCTTGTGCTGCCTTATGATCTTTACGACGATGAGGACGTCGCGCACCGGATTATTTACATCGAAGCCTCGCGCGGCTGTCCATTCACCTGCGAGTTCTGTCTGTCGTCGCTCGACATTCCCGTGCGGCAGGCGCCGCTGGCCACGTTGCTGGAGCACTTGCAACGGTTGCTGGATCGGGGCGTGAAACAATTCAAATTCGTGGACCGCACCTTCAACCTCAACCTCAGCGTCAGCAGGACCATCCTGGAGTTCTTCCTTGAGCGCTATCAACCGGGGCAGTTCATCCATTTCGAAATGGTGCCGGACAGATTGCCCGAGGGGTTGCGCCAAATCGTGGCTGCATTTCCCCCGGGCGCGCTCCAGTTCGAGGTCGGCATTCAATCGTTCAACGAAGAGGTCAGTCGCTTGATCCAACGCCGCCAGAATTATCAACGACTCGAGGAGAATCTTAACTTTTTGCGCCGACACACCGGCGTTTATATCCATGCCGATTTGATTGCAGGCTTGCCCGGCGAGAGCTTGGAGAGTTTTGCCGCGGGTTTCGATCGGTTGGTAGCGCTTGGGCCGCAGGAAATCCAGGTCGGCCTCCTCAAGCGTCTGCGCGGCACGCCCATTGTGCGGCACGACCTCGAATGGCAGATGGCCTATAATCCAAACCCGCCCTATGAGATTCTGCAGAACAAGCTCATTGATTTCGCCACCATGCAAAAGGTGCGCCGCTTCGCGCGCTACTGGGACTTGATTGGCAACAGCGGCAACTTCGTCGAAACGACGCCTTTGATTTGGAGTGAAGCAGGACCCGCCTCCCGCCTGTCCCCGACCAGCGCGTCCAACTGCCAGAAAGCCGCTAAGCCTGCTGCTCTTGAGTCAACGTCAAACCAAACCAGGGCAGCCGGGACGCCTGCCCTGCCTTCGCCTTTCCACTCCTTCATGCGTTGGAGCGAATGGTTGCATGGGCGCGTAGGCCGCACCGATAGCATCGCTTTAGTCCGACTGATGGAACTGCTCTTCGATTACCTGACCGGCCAATTGGATCTCGGCGCGCAATCCATCGCCGAGGTGATGTGGCGCGATTACCAGCGCGGCGGGCGGCGCGACAAACCACCTTTTCTTAAGAACTTGCTCCCGCCGGACGCGCCGATGGCCACTCCGCGCCGAAACCGCCTGGACTTGCCCAAGCGTCAGGCTCGACATTTGGTGTAGCAGCGTGGCCAGCCACCCGAAGCGCCAGCGACGCCTCCGTCAACGCGCTAGGGTTTTTGATAGCGGTAGCCTGCGGCCCTGCGGCCACTGCAGACTTGCCTAAAGCCCGAACCACGGTAACATCTGCGGATGAAGTTTCTCTTAGCTATCCTGGCGTACCTGCTCATCGGGTTGGTGCTGGGCTGGGGCATTTTGCTGGCGGTACATGGCAATCCTTGGTTGCTAATCCTGGGCTTCCTTGCGTATGTGGTGGCTTTCGGGAAATTGGGCTGCCTGCCCGCCAAAAAATCACACTGATCGCCTGGAAAGGGCGCTGCTGCCTCCGCAGAACAGAGCAGCGCGCCCCGGTCGCCCCTCCTGGGCGACTCCTAATGAGCGCGCCACAGAGCAGCAGGATGCACCAGCCTAAAGTTCAGGCCGTTGACTCGGCCCAAACTCAATCGCGGCGCCGGGCTAAAAGGAAGCCGATAATACAACCGAGAACGGCGGCACACGTAATTGTCGTCCACGTGTTCTCGCGGACATACTCATCAGTTACCTTGCCAACGTTCCGGGCTGTTTCGGAAGCGCGTTTCTGCAAGTCCTGCAGTTTATCAGTCATTGCTGTTGTATTCATAACGACATATTAACCGACATATTAACCCATTTGCAAAGAATCCCAAGTAGGGGTTCCCGCTCCTGATAACGCGATTGCGTTACCGGCGGGTTGAACGGTATTCCAAGCAACGTTCGGACGCAACCTCCAAAATCGGAATGCGCGCGGTCATCCAGCGAGTCGTCGAAGCCAAGGTGACCATCGGTGGCATTGCCAAAGGCGCAGCTCAAAAAGGACTGTTGGTTCTACTGGCTGTTGAAGAAGCGGACAACGCCCAGGACATTGAATGGCTCAGCGGAAAAATCGTCCGGCTCCGTATTTTCGACGACGAAAACGGTGTGATGAATCGCTCGGTTCAGGATGTCCGAGGGGATATTTTACTGATCAGCCAGTTCACCCTCTTTGCCAGCACCGGGAAAGGAAATCGTCCCTCTTACAGCCGTTCGGCCCGGCCGGAGATCGCCGTGTCGCTGTACGAACAATTCATTGCGCGCCTCGCACAGGATTTAGGCAAGCCAATCCAGACCGGCGAATTCGGCGCGCGCATGCTGGTCAGCCTGGTCAATGATGGCCCGGTGACGATTATCATCGATTCAAAAGCTAGAGAGTGACGGTGGGAAGCTCGAGCCGGGCGCCGTCCGGTCGCAACAGAACGCATCGAGGCATTGAATCGGCGTCCTTGCGTGACCGGTTGAGTGAGTGGGGAGTCGAACACCAAACCTCAAACTTTGGGCTGACGGCGCACCGGTCTCCCGGCCCTCAACATTATCGCGGCGCCCAGCATTGCGCGAGCCGCTGAACAGCTTGTGAAACATTTGCGCATGACCCGCCTGCAGCAACGCAAACAAGGTGCGATCGCACTAATTGTCCGCAGGGCCCGCCCCACTCCCACTGAAGCCGTCCACGCCACGAACCAGCGGCAGGAACATCGCAATGACGATGCTGCCGACGATGATGGCCAGGAACACGATCAGGAGCGGCTCCAGCAAGGACGTCATGCCGTTGACGGCATTGTCCACTTCGTCGTCATAGTTGTCTGCGATCTTCAGCAGCATTTCGGGCAGCGCGCCGGTCTGCTCGCCCACGTCCACCATGCCGGCCACCATCACGGGAAAAACTCGCGAGGCCTTCAATGGCCCAGCTACGGTGTCCCCTTGCTTTACGCTCTCGTGAACGGAGCCGATGACTTGGCCCACGATGACATTGCCCGCGGTTTCCTTTACAATCGTCAGCGCCTGAAGTATCGGCACACCGCTGCCAATCAAGGTGCCAAGCGTCCGCGCAAACCGCGAAATCGCCGCTTTCCGGAAGATAATGCCCTGGATGGGCATCTTCAATTTGAGTTGATCGAACGACCACCGCCCCCATCTGGTTCGAAGGCTCAACAGCAGTGCTGCGACCGGCGCCAGAGACGCCACTGCCAGAAGCAAAATGTGTTGGCTTATCGCGCTGCTAATGCTGAAAACGAACATGGTAAAAGCCGGCATTCTGGCGTCTCCAAGTAATTCCCCGAAGACCGCTCTGAATCGCGGCACGACGAAAATTGTCAGGAGACCGAGAATTGCGGCCGCAACGAACAAAACTGCCACAGGATAAAACAGGGCCGCTTTTATCTTACCCCTGATCTTCCGCGCTTTCTCCATAAACTCGGCCAGCCGCCTGAGCGCCACTTCCAGCCCGCCGCCCAGTTCTCCAGCCTTCACCATGTTGAGGTAAAGTGGATTGAACACCTTCGGGTGCGCTGATAGGGCCTCGGCCAGTGAACTGCCATTTTCAATAGTGGAGGCGACTTCCGCGGCGATGCGCTTGAGTGTTCGGTTTTGTTCCTGTTCCTGCAGAATTTGCAAGCCGCGGAGCAAAGGCATCCCCGCCTCCACCAGAGTGGCGAGCTGGCGAGTGAAGATGGCCAGCGTCGCCGGTCTTACTCTGCCGTGCGCCAGCGTAATGCGAAGGCGGAGCTTCGCCTTCGGCGCAGTCCGGCGTCGGCGGGTTCGGAGGAGGAGCGTTGGGGGTTGCGGTGCGGCGAACACTTTGGTGGGGAACAAACCCATCTCCTTGATTCTCTGCAAGGCCTGGCTTTGATCCGATACTTCGAGCGTCCCTCGGGTTTCCGCTCCCCCGGAATCTACCGCCACATACGAATAATTCGACATAGAGGGCTTCAGCCTTTGGTCCTGCCCATTTCGTTCATTTAGACAGACCGACCAGGAAACCCTCACGCGGGGTATCCGGTTAGTGAACGCGGGCGCAGATCGCGGAGCGCGGACTTTCCAGTCCGCAGCATCGTTCGAACGCCGACCTGCACCCAATTCGCAGCCCGTTGTGCGAGAGGAGCTTGCTGCGGACTGGGAAGTCCGCGCTCCGCCCGCCGTCACCGACCGGTTACCACGCGGGACAAAAGGAGGTTGCCGGACGACGGGACTTGCGGCATGGTTACTCTAACGGGCATTGAACTTTGATTAAATCTTATGAGCAGCGTTGTTGAACTTGAAAAAAAACAGACCCAACAGACCGTCAACCAACTGCACCAACTCAAACAATTCACCAGGGTTGTCGCTGATACCGGCGACTTCGCCACGCTTAAAGATTACGCCCCGCAAGACGCAACGACCAATCCTTCTCTGATCCTCAAGGCCGCGCAAATGCCGGACTACAAAAGCCTGGTCGAGGAAGCCATTGCCGACAACCGGAAGTCCAGCGCGACCGGCAAAGCTTTGCTCAGCCAAACGGTCGATGACCTGCTGGTCTTGTTCGGCGTGGAGATTTTGAAGGTGGTTCCGGGCCGGGTTTCAACCGAAACGGATGCCAGCCTGTCCTTCGATACCGAGGCTTTGATCAACAAAGCGCACCGGTTCATTTCCCTGTACGCCCAGCACGGCGTTTCGCCCGAGCGGATTCTGATCAAGATCGCTTCCACCTGGGAAGGCATCCGGGCGGCGGAGGTGCTGCAGAAGGAGGGGATCCATTGCAACATGACCCTGCTCTTTTCGCTGGCGCAAGCCGTCGCCTGCGCC
>WNGQ01005612.1_pt1 | contig 12248 bp, 10 predicted proteins | sample 5407661 | NCBI WGS metagenome assembly WNGQ01 (sample SAMN13153382, study PRJNA577476) | soil metagenome | isolation source: 60 cm soil or saprolite under Garry oak tree replicate 2 | place: USA:California | collected 2016-06-15
GGTGCGCACCCTCGGCGGCGGGCGGCGTCACGTGATCGCGCAGGTGATCTTCCCCGGCGCCCTGCCGCACGTGGTGTCGGGGTTGCGGGCGGGGCTCGGCTTCGCCTGGCGGGCGCTGATCGCCGCCGAGATCATCGGGGCGACCGCAGGGCTCGGCGCCATGATCTTCCGCGGCGCCGAGTTCATCCGCTCCGACGTGATCCTCGCCGGGAACCTCGTCATCGGCGTCATCGGCCTCGCCATCGACCTGCTGGTCCTGGTGCCGCTGGAGCGCCGGACCGTGCAGCGCTGGGGCCTGGTGATCCCCACCGGCGGCGGGATCCGCGCATGAGGATGAGGATGAGATGAGGCTGCCGGCGGACCTGCGCGCGCCGCTGCTGAAGCTCCTCGCCGGCGTGGTGGTCGTCGCCGCCCTGGTCACCGGGCCATCGCTGTACGGTGCGGGCACCGCTGGCGGCAAGCTGCCGGCGGCGCTGGCCAGCGCGCGGGGGCCGAGCGACGTCGTGGTCACGCTGACGGTCAAGGCGGAGGTCTTCCACATCGGGGTGCTGTCCGCGCACGGCGTCTTCGGCGGCACCCCCTCCGGCTCGGGCTCGGACCGGCAGGTGATCCTCCTGCAGGTGTTCCCGGCTGACCTGCGGGCGCTCAGCCGCATCTACTGGGTGCGTTCGATCGCCCCCTACACGCCATGATGCGCCCAGCGGATCCCCCCAATGGGTCAGGGATCGGCCTGGCGGTGGTCGGCTGCGGGACCATCGGGCGGATCCGCGCACAGCTGGCCCGCGAGCACCCGGCGCTCGGCTGGCTCGGCCTCTGCGACCTCGACGACCAGGTCGCCCGGTCGCTGGCCGCCGACACCGCCGCCGACTTCGTCACCGGCGACTTCCAGGAGCTGCTGGCCCGGCCCGAGGTGACCGCGGTGATCGTCGCCACCGACGAGAACCAGCACGTCGACCCGGTGCTCGCCGCCGTGCGGCAGGGCCACCCGCTGTTCGTCGAGAAGCCGCTCGCCACCGACCCGGTCCGTTCCGCCGAGGTGCTGCGCGCGGTGGAGGAGCGCCATGCCGATGTGGTGGTCGGCTACACCCAGCGCTTCCGGCGCCGCTTCCTGGCAGCGCGGCAGGCCCTCCACGACGGCCGCATCGGCGCGGTGACCACGGTGGTGACCAGGGCCTTCATGAACCGGATGGTGCCGCTCGCCACCCTGCGCCGCACCGAGCGGCGGCGGGCGCTGACCCCGGTGGTGGTCTCCGGGACCCACGCCCTCGACCTGTGCCTGTGGCTGCTCGACGGCATGGAGGGCAAGGAGCCAGTCGAGGTCTACGCCCGCTCCACCGACCGTGTGCTCGGCGCGTTCGGGACCAGCGACGCGACCCTCGGGGTCTTCACCCTGGCCGACGGGACCATCTGGAGCATGAACATCAGCTGGGCGCTGCCGGTCACCTGGCCCGGAGCCGTCTACGGCCTGGAGGTCGGCATCGTCGGGACCGAGGGGGTCATCGACATCGAGGACACCCACCGCGACGTGATCGTGGCGTCGCAGTCGCCCCTGGACGCGGGCTACCGACCCAAGGGGTTCGACCCCGGAGTGCCCCGCCACGTCGACTTCGTCGGCAGCTACCCACCTGGCGACCTGGCCGCCGGGCGGCTCTGGGGGCCGATCCGCGAGGAGACCATGACCTGGCTCAACCGGCTCCTGACCGGTGCTCCTACCGTGCACGCCAGCGCCGCCGACGGCCACCGCAACCTGCTGCTGTCGATGGCCATGGACCTCTCCGCCCGCACGGGCGCGCCGCTGCGGCTGCCGCCCGACCCAGAACAGCTCAGCAAGCAGCTCGACCCGGACCAGGACCAGACACAGGAAGGAGCCGCCTCGTGAAGCAGATCGGCCTCGGCGTGATCGGCGTCGGCTGGTGCGGCGGGATCCGGGCGCAGACCGCGGCGAGCAGCCCGCTGGTGGGCGCCAGCAACCTGCATCTCGCCGAGATCCGGCCCGACCGGCTCGCCGAGATCGCCGCGCGGACCGGGGCGGCCACGGCCACCAGCGATTACCGGGAGCTGCTCGCCAACCCTGCCATCGACGCCGTGGTCATCTCCACCACCCCCGAGACCACCCACCACCCGATCGCGCTGGCAGCCCTGCAGGCGGGCAAGCACGTCCTGCTGGAGAAGCCGCTCGCCCTCACGATAGAGGAGGCTGATCAGCTCATCGAGAAGGCGGCGCGGCGCAGGCTGCGCTTCACCGTTGGCTATTCGCAGCGGTTCAACCCCAAACAGGCGCTGATCAAGCGCAGCCTCGCCGACGGCACCCTGGGCACGCCCGTGAGCGTGCTGATCAGCCGGCACATCACCCGCCGCCTGGGGGAGAAGATCGGCGCCCGCATCAAGCTCTCCCCGGCGGCGATGGAGGCCACCCACGACATCGACTTCGCGCTGTGGTGCCTGGAGCCGGCCCGCCCGGTGCGCGTCTACGCCCAGGCGGCGGGCCGGGTCATGCGGCAGCGGCACGGCGTCGACGACTGCGTGTCGATGGTGATCACCATGGACGACGGGACCCTGGTGACCATCGGCGCCGGATGGATCCTGCCACCGGCCTACCCCAACTTCTCCACGACCTGGATCGAGGTCGTCGGCACCGAGGGCGCGCTATTCGCCGACGACAGCCACCGCGACACCGTCCTCAGCACCATGGCGGACGGGACCGTGTTCCCCCTCTCGACCATGCCCGGCGAGGCCGTCGGCCACGTCTACGCCGGCCCGATGGAGCGCGAGACCGTCCATTTCCTGGAGGCGGTCGCCCTCGACCGCGAGGTGCTGGTGACGCCCGCCCAGGCCAGGCTGGCCATGGAGGTCTACCTGGCCGCCGACCTGTCCGCTGAGCGCAACGAGCCGGTCAGCCTCAACCCGGGTGGCCTCAACCCGAACAGCTCGCCGGCAGCTTCGGGAGGTCAGAGAACCATGCGGGATGCGCTTGCTGCACCTGGCTCATGATCGAGGCGTCGACCAGATCGCCGCCGCCGAGGCTTGTCTTGATCGTCCCGGCGGCGGCCAGTTGGGTGGCGGTGTCGGCGAACACTTTGGTGGTGCAGCTCGACAGCCGCGGGTCGAAGGTCAGGTGGTCCATGGCCGCCGTGGCGTCCTGGGGGTCCAGCCCGCTGAGGAAGTTGGTCGCGACCTGGGCAGCCTCCTGACGGTTCTGCCGGATCCACTGGGAGGCCTGGGCCAGCCCGGCGATGAGCTTCTGCAGTGTGTCCGGGTGCTGGGCGATCACGGTGTCGGTGGCGGCGACGCCGATGACGTAGCCGATCAGCGGCGTCCCGCGCGACACCACCACCGCGTTGGCGCCCAGCTGCCTGACCTCCTGGGCCACGTACGGCTCCCAGGAGGAGACGGCGTCCACGTCGCCCTTGACCACGCTGACCGGGTGGTCGCTGGTGCTGAGCGGGACGATCTTGACCTTGCTGAGCGGAATGCCGTTGGCCTTCAGGTAGCGGTGCAGGTACTCCTCGTTGGTGGTGCCGCCCTGGGTGCCGAGCTTCTTGCCGACCAGGCTCTGCGGGTCGCCCGCCTTGATGCCCCTGTCCGCGCGCCCGACGATCCCCAGCGGCCCGGCATAGGTGGTGCTGGTGGCGTCGTTCATCTCGGACCCGACCGCCTTGAGCGACTCCCCGGCGGCGCGAGCCGCCACCAGGCTGGTGTTGGAGGTGCCACCGAGTTCGGCCTGCCCGGTCTGCAGCGCCTTGTTGACGTCGTTGCCGCTGGTGAGGATCTGGAGCTTGACGTTCAGGCCATTCTGCGCGAAGAAGCCCTTCTGCACGGCCACGAATTCCGGCAGGTGCAGCATGTTGTTGACGCTCGCCAGCGTGACGGTCTCGAAGCGCTGCTGGCCTGTGGCCTGTTTCGAGCCGCCGCCCCCGCACCCAGCTCCGGCGAGCCCCAGGACGATCCCAATCGCCAACGGCAATGGCTTGAGCCGCATCTGACCCAGCCCCCTTCATCCCTGAGGGGCACCCCGGTCGGCCATCCGGCGGGGCGAATAATCACATATATTGCAATGTCGATTATGTCATGTCAACACGCCAACGCCGAACGCCAGGGCCGGTAGCGGAGCCGGTAGCGGAGCCGGACGGGAATCGAACCCGTCAGGCTGGAAGCAAGAGGGGGACTGCTGCTCCCAGCCCGGCGCTTTGGCCCCCTACGCTCCTCCCTGCCAGTCGTGCGGCCGGGTCACCAGCGCCACGCGTGCGCGCGCGACCGCCTCGCGGAGCAGTTCCAGCAGGGCGGCGACCTGGCCACGATCGAGCGTGTCCTCACTGGCGCTTGCCCTCGCCTTGACGGCTTCGGCGGCGGTCTGCCTGATCACGCGGTTCACCATTTGGACCGCGCCCGGATCACCGGGAGTTCGCGCTCCTGGTCCTGCTCATTGTCGTTGTCGCGGTCATAGCGGTAGAGGAGCCAGGCGAAGGCGCCCACCCCGACCGCCGCGAATCCGAGCCCCGCGGCCCATCCCAACGCTAGTTCCATCCGATCACGCCCCCCGCTCCGCTTCATCGCGTCTGGGTCGATGGTCCTGCTGCGAGGATGAGCATTAGGTGGGATCCAGCGGCCAGACCATGACGGGTTGCGCATAACCGGTGTGCATCGGATGCATGGACGTAGGGGCCGGGTGGCCTACTGGCCGACCAGCTCCCGGTACAGCTCCTCGAACTCGTGGACCGCCGGCACGTCCTGGTGCGGGTGGAGCAGATAGCGCAGGAACCGAACCCGCTCGTTGCCGCGCGCGGAGTTCACCCCGGCAGCCACCAGCAGCGCCCGGCTGGCCTGCCCGGCAGCTTCGTCAAGCTCGCCGGCTTGGACATAGCCTTGTGCGAGCCAGCTCACGTACAGGGTGACCTCGCGGGCGCGGCGTTGGTCGTAGCGCCCAAGCACCTGGCGGAGCAGCGGCTCGGCGCGGTGTGGCTGACCGAGTTCGGTGTAGCAGCGCCCCGCCATCACGTCGATCTCGTCACGGTCCAGCCAGTACATCCAGCTTGGGGCATCTTCGGGTCGGTGGGCATTGAAGGTCTGGTCTGCCTCGCCGAGGGCACGCTCGGCCTGGCGGCGCTCCCCGGCGCGTGCGTGCGCCCACGCGACCCGCTCGGCAAGCAGCGTCCGGGTGATCACTGGCGCGTTTCGTGGGGTGCCCGTCGCGGCGGTGTGGGCAAGGAGCACGGCTTCGTGTGGGTTGCCGGTGTTGGCGTACATGTAGCCGAGCAGCGAGACCATGTTTGCCGCTAGCACCGGGTCACTGGCGGCATGCGCGGCCTGGATCCCGGTTGCATAGTGGCCGGTGGCCGCGACGTGCTCGTTTGCATCGACCGCGATCCAGCCGGCGACCTGCGATAGCTCTCCTATCGCCTTGAGCAGGCGCCTCCCGAGAGTCTCCGTATACGCGGCGCCTTTGAGCAGGCGCGCGGTCACGTTCAGTTCGCGGCGCACAAGCTGGTAGGAGTCGCCACCGCCGAGGAAGTCGTCAAGGTGATGCAGGTAGATGACACGCCGCTCGACCTTGCCGAGCAGGTCCTTGCCGATGCGCCGGCCTGCTTTGATCTCGACCACCTGCGGGGGCTCGGCGATGAGCCACTCGTGCGCCAGGCGGGCCGCCAGGGCGGGCGTCACTTCCGCTGCGGCGCCGTCAAGCTCTTGCAGCAGTCGCGCGGTGGACTCCGGCGTCCATTCCCCATCGGGCAGCTGCACCCGGGCTGGCGTCCCGTTCGTTGGTGCTGGCGTGGTGCGCGGCGTGCCGGGCAGGTCGAACCACAGGTGCTCGGGGGGGATGTGAAGCACGCGAGCCCAGTGGATGAGCCGGTCCAAGTCGCGGATCGCTGGGCCGTTCTCGATGCGGCTGAGCTGGGCTTGGGTGATCCCGAGCCACCCGGCGACCTGCTCCTGTGGGACCGGCTGCGGACCATGAGACCAATGGCGGCGCCAGGCGCGCACAACCCGGCCGAGATGACGGCTTGCGAGCGCATCGCGCATCTGGTCGTTAAACCAGAACTCGGTAGGCATCTGCGGAGGGTGGAGCTTGGCTTCCTGGAGCTGCCGCCGGCAGGAGGCGCACAACGCATCGGGGTTGTCGCGGGCAAGCCGCGTCCCGCAGCGGCAATAGCGGGCCGCCGGTTCCCGCCGCCTGGGCGGGCTGCTACCCTCCAGCACGTCGGGCCTCCACCACAGGTTCCGACCATGTCCCGGCCGCTGCATACGGCGCGGGGCATTACCTTCTCGGGCGACCGTACCGAACCCGACCCCTCGGCGCCAGTCGGACGAACACGCGGTCCCGGTCGATGCGGGCCGCGAGCGACGTTTCTCCTGGTCAGCGGAGGCGGACGGGAATCGAACCCGCCAGGCGGGGGACACCCGCCTCAACAGTTTTGAAGACCGCGGAGCCCACCAGGACCCGGACACCTCCGCGCCCGATCTTACTGGAGGCTTCGCGGCAGCACGGCGTTGAGGGCGTTGACGATGCCGTGGCCGTAGATGCTGTTGAAGTGGCGGGTGCCCTGGCAGGAGGCGTCGTAGCTGTGGTCGCGCCCGGGGTAGGCGACGGTTGGCAGGGACGGGCAGGGGACTTCGGAGGCGCTGCGGCGCAGGATCCGCTCGACCCTGCGCGGGTCCAGGGTGAGGCCGCCGTGGCGCGGGTCAGGGTGGCCGAAGGCGCTGACGATCAGGGCGGCCACCCCGGCGGCGTGTGGCGCGGCCATCGAGGTGCCCTGCAGGTACTGGTAGTAGGCGCAGGTGCCGTGCTGACAGTCCCGCAGCACGAACGGGTTGGAGGGGGAGCCGTCTGGGTGCAGGTCGCCGCTGGCCCTGGCGACGTTCTCCGGGTAGGCGGAGAGGACGGTGTTCTCGGGCAGCCGGTAGCGGTCGGTGCCCTGGAAGTCGTACAGGTCGCCGCCGGGCGCGGCGAAGTCGGTCTGCTCGGCGCCCCAGTTGGAGTAGTCGGCCTTGCGCCCGTCAGGCCCCAGCGCCGCGACGGCGATGACCCCTCTGGTCTCGGTTGGGACGCTGACGCAGGAACCGTCCACGGCGCGGTGCCTGGCTGCACCTGGCGGGTAGTCGGGGCTGGTGTCGTCGGCGACCAGATGACCGAGGTCGGTGTGCTCGTTGCCGAGGGCGGCGATCGGCGTCACCCCATGGCGGTGGGCGAAGCTCACCGCGCGCTGCGTCGCCGCGATGATGATCTGCTGCTCCCGCTGCTCATCCGGGCTGTCAGCGGGGTTGTGCGGGCAGTTGAAGAGCCACGGATCGGTGTAGAAGCTCATGTTCACCACGTCGACCCCGATCAGGCCCGCGTAGGTCAGCGCGTCCACGGTCGGCTGCAGGAAGAACAGGCCGGAGTCCTGGGCGGCGCGCAGGCTCACCAGGGTGACCCTGGGCGCGACGCCGGCGATGCCGAGGCCGTTCGCCGCAGCGGCGATGATGCCGGCCACGTGGGTGCCGTGGCCCTCGTCGTCCTCGTCCACCGGGTCGACACAGGAAGGGTGCTCGCATGGCCCGTCGATCGACGGGATGTCCCGGGTGAAGTTGCGGCTCAGGCCGCGGTCGAAGTTGGGCGCGATGTCGGGGTGGCCGCCGTTCACGCCAGTGTCGATCACGCCGACGAGCACGCCCCGCTTGCCCTGGTTGACCCGGTAGGAGCCGGTCGCGGTGGCGTTGATCATACGCATGTCCCACTGCCGGCCGGCCAGCGGCTCCTGCCCGGCCTGGTCCCCGTGTGCCGTCTCTGCTGCGGTCGCCGTTGCCGTGGTCGCCACTGCGATCTCGCGAGCAGGGTTCGGCAGTGCCTGCGGCGCCGCCCAGCCGATGACCCGGTTGCGCGCGGCGCCGGCCAGAGCTGGCTGTGTGGCCACCGCCTCCTCGAAGCGGGCGTTGCTGGTCCGCACCGTGGCCAGCCCGACCCAGCGGTTCTCCTCGACGATCGCGCCGCCGGCGGCCTTGATGGCCGCGCGGGCAGCGGCCGCTGGCACACCCTTCGCATACAGGACGAGGTAGTCCTGTTGCCGTCCCGCTCCAGCGGGTGGGTTGAGCGGGTTCGCGGTCACGGGAACGGCGAGCGCCCCCACCACGATTGCCACTAGGGCACCAACGAGGAACCTCCGCATCGGACCCCCACCACAATCGAGCCGGCGGCGGGTCCGGCAGCCACGAAGCAACCCCTCAAGCCCCCCGTGGGGCCCAATCAGATTAAGGATCGTCAGAAGTTCGAGAGGGCCTGAATAAAGATGCCCCTGATCCCGCGCGGGTCCGCAGCCGAGAAGTAGGCGCCACCGGTCGTCTGCGAGATCTGCCTGAGGGCGTTCGGGTCCACATTGGGGCCATACCCGATGGTGATGACGCGGATCTGCTGGCCGCCCCCCTCACCGGCCTTGAGGCCCTGGACGAGCTGGGGCAGGGAGATGCCGCCGGCGGGATTGTCGTTCACGCCGTCGGTCAGGATCACGACCGTATTGATCCGGTCTGGCACGTAATGGGCCTTCACGAACTGGAAGGCCGCCAAGGTGGTGTCGTACAGGGCGGTGTCGCCGTGGGTGGCCTGGAGCTGCGAGACCCCGCTGGCGAGCAGCTGGCGCCGGGTCTGGGTGCTGCCGGGGAGCTGGGTGTCGACCGGCCCGAGCGGCACCACCTCGTGATAGGGCTTGGCGCCGTCCAGCTTGGTGGCGAACACCCACAGACCGACGTTGTCCTCGGGGGCCCACAGCGTGGTCGCGGCGGCGGCAGCCTGCCTGACCAGGTCCATCTTGGTCGCCTTGGTGCCGGGGACCGGCTCGGCCATCGACCCCGACACGTCGAAGACAGCCAGGACATTGCCCCGTCTGGAGGCTGCGGTCCAGCCCTGCAGCAGCGCCCCGACGACCCTGGGGCTGGGAGTCGGGATGATCCGCGCCGGCTGGTTTGCGAGCAGGCCGTTGGCCTGGGTCGCCACCGAGCCGGCCTTGCCGTTCGGGTCGCGCAGTCCGGCGGCCAGGAGCTTCGCCTGGATGGCAGGGGAGAGCAGGTAGTTCAGGAACCCAGCCGCCGCGCCGCGCTTGCTGGCGTCCACCCAGGGCTCGTGCAACACGAGCCAGGGATGGTCGGCCTCCAGGGTGCCCTCCTTGGGGTAGATCGCGGCGAGGGGGACCTTCGGCTTGGCGTGGTCGCCGACTCCTGCCGGGTCGCCGCCCGGATTGCCGAGGTTGTAGTCGAGCACCTGCTTTTCGCCCAGCGGGACCGCGGAGACGTACTTGAGCGTCTGCCCGCCGTCGTCGGCCTGCTGCAGGTTGGTCAGGAAGTTGGCGTCGGTATCGACCTGCTCGCCGGGCGCCCGCTCCATCCCGAGGATCAGTTCGCGCATCTGCTGGCTGTGGGCGGCGAGCACCTTCTCGGAGATCCCACCGGCACCGAGCGTGGCGGTCAGCGTGCCGATGATGCCCTCCAGCCCCGAGGTGGACAGGGTGGGATTGGTCTTGCCGAGCTTGAAGGGCCCCCATTCGGGATGCTGGAACGCGCTCCAGCCACTGGGCTTCTGGAGCGCCGTGAGCAGGTCGCTCCAGCCGATCGGCCGCTGCGGCCAGCCCAGCGCCCGCGCCATCGGCTGCGGCATGGCGATGACCAGCGGCGAGGTGGCGAGGCTCGGGCGGTCGGCGGGCATCGGGTCGGCCTGGTGGGCTGCCTGCAGCTGCAGCTCGAGCAGCTGCGCCCAACTGGAGGAGTCAGGCACCCAGACGTCCGGGCGCGGCACCGCGACCGCGCCGGTCCAGCCCTTGGCCAGCGCGGCACTGGCCTGCGAGGCCTCGAGGCTCTGGACCGAGACCGTGACACAGCGGCCGCCGACGGTGGGGTTGGTGCGGGTGTAGTCGGTGGCCGTCCGGCGCAGGATCCCGGCCATGTCTGGTGCGGCGACGACGTCCAGTGGCAGTTGGTTCCCGCCGCATCCGGCGGCAGGGTGTGACCGCCTGAAGACCACGAAGCTGACAACCAGGAGCCCCACGACCGCGAGCGCGATCGCCGAGAAGGCGAGCCCGGACGGGCGGCCAGGGTGCCGCATTGCCAAATGCCTGCCGGTCTGTGACATTCGTCACTTCCGCGATATCTGGGCCAGCTACTACAAGCCAGTCCCTTCTGCTGCTTCTGCTGTGGGGGAGAGATTGCCGGCTTCTACGCGCTAATGCAAAACGGAACCGCAATTGTGAGGTTCTGATGGCAAAAACGCCAGGCGGTATTGATATTTTCAAGTTGTTTACGCCAATTAAGGGGAGGCGACAGCTGGTCCTTGAATGGCTGCCATGCTCGCTTCATCCATTGGAGGTGGGCAAAGATGGCGATGTTGTGCCACCCTTGAGGCATCGCCGGTCGATCCGGCGTCTGGTCGAAGGGCCGGATGCCCGGATCGACGCAGCAGGGGGCGCACGCCAGTCGAAGGGCTGGTGCCGCGCCTCTGGGCGAGACTCCCCGGGCGGTGGGCGGATGGTCGCCGCGCCGTCTCGGGCAGGAAGGACGGGTGCCGCCGGTCGCTTGGCTCCGCGTGACCCAGGCGACCGGCGGCCCGAGTCTGCCCCCCACGAATTCCCATCATGGCCTTGATTGTCGCGCTCGGCTGCCTTGCACCGTAGAATAGGAATCGTGCAGGCTACCCCCGTGCGACTCCGACTACGTCAACTGCTCGTACCGCTGCTCGCCGCCGCCCTGGTGACCGGCTGGACGGCCATCCCGGCGCGCCCTGCTGTCGCCGCTCCCGCTCTGGTTCCGGTTCCGGTTCCGGCGCTGCAAGCCTCCGCCTCCTTGCCCAGGGTCGGCGCGCACGAGGGCGTGCTCATGGACGTGGCCACCGGTGCGGTGCTGTGGCAGCGCAACGAGCATCGCGCTGTGCCGGTCGCCTCGACCACCAAAATCCTGACCGCCCTGGTGGCGCAGGACAGCTACCCGGACAGCCAGGTGTTCACGGTCCCCAAGGCAGCCGAGGAGGTCGACGGCACCCGCTTCGGCTACCAGGCGGGCATGCGGGTCAAGCGCAATGATCTCCTCACCACCCTGCTGATGGTCTCGGCCAACGATTCCGCCGAAACGCTCGCCGCCGCCTACCCGCACGGCGGCAGGGCGGGTTTCATCGGCGCCATGAACGCAGAGGCCGCTTCCTACGGCTGCACCGACTCAACCTGGCGCGACCCGACCGGACTCGACGCCCCGGGGCACCTGGGCAGCGCGGCCGACCTCGCCATCCTCGGCCGGGCGCTGCTTGCCAGGCCGCTCCTGGCCAAGCTGGTCGCCACGCCCTCCAGCCCCTACCGCTGGCCGAGCCCGGACCGGCACGTGCAGATCCTCGACAACCACAACCACTTCGTCAGCTGGGGCCGCGACCCGGGGGCGATCGGCATCAAGACAGGCTTCACCGACCACGCCCACGCCACCATCGTGGCTGCGCAGCGGCGCGGCGGCCGCACCCTGATCGCGGTGGCGCTCGGCTCGGCCAGCGCAGCCGCAAGCTATCAGGACGTCCGCGCCATCTTCGCCTACGGGTTCACCACCCCGGCCCGCCTCGGCGCCGGCGCCGAGGCGCTCGGCAGCAGCGCCCGCCGGGGCGTTGCCGCCGGCCCTGCGACGGCGGTCAGGCTGCTGCCGAAGCGACAGGCCGTCAGCAGCGGCTCGCTCCTCCACGGGCTGCGGCACCGGCTGCTCGGTGCGCCGCTCCCGCTCGCCGTCACGCTGGCCATCTTCCTGCTCCTGGCCGGCGTCATGGTGATCGTGTGGCGACCGCGAGCAGGGGCCTGACCCGAACCTGGACGGCGCTCGTCGCTCCCGCTAGTCCTGGTGGCGCCGGAACACCACCACCGCGTTGTGGCCGCCGAAGCCGAACCCGTTCGACATGGCCACCTCGACGTCGGCCTTGCGGGCCTCGTTGGGGATGTAGTCCAGGTCGCAGGCGGGATCCGGGTCGGTCTGGTTGATGGTCGGCGGCAGCACGCCCTCGCGCAGCGCGAGGATTGTGGCCACCCCCTCAACCGCGCCCGCGGCACCGAACAGGTGCCCGATCATCGACTTGGTCGACGAGACCGCCAGCCGGTCGGCATGCTCGCCGAACGCCAGACGGATCGCCCTGGTCTCTGAGACGTCCCCCTGGGGCGTGGAGGTGCCGTGGGCGTTGATGTAGCCGACCTCGGTCGGGTCGATGCCGCCGGAGCGCAGCGCCCGCCGCATCGCCAGAGCGGCGCCGCTGCCGTCCTCTGATGGGGCGG
>WNGQ01012776.1_pt1 | contig 12246 bp, 10 predicted proteins | sample 5407661 | NCBI WGS metagenome assembly WNGQ01 (sample SAMN13153382, study PRJNA577476) | soil metagenome | isolation source: 60 cm soil or saprolite under Garry oak tree replicate 2 | place: USA:California | collected 2016-06-15
AGAGCTGCGCGCAGCCGGAAGCGCCGCCGATGAGGGGCCCGAGGCGCTTGCGCAACCCGTCATCGGCGATCTCACCGACGAGCGTATTGATCCGGCGCTGCGGCTCGGAGCAGATCCCCATGTACGGGAGCTTCGGCGTGACGTGCTCGGCGTGGAGCACGCGTCCGGTGGCCGCGTCGAGCTCGTAGGTGATCTCGAAGCCGTGGACGTTGTCGTGCATCGAGTGGAAGAGCACCAGGCGGCCGTCGAGGCTCGTGAGCCGCGCCACCTTCCGCCTGACGAAGACACGTTGCTGGCCCCGGCGTGGGCTGTAGAGGTCGGGCTGCATCGGCGTCGCGATCGGCCGTGTGCCGAAGAGCGAGCGCCCGGCCGCGCTGTAGGTGAAGCACGAGTCCGGCAGGTCGATCCACCCCGTGGTGTCGAGCTCCCAACAGTCGAGCGCGTCGCCACTGGCCGCCCGCTCCGCCTGATCGCGCGGGAGCTTGGCCACCTGGCGCGCCAGGCGAGCAACCTCGATCGCCGCATCGACGACGAAGGCGGCGCCTGCGCCATTGCCGACCGCCTCGGCCACACGACGCGTGAAGCCCGCGATCATTCGAGCCCCGCGCAGTGAGGCGATTCCAGCGCCGACCGATGCCACGTCACCACCCAGGACTCGGCAGGAGGCATGGCGGATCTCGTAGGTTGGTGACGTCGTCGTCACCGCCCGCAATTCGATCTGACGGTCGGCGTCGGTGAGACGCACCGTGTGGGCGAGCGCGTCACCGTCGGCGTCGTCGGTCCAGCCCTCCATGGTGCGCTCGTAGCTGGCGCGACCGCGGAGCACGGCCGGCTGGATCACCAGTTACCTCGCGCTGCCCGCCATGTCGCTCTTGCCGCCCGCGAGATACTTCTCGGGCTCGCGGTCGAACTTCTGCTTGCAGCCCACCGCGCAGAAGTAATAGGCCTGACCCTTGTAGCTCGATTGCGCCGCCGCCTTGGCGGGCTCGACGGTCATCTTGCAGACGGGATCAACCGCCATCGTGGTCCCTCCTTCAGGGACGCTGGGCGCCATCGCCTGGTCATGCCGGCCGCCAGCGCTTCAAACGCAGACTGTTGGTGACGACCGACACGGACGAGAACGCCATCGCCGCACCGGCCAGGATCGGGGACAGCAGCACGCCGGCAAGCGGATAGAGCACACCGGCGGCGACCGGAATGAGCAGGATGTTGTAGCCGAACGCCCAGCCCAGGTTCTGCTTGACGATCTGGATCGTTCGCCGCGAAAGCTCGAGGGCGACCACCACGCCCGCGACGTCGCTGCGCATCAGCGTGACGTCGGCGGCTTCGATCGCGACGTCGGTGCCCGAGCCCATCACGATCCCGACGTCGGCCTGGGTGAGTGCCGGGGCGTCGTTGATACCGTCGCCGACCATCGCGACGCGATGACCTCCCTCCTGCAGCCGCTTGATCTCACCGGCTTTGTCCGCGGGCAGCACCTCGGCCAGCACGCGCCCAATTCCGGCCTCTCGCGCGATGGCCTCCGCGGTGCGGCGGTTGTCGCCGCTGAGCATGGCGACGGCGAGGCCCATCTCGCGCAGTCGGCGGATGGTGGCGGCGGCGTCCGGCTTGAGCACGTCGGCCACGGCGATGAGGGCGAGCAACCGGCCGGCGAACGCGAGAACGACCACCGTCTTGCCCTGGGCTTGCAGCGCGATGGCGCGATCAGCCAGCCGGCTCACGTCGATCCCGCGCTCGTTCATCATCGTCTCGTTACCGAGAAGGATCCGCCCGTCCGGCGGCATGGCGTCGATGCCCTGACCGGGCACCGCGGTGAACTCGCCCACGGGTGGCAGCGCGAGTCCTCGCTCCTTGGCGAGGCGAACGATCGCCTCGCCGAGCGGATGCTCCGAGGCCTGCTCGGCCCCGGCGGCCACCGCCAGCGCGTCGTCTTCACCGACGCCCGGGACGGTCACGATATCCGTCACCTCGGGCCGGCCGACGGTGAGCGTGCCCGTCTTGTCGAAGACGATCGTGTCCACGCGATGGAGCACCTCGAGCGCGGTGGCGCTCTTGATGAGAACCCCGTGCTCCGCTCCCTTACCGGTCCCGACCATGATGGCGGTCGGCGTGGCCAGGCCCATCGCGCACGGGCAGGCGATGACGAGCACCGCCACCGCCGTCGTCAGCGCCATCGGCAGTCGCGGCTCCGGCCCGAATGCGAGCCAGGCGAGACACGTCGCACCAGCGATGACGAGCACGATCGGCACGAAGACCGCGGCGACCCGGTCGGCCAGCCGCTGAATGGGGGCACGCGAGGCCTGCGCGTCTTCGACGAGTCGGACGATGCGCGCCAGCGTCGTCTCGCTGCCCACGTGGGTGGCGCGGAAGAGCAGGGCGCCGGTCTGATTCACCGAACCGGCGACGACCCGGGACTCGGCGGTCTTCTCGACCGGCAGGCTTTCACCCGTGAGCATCGACTCGTCGATCGTCGACGCTCCTTCGAGGACGACGCCGTCGACCGGAATGCGCTCGCCGGGCCTGATGCGGACGAGATCGCCCACCCCGACCTCGGTCGTCGGCACGTCGAGCTCGCGTCCCTCGCGGACGACGCGCGCCGTGCGCGGAGCCAGGCTGACGAGCCGGCGGATCGCCTCCGACGTCCGACCGCGAGCCCGTGCCTCCAGCCAGCGGCCGAGCACGACGAGCGTGATGACGACGGCGCCCGTCTCGTAGTAGGTCATCCCGCCGGCTGGCATGAACACGTGTGGCCACAGCGTCACGGCCAGGCTGAAGAAGTACGCGGCGTTCGTGCCGATGGAGACGAGCGTTGACATGCTGGCGGTCCGGTGGCGGAGATCGCGAAGGAACCCGGCGTGGAACTCGGAGCCCACCCAGAACTGGACCGGGGTGGCCAGCGCCCACAGGAGCCAGGGATTGCGCAGCCAGGCCGGCGCCCAGGGAAATATCTCCACCATGCTGCCGACGACGATGGGCACCGACAGGATCGCGCCCACGACGAACTTCGAGCGCGCCCGGCGCTGCGTTTCCTCGCGGGCGGACTGTTCACGGTCGGGCGTCTGGCCGGCCGCCTCGCGGGGCTCCACGAGCTCGTAGCCGGCCCGCGCGACGGCGTCTTGCAGCCTGGTGACGTCGGTCCGCGTGGGATCGAAGGTCACCGTCGCCTTCTCGGTGGCCAGGTTCACGGTAGCCTCGTCGACGCCGGGCACGGAGGTCAGCGCGCGCTCCACCTTGCCGACACAGGCCGCGCAGTGCATGCCGCGCACGGGCAGGGTCAAACGTTCGGCCTGAGGCGACATCACTTGGCTCCGAAGCGCGTGAACACCTCGAGCAGCTCGTCGATCTTGCGCTGGCGCTCGCTCCGCCCTCCGGCGCGGAAGGCGTCGGCCACGCACGATTCGACATGGCGGGCGAGCAACAGCTTCTGGACCTGATCGAGCGCGCCCTGCACCGCGGAGATCTGGAGGAGGATGTCCACGCAGTAGGCGTCGTTACCGATCATGCGTTGCAGCCCCTGCACCTGGCCCTCGATGCGGCGCAATCGGCCCAGCGTCTTCGCTTTGGTGGCGTCGTCGAGCATCCTGGTACCCTCAGGGGGTATTCTGCGTCCGTCCGGGCTGCCTGTCAAACGATCGCGGCAGGCTCAGAGATCGAAGAGCGTGGGTTGTTGCTCCGAGCTCGGCACCGTGGCGCGGCGGCGCGGGGCCTTCTTATCCTTGCTATCTTTCTTGGCTTTGGGCGGGGGCTTGCGCGGCGCCTGGCGTGAGAGCTTCCAGCCTTTTTGGTGGGCGATGCGGTCCCCCTGCTTGATGACGAGCAAGTCGACCAGACGCGCCAGCGGATTGCGGAGCAGCGTCAGGTAGCGCTCCCAGTAGCGTGGCGACAACGCCAGCGTCCGCATCAGGTCGAGGGCGACGGTGAGCGCGGCCCGATCGCCGCGGCGTGAGGCGACACGCAGCTCGCGCAGCACTTTACCCGTCGAGACTCGCGAGGCCGATGGGCGTGCCATGACCGGCCCGGATGCTACCACGCCCCACCGCCCGACTTCCGGCCCGCCGAGGGCACCTGTACGAAGGCCGGGCGCAACGGCGGAAGGTCGAAACGCACTGATCGATCCGGGCTCGTGGTCGAAGCGGGGCGTGGCCACCCGGCGTCTCGGCGTGACCGGTTCTGCGGTTGGGCTCGCGCGGGCGTGCTCAGCGGACCTGGAGCTGATACTCCTCGCGCGGCGATTGAGCGCCGGTCGCGTTCACCGTGATCTTGATGTCGAGAGTCGCCGCGAGCCTGGTCAGGGCGTCGCGAGCATCGCCCTCCAGGTAGCCGACCACGTCGGGGTGTGCGCGAAGGACGATCTCGCGCCCTTCCGCCTCCGTGCGCTGGACCCGAATGGCGCGAAAGATCTCGCCGGCCACGGTCACCTCGGACTTCGTCACGCCACTCCCCGCGCACGTCGGGCAGCGAACGGTCAGCAGCGAGCGTAGATCCTGGCGCACGCGTTTGCGCGTCATCTCGACGAGGCCCAGCTCGGAGATCTCGAGCACGTTGGTCCGAGCCTTGTCCTCGACCAGCGCCTTCTTGAGCTGCCGGTACACCTGCTCGCGGTGCTCGGCCACCTCCATGTCGATGAAGTCGATGATGATGATGCCGCCCAGATCGCGGAGCCGGATCTGGCGCACGACCTCGCCGACCGCCTCGAGGTTGATCTTCAGGACGGTCTGCTCGAAATCCCGCTTGCCCACGTATTTGCCGGTGTTGACGTCGATGGAGACGAGCGCCTCGGTGTGGTCGATCACGATGTAGCCGCCGGACTTCAGCCACACGCGCCGACGCAACGCCTTCTCGATGTCCTTCTCGATGCCGAACGACTCGAAGATCGGCGTCGTGCCCTCGTAGAACTTCACGCGCTCGGCCATCGCCGGCACCAGCGCCTCCACGTAGCCGAGGCACTTGTCGTACACCTCCCGGCTGTCGACGAGGAACTCGTCCACCTCCGGCGAGAGGAGATCGCGCACGACGCGGAACGTGAGATCACCTTCTTCGTGCAGGACGGCAGGTCCCTTGACGCTCTCGTAGCGGTTGCGCACCTGTGCCCACAACCGGCTCAGGAACTCGACGTCGGCGCCGAACTCCGTCTCGCCGCGGCCTTCGCCGTTGGTACGCACGATGAAGCCGCCAGGCGGCGGATTGAGCGCCCGCACGGCAGCCCGCAGGCGGTCACGCTCGACGTCGTCGTGGATCCGGCGCGAGACGCCGATGTGGTGGGCCTGCGGCATGTACACGAGATACCGGCCGGGCAGCGAGATGAACGAGGTGATCCGCGCGCCCTTGGTCCCGAGCGGCTCCTTGGCCACCTGGACGAGGATCTCCTGGCCCTTGCGGAGCACGTCTTCGATCGGCTGTCGCGGCTCCCGTCGAGGGGCTTCGTCAGCCTCGTCGTCGGCGTCCACGCCATCCGGGTGATCGCCGTCGATAGCGTCCTCGACGGCCGCGATCTCCTCACCGGCGTCGCCGATGTTGGCGGTGTAGTCCCCGGCGTAGAGAAAGGCGTCCTTGTGGAGGCCGATGTCGACGAACGCCGCCTGCATGCCAGGCAGGACGTTCGTCACGACACCTTTATAGATGCTCCCGACGACGGAGCGGCGACCATGCCGCTCGAGATAGAGCTCGGTGAGGAGATGGCCCTCCTGGACCGCCACGCGCGTTTCCAGGAAGTCCGCGTTGACGACGATACGCTTGCCCACGGCAGCACCTCTCTGGCCGGACCGGTCGCGATCTCACGTCGGCGTCCGGTGGCCTCATTGGAACTGCCGCATCCGCACGGAGAGGAGAAGCCCGAGGGCCATCATGGAGACCAGCATCGACGAGCCGCCGTAACTCATGAGCGGCAGCGGAATCCCCACGACGGGTAGCAGCCCGACGACCATCCCCACGTTGATGAGGACCTGGGCGGCGACGAGGGACGTCGCGCCGAGCGCGACCAGACGTCCAACCGGTTCTCGCGCCGTGGCCGCGATGTCGAACCCCCGCAGGAGGAGCAGGACATAGCAGGCGAGCAGCACGAGACATCCGACGAACCCCCACATCTCGGCGAACACGGCGAAGATGAAATCCGTATGACGCTCCGGGAGGAAGGCCAAGCGGCTCTGCGTCGCTCCGGCGACGCCCTTCCCGAGGAGCTGTCCCGATCCGATGGCGATCTTGGCCTGGATCACGTTGTACGCGCTCCCGAGCGGGTCGCGGAACGGATCCAGGAACACCATGATGCGTTCCCGCTGGTACTCCTTGAGGGCGAACCAGGCGATCGGCGCCGCCGCCAGACCGGCGAGGCCGAGTCCGGCGAGCAGGCGAACGCGAACTCCCGCGCCCACCAGGAGGACCAGCAGGAGAGGCATGAGCAACAGCGCCGTGCCCAGGTCGGGCTGCTTGACGATCAGCACGAACGGCACGGCCGCGACAGGAGCGAGAAGCGCGAGTACACCGGGCGTGATGGGCTGAGCCCAGCGGGACACCAGCAGCCACACGACCGTGAGCAAGAAGGCGAGCTTGAAGAGCTCGGCCGGCTGGACGCTGAGCGGGCCGAGCACGATCCACCGCCGCGCACCCGACACCGACCGCCCGAGGGCGAAGACGCCCACGAGGCCGGCCAGACCGAGCACATACATGCCGGGGGCGATGCGGACGAGCTTCCTGTAGTCGATGCTGGCGACGATCACCATCGCGATCAGACCCACCCCGAACCATCCGAGCTGTCGGAGCACCACGGTGCCGCCGGCGCGGCCGACGTGCAGGGTGGAGAGCGTGATCGCGCTGAGCACGACGAGGCCACACGTTCCACCCAGCAGCGGCCAGTCGACGTTCTGGAGGAGCCGCCGGTCGATGCCGATCATCGGCTCACCCGCGAATCTCCGCCACCGCCACCTTCTCGAAGAAGATCGCGTTGAGGATCCGTCGTGCGATGGGCGCCGCGACCTGGCCGCCCTTACCGCCGCGCTCGACGAGGACGACGACGACGACCTCGGGGTCACGCACGGGCGCGAAGGCCGCGAACCAGGCGTGGTCCTGGCCCTTCTCGGCCTTGGAGTGCGCGACCATCTGCGCGGTCCCCGTCTTGCCGGCGATGTCGATGCCCGGGATCTTCGCGCCGATGCCGGTGCCGTCGTTCACCACCGCCCACAGCGCCTGGCGCAGGAACGCCCACACCGCGGGCGAGAGCTCCACGTGGCCGGCCACCTGGCCCGGATCGCTGTAGAGCACGCCTCGATCCGGACGCTCGATGCGCTCGACGAGACGCGGCTTCCAGAGCACGCCGCCGTTGGCGACCGCGGCCATGAAGCGGGCCACCTGCAGCGGCGTCACCAGGACCTGGCCCTGGCCGATCGACATGTTGACGATGTCACCGCCCTGCCAGGACTTGCGGCGCCCCTTGGGCTGCGGGATCAAGCCGAGCTTCTCGCCCCCGAGTTCCACGCCCGTCGCGGTTCCGAAGCCGAAGGCACGCGCGTACTTCGTGATCGCCGCGCCGCCGATCTTGAGCCCGGCCTGGTAGTAGAAGATGTTGCAGGACTGGGCGAGCGCCTTCTGGAGATCGACGCTGCCGTGTCCGCCTTCCTTCCAGTCCTTGAACGTCCACGCGCCCAGATGGAACTCGCCGTTGCAGTACACGCGGTCCATCGGGGCGATCGTGGCTTCCTGCAGGCCGGCCGCGGTCACGACGATCTTGAAGATGGAGCCCGGGGCGTACTGGCTCTGAATCGCGCGGTTCAGCAACGGATGGTCGGGGTCCTGGGCCTTGCCCTCCATTGCATGTTCGGCGGCTTCCTGGACGCGCCGGTCGATGGTGGTGATGACCTGCGAGCCGGGATGCGGATCGGTGTGCTGCACCACGCGCACGGGCCGGCCGAGTGCATCGACCTCGATCCGCTCGCCACCGTCACGACCCCGCAGGAACTCGTCCAGCAGTCGCTCGAGCCCACTCTGTCCGACCATGTCGCCGCGGCGGTAGCGGCCACCCTTGAGCTGCTCGTCGTTGGCCTCGCGAACGTAGCCCAGCAGGTGAGCGGCGAATCGACTATTGGGATAGGTCCGCTGCGGCTCGACCTCGACGATCACGCCGGGAAGCTCGAGCTTCCACTCCTCGATCTTCGCCATGTCTTCGAGCGTCAACCCGCGTCGCACGCGCACCGGGAGGAACGAGTCGGACGGCACGCGGGTGACCGACTCGGCGAGCTCCTGATAGGGGATCTGGAGCAGCGACGCCACGCGGCCGAGGACGGCGTCCCGGTTCTGGTCCTCGCGCGGGAGCTCGCGTGGGATGAGAGAGAGGGTAAAGGCCGGCCGATTGTCGACGAGTGGGACGCCGTTCTTGTCGAAGAGGATGCCGCGCGGCGCCGCCACCGGGCGGATCCGGATCCGGTTCTTGTCGGAGGCGTCGAGGAAGTGACCGCCCTCGAGCACCTGCAGATACCAGAGCTGGCCGACGATGACGAGGAAGGCGCCCATGACGGCGACGGCGATCGCCATGATCCGGGCCTTGCCCCGATCACGACGCTCAGCGAGCGGCGCGCGGTAGCTCACGCCGCTGGATGCCGCTGGGCATCCGCCCAGGCCAGGGCCAGGACGAGGGCGGCCCCGAGGAAGCCGTTGTACAGCGCCTGCGGCAGTACCACATACGCCATCAGCTCACCGAACGGCGCCGGGAAGTGAAAGATCTTGAGGATGCCGAAGCGGAAGATGCCCTCGACGATGCTGAGCACGACGAGCCCCGTCACCTGCACGAGCGGCTGCGTGACGCGGAGCCGCCCGCCGATGACGCCCAGCGTGAAACCGAGCACCGCCTTCGTGAGCGCCTGAGCGCCGACGAGCCCGCCACCGGCGACGTCCTGGAGCAGGCCGGCCGCGAACCCCGCGATCGCGCCGAACTCCGGGCCGCGGCGAAGTGCGAGCAGGATGACCACGATGAGCGGGATGTCGGGCGCCACGTCGCCGATGCGCAGCGCGGGCGCCAGCGTGGCGTGGGCGACGCCACCACCGAAGATCGTGAGCGCGAGCACACTACGCACGACTCACCCGCCGGTCGGGAAGTACGCGGTCACGTCTTCCATGCGGTCCCCGGTCACGAGGAGCACCTCGTCGATCTTCGCGAAATTCACGGCGGGCTCCAGCGTGGCGAACGAGAAGAGCGCGGAGCCGCGATCGTCGATCGCGCGCACGCGCCCGACGGGAATGCCGCGCGGGAAGAGGCCGCCCAGACCGGACGTGACCACGAGATCACCGGGCTGGAGCGCGCTGCCATCCCGGGCCATGTACTTGAAGCGAATCGTGCCGCGCGGCTCGCCTTCCACGACACCCGGCGTGCGCGTCCGCACGGCATGCGCCCCGACCGTGGACGTCGGGTCTGTGAGCACCTGCACGACGGCCGCGCCGGGACGCACGTCGACGACCCGTCCGACGAGACCATCGGGCGAGATGACGGCAGTCAACCGTTTGACGTCGTCGGCCCGCCCGCGGTTCACCGTGAGCGAGCGAACCCATCCGCCCCACTCGCGGGCGATGATCTCGCCGGTCAGCGTGTTCAAGGGCAAGCGCGCCTTCAGCTCGAGCATTCGCCGCAGGCGCTGATTCTCCTCGGCGGTCTCCGACACGGCCAGCGCGTCCACGCGAAGGCGCTGGTTCTCGTCGCGCAGGCGTCGGTTCTCCGCCCGCACGTTCTTCCAATCGAGGTAGGTGGACCACAGGCCGAAGGCTCCGCGATGGATCGCCGACAGCGTCTTCTGGACTGGAGTGGTGATCCTGGCCACGAGGTCGGCGGCGCCGGACGCGCGCCCGCGCGTCTGGAGGGTGAGGAGCACCAGGCAGAGTACGAGTATCGATACGAGGAGTACCAGCCGGCGAATCCTCACGCCTCTGACCTCCGAACCCGGCGGTTCAGGCGGGGATGGCCACCTTCTTCAACAACTCCAGTTCGTCGAGCACCTTACCGACACCGAGCGCGACGCACGACAGCGGATCGTCGCCCGGGGTGACCGGCAGGTTCGTCTCCTGACGCAACAGGTGGTCCAGCCCTCGGAGTAGCGCCCCGCCGCCTGTAATGACGATGCCCTTGTCGACGATATCCGCCGCGAGCTCGGGAGGCGTCCGCTCCAGGCACGTCCGCACCGTTTCCACGATCGTCATGACGGGCTCGCGGAGCGCTTCGCGGATCTCCTCATCCGTGATGACGATGGTCTTCGGAATGCCGTCGATCAGATCGCGGCCCTTGACCTCCATGGTCCGCCGCTCGCCGCCCATCGGATACGCGGATCCGAGGTTGATCTTGATCTCCTCGGCCCGTCGCTCGCCGACGAGAAGATTGTAGTGCTTCTTGATGTACTGGACGATCGCCTCGTCCATCTCATCGCCCGCGATCCGGACCGACTTGGAGTACACGATGCCCGAGAGCGAGATCACCGCGACCTCGGTCGTACCCCCGCCGATGTCCACGATCATGTTGCCGCCCGGTTCCTGAATGGGCAACCCGGCGCCGATGGCCGCCGCCATTGGCTCCTCGATCAAGTACACCTCGCGAGCCCCCGCCTGCATGGCTGAGTCTCGAACCGCCCGCTTCTCCACCTGCGTGATGCCCGAAGGCACGCCGACCACGATCCGTGGCCGAACCAGCGTTCGGCGCCGGTGCACCTTGTTGATGAAGTAGTGGAGCATTTTCTCGGTCACGTCGAAGTCGGCGATGACGCCGTCCTTCAGCGGTCGGATGGCCACGATGTTCCCGGGCGTGCGCCCCAGCATCGCCTTGGCCTCGTGCCCGACCGCGAGCACCGAGTGGTCGGCCTGGTGGATGGCGACGATCGAGGGTTCGTTGAGGACGATCCCCTCCCCGCGCACGTACACGAGCGTGTTGGCCGTCCCGAGATCCACCGCGAGATCGTTGGAAAACATCCCGGCCAGCAGGTTGTAGAACATCAGTACTCCATTCCGTTCAGGGGTTCACGCTTGTCAAAGCTCCCACGACGGGAGCGTTTGTAGACTAGCACAGTCTGTGCCACATTTAAAGGAAAACCCCTGGTTTGACGCTGGTTTAGACAGCCATGATCCCTGTCTCTAACCATCGCTCATGGAAAATCCTAAGAAAAGGAAAACTTTTTCAGGGAGTTCGGTGATGCCCAAATCCCCGGCGATCTGATTGAGACTCCACGACAACGCTGGTTGGGGTCTCTCGGAGGTCCTCCCAGGGGAGTAATACTTGCCCCGGACTGCGCTCACGCTGACACCGTCCAGTGACAGTGATCGTCACCGGCCGGGCAAACGACAACCTTTCGCGGAGATCAGCAGACCGTCAGTGTCAGGTGTCCAGACTCACGGTATTCGGACGATTTCCTTCGCGTGAGCGGTTGGCGCCGAACTGCGCCAAGGTATAGCATCGGCGCCTCCGTCATGACGACCGACGAGTTCGAGCTGTTCTTCGAGCGCGGTGTCACCGACGGACTCCCCGTCGTCCCACCCACCCGAGCACGCGTCGAGCGCATGCTCCAGGCCACGCGCCGAGCTCCTCGGCGAGCTGCCGCCCAATTACGGGCGCGTCACCGTGGAGAAGGTCGCGATCAACGCGGTCATGGCCGGTTGCCGCCCGGAGTACTTGCCGGTCGTGCTCGCCGTCGCCGAGTGCGCGTGCGAACCGGCGTTCAACCTCCACGGCGTGGCGACGTCGACGCACTTCTCGACGCCGCTCATTGTCGTGAACGGCCCGGTGCGTACGCGCATCGGCCTCAACAGCGGATTCGGCGTGTTCGGGCCCGGATATCGCGCCAACGCCACGATCGGTCGCGCGCTACGACTGCTCATGATCAACATCGGCGGAGCGCGGCCGGGCGAGACATCGATGTCGACGTTCGGTCATCCCGGACGCTACACGTATTGCATCGCCGAGCACGAGGAGGCAAGTCCCTGGCCGCCTTATCACGTCGGGCGAGGTCTCTCTGCCGACGCCAGCGCCATCACACTCTTCGCCGGTGAGGCGCCTCACGGCATCTCCGATCATTCGAGCAGGACGGCGCGTGAGCTCGCCGGGTCGCTCGGGTGGTCCATGGCCGGCCTCTGGAACAGCAAGCACTTTCCGCTCTACTCGCACACCATGCTCGTGGTGGGTCCCGAGCATGCGCGCACCTTCGCCGACGACGGCTGGTCGCGAAGCGATCTGCAGCGCCATCTTCACGACACCATCCGCCGGCCCTATGCCGAGCTCGTTCCCGACGA
>WNGQ01005916.1_pt1 | contig 12245 bp, 10 predicted proteins | sample 5407661 | NCBI WGS metagenome assembly WNGQ01 (sample SAMN13153382, study PRJNA577476) | soil metagenome | isolation source: 60 cm soil or saprolite under Garry oak tree replicate 2 | place: USA:California | collected 2016-06-15
TCCAATCCTGTGTTCGGGCATCTCATATCCCTCCAAATTGCTGCGGTCTCGAGTCTCGGCCGAACTATCCAGGACCCTGTCCCACCCGTCGTCGGCCCTTTCCTAACGGTAGGCTGTCAGCTGCGGTCCACGGTGCCGAGCGAGCGGCACCTCGACGGTACGGAGCAATCACACACGGACCGGAAGATTGGGATGGCCATGTCTGTCGAACAATTCTTCGAGAGTTACGCCCAGGTTCTGAACCGCTCCGTTGGCGAGCCCGAAATCCTTGACGCAGTCCGAGCGCATCTCGCCGACTCATTCGTCGTCGCGACTCCGGACGGCCTGCGGTGCGGCCAGGACGGTGAGTTCACCGAAACCCTGCGACAGATGCTCGAACAGTGCGGATTCAGATTGGGCGTCAAATGGCCGGCAGGTCCGCGAGCTGCACGCCGAGTAGGTATGGCCGGCAGGTCCGCGAGCTGCACGCCGAGTAGGTAGGCACGTCGCCTCGTCGGTGCTGGATCGATCTTTACATCTCTGTACACAGTTCCGGGTAGCGGGCCATCAGCCTGCGTTTTAGCTGCGAAAGGAGGCCTGATACATATGGTCCTCAACCTCGATTTCGACACAATTCTGGTCTGGGTCCTCGTCGGTTTGGTGGCCGGATTCTTCGCCAGCCACTTGGCACTGGGCCATGGCTTGGGAATTGTGGGTGATGTGATGGCAGGCGTTGCGGGTGCACTGGTGGGCGGTTTTCTGGCCGGCGTCTTCCACTGGAGCATCACGATCGTCGGGCATCCGATTCTCAGCGCGATGCTGATCGCGTTCATCGGTGCCGTGATCGTTCTCATGGTTCTTAGGCTCTTCAACGCAAGCGGCACTAGGCGACACGCTTCCTGGAGCTGAGCGGGAGCTCCAGATCGTCGGCGGCATAACGCGGCGCCTGGTCTCCAGGCGCCCGTCGCCGTCGACCTTGCAGGTTATCCGCGAAAAAGCAGTGACCCCAACGAACCCGTCCGGCTTGCGCCTTTCGAATCCACCGGGGCCGCGAAGATCATCGCACCTACCGTTCGCCTGTCAACGGAGGAATTGTCGCTAGGCGACGATTTGTAGCCGCAAGCGTCAATTGGAACCAGGTTTTCGCCCGCGCTGTTGATCCGGTACTGCACGCGACCCACTCGATCGAGTGTCGAAGGTGCCGTCAAGGGGCAACATTCGACGGAAAGATCAGGGGCCGGCCGCCACGCTCCGGCGGTGGAACATGCCCGACACGATGAGTCCGAGCAGGGCTCCTCCTACCGGCAGAAGCAGCCCGAGCACGTTCGCAGGATCGAGGATTGCGCCCTGCTGGAGCAGGAGCCCGAGGCCGAGGCCTGCGAGCAGGCCCACGACCATGCCGACCACGCGGGCGGAGCCGCTCGGGAACTGACGCGAGCTCGCCACCAGCCCGATGAGGCCGAGCAGCAGAGCGATCAACCCCAGGATCCCGGCCCAGGTCCGCAGCGGGGCGACGTCATCGACGATGATCAGGATCGATCCGTCGCAGGTGGTGCTCGTCCCCGCCACCGACAGCACTCGTGTGTATCGGTCGTAATCTCCGATCAGGTACGGGCCTGCCGCTCCGCTTAGGCTGTTGCCCTGCCGATCCAGGAGCGGCAGGCCGATACCGAACATGAGCACCTTGAGCTGCGCGGACTTCTGCGCGGTCGGCGCGTTGCCCAACCCGTTGAGCACGTCTGCATCCTTTACATGCCAGACAGTTGCCCTTGTCAGGTCGATCGCTCCCGATCTGGAGGCAGTGGCCGTCGCCGTGCAGCCGCCGCTCACATTCGCATCAGCCGATGCCGGCAGGACCAAGAGACCGATCGACACCAGCAGTGGGATGCATGACCTACGAACCAGCGCGGGTGTTTTCATCGCCGGCTAGGAGTCGGTGGGCGAGCCGCCCGGCGCCGCTCCCACACAAGCATTGCGCCCAGCACCAGCAGCGCGAATAGAACGAGAACCAGGATCGCGATTGGCATCGCCTCCAGTCAAATCTTATGTTGAATAGCGTGGATGACACAAGTTCGCAAGAGAGGCTGGCTTTCCTTGTTCACATAGCATTTCGTTGCCGGTTTTTCCCGATGACAATCCAGCTTCTTTCTGATCAAGAGTGCGGAGGACGTGCACGAATTCCTCGACTACCGACCGTCATCGGTCTTTACGCGTGGCGGCTCGGTAGGGCCTCATGACCGCGGGAATGATCCGGTAGTCCGACTGGAACACCAGATTGTGCAGATCACTGGTCGCGATGGCGCGCAGGATCGGAAGCTGATCGGTGGCGTCCCGAACACTGAATACGTTCAAGGGCCAATCGCCAACGGTTGCTCCGCGCAGGTGCGGATGGTGGAACCCGGCGCCGAAATACGCGTGAAGCATGATCGGAGGCACTAGCACATTGCGCTGCTCAGGCCAGCTCAGCTCCCACGCTGCACTCATCCCACCATCTGCTGAGCGCTGAACACCCGTCTCGCTGACCGTTCCCGAATCGAGGAGCAGGTACGTGTTCACTTCGCTGAGCGCTTGACGTGCGACAGGGGCCAACAGATCGACCTCGTCTTCGAAACGCGCTTCTTTGTCGTGGCGACTTGCCGCGCCGCCGTGCACGCCATCCCTGAGATCGCTGAAGTGACGGATGAGGCTGGTCAGATGCGCGGGGATGGATGAATCGCTCATCACGCACTCCGAGTCGCCACCAGCGAGCGACCCGACACCGACGTCTGCAGGAGCCGGTTGATGTCACTCGGGGAGATGATTCCAACCAACCGGCCGCCATCGACAACCAGGGTGCGGCCTTCGCTGCAACCATCGGACACAGCGAGCAGGTTGCTGATCGGGTCCGCCGGGCCGGCCGTGGGCACCTTGTCGAGCGGACAGATGATCTGCTTGATCAGCGTGGTCGGACGAACACCCGGCGCGACGTTCTTCAGAGCTGTCAGGGTCAGGAGTCCACTGAGCCGGCCGGCCGCGTCGTGGGTTGGAAAAGTCGAGTGCCTTGAAGCCAGGATGTATCCATGCAGCGCATCCTCGACGCTGATGTCGTCGGGAGCTTGCGCAGGGTTCGGCGTCATGACCTGGGCGACGGTCATCCCGGCGAGCGCCTGGCGGATCAGGCCGCCGACCTCTTCAGAGCGGGCGGCGCTGAGTAGGAACCAGCCCAGGAAGACCGACCAGACTCCGCCGATCAGGCTGCCCGCAAACACGAAGGTGGCCAGCCCATATGCAATCAAGAGGTAGGCGAAGCCCATACCGATGCGGGCGGCGATTCGGGTGGCTCGCAGCCGATCGCCAGTGCGAAGCCAGATGAGCGATTGCAGCAACCGGCCTCCATCCAGGGGGAAGGCCGGGACCAGGTTGAAGACTCCAAGTGAGATGTTGATGTAGCCCAGCCACGACAGCGTTACCGCCACCAGGCTTGGGTGTGCGCCTCCGCCAATCGCCACGGCAACCAGATAGAACACAACGCCCAGCACCAGGCTCGTAAGGGGGCCGACAAAGGTGATCAGGGCTTGCGAACCGGGTGAGTTGGTTTCGCTGCTGAAGCGCGAAACGCCGCCAAACAGCCAGAGCGTGATCCCCTCGACTTTGACGCCGCGTCGCACGGCAACTACGGAATGCGCGAGCTCGTGAGCCAGCAAGGAGGCCAGGAACACGAAGGCCGACACCACGCCGGCAGTCCAGTAAGCGCTGGAAGTCTCGCCGGGCGCGGCCGACGGCAGGATTCCGGTGGCGAGACTCCACGCGATCAGGGCAGCCACGACCAGGAGGCTCCAGTTGAACCCAACGTGTATGCCGAAGATGCGGCCGAGGCTGATGTTCTCGTTCATGTTGCGTCTCAGGATGAGCCAAGCGCGGGTTGGGTGCATCTGTCGCTTGACTGGTTCGGATGTCCAGTCGTTTGACAGAAGATGCGGTGCCGGCCCGCGCACCAGGCTGGGCTGGTCGCAAGTCACCTCTTACACAAGGAGCGTTGGGCATGATCTCGTCGCGCACGCAAAAGAAGGATTCGGGTGACAGTGCGGTCGATGCGGTATCTCGGACCACCGCCGAGCAGGTCGCCAAGGCAAACGCGACCGGTCGGACTCCGGTCGTTTTCGTTCACGGCCTATGGCTGCTCCCGAGCAGCTGGGATCGTTGGGCCGCCCTCTTCGAGCAGGCCGGCTACCCGCCAGTTTCTCCAGGATGGCCCGATGACCCCGAGACCGTCGACGAGGCCAAGGCGCACCCTGAGGTGTTCGCCCGCAAGTCGGTCGGACAGATCGCCGACCACTACGCCGAGGTAATCGGCCGGCTCAACAAGAAGCCCGCGGTGATCGGGCACTCATTTGGAGGACTGGTCACCCAGATCCTCGCCGGACGCGGCCTCAACTCGGTCACGGTAGCCATCGATCCCGCACCGTTCCGCGGCGTGCTGCCGCTGCCGATTTCCGCGCTGAAGGCGGCTTCACCAGTGCTTGACAACCCGGCCAACCGCAACCGCGCCGTCCCCCTCACCTTCGAACAGTTCCGCTACGGCTTCGCCAACGTAGTGACCGAGGACGAGGCTAAGAAGCTGTACGAAACGTTCGCGGTCCCGGGTTCAGGCGAGACTGTTTTTCAGGCCGCTGCCGAGAACCTCAACCCTTGGACCGAGGCCAAAGTCGACACCAAGAACCCCGACCGCGGACCACTCCTGATCATCGAAGGCGCCGAGGACCACACCGTCCCCCGCGCGGTTGCCGAAGCTGCCTTCAAGAAGCAGAAGCGCAACCAGGGCGTTACCGAGATAGTCGAGCTTCCCAATCGTGGTCACTCGCTCGTCATCGACAACGGCTGGCGCGAGGTGGCCGACACGGCCCTCGCATTCGTCAAGCGACACACGAAGTAGTTCCCACGCCGGCACCCGGGTCTCCGGGTGCCGCATCCCTGCAGTGGCTGCGCGACATAGACTTGCAGCCGGGTGGTCCAGGGGAACTCCGCGACTCGCCTGTACGGGCGCGAGCGCGAGATCGCGCTCGTCGAGGATCTGATCAATCGCGCCGGATCGAAGGGAAGCGCGATCGTGGTGCGCGGCGAGGCCGGCATAGGTAAATCGTCGCTGCTGGCAGAGGTCGCGGCGCGGGCCCGTGAGCATGGAATGTTGGTGTTGACCACGGCAGGCGCGCAGTCAGAAACGCATCTGCCATTTGCCGCACTCCACCAGCTGCTTCGCCCCGTCCTGGGTGGATTGCCACAGCTGGAACCTTCGCAGCGCGCCGCGCTGCGTGCTGCATTTGGACTGGCCGAACCGGTGGCCCCCAACGCGTTCATGATCGGCCTCGCAGTGCTGGAGCTCATCGCAGAAGCAGCCACGCGGTCGCCAGTTTTGGTCGTCGCCGATGAGGCCCAGTGGCTCGATCCTTCGTCCTGCGAGACGCTCGCCTTCGTCGCGCGGCGAGTCGAGGCCGAGCCGATCGTCATTGCGTTCGGGGTCAGGGACGGGCTCGACAACCACATCGATGGAACAGGAATCCCCCAGCTCCACCTCAACGGCCTTGACGCTTCGTCTTCGACGGCGCTGCTCGACGCAAATACTCCAGGACTCTCACCTCACGTCCGGGCCCTGGTGCTCGATTATGCGGAAGGTAACCCTCTGGCTTTGCTCGAGCTGCCGACCGCACTTGACAGAGACGTCACACATGTGGCGACGCCGCTTCACCTGAGCCAGCGTCTCGAGCGTGCTTTCGGCGCGCAAGTATCCGACCTTGGCGCGCCAGTCAGCACGCTGTTGCTTCTCGCGGCCATTGACCCCGCAGGAATTCTGGTCGAGTTCCTGCGAGCAGGTCAGTCGATCGCACAAACACCCCTCTCCATTGACTCGTTTGCTCCGGCCCAGAGACTGCGGCTTGTCACGATCGAGGACGAGCGGGTTCGTTTTCGGCATCCATTGCTCCGTTCGGCTGTCTATCAAGCGGCCAGCGAGGGCGAGCGAAGGCAAGCTCATGCCGCGCTTGGGGACGTTCTGGACAACGACCCGGATCGGCGCGCGTGGCACAGGGCAGCAGCCGCCGTGGGTCCAGACGAAAGTCGTGCTCAGGATCTCATCACCGCAGCAGCAAACGCGGAAAGGCGAGGGGCGCTTGACGTGGCAGTGGCGGCGTTGGATCGGGCGGCAGCGCTGTCGGTAGATCCGCGTAGGCGAGCCACGCGGTTGGTGGAAGCGGCCGAGATCGCACTTGGAGCCGATAGGGGCCAGGAAATCGCTGCAAGGCTTCTCGCCTCTGTCAACCTCGCAGATCTCGACCCAGCGCGCCGGGCGCTGTTTGCGTGGCTCCAGGACGCTTATGGGCCTTCATGGTCCGGCTCCGAGCAGATTCGTTCATTTGTGCACGCGGCTGACGAGGCCAGATCGTCGGGAGATTCACTCCTCGCGCTGAGGCTGTTCTCGCAGGTCGCACTCCGCATCTGGTGGGGTAATCTCGACCGCCAAACTCGAGAGCTCGTGGTGGGCGCTCTGGACCGACTAAAGGTCGAGCCCGACGACCCACATCTGCTCATGTCTCTCGCGATGGCAGCACCTGTCGAGCGCGGGGCGATTCTGCTGGAGCCGGTCAGGCGTCTGACGGCTGCGCCCGTGACGGACGCTATGACTGCTGTTGTACTCGGGCAGGCGGCGCAAGCCCTCGGGATCTTCGATGTCAGCCATCGAATGTTCTCCTCAGCCATACCAATTCTGCGCCGGCAGGTGCGGCCTCTCTTGCTGGCCCAGGCACTTGCCGAGCAAGCCTGGGCCGCGGTACACCTCGGGAATATTGCCTCCGGTTTGGCCGTCGCCCATGAGGCGGTTGACCTTGCCATTGAAATTGGGCTGCACCGTTGGGCACCGGCGGCACGCCTTGCTGAGGCAACTCTCACGGCCTTGCGCGGCGACTTCGACCGCGCCGAGTCGCAGGCCGCGGAAGCCGAAAGCGTGCTGCTGCCCATGGGCGCCAGACCGTTGCTCGCCATGGTCGAGCTTGCCCGCGGACGCAGTGCACTCCTTCGTGGTGATCACTCAGTCGCCTATGAGCACCTGAAGCGCATCTCCAATCCCAAAGACATCGCGTATCACACGTATGTCCGGTTTTGGGTGGCGGCGGATCTTGTCGAAGCTGCAATTCAAAGCGGCCACGAGCAGGAAGCCCGAGATGCAATCGCGACCCTGGAGCCGGTGGCTGCAGAATCGCGGTCTCCGGTGCTCGAGATCGGTTTGAGGTTTGGGCGCGCACTGGTCGCCTCCGACGCAGAAGCCGAGGGGTTGTTCCAGGCCGCGATCACTGACGACACCAGCCTCCCCCTCATGGTGGCGCGCAGTCAGCTGTCGTACGGTCTGTGGCTACGACGGCAACGGCGCATCGCCGAGTCACGCGGGCCGCTGCGCGACGCGCGTGATGCATTCCAGGCGATGGGCGCCACCCCGTTGGTCGAGCGCGCAAGCCGGGAGCTGCGCGCCTCTGGCGAGAGCAGCCCTAAACGTTTGCCGCGAGCTTCCGATCGGCTGACTCCCCAGGAGCTTCAGATCGCCCAGATGGCCGCCGCCGGGATGTCCAACCGCGAGATCGGGCAGAGCCTCTTTCTGTCGCACCGGACCGTCGGTTTTCACCTTTATCGGCTCTTCCCCAAGCTCGGCATCACCTCGCGCAATCAACTGCGCGGGGCGCTCGACGTCGAGGAGCTGACCGCTTAGCTCAGACGTCGATCACGCGGCCGGGCTTGGGGCCATCGGCTTCGTCACGTGCGCCGCCGATCGGAGCCCAAACCCTCTGACGATCAGCGTCACACCGAAGATGACAAGCCAGAAACCGAGAAAGATCGTGAGGAAGAAGAGAGACGAGACCGGGAAAATCACCACCACCACGCCAGCGACGATGCTGAGGATGCCTGTGATCCCGATCCAGGGCCGCCACCGGACCTCCGAATGTCCGATTGCGAGGAACAGCTCGATGATCCCGAGCGCAATCCAGTAGATGCCGATCACGGTCGCCAGCACCAAAAGCGTCAGACCCACGTGAGCAAACAAATAGATCGCAACTACGAAAGAGAAGACAGACAGAAGGGCGAAGAGGGCTCTGAGCCATCCGCTCTCGTTCGGAACGGCAAACGCGAAGACAAATTGGTAGACCGCACCCACGAGGAGCTGAACCGCAAAGATGATCGCGATGACCACCAGGGTGGAGCTCGGCCACAAGAGCGCCACGAAGCCGGCCAGCGCGGTGGCTACGCCGTAGGCCACGATCCAACTCCACGCACCTCCGAGCCGCGCAAGCATTGCGCTCATTTCGCCACTCCGAGTCGTATCCACCTTTTTCTCCTTGGTTGCAACTTGATTCAGGAACCCGACCCATTGTTCCGAGCGAGCGACGCAATCGCTTCAGTCAGATGACTGGTTTTCAACCAGCTAGAGATCGCAAACGCCCCAAAACCGCAAGGTCGGCTGTCCGACGCCTGGCCGACGGCGGTCGCGGGTCGAGACGATATTGATCAGCGTTCTGCAGCCGGTACTGGGCGACGAGTCCGGGCGGCTGCGGCGAGCTCGGCCGTACGACGATCCCACCACGCTTGCGGCAGGACACGCAGCGCCAGGTCCCAGGTTGCGTCTTCGAGGCTGGCGCTGATGTTGATGGTCCCAATGAGGTTGTCGACGAACCACTCGTCGTCGGCCTCTCCGCCCGGCGACGAGTACTCCCGCCGTGCCCTGCCTCGAAATCCGCGCGGATCGGTTTGCCTATACCCCTCGCGCAGGAACTGCAGGAGGCCACCGACCCGGCCATACAGCTCGACGTGCTGATCGAAGATCCCGGCGTACGTCTCGGAAGAGGTCAGGGCGACCGCCCAGCGTCCCACGATCTGGTGGCCTTCGGCAAGCCTCTCGCCCAGCTGCCCGGCCAGCTTTTCTCGTAGCGGGGTATTCATCAGGCCGGCTTCAACTTGCCGCCTCACCTTCGGACCCGTGGCATCCGACGCCAGCGCCGCTCGCACCCGGCCCGGCGGCATCTCGGAAGCCCCCGGCAACTCAAGTACTTCGGCAAGGGTGCTCCATGTCGTGTTGGCCGCTTCGGCAAGTTCCATGAGTGCGGTCTGGGCCAGGACTCGCCAGCGCCGCTCAGCGCGGCGGCTTAGAACGACCTCAATCACGGCCACCGAGAGGACGACTACCACGAGGGCGGAGACGATCGCGGTAAGCATCGGGTGGCTCAGCCAGAACCCCGCGATCAAGAGGTCGGAGCCGGCTACGGCAAGCAGGAGCAGGATCGCGAGGATTGCGGCGGTTCGCCGCCCGGGCCGGAGTCTGGACATCGACGCGAGTGTAAGAGCGGCGTCGCCTGGCCTGCCTACGGGATCGCGCTAGACGCCACGGGTCATCCCCCCGAGCCTTTCGCACGCTGGAGCTCGGCGATCTGCGCGAGTGCTGCATCGACAAGCTCCGCATTTGTGTTGGCATGCCCAGCAAGCCCCCACCCGCCCTCAATTGCTTCGGTGAGGAGCACCCACGTCCTCGCCGTAAGCGAGGGGTCGCCTGCGGCGGCCGCGACCAGGTCGGTGAACTGACGGACCACGGCAAGCTGCTTGTCGCGGTTGAGCGCCCCTGTGTTGGTGAGCACCTGCACCCTGACGTAGTTGCCGTCTCCCTCGACGTTCGAGAGCGCGCCATCCGGTAGGTCGTGGATGAATGCCGCGGTGTTCTTGCGGAACATCGGGATGTCCGGAACCTGTTCGATCTTCATCAACGTGGAGGCCAGGTCGCGCGCTAGGGCCTTTGGATTCGCGAAGGTGCCGCCCGTGGCATAGACGTCGATCATCGGCATTGGTTCTTCTCCTATTCCTACTTGGCGGCCGCGGTCACTTTCGCAGCTGCCTCGATCAACCGCACCACCTCGGCCGGATGGGACACCATCGCCAGGTGGCTGGAGCGTACCTCGATGGTGTTCGCTCCCATGCGCTTGGCGAACATGCGCTCGGCATCGGGCGGGATAGCCTCGTCGTTCGTGGCGACGAGATACCACGAGGGATGCGACTTCCACGCGGGCACCTCCATCACGTCCTCAAAGGTGCTCATCGACAGCCCTTGCTGAACCGCGGACATGACCTTCGCGCGGCTCCTCTCGACGTCGGATGCGAAGTGGGTTACGAAGTCGTCCTCGGGCAGCCAGGCGAAAGCCTGCTCATCGACGATCAAATGGGCCAGCGCCGGTGTCGGAGGGCCTCCACTGAGCAGTCCGCCAAGCGACTCGCCCTTGTCGAGGCCGAATGCCGCGATGTATACGAGCGCCACAACATTCGGCGCATCGGTGCCGAGCGCGGTCATGATCTGCCCGCCGTAGGAGTGGCCGGCGACGATCGTGGGACCCGTCTGACGCCGGAGAACCTGGCGCAGGCGGGCGACGTCGGCAGCAAGCGAAGTCTCGGGAAACTGCGGAGCGGTAACCGTGAATCCTGCAGCCTGCAACGAGCCGATCACGTCGCTCCAGCTCGAACCGTCCGCCCAGGCGCCATGCACCAATACAACGTTGGGTTTGTCACTCATACAGAAGATCGTCCGCGCGGGGCCGGCCGCTTCGCATGAGTCAACCGACTCGTTCTCAATCGCCCACGCGGTCCGCAAACGCCTCGCGCAACTGGGCGCGCGCGGTGATCTCCAGCTTGGGAAATATTCGATAGAGGTGGCCACCGATGGTTCGGGGTGACAGGAAGAGGCGTTCCGCGATCTGACGGTTCGACAAACCTTCGGCGGCGAGCTGAGCGATCTGGAGCTCCTGCGCGGTCAGTCTATCGCGGAGATCGGGCGCACGCCGCCCAACCCTCTCTCCGGTTGCGCGCAGCTCCTGTCGCGCTCGCCGGCTCCAGACGGCGGCGCCCACCGCATCAAAGAGCGCCACGCTCTCCCTCAGCGGCGACCGTGATTCGGCGCTGCGTCGTCGTCGTCGCAACCAGCGACCGAACGAGAACAGCGTCCTGGCTCGAAGGAACGGATAGCCTGCCAAGTCCTGGGCGAGCGCCGCGGTGAACAAAGGCTCTGCCTGGTCGTCCGCGGCCAGGAGCGGCCTCGCGCACGCCAGGTTGAGGCGGAGAATCGGTGGCTCTGAATGCATGGAGACTGCTTCGAGGTCCGCGATCACGTCGGTGAGCCGGCTGTTCTGTCCGCTGCCGGCGGCGGCTTCGACGAGGTCCAGCAAAGCCGGCCAGCGCATGAAGCGGTGGAACGCCGAGTCGGTCTCGTCGAAAACGGGCCACAGGTGTTGGAACGCGTCCTCGTGCCGCCCATCGCCGATGGCTGCGGCACCCCGGGCAAGGTGCGCGGTCGCGAGCAGTGGTCCACCTTTCATTGCAAGCAGCGCCCGCTCTGGTTCAGCCAGAAGTGGTTCGATGTCCGGCTCGGTTCCGCGCAAGGCCGTCGCCAGAGCGCCGACCAGCTCTCCGGTGAGCCCGTACTGAGGCTGCGTCGTGTCGCGCGCAAGGCCGGCTGCCTCGTAGGCCGCCGCGGCGGCCGCCGGCCACTCGCCGGCGTGAACCGCCGCCCATGCATAGTGCACCAGAGCCTGCGTCAGAGGGACTAACCGCACCTGCTCACGGAGGCCGTCGATCGCGGATGCCAGAAACCGCGCTGCTGTCGCGAAATCCCCGGACTTCTCGGCGGCGATCCCCACATACATGGCTGCGATCGGGTCGGTCATCTCATGCAGTCGCATCCGCGAGATTCGTTTCAGGATCGTCGGCCCTGTCTCTTCAGGATGGGCAAGACCGACGACCGCCAGCACCCGAGGGTCATCGTCCGCCATCCCCATGGCGAGGGCGGCTTCGACGAGATACGCCCGGGTCCTGGTCTTCGTGCGCGTCCACCAGCACCGATGTGCGATCGGCACCAACGAGCGCAACGCCATGTCAGCGTCGCCGCCGTCGCGCAGCTGTTCGGCGATTGTGACGAACGTCCTGGCGGCCCCGGACTCGAACCAAACGCTGCCGCTGAGGATTTGATGGAACCACGCAACCCGCGCTACATCGCGGGCGCTGAGATCGAACGACGTCGCCTCATCGACAAGCCGGCGAGCGCTTGCGACGAGACCGAGCTCGTAGGCGATCTCCGCCGCGGCCACGAGACGCGCTCCCTTGCTTTGCGAGTCTGCCGTCAAGGCGGCCGAGCGCTCGAAGGCCGCGCCCGCAACAGTGATCGCGCCTCGCGCTGCGGCCACGCGAGCGTGCTGTTCGAGCGCGGAGGCGATGTTCGC
>WNGQ01005616.1_pt1 | contig 12240 bp, 10 predicted proteins | sample 5407661 | NCBI WGS metagenome assembly WNGQ01 (sample SAMN13153382, study PRJNA577476) | soil metagenome | isolation source: 60 cm soil or saprolite under Garry oak tree replicate 2 | place: USA:California | collected 2016-06-15
GGCCCGAGAGCTACCATCAGATGCTGCGGGTGCTGCGCGAGAAGTGGCCGGAAGGTGGACGTGGTGTCCAGGAGTTCGTGCGGGTGCTGCGCTTACACGAGCAGTATCCAGCTCACCTGGTGCAACAAGCGATTGAGCAGGCGCTCGCCTACGGTTGCCCCCATCTGGATGGCGTGCTGCATTGCTTACACCAACTCACCACTGAACCGCCGGTTGGGCAGAGCCTGCAGTTCGTCGACCAGCCGCACTTACAGGCGATTGGCACCCAGCCGATCGACCTGCGCCAATACGAACAGTTGTTGAGCTCGTCTGGCTAAGGAGGAGATCATGCAAGAGAACACCCTGCTGGAAAGCTATCTGCGCCAGCTCAAGCTACCGACGTTTGCCCACACCTACGCGGCCTTCGCTCAAGATGCGGCACGCACCGGCCTCTCCTGCGAGCGCTACTTGTTGGCGCTCTGCGAAGCAGAACTCGCCCAACGCGATGCCCATCGGGTCGAACGGTGTACGGCTCAGGCCAGGCTGCCGGTGCTCAAAGAACTGTCCCAGTTCGACTGGAGTTGCGTGCAAGCTGTCTCCAAGACGCGCGTCTTCGAGTTGGCGCAAGGCGGCTACATTGCTCATGCCGAGCCCATTCTCATGCTTGGGAATCCGGGACTTGGGAAAACTCACGTCGCAACCGGACTGGCCCTGGCGGCCTGCCGACAAGGTCGTCGGGTCCGCTTCTACCATGTGGCCACCCTGGTCAATGATCTGATCGTCGCGCAGCATGAGTTGAAACTCTCTCGCTTGCTGGCCACCCTAGGCAAACAGGAGCTGCTGGTGCTCGATGAGTTCGGCTTTCTTCCTTTCAGCCGGGAGGGAGCCCATCTCCTCTTCCAGCTCTGCTCGGCCCTCGACGAGCGAGTTGCCGTGATCATCACCTCCAACCTGAAATTTAGCGACTGGAAGAGTGTGATGGGGGAATCAAACACAGCGAGATACCCCACTCTTTGAAGAGTTGTCCGGTGAAGTGACGATTACTGATCCGACCCACCCCCTGTACGGCCAAACCCTCCCGCTTCTCACCGTGCGGGTCAATCGCAGCAAAACCCATGTGACGGTGCTTCTGCCAACAGGAAGACGCCGCTCTGTTCCTCGGTCGGTGACTGACCTGGAACGCCCGGCTGAAGAAGCCTCGCCTGATCCCCCCTTGCCTGTCATTTCGGTACGGACTATTCTTCCTCTAGCACGCTTTGTGCAGGGACTCAAGCAGGCAAAGGAGGAAAGGCATGCAGAGCCGACAGTGTCGAGCATCCAAGCAACCGAACCAGATTCCACCAGTTCCGACAACGATCTGGCACCAACTCCCACCGAGCAGCCAGCAGCAATTCGCCCATCTGGTCGCCCAACTCATTCAGCGCGTCCGAGTAGCAAAGTCAGACAAGGAGCAGAATCATGAACGCTGAGCTCTTGCATGTGACTCCTACAACAGCCCATCGTGCGAAAATGGCGTACGTCTCCATTCGACAATCCTCGCTCATGCAGGTGACGCGCCATGCCGAGAGCACGGACCTCCAGTACTCCTTGGTCGAGCGAGCAATTGCGCTCGGATGGCCGAGCGCTCGCGTTGAGATCATTGATGAGGATCTGGGCAAATCAGGAGCACAAGCCGAGGCGCGCGGTGGTTTCCAACGGCTGCTCGCCGAGATCAGCCTGGCCCGCGCTGGCCTGGTGCTCAGCTTTGATGCCTCTCGCTTGGCGCGCAACAATCGCGATTGGTATCAACTGCTCGAGGTCTGCTCGATCTTTGGCACGCTCATTGCCGACGGTGAACGTCTCTACGATCCACGACTCTACCACGACCGATTACTGTTGGGGTTGTCAGGAATGATGAGCGAAGCTGAGCTTCATCATATCAAACAACGCATGCATGCCGGGGCACGACACAAAGCCGAGCGTGGGGAGCTGCGCTTGGGGCTTCCTGTGGGGCTAGCGCGCGGGTCCTGTGGGGAGGTGATGTTGAATCCCGATGAGGAAGTCCAGGCCCGCATTCAGTTGGTGTTTCAGAAGTTTCGTGACATTCGCTCCGCTCGGGGCGTCATGTGCTCTCTGCGGGAGGCCCACTTGCCGCTGCCCGTTCGTCCTCTGCGCGGCCCTGCTCCTCATGAGGTCGTTTGGCAAGAGGCACGCGCAAGTTTCGTGCGCGATATTCTCCAGAACCCGGCCTACGCGGGAGCCTATGTCTATGGACGAAAAATCCTCGATCCAACCAAACGCCGACCCGACAGTCCTGGGAGCGGACATGTTCGACAGCCCATTGACAACTGGGAGATTTGTCTGCACAATGTCTATCCAGCCTACATTACGTGGGATGAATTTCTTGCCAATCAGGCGCAGTTACGCTCGAATCAGTTGAACTACCGAGAGGAGCTGCATGGCGTGCGAGGCCTCGGACAAGCTTTACTGCAAGGGATCGTGCGCTGTGGCTATTGTGGCGCATTCCTGCATCTGCGCTACTCCGGTCCGCAGGGAGATTTCCCTGTCTATGTCTGTAACAACGATCAGCGTCAATTTGGTGGCAAGCGGTGTCAAGAAGTGCGAGCCATGGCTCTGGATGCCCAGGTGGAGCAACGCTTCCTCGAGGCGTTACGTCCGGACCAAGTAGCGTTGGCTCTGGCTGCGCTGGCCCAATTAGAACAAGAAGAGCATGCTGAGCGCAAGCAGTGGGAGCTGCGTCTGGAACGAGCACGCTATGAGGCCAAACGTGCTGAGCGCCAGTATCAAACGGTTGAGCCAGAAAATCGCCTGGTAGCTCGCTCGTTGGAACGACAGTGGGAAGAGAAATTGCGAGCGGTGGAAGCCGTCGAGAAAGAGTACCAGGCCTGGAGCTACCATCGCCGCATAGGAGTCACCGAGGCGGATCGAGAGACCATCCTCGCCTTGGGTAGTGATCTAGCTGTTCTCTGGCAAGCGGAGACCACGACCAATGCCGAGCGCAAGCAGATGCTGCGCCTGGTGATCCGGGACGTGATCGTCGACGGCAAGCGAGCCCAGGGACAGGTCTGGGTTCAAATCAACTGGCAAACCGGAGCCCATGAGGAGTTCTGCTACAAACGCAGCGTGCGCAGCTACGAAGCATCCGCCGATGTGGAAGCGCTCGAGCAACGCGTTCGTGAACTCAATGCGGCTTCCCTCATCGATGCCCAGATCGCAGCGATTCTCAACGCAGAAGGCTATCGGACGGCCCGGCTCCACCATCCCTTTAGTGGTGGAATGGTGTGGCTGCTGCGCGAAAAATGGGACATTCCGACGGTCAAGATCAACGGAAAAGAGCACAATCCTGCCCAATGGGAAGATGGCAGTTACTCGGTCGAAGGCGCTGCGGCCCGGTTGGGAGTCTTCCCAGGTACTATTCATCACTGGCTGAGGGTGGGGAAACTCACGGGATACCAGCTCGCCAAAGGGATGCCCTGGAAGGTATACTTGACAGAAGAAGATATGACACGGCTCCAAGAATGGCTTCGACGAGCAAGACGATGAAGGAGAAAGGCATTATGACGCATTCGAGGAGGAGCATCTGACGGCCGCGCTGCTGGACAGGCTGACGCACCGGGCGCATATCCTGGAATTTCTTGGCGAGTCATTTCGCTTTCGTCAGCGGCTGCAGCAGGCCCAACGGCAGGGACAGCAGGTCGAGGCGGCTCCACCTGCACTGGCGCAAGCCGCGTCCGCACCCAGCAGCGGGTAGGAGCCTCCCGTGCGGCTGCTCAAGTGTGCCACGCCAGTCAAGGCCAAGACGAGCGCGCCCGCACCCGACCTCCCTGCCTCCTGCGCGGCCTTGACTTGGCGTGGCCTTGCAACAGCAACCCGCACCGGGAGTCGGGAACGCGGTGGCGGGCGGCGGCAGACGTTGGACAGGCAGTAGAACACTGGGAGAGTCTCTGCACCGTCGGGGCAAGGAACGCTTCGGGAACCGTTTGGGCGACTCCGTTGGAGCCATTTGAACTCGTAGCTGTCTGATTGGAAAGGAGGTGGTCCCCTTTTTCGTGAGCACAAACAAGGTGGTCTGCTTTTTCCGCTGGCAACCGGCCCCCAAATTTGATGAGCAAGGTCGCGGTCGCTGGCAACCATTGCCCCCTTGTTGATTCGAAATTGGCCCCCTATATCCTTGACAAATACAAAGGAGATCAGCGGCAAGCGAACTATGTAAATTCACGCACACTTTCAGGTCAAAAAAAAGCCCCCAATTATTGTCCACTCAGTGAGGTTTAAGCTCAGTAGGTGGACAAACATTCAGGGAAACTACCACTCGATCTCCTCGGCCTCCCGTCCAGCAGGAAAGGCCTGCTATTTCACGGCCAGTTCAATGAGCTGTTTGAGGCGCTCGGCCTTGGGATAACTGCCGCCGGACTCCCACCCTCCCACCGCTTTGCGGGAGACGCCCAAGAACTCGGCTAAGCCTGCCTGGGTCAGCCCCATGGCCGTGCGCAAGGTCAGCATGGCCTGGCCAAAGGCATAGTCTCGCTCACTGTAGGAGGATCGCTTCATGCGTGCGCTCCTTTCCGCGCGACCTACAGGAGCGAAACCAGCAATGGGAAGTGATGGGAAGTAACATGCCCTCCGATGGATGCTGTCTTCCCCGGGTATTCCACGTATACTCCTAGCTGTTGGATGCGCTCCACGCGGGTCCACGCTTGTTTGGGGGGAGAGGGGAACGACAAGAGACCTCCTCTCACCCTGCCAACCTCGTCCCTCTATGATAGCAGATTTGCTGACGGATGGCGAGGATCTTCCAGACGATTTCCCCTGCTCAGGGAAGCGGGAGCAGATGTCTGGACATCCTTTCTCACCTGCGCATCTTCGCCTCGCCTCAGCAGTCGTCATCACGCTCCTTTCCTGCTCCGCTTGAGCTACCAAGCCGCCGCTGCGGCTGTGGTGGCGTGAGCCAGAGGTGCCCAGCAATGGGAAGTGATGGGAAGTCAGATGCTATCTGCTGGCGAGTGACTGCTCCAGCAGGTCCTGCTAGACTATTGAAGAGAGAAGAGGAGGACTCATTGAGGCAATGGGTGCTGCAACTTCTTCTCACTGGGAGGGGAAGCCGCTGGTCTGCTTCTCCTCCGTCCGGTCGGCACAAATGAGAGAGTCAGAGACAGCAGAAAGACGGTCGAGTGGCAAAGCCGAGTGTCGCTACCGTGCGAGTCTGAGCTCCCCTCCCTCTGTGGCCGAGATGCAGCTTGCTCTCCGGTACCTGCCAACAGGCTTCCAAGCAGGAGAGCGTGTAAGTGTAGTGTGCAACAAGGTTGTCTGAGGACAACAGCAACAGTCAGTAACCATTTTAGATTGGAGAAACATTTGAGCGACCAATTCGAACAACAACGACCGATAACGACGACCAATGCAGGCATGCCTGTCTCAAGCGATGAATACTCGGTCACCGTGGGTCCCGATGGACCCACCCTCCTGCAGGATAGCTATCTCATCGAGAAGATGGCGCAGTTCAACCGAGAGCGCGTGCCCGAACGTGTGGTCCACGCCAAGGGCACCGGCGCCTTCGGCTACTTCGAGGTGACGGAGGACGTGACCCAGTGGACCCGCGCAGCCTTCCTCAACAAGGTCGGTAAGCGCACGCCGCTGGTCATCCGCCTCTCGACGGTCGCTGGTGAACAGGGGTATCCCGACACCGATCGCGACCCACGCGGCTTCGCCATCAAGTTCTACACCGAAGAGGGCAACTACGATCTGGTCTGCAACCACACCCCGGTCTTCTTCGTGCGCGATGCCATCAAGTTCCAGGACTTCATCCACTCGCAGAAGCGCATGCCCGACACCGGTCTGCGCAGCAACAACGCGCAGTGGGATTTCTGGTCTCTGTCTCCGGAGACGGCGCACCAGGTGACCGTCCTGATGTCTGACCGAGGCACACCCCGCACCTTGCGCCATATAAACGGCTATAGCGGCCACACCTATATGTGGATCAACGCCAACGGGGAACGCTTCTGGGTCAAATACCACTTCAAGACGGAGCAGGGGATCCAGAATTTCACTGATGCCGAGGCCAAGGCCATGTGGGCGAAAGATCTCGACTGGCATCGCCGCGATCTGCGCGAGGCCATCCAGAGGAAGGATTACCCGTCCTGGCGGCTGGAGATGCAGATCATGCCCTTCGAGGATGCGGCGACCTATCGCTTCAATCCTTTCGACCTGACCAAGGTCTGGCCGCACAAGGACTATCCGCCCATCACCATTGGACGTATGGTGCTCGACCGCAACCCGGAGAACTTCTTCGCCCAGGTCGAGCAAGCGGCGTTCGATCCCTCGAACTTTGTCCCAGGCATCGGGCCCAGCCCGGATAAGATGCTGCTGGGCCGCCTGTTCAGCTATGCAGACACGCACCGCTATCGCATCGGCACCAACTACAATCAGTTGCCGGTCAACGCGCCGCTGGCCGAAGTGCATAGCTACAGTAAGGACGGGTCGATGACCTACCGCCACAACGGCAATCAGCCCGTCTACGCGCCCAACAGCTACGGTGGCCCGAAGGCTAACCCCCAGCGCTATCCCGAACCGAGCTGGTTCGCCAGCGGGGAGATCATGCGCAGCGCGTATACTCTGCGCGCCGATGATAACGACTTCGTGCAGGCGGGCAATCTCTACCGCGACGTGATGTCGGAGACCGACCGGGAGCACCTGGTCAACAATATCGTCACCCACATGAGCCAGGGCGTCGAGCGTTTCATTCAAGAGCGCGCGGTCAGCACCTACTGGTACCAGGTCGACCCCGATCTGGGAGCGCGGGTGGCCAAAGGCCTCGGTTTGCAGATCACGTCTGAGCTCCCCACGTCGGTTGGGGGAGAGTAGTCGCTGAGGGGAGGGTCCAGTGTGTTCAAGGCCAGGGCCTACTCATAGAGGCGCTGAGGCTTGCAGAGGCCAAAGACCAGCTGGGCTCACGTAGCGTAGCTGCCCTGGAGTCCTCATGTCCAGGATTCCAGGGCAGCGCCTCTGACAGCCTGTAGGGCTTGCGGGTCCGCTGGATCCTGTCTGAGGCAAGATCGATGAGTGAGGAACAAAACCATGCCGCTGCACCCGGGAGCAGCACGTTTTCTGGCTGCATGCCATCAGAAACACCCTGATGCTGCGATCAGCCGGGTTCATGCCCCAGGCAGGAAGCAGAATCCCACTTCCGGAGCATGACATCTCTCCTGTCAAACACTCGACTTCCGTGGATCAGGGAAAACGAAGTGTTCTGGGTCACTTCGTCCTCTCAAGCGCATGTCCGCTTGTCAGTCCAGAATGACCTGTAGAAAGGGAGGAAGTCCCTTGAGAGACCAACATCACTGGCTCTGTAGCACGCTTGGGATGTGCGTGGCGGAGATCCTCCTTGCTGTATTGAAGAGCATCGCTCACGTTTGCATGCTGGCATGAAGCGATGCTCGCTGTAAAAGACCTTTAGAGATGAGAAGAAAGGAAGCATTATGAGCGACGACGTAAAGAATAGGACGCTCGAGGCACTACGCCCCGCGCTGTCGACTGCGACAAATCTACAAAACCCAAAGGTCTCTGAGGAGACGAGCAAGGGCTACGTGAAGCCTGTCATTGCTGAACTCATCGGGACGTTCGCCTTCGTCTTCATTGGCGCGGGCTCGATCATCACCAATACCCTGACGCATGGGGCGCTCGGCTTGTTAGGCATCGCCCTGGCCCATGGACTGGCCCTCTCGATCATGATCACCGCCTTCGCGGCCACTTCGGGAGGCCATATCAACCCCGCGGTCACCATCGGAATGCTGGTGACCAGGCGCATCGCGCCTCTTCTGGGCATCCTGTATATCGTGGCCAAACTCGTTGGTGCAACCCTGGCCGGCCTGCTGCTGCGGGCCGTGTTTCCGCAAGCGGTCTGGCAGGCGGCCCAACTGGGCACACCGATGCTGGCGCCTGGAGTCTCCTTCGGCACAGGGGTCCTCGTTGAGGCGGTTCTGACGTTCTTCCTGATCCTGGCTGTCTTCGGAACCGCCGTCGATCCACGAGCCCCAAAAATCGGTGGTTTTGGCATCGGCTTGACGGTGGCGTTCGATATCCTGGTGGGCGGAGCACTGACGGGTGCAGCGATGAATCCTGCGATTGCCTTTGGCCCAGCTCTGGCTGGCGGCTTCTGGCAGAATGACTTGGTCTACTGGATCGGGCCGATCATCGGCGCCGTCATCGCAGCCCTGATCTACCAGTATGTGATCTTGGGCAGCCGGGGGGGCACCCAAGAGAAGGCCTAGCAGATCGCTTCGGTCTGCTCTAGCAGGTACCCCTAATACTACAGCCGCACTGAGGATGTAAAACGCCTGCAATGGCGGGTTGATATCGGTTAAGGATTTAACCAAAGTTGAGTCTCGCAAGCCGTTTCAGGACTGTTCTCCTGTGTAAGTGCGGCTCATATACTAATTGGTAGATAGCAGATCCTCTCTGAAAAAGAGCAGATCTGTTAGACTGATGGAAGCAACGGGAGAGCCGAGGTTGCGACGTGCGGCCTCTCTGGCAGACAGGAAGTGACCGCCTACTACAGACAGCTCCCCGTCCATCAGGATTGGAAGCGACCATTGGGCTTGTTACAGCACCTGGCAAAAGCAAGGAAGACTGTCGATCCGAGATGAGTTTTCGCTGATCCTGGCTGGACGATTTCCCCGTTGAGGATGTTCGTGAATGTTCATACGCCTAGCGTGAGGAGGGAAACAACAGAGATGTCTGGATCTTCCTTTCCGATGCCTGCACCTGCCCCACTGGCCTATGTAGTAGGCATCGACATTGGGATGGAGTCTTGTATGATGTGCGGCCTGACGATGGAGAAGCGTCAGGTGATCAAACCGAGTCCTTTTGTTAATACGGCAGAGGGGTTCACCAGTCTTTTTGAGCGTCTTGAACGTTTGGGGGCCGCTCCTGATCAGATCTTGGTGGGACTAGAAGCAACCTCGCGCTATGGGGAAAATCTGTACCATGTGCTCCTCAAGCGAGGGTATCGCGTCTGTCTGTTACATCCAGCTCAGATGCATGCCTTTGCCCAACAGCGAGGTCTGCGAGCCAAAACGGATCAGGTGGACGCTACAACAATTGCGCGTGCGCTCCTCAGTGGTGAAGCTCGCTTTGGCTATGTGCCGACCGAGCAAGTAGCAATCTATCGGGAACTGGTGCGTCTGCAGCAACAGCTCAGCGAGGATGTGGTACGTTACAAAAACGAGATCCACGCGCTCTTAGTGGTTCTCTTCCCTGAGTTCACTCAGGTCTTTGCCGATCCAACACGACCTACTGCTCTGGCGTTCCTCAAGCGCTATCCCAGCGCACAAGCCGTCGCACAGGCCGAAGTCAGTGTCCTGAGTCAGGTATTGCACCAATTGTCTCCCAAGCATTACGGGCGACAGACGGCTGAGAGGCTCCTGGATGTTGCCAAGAAGTCCATCAGCAGTGGAGTGGCGATCTCGGCCCGCTCCACGAGTCTGCGGATCCTCTGCGATCAGTTGGAACACACCCAGGCCAATTTGAAGCAATTGCACCAGGAGATCGAGACCTTGCTCGATCAGGATCCCAAGGCCAAAGGGGTGCTCTTGATTCCCGAATTTGGAGTGATGACCGTCGCAGTGCTGCGAGCCGAACTGGGGGATCTCGATCGCTTTGCCCGCATGGATCAGGTGGTGGCCTATGTGGGCATGGATCTGCAGGTCAAGCAGAGTGGCAAATGGATTGGGCAGACCAAACTCTCCAAACGAGGAAGTGGCCGTGTGCGCCGCATCCTGTATCTGGCAGCATTACGAAGCATCTGGCTACCCAATTCCCCCTTTGGAGCCTACTATCATCGCCTTGTTGAACGCGGAATGAAAAAAGGGATGGCTGTTGTCGCCGTGATGCGCAAATTGCTCATCGTTGCTGCTCATCTTATCCTAACTGAGGAGATGTATGAGCCTGGCAAAGTCGCTGCCCTCTCAGTGCGCTAGCCGCGCGGCTAGCGCACTGAGAGGGCAGCGACCCCCTCCCCAAGTCTGTAGAAACAAGCGTCTGGACACTCTCCAGACGCCAGGGGGAAATGTTGTGTCTTTGCAGGGTATTATGATCTTGGTGTCTTACGTGGATTTTCTGTTATCTTTCCGCAGGGCTTGACAAATTCTATGGCTTCTGTAGTACTAGTTTCCATTGCGAAATGGGTTGAGGAGGCTTGAGAAGGGCATTCAAAGCAAGCGAATAATGATTAAAGGATGAGCTTTCTTCTTCTGGGAGATTGGGCTTACTTCGCCAGAGCGATGCGGCGCAGGTTCGAGGCAATCACTCCCAGACCCAGCCACCGTTCCATCCCGTCTTGCCCGTGATAGGTGCTTTTGCGCCAGCCGAAGTCCCGCCTCAGACTCGCAATACGCCCCTCGATGCCCGCACGCCACCGATAGCCCCTGCGCCAGGGGCGCGAGCGCTCCAGTGCCTGGCGTTCCGGCGAGAGCTTGCCGGCGGCCGGGATGGCCACGCACTTGACCCCAGCTGCCTTCAGGCGCTCCTCCGTCTCTGCCGACTGCACGCCTCGGTCGCCCGCCACCAGGCCCGGCGGATGCTCAAAGAGGGCCTGATGGTGCGCCACTGCTTCGATGGCTTGCCCATGCTCGGTCGGGTGTTGCAGGATCTGGTAGCGGGTCACGATGCCGCCCTCGACCTCATCGAGCACGACGTGGCGACCAAACTCCACCAGCGCGCCGCCTTTGTGGCGGGGGATGGCGCGGGTGTGCGGCTCGAAGAGGCTGAGCACTTTCTGCTCGGAGGCCATCTTCTTGCCCTCCAGCACGCGGGTGCGCGTCTGGGCAATCACGCCCTGGACCAGCGGCAGCACGCGCTCTGCCTGGCGCAGCAGACGCCTGGCTTGTGGCCCGGTCTGCTCGGCCAGCGCCGCGATGACCTGCTGGCTTTGGCGTACCATCTGCTCGGTGGTCTGGATGAGCTTCTGATAGAGTTCCTTCTGCTGCGCCTCTTTCTCTTCGACTTTGCGTCGCAGTTGCCGATGCAGCGTTTGGGCCACCTGCCGCGCCGTGCGCAGCCGTGAGCGGCAGGCTTGCCGCACGTTGCTCATCTGGTCCTTGACGAGCCCTTTGGCGCGCTGCACGAAGCGGGAGAGCACCCGCACGCTATCGACGAGCAAGCCGCTGTCAGTCGGGTGATGGATGTTGGTTTGGACACAGGTGGCATCCAGCCGCAGCTTGCGTCCTCTGGTCACCCTGGCTTGTCTGGCCAGTTGCACCACCCGGTCGACCAGCGCATGCACCGTCTCTGGTCGCAGGGTCTGTTCCCAGCGCCACAGCGTACTGGCATCGGGCACCTCATGGAAGGCCACCCGGCAGAACCAGCGCAGCACCAGGCTGTCGGCCACCCGCCCCTCGCATTCTTTGTAGCTCCACTGGTAGAGGTGTTTGAGGATCAGCATGCGCAGCAGCACTTCCACTGGCGTCGAGTGCCGACCATGCACCAGGGTGGAGCGATACCGCTTGCCAAAGTCGGCTCGCACCTGTTGGTACAACGTGTCATCGTCGAGCAAGCCGTCCAGCTTCCTGAGCACCGGATCGATCTCGTGCGCCAGCTTGGGCACCTGGGCGAAGACATCTTCTCGCGTGTAGCAGTCCACTAACATGGTCTCTCACCTCCAGCGCTGTCGGTACGTTGGCCGCAACCGCCCCTCGCTCTCTTTTGCTCGCTCGCTTGCCTGTTCCACCCGGTTCGCCAGAGCCTCCAGTTCGGCAACTGACACCTGACCTGCTGCCTGGCTCACGAGGCTTTCTGAAGGTGCCTGCTGGAGTCCCAGGCGGCAGAACCAGCGCAGCACCAGGCTGTCTTCCACTTGTTCGGCAGTTTGCTGCTCGCTCCAGTCATACAGGTACTTGACCAGCAGCATGCGCAGCAGCACTTCCCCCGGTGGCGTCGCCTTGCTCAGCCCATCCAGCTTCGCGCACACCTGCTGATAGAGCGGATCTGCATCCAATACCCTGTCCAACTCGCTGAGCACTGGGTCAGTCTCTGCCGCCTGGGCTGCTGCCTGGGCAAGCACCTCGTCTGCTGGGGAAAGGGGATTTTCCATGGCTCGTTCTCCTCTTCTCTCGCTCTGTCCGATTCTACCACCCACAAGGGAGACGTCCAAGCTCAGCAGGGTACCCCAGCCTGAGAAGCACACGTTTCACTCGGCCATCCTTCCAAAATGTTGATCGGCTTGTCAAGGGGCTTGACAGGCTCATTTCGCAATGGAAACTCGTACTA
>WNGQ01008561.1_pt1 | contig 12236 bp, 10 predicted proteins | sample 5407661 | NCBI WGS metagenome assembly WNGQ01 (sample SAMN13153382, study PRJNA577476) | soil metagenome | isolation source: 60 cm soil or saprolite under Garry oak tree replicate 2 | place: USA:California | collected 2016-06-15
AATTTCAAGGAACGACATCCACCCTCTTACTCTTTGCTGGACTGGCACCCACTACAGAAAGCTATGCACACCTCACCAGCATTGCTCAAAAAGTAGAAGCTGCGCTGAGCAATGAGATCAAAGTTCGCCTGATCGTCCACGGAAACGAGAAGCCGGAACACCTCAACTGGAATGGGCCGATACTGTTAGATACCGATGGGTACCTGCACACCCTCTACGGTGTTGGAGTAGAGTCACTATACTTTATCCGGCCAGATGGCTACATCGGCTTGCGCGGCCAGCCCGCACGCGAGGAACCATTGTTTGATTACCTGGGCAAGCTCTTTTTGCTCAAATGAGAAGTCAGGGTGTGGTTGGTGTTTTTGCGAAGCCCCCACCCATGATGACCCTTGCGGCCATCATGCCAGTCGGCGTATACGGGGGTACTAACTAACTTCAAGCACTATTGACAGGCATAGACAAATCATGCTAAAATATAGACATGAAGTTAAGTCAATATGCCAAACAAAACGGGATCAGCTATAAAACGGCCTGGCGCTGGTACAAAGCTGGCACTTTAGATGCCTATCAAACCGAGACGGGAACGGTCATCGTGCGAGATAAAGCCGATGTGAAGCCGCTCACGGGTCGCATTGCCTTGTATGCTCGCGTCTCTTCTCTTGGACAGAAGGAAGACTTAGAGCGGCAAATACAGCGCCTGAAAGATTATGCAGCAGCTAAAGGCTATCAGGTCTCCAAAGAGGTCACGGAAATTGCCTCCGGTCTCAATGACAAGCGGCCCAAACTTGAGAAGCTTTTAGCAAATACGAGCATTGGCACTATCGTGGTTGAGAACCGTGATCGCCTCACACGCTTTGGTTCCCATTACATCGAAACCTTACTGGAAGCCCAGGGGAGACACATAGAGATGATTTTTCAGAGTGATACGGGTGATGAGTTGGGAGACGACTTTGTGAGTGTGATCACCAGCATGGCCGCTCGCATCTATGGACGTCGGCAGAGCAAGAGACGAGCCGAGAAAATCAAGCAGTGTGTTGAGCACGTGATGAAAGAAGAGGATGACTAGTGGCACCAGTGGTACGGGGCTATCAAACCGAATTAGACCTCACAAACGAGCAACGCACGGCCTGTTTGAAGCATGCGGGTGCTTCTCGCTTTGCCTATAATTGGGGCTTGTCGCGTTCGCAAGAAGTCTACCGTGCCACTGGCAAACGTCCGACTGCTCTTGACCTCCACAAAGAACTGAATGCCCTCAAAAAGACCGACTTTCCTTGGATGTATGAGGTGAGTAAGTGCGCTATGCAAGAGGCTTTACGCGATCTGGATAACGCGTTCAAGCATTTCTTTCGCAGGCTCGCACTCAAGAAACAAGGGAAACTGAAAGGCAAAGTTGGCTACCCCGTATTCAAAAAGAAGAGCAAGGCTATCGGGTCATTTCGCCTCACGGGCGCGATCCATGTTTTTGAAGACGCGGTGCAACTCCCACGTTTAGGACGGCTTCGCTTGCATGAGCATGGCTACCTTCCCACCAATGCTCAAGTCTTGAGTGCGACGGTCTCTGAAAAAGCTGGTCGCTGGTTTGTGAGCATTCAGGTGCAAGAGAACTGCGAGAAGCCCGTGCCTACCGCTCCAACCGCTATTGGGGTAGACCTGGGCATTAAGACACTGGCTACGCTCTCTGACGGGACGACATTTGAGAACCCGCGTGCTTTGAAGCACGCACAAAAGAAGCTGAAACGCTTAGAGCGTGCCAAGTCGCGACGTAAGAAAGGCAGTAAGAACCGTCACAAGGCACGCAAGGCTATTGCTAAGGTACACGCTCGTATTGCTAACATCCGCAAAGATGCCACGCAGAAACTCACGTCCTTTTTAGCTCACAAATACGCTCTCGTGGCTATCGAAGACTTGCACGTCAACGGCATGCTTAAAAACCACAAGCTCGCCCAAGCGGTCTCAGATAGCAACTTTGGAGAGATACGACGACAATTGGAGTACAAAGCCGCATGGCATGGGACGCACATCGTCACGATAGACCGTTTCTATCCCTCATCGAAAACCTGTTCCGGTTGTGGGCACGTGAAGCCTGAACTCTCGTTAAGCGAGCGGGTGTTTGTCTGTGAGGCATGCGCAATGGTGCTTGACCGTGATCTCAATGCGGCGATCAATCTGTTGAATGAAGCTTTGAGAAGTACCGCCAGTTCGGCGGGAAGTGACGCCTGTGGACAGCTCAGCTCTGGCTTGCACAACGGTGGAAGTGAAACTGAACTGGGTGAAGCAGGAACTAAAGGCGACAATTGGGCAGTGACCCAATTGTCCATGTTTTAGAGAACGGCTAATGAGGTCAAGAGATGACGGGGATCATTTGCGCAGATGAGAGGAAAGTTCATGGAAGAAAGAACACACCATGTTGTACCGTGAAGATCCGGCAGGGCTCATCGTGATCGGGCAACCGTCCCATGCCTGGGTTTCGGGCCAACTGGCACGAGCCTGGGGCAATGACGACGTTGGTACCGTTGCGCCCTGGGAAGAGGTCTGCCTGGCAGCTGAACAGCATGACCTGGCCCATGCCTTATGGGAGAGATCTCCTGCCCTCAATCCACAGACGGGTCGGCCCTACAGCTTCCTGGACATGCCAGCCAACATGCGCCTAGCCCTTGTGTCTTCTGCCTCAGCATTGCTCCTGGCGCAGAGCCGCTATGCTGCCCTGCTGGTCTCCCTGCATTTCACTGGTCTCTACGAAAGGTATGACCTTCAGCGTGCCTCTGGCGAAGAGCGCCAGGCGATGCAAGACTTCCTGGCCCGTGAAGACGCCTTTCAGCAGCATCTGCTCGTCACCTTGCGCGACGACCCATCCTATGCATCTTATGCGACACCTGAGATCGTGGCACGCAACCGACACCTGCTGAGTACCTGGGATGGGTTGTCGCTGGCCCTCTGCTTCGGCCTCCAGCCAGAGAAGTCATTCCTGCGTGTTCCTACGAGAAGTGGTGAAACAACCTTGACCGTGACGCGAGTAGGGGACGATCCCACATGCGGAATGGTCGCTCCCTGGCCATTTCACGAGGACACCGTCACGCTGCGCTGTGAAGGGCGGCGTCTGCCCGAAACCTTTCCTGATGAGGAGGCGATGCGAACGGCTCTCGCCCATGCTCCGTGGGTCACCATCACTCTGCAGTTGGTGAAACCTTGACAATCAAAAGAATGAGCACAAAGAAGATCTGCTTTGCCTGTAACGAAGATGGGTTCGGACCATCCGCATTCGCTTACTACGTCGTGCGTGCCATCATTGAGACGTGGAGAGCCAGTCACGACAAAGACCGGTTGGAAATTTGGATCCTCAATGCAAGTGCGTATGCTTTTAACCAGGCCCTCTACGCGGGCTTTCCAGAAGTCCACTTAGCACGTGTGGATAGCCTGATTCGACTCGAAAAAGTGCACGGGGAAGTCTCGGTGAAGCGGACATTGGAGAGACTGTCTCAGTATGCTCAGTACAGAACAGCGTATAGCCCGGCTATTCAAGCATACCTCGAGGGCTGTCATCTAGCTGTAGATATTGGTGTACCTTTATTTGCACATAGCGCAAAGCGGGCTGGAGTGCCTGCACTGACCTTCTTTGATCATAGCTGGGCGGCGACTGTGCGAGGAATATGCTCAGAAGAGGTCAGGTATTACTACAATCCCTCTCCAACGCTGGAAGACCGAGTTGTGGCTCAGCAACTGGCAGCAGAGATCGAGAGCGACGAGGCATGTAGCAGAGAAGTCTTCTTGTTTGACCGCTACATGACGCCTCCAGAGTTCCGCCGCCACTGGGAAGGTCTGGGGTTTACGCCTCAGATTCTGCCAGGAGTTTTAGGGCAGCGGGAGGAGCCAGGTGCCGCTCGGAAGCGCTTAAATGAGTTATTCATCCAGTTGGATGAGCAACCCGTGCCTGCAGATCAGCCCCTGGTACTCATTTCTCCAGGAGGGACTCCTGTCTGGGATCGCCTGCTGGTGAAGATCATCGAGACCTATCTCACGCGGGAAACAGGGACCTATCTGCCAGTCCTCTCGCGACCCAACGTGAGTGATGAATACAAAGACAAGATGAGGAGGTCAGCACACATCCGTTGGTTTGATTTTCCTGCCGGTTCGACACAACAAGTCCTCCTCCCGGCGTTCGATGTGGTGGTTACCAGGGCTGGCGGCGGCACAGTCAACGACTGCCTGGCCAGTCAAACGCCTTTCGTCTGTGTAGAAGAGCCCCAATGGCAGGTCCAACTGATCGAACGCGAATGTAAGGCCCTGCACCTGATCCCTGATCTTCCGGAGACCTCGTGGCCGATCTTCCAGCAAGACCCGGCCTCATGCATTGACACCTTTGTGATGACTCCCAAACCAGTGCCAAATATCTCCGTTCCTGGAGGGGCAGAGAAGTATCTCGCCAATGTGATTGTGTCGAGTACATGAGACAGTTGGAGACTTGATCTTTATGGCAAGCTCTCCAAATTGTATTGTTGACTTGACTTTTGGGGAAACCAGTTATATATCTCTCGTAGTGCAATATTTTTATTACAAGGATGAGCAGAGCGCACAGCCTATCATCCTGTGTCTCATGCGCTCTCTCTTGGCCGTGAGAAACTTCTTCAGTAGTATGGCTAGCTAGGTGTGACTTATCCCCTCTCGCTTTTGTACCACGTTGATGCGATTTCGTAAACAATGAAGTTAAGTGTACGACGAGTGAAGATTAGTACGGAGGCAATACCAATGTTTCATCAATTGCTTTCGCCAGTGGCCAACAACCTCTTTCTCTCCTTCGTTGTGGGTTTGATTCCCATTCTGGTCGTGCTTATTTTGCTTGGTGTGCTGAGACGGCCAGCCTGGCAAGCAGCCCTGGCCGGTCTGGTCGTTGGTTTCCTGATAGCGATCACGGTCTGGCAGATGCCGATTAGTCTGGCAGTGAGTTCCACGCTGAACGGCTTTGTCTTTGCACTGTTGCCAGTAATGTGGATCGTCTGGAACGCTATGTGGTTGTACAATGTCACCGTGCGCTCGGGTAAGTTCGATCTGTTCCGCCGCTGGATGATCTACAATGTACCGCCAGATAAGCGCATTCTGCTCTTACTGATTGCCTTTAGCTTTGGAGCCTTATTAGAGGGTGTGGCTGGCTTTGGCACGCCAGTGGCTATTTGCAGTGCCTTACTGGTCGCCCTTGGCTTCCCAGCGGTCGAAGCGGTCACCTTGACCTTAATGTTCAATACGACGCCAGTGGCCTTTGGGGCGTTGGGTGCCCCAGTGATCACGCTGGGAGCGGTGACCGGCTTACATCCGGCCACCCTTGGGGCCATGATTGGGCGGCAACTGCCCATCTTTGGGCTGATCCTGCCCTTCTATGCCCTCATCTTTTACACCGGGGTTCGCAGCTTACGCACCGCCTGGCCGGTGGCCTTAGTGGCCGGACTCTCCTTTGCCCTGACCCAGTTTACCGTTTCCAACTTCATCAATTATCAGCTCACCGACGTGCTCTCCGCCCTGATCTCGCTGGCCTGTATCATTCTGTTCGTGCAGTTCTGGAAGCCGCGTGATCTGGAGCAGTACCGTGCCAGCTTCACCTCGATATTGCCTGGGGTGGCCATGGGCGGCCATGATGAGGTCATCCCGCGCAACCCCATTGGCGAAGAGGATATCCCGGCCCCGGTGGAGGTGAACCCAGTCGAGCAGACGGCTAAGCCCAGTGTGGGGGAGGCGGTCCGTGCTTGGTTGCCCTGGGTGCTGATCGCCCTCGTCGTCATCATCTGGACGGTGGCTTCAGTAGCCTTGGTTGGGTCAAGCCCAATCAAGTGGCCAGGGCTGCACAATGCGATCTTCCTGACGTTGTACAAAAAGCCCTACGCCGCTATCTATAGCTTCCAGCCATTGGGCACGGGCACAGCGATTCTGCTGACCGTAATACTGACCGCCATCATTCTCAGACTCAGCCCAGCGTTGTTCTTGCAGGCGCTCGTCGATACCTGGAAGCAGTTGCGCTTTGCGATCCTGACGGTGGTGCTGATCATTGGCCTGGCCTACCTGTATAACTACTCGGGGATGGTCTACACGTTGGGTCTGGCGATCTCCTCTGTTGGGGCAATCTTCCCCTTCTTCTCGGTCTTCCTGGGCTGGATCGCCTGCTTCCTGAGTGGCAGTGATACCTCCAGCAATGCACTCTTTGGCAACCTGCAGGTGGTGGCAGCACGCCAACTCAAGCTCAGTCCGGTGCTCATGGCGGCGACCAACTCGTCCGGGGCGGTGATGGGCAAGATGGTCTCCCCCCAGAATGTGACCACCGGCGTCTCCACTACCGACTTAGTGGGCAAGGAGGGCTTGATCGTGCGCAGGACCATTGGCCATAGTCTCATCCTGGCATGCATACTCGGGGTGATCGTTATGGTGCAGCAGTACCTTATTCCCGGAATTATTCCACAGTGATCAAGCCGATGTCGCAAGGTGGAAGTACTGTATGACTTCCAGACAAGGCAGAGCGACGCAGTAGAGATCATGAAATGCAAAGGAGGTACTGATGCTTGAGCCAAGAATTGTCGCAGAGATGCGAGAGATTGTGGGCAACGATTACGTCTACGAAAAACACGCCCAGTTACGTACCTATGAGAGTGATGGGTTGACCAGCTACCGGGTCACGCCTGCGCTCGTCGTCCTTCCGGCGTCAACGGAACAAGTTCAGGCGGTGTTGCGCGTCTGCCATCAAGAGCATCTCCCCTTTGTGCCGCGTGGGTCGGGCACAGGGCTCTCGGGTGGTGCACTGCCGGTGGAGGGTGGGGTGCTGATCTCGGTCGCACGTATGAAGCAGATTCTCGCTGTAGATCTCCTCAACCAGCGGGTGGTCGTGCAACCTGGAGTGATCAACACGTGGGTGACACAGCGGGTCGCACCTCACGGCTACTTTTATGCGCCTGATCCCTCGAGCCAACCGGTCTGCACCATCGGCGGCAACGTCGGAGAGAACTCAGGCGGTGCCCACTGTCTGAAATACGGCTTCACCGTCAACCACGTCCTGGCCGTGAAGCTGGTGTTACCCAATGGTGAGCTGATCGAGGCGGGCAGTCCCACTCTCGATCCCCCTGGCTATGATTTGCCAGGCATCATCGTCGGTTCCGAGGGAACGCTCGGCATCGTGACCGAGATCACCCTGCGCATTGTCCGCAAGGCGGAAGTAGTGCAGACGGTGCTGGTTGCCTTCGAGCATACCGATGCCGCGGGAGAGGCCGTCTCGGGGATCATTGCCGCCGGGATCGTGCCAGCAGCGGTCGAAATGATGGATCAGTTAGCGACCATCGCGTGCGAGGCCGCGGTCCATGCTGGCTATCCTTTAGAGGCAGGGGCTCTCCTGCTGGTCGAACTGGATGGACCACGTGCTGAGGTGGCTAAGCAACTGGAGCAGGTCGAGACCATCTGCCGACGAGCGGGAGCAACCGAGTATCGCCTGGCTCGCACCGAAGAGGAACGGCTCCTCATGTGGAAGGGGCGCAAGGCTGCCTTTGCAGCAATGGGACGCATCAGCCCCAACTATATTGTGCAAGATGGCGTGATCCCACGTACTGCTCTGCCCGAGGTACTGCGAGAGATCGCAGGCCTGAGCAATCGCTACGGGCTGCGCGTGGCCAACGTCTTCCACGCGGGCGATGGCAATCTGCACCCCCTGGTGCTCTACGATGAGCGCAACGAGGGCGCTGAGGAGCAGGCGGAAGAACTGGCAGGAGAGATTCTGCGGAGCTGTGTGGCTCACGGTGGGAGCATTACCGGCGAGCATGGGGTTGGTGTTGATAAGAAGATGTATATGCCGCTCATGTTCACGGAAGCTGACATGGCAACGCATCAGCTCATCCGCTGTGCCATGAATCCCGATAACCTGTGCAACCCCAACAAGGTCTACCCGACTCCCCGCCTCTGTGGCGAACTTCCAGGCCGCTACCGCCCGCATCCATTGGAGAAGGCAGGAGTGATTGAGCGATTCTAACCGGAGGGAAGGAAGCCATGAACGTATCTCTACAATCATTGCAGGCGGCGCTCGATCCCCTGGTCGGCGGGTCTGCGCGGGTGGCGGATGATGCCGATACCGTGGCCGGAGTGCGACCGCAGCTCGTGGTGGAACCAGGTAATGAGGAGCAGGTATCAGCTGTGCTCGCGTTTGCCAACCGGGAAGGGCTGAAGGTGCTAGTGCGTGGCGGCGGCACCCAGCTGGGCCTGGGATTTCCACCAACCGGTAGCGATATCCTGTTGAGCACAGCGAGGATGAATCAGCTCGTGGAGCACGCTCCACACGATATGACTGCAACGGTACAGGTGGGCATGCGCCTGGCCGATCTCCAGTCAGCCCTGGCTCATGCTCGCCAATGGCTCGCACTCGACCCTCTGCTTGGGCCGAGTGCGACCATCGGTGGCATCATTGCCACCACAGCCTCCGGTCCTCGGCGGCTGCGCTATGGGGGAGTACGTGACCAGATCATCGGCGTCCGTGTTGTTCTCCCCGATGGCACGATTGCTAAGGGGGGCGGCAAGGTGGTCAAGAATGTCGCTGGTTACGACCTCCACAGGCTGTTTACGGGCTCACTTGGTACATTAGGAGTGATCGTGGCGGCCAACTTCCGGCTGTATCCACTTCCTGCCGCTTCACGCACCGTCGAGCTGACTGCGCCAGAGCTAGCCCCACTATGCGACCTGGCGCTGCGTGTGAACGGCTCGACGCTGATGCCAACGATATTGGATATTTTGAGTCCGACGACGCAAGATGGCATATACAGACTGATCGCCCGGTTCGAGATGGAAGAGGAGGCGGCAGATGACCAGGCAGCCGAACTGGTTGAGATGGCCGGTAGTTTGGGCAGAGGCGCACAGACGATTGCTAGCGAGGCAGAAGCACAGCTCTGGTCCCAGGTGGACACGCATGTCGCCGCTCCGAGCAGCTCGGAGACGCCGCTCGCTTTGAAAGCGAGTGTGTTGCTGACCGAAGTGGGGCACTGGTTAGCAAGCTTACAGGAGACAATACGACAAGCGAAACTGAGTGCCAGGTGGCGAGCACATGCCGGTCATGGCCTCATCTTCGTGCGCCTCTTTGGAGATGACGCCGCGCTGGTCACAGCGCTAGAGGCATTGCGTCAGGTCGCCACTCGTCGCCAGGGGAGCCTGGTCGTGCTGGAGGCTCCACCGCCACTGCTGCGGCAAGTGGATGTCTGGGGAACGAGCCCTGCCCTGGAAGTGATGCGTCGCTTGAAGGCACGCTTCGATCCGCACACGACCTTGAATCCCGGGCGCTTTATAGGAGGGATCTAGCCGCTTCAACTGACCATGCACATAATGCATCTAGTACGAGAAAGGAGAGCAGCGTTTCCTCCCTCAGACGAAGGGCAGGAATTGCTGCACCGAAGAGCGATGAGTACTCCATACATGCAACCTGGAAACAAGGAAGTTCCCGAGCCTGGTCCACACGGCCTTTCCTTGGAGGAGAAGCAGCGGGATGATGCAATCATTTCAAAGCATTCGCGGTACATTGCAGCCTTTGATGCGCATCATCCACCTGATCCAGCGCTCATTGCCGACTGCGTCCATTGTGGTTTCTGCCTCGTAACCTGCCCGACCTACCTCCTGTGGAACGAGGAGATGGACTCTCCTCGCGGTCGCATCTACCTGATGAAGATGGCTTCAGAGGGGCAGATTGAGTTGGACGAGACGTTCACTCGCCATATCGATCAATGCCTGGGCTGCATGTGTGACGGCCTGCCCCTCGGGCGTGCAATATAATAAACTGATCGAGGCAACACGGCCCCAGATCGAGCGTCACTCCCATCGCTCCCTGTCTGACCGCCTGTTCCGATCGATGCTCTTTGCCCTCTTCCCTCATCCTGAGCGGCTGCGTGCTCTGATGCCGTTGCTCTGGCTATACCAGAAGAGCGGGCTCAGCCGATTGCTGCAATCCCCGGCGGTATCTCGACTCCTACCAGAGCGAGCGCTGAGCATGGAATCGGTCATGCCTCCCGTGCGTCTAGGATCGCTCCTCTCTCGGCCTGCTGTCTTCACACGGGCGAAGACGCCCCGACGACGAAGGGTGGGACTGCTAGCGGGCTGCGTGCAGCGCGTGTTCTTTGATCCCGTCAATGAGGCCACGATCCGCGTCCTTGCAGCCGAGGGGTGTGACGTCGTGGTTCCCCCTACACAAGGATGTTGCGGAGCACTGCACGTGCATGCTGGACGCGAGGACGAGGGGCTGAACTACGCACGGCGCTTGATCGACACATTTGAGGCCTGGGCGGTGGAGACAGTGGTCGTCAATGCTGCCGGCTGTGGTTCTACGCTCAAAGAGTACGGATACCTGCTGCGCGATGATCCAGAGTATGCAGAGCGTGCACAGGCGTTCTCAGCCTCTGTGCGAGACATCTCGGAACTGCTGGCGGAATTGGAGCCGGTGGCACCCCGCCACCCCATTCCGCTCCGAGTAGCCTATCATGACGCCTGCCACCTGGCTCACGCGCAGGGCGTCCGTCGTCAGCCGCGTGAGGTGCTGCGTGCCATTCCAGGCATTGAGGTGGTAGATATTCCCGAAGCCGAGATTTGTTGTGGGAGCGCAGGTATTTACAACCTGGTCCAGCCAGAGCCTGCCACCCAGCTTGGGGACCGCAAGGTGCGCAATATCTTGAGTACGCAGCCGGATGTGATTGCGACTGCCAACCCTGGCTGCCTCCTGCAAATCCGTGCAGCACTCCAGCGTGCGGATGCGCCTATTGCGACCCTTCATCCAGTCGAACTGGTGGATGCCTCGATTCGAGGGGTGATGCCGGCTGGAGTGGCTCGAACGAGCAAGCCAGTACCTCCTGCGGTGGATCATGGCCACGTCAAGGCTCCATACATCCCTGGCTGGCTGAAGGGAGCAAAAAAATGAACTAAGTACAGCTTAGAATTCACTGCACACAGGAAGGAAGCGTATGCTACAGTTCGATGTGAATATTTCGATTCTCTTGAAGGAAGTGTCATTCGTAGAGCGGTTTGAACGTGCCGCCAGTCTTGGCTTTGGAGCTGTTGAGTTCTGGTGGCCCGGGGACGAAAACCTCGCTGCTGTCGCCGAGCAGGTGCAGACGACAGGACTCAAGGTGGCCCTGATGAATTTTAACGCGGGCAATATGGCTGGTGGAGAGCGAGGCTTTCTCAATGACCCCGGTCGACAGCAGTGGTTCCGCGACCACGTTCCGCGTGCTCTTGACTTTGCCGCCAAGATAGGATGCCTCCAGCTCAATGCCCTGGTTGGGAACACGATCCCTGGAGAGAGTCGCGAGGCACAACTAGACCTGGTGCGTGAAAACCTGGCCTGGGCTGCTGATCGCGCTGCTGAGGCAGGTCTTGGTGTGGTCGTCGAATCCTTGAACACCTTCGAAAATCCGCGCTACCTGCTCACAAACACCCGCGAGACGCTGCAACTGCTTGACGAAGTCAACCGTCCAAATCTCAAGTACCAGTATGATATGTACCATATGCAGCGTATGGAAGGAAATCTCATCGATACCTTGCGGAAGGACATCGGGAAGATGGGGCACATCCAGGTCGCAGACTCTCCGGATCGTCACGAACCGGGCACAGGCGAAATTCATTATGCTCACGTCCTGACAGCTCTCGATACGCTAGGATACCGGGGCTCCGTCGGTCTGGAATACAACCCCCTTGGCCACTCGGAAGCAAGCTTTGCATGGTTGCCCCCAGACCGACGGAGACCAATCGCAGTGAGCGAACTGCGCCTGTAGGTCTTCCCTCTGCCTTTCGTGCAGAAGCGATGACAGGCCAGCGCAGGAAGTGAGAGCTGTACCAGGTCACTTTGAACACACAGGGTGGCCGCTGTCAGAGGAGGAGGGAAGCCATGCGTATACTACTGGCGCCACAGGCGCTGAAAGGAAGCTTGACCGCCGCCGAAACCGCGCTGGCCCTGGCCCAAGGAGTGCGAGCTGCGGCACCCGGCGCACAGGTGATCGAACTGCCGATCGCCGATGGTGGCGAAGGCACGGTAGAGGCAATGGTGGCCGCAACTGGCGGCACGATCATCCCAGTCTCGGTGACTGGGCCGCTTGGTGAGCCAGTTGCGGCATTCTTCGGCATCTTAGGTGAAGTGGATAGTGCTGAGAGGACCGCCGTGATCGAAATGGCGGCTGCCTCTGGGCTGCCGCTGGTGCCCCCAGAGCGGCGTGATCCACGAATCACGACTACCTGGGGGACAGGAGAATTGA
>WNGQ01005627.1_pt1 | contig 12234 bp, 7 predicted proteins | sample 5407661 | NCBI WGS metagenome assembly WNGQ01 (sample SAMN13153382, study PRJNA577476) | soil metagenome | isolation source: 60 cm soil or saprolite under Garry oak tree replicate 2 | place: USA:California | collected 2016-06-15
TCACCATGGGCGCGCGTCCAGTGGCGGTGCTCAACAGTCTGCGCTTCGGCTCGCTCGACGACGCGCGCAACCGCTACCTCTGCGCCGGGGTCGTCAAGGGCGTGGGAGACTACGGCAACTGCGTGGGCGTCCCGACCCTGGGCGGTGAAGTCGACTTCGGTCCCGGCTACGCCGGCAATCCGCTCGTCAACGCCATGTGCGTCGGCCTGTTGCGCGAGCGGGACCTGATGACGGCGGCGGCGCACGGCGTCGGCAACGTGCTCCTGGTGGTAGGATCGCGTACCGGGCGCGACGGCATCCACGGCGCGTCGTTCGCCTCGGAGGAGCTGACGCGCGAGAGCGAGCGGCGGCGCCCCCAGGTGCAGGTCGGCGATCCCTTCACCGAGAAGCTGCTGCTCGAAGCGAGCCTCGAGCTGATCGCCTCCGGCCACATCGTGGCGATCCAGGACATGGGCGCGGCGGGCCTCACGTCGTCGTCGGCCGAGATGGCGGCGCGGGGAGGTGTGGGCGTGGAGATCGACCTGGCTCGCGTGCCCACGCGCGAGCCGGGCATGACGCCGTACGAGATCCTGCTGTCCGAGTCGCAGGAGCGGATGCTGGTGGTTGCCAAGGCCGACCGCGTGGCGCAGGTGGAGGCGATCGCCGCCAAGTGGGAGCTGGGCGCTACGGCGATCGGCCGTGTGACGGACGACGGCATGTATCGCGCCACCTGGAGCGACCAGGTGGTGGTGGAGATTCCGGGCCAGCGATTGATCGACGATTGTCCGGTCTATCACCCAGAGGCCCAGGAAGATCCCGCGATCGCCGAGTTGCGCGGGGGGGAGCTGCGTCCCGCCTCCCGCCTCCCGCCTCCCGCTGAAGCCCTCCTCGCGCTCCTCGATCATCCCCCCGTCGCCTCCAAGCGCTGGGTGTACGAGCAGTACGATTCCACCGTCCAGGCGAGCACTGTGCTCGGGCCTGGGGGGGGCGACGCCGGTGTGATTCGCGTGCGGGACGCGGAGTTTGGGCTCGCGGTGAGCGTGGATGGCAACAGCCGCTACGTGCGCCTCGACCCGTACGAAGGGGGCAAGGCCATGGTGGCGGAAGCGGCGCGCAACGTCGCGTGCACCGGCGCCCGGCCCCTGGGCATCACCGATTGCCTCAACTTCGGCAGTCCCGAGCGCCCGGCGGTCTTCTATCAGTTCAAGGAGAGCTGTCGCGGGATCGCCGACGCCTGCCGCGCGCTGGATACGCCGGTCACGGGCGGGAATGTCTCGTTCTACAACGAGAGTCCCACCGGCGCCGTCGATCCGACGCCCGTCGTGGGGATGGTCGGCCTGCTACCTCGAGCGGATCGAGCGGTGCCGGGCCACGCGCGGGCCCAGGGCGACGCGATCTTCGTGCTGGGCGAGACCCGTGCCGAGCTGGGCGGGTCGCAGCTGTGGGAAGCGGTGTACGGATTCGCGGGCGGCACGCCCCCGCGGGTGGATCTGGCGCGGGAGCGGCACCTCGTGGATTACCTCGTCGCGGGGGCGGAGCGGGGCCTGTTTCACTCGGCGCACGACTGCTCCCAGGGCGGCCTGGGCGTGGCACTCGCAGAGGTCGCCATGGGCGGGGCGTACGAGGAAACCGGCTTCGGGCTCGAGATCGATCTTACCGCTTACAGCTCACCTCTCACCGCTCACGACTTGCTGTTCAGCGAGTCGCACGGACGCGCGGTGATCACCTGCGCCCCCGAGCGGGCGGCCGCCGTGGCGGCGCTGGCGCAGGAGCTGGGCGTGGCGGCGCAGGCCATCGGGACGGTGGGCGAGCGCGGGGGCGCGTTGCGCGTCCGGCTGCGCGATGCGACCGTCGAGCACCCCGTCGATCGGTTGCGGCAGGTATATTTCACGGCACTTCCCCGACGCATGGGAGACTGACACACGGATGTGCGGTATCATCGGCGTCACCGGTGTTCCGGACGCGGCACGCGTCGCCTACCTCGGGCTGTACAGCCTGCAGCACCGGGGGCAGGAGTCGGCGGGGATGGTCGTGGTGAACGGCGCGGGCGTGGCCCGGTCGCACCGCGGCATGGGGCTCGTCTCCGACGTGTTCAGCGAGCGGGTCCTGAGCGAGCTGTCCGGCGACGTCGCCATCGGGCACGCCCGCTACTCGACCGCGGGGACGTCGGTGCTGGCCAACGCGCAGCCGATGCTCGCCGGCTACCGCGAGGGCCCGCTGGCGCTGGCGCACAACGGCAACCTCACCAACGCGGTCCAGCTCCGTTCCGATCTCGTCGCCAAAGGCTCCCTGTTCCAAAGCTCGTCCGACAGCGAAGTGCTGGTCCATCTGATCGCACGCTCCGAGGCGCGCGAGCCGGAAGACCAGCTGCTCGACGCGCTGGAGCGGGTTGAGGGGGCGTATTCGCTGCTGATCACGGTGGGGCGCACGCTGTACGCGATCGTCGATCCGCGCGGCTTCCGGCCCCTCGTGCTCGGCCGGCTGGGACGCGGCTGGGTCGTAGCCTCGGAGACGTGCGCCCTCGACATCACGGGCGCCACCCTGGTGCGGGAGCTCGAGCCCGGAGACTTCGTGCGCATTCACGGGGCGGACGTGGATGCGCTGCCGCGCTTGCGCCCCCCCCGGCCCCACCGCCGCTGTGTGTTCGAGCTGGTGTACTTCTCGCGGCCGGACAGCACCGTGTTCCACCGTTCCGTGGACGGCGTGCGGCGGGCACTGGGCCGGGAGCTGGCGCGCGAGCACCCTGCCCCGGGCGCCGATTGCGTCTTCTCCGTGCCCGACTCCTCCAACGCCATGGCGCTGGGCTTCTCCGTGGAGTCGGGCGTCAAGCTCGAGCATGCGCTCATCCGCAACCATTACGTGGGCCGGACCTTCATCCATCCCGCCCCGGCGGACCGGATGGCCAAGGTGAAGATCAAGTTCAACCCGGTGCGGGGAGTGCTCGAGGGGAAGAAGGTCGTGGTGGTGGACGACTCGATCGTGCGCGGCACCACGAGCCGGGCGCTGGTGCAGCTCATCCGCCAGGCCGGTGCCACGGAGGTCCACTTCCGCGTGGCGTCGCCGCCGATCACCGGACCGTGCTATTACGGCATCGACACGCCCAGCAAACAGGAGCTGATCGCGTCCAACAACAGCGTCGAGCAGATCCGTGCCCACCTGGGCGTGGACACGCTCGGCTATCTCTCGCTCGACGGGATGTTGCGCGCCGCAGGCGGTGATCCCGGCGAGTTCTGCCACGCCTGTTTCTCGGGCGAGTACCCCACCGACATTCCGGAAGACGATCTGGCGGGGGCGCGGCACGCCGCGCCGCTGCACCCCCTCGCGGTCTGATGCACCTGTGCCGGCGCTCGAGCGGTGGGTGTACTTCTTCGGGCCGGGCCGGGCCGACGGCTCCGCGGCCATGCGCGACATCCTGGGGGGCAAGGGCGCGGGCCTCGCCGAAATGGCGAACCTGGGCCTGCCGGTCCCGCCCGGGTTCACCATCTCCGCCAAGCTGTGCCTCACCTACCTGGAGCAGGGCACCTTCCCCGACGAGCTGCGCGAAGAAGTCGATCGTCACCTGAAGCAGCTCGAGCGCATCAGCAAGAAAAAATTCGGCGATCCCAAGAACCCGCTGCTCGTATCGGTGCGCTCGGGGGCCGCGGTATCGATGCCCGGCATGATGGAAACCATCCTCAACCTGGGCTTGAACGACGCGACGGTGGAGGGGCTCATCGCGGGCTCCAAGAATCCGCGCTTCGCGTACGACTCCTACCGCCGCTTCGTCCAGATGTACGGCGACGTGGTCTTCGATCTCGGCAAGGAGCCGTTCGCGGAAGTGTTGGAGGAGTTCAAGACGCGCCGCCGGGTGGAGCGCGACATCGACCTGCCGGCCGACGACCTCACGGCCCTGGTGCACGAGTTCAAGTCCATCATCCAGGCCAAGCGCGGCGCCCCCTTCCCCGACGACCCCTTCGCCCAGCTGTGGGGGGCGATCGAGGCGGTGTTCAAGAGCTGGCGCACGCGCCGGGCGCAGGACTATCGCAAGGTGAACGGCATCCCGGACGATCTGGGAACCGCGGTGAACGTCGTGGCGATGGTGTACGGCAACATGGGCGACGATTCCGGCACCGGCGTGGCATTCACGCGCGACTGCCGCACCGGCGAAAACGTCCTGAACGGCGACTTTCTCGCCAACGCGCAGGGCGAGGACGTCGTCTCGGGGGCGCGCACGCCGGAGTCCATCGCCAAGATGAAGCGCGGCGCGCTCGCCAAGGTGTATCGCGAGCTGGAGCGGATCGCGGAGAAGCTGGAGCGCCATTTCCGCGACGTCCAGGACATCGAGTTCACGTTCGAGCACGGCCGGCTGTTCATGCTGCAGACGCGCCGGGCGCAGCGCACGGGGCTGGCGGCGGTGCGGAGCGCGGTGGAGATGGTGGACGAGGGCCTGATCACGCCCGACGAGGCCGTGCAGCGCGTGCCTCCCCAGGACCTGGACCAGCTGTTTCACCCCATGGTCGATCCGCGGGCCAGCGTGACCGTGGTGGCCAAGGGTCTGCCGGCGTCGCCGGGGGCGGCCATCGGCGAGGCGGTGTTCGACGCGGACGAGGCGGAGACGCTCGCGAAGGGCGGCCGCAAGGTGATTCTCATCCGGCCCGAGACCTCGCCCGAAGACTTCCACGGCATCGTGGCGGCCCAGGCGGTGCTCACCGCCCGCGGCGGCATGACGAGTCACGCGGCGGTCGTGGCGCGCGGCATGGGCAAGACGTGCGTGGTGGGCGCAACGGACATCGAGGTCGATCCCCACGCGGGCCGGCTGCGCGCCAACGGCAGGGTCGTGAAGAAGGGCCAGGTGATCACCGTGGACGGCACCACGGGGCGCGTGATCCTGGGGGCAGCCAAGCTGGTCGAGCCCAAGGTCGGGGCCCACTACAGCAAGCTGATGGCCTGGGCGGACGAGCGGCGGCGCCTGCGGGTGCGCGCCAACGCCGACATTCCGGCCGACGCGCAGCGGGCTCGCGAGTTCGGCGCCGAGGGGATCGGGCTGTGTCGCACGGAGCACATGTTCTTCGAGGGCGACCGCATCACGGCCATGCGCGAGATGATCGTAGCCCCCGACGAGCCGGGGCGCCGCACCGCGCTCGCCAAGCTGCTCCCGATGCAGCGTGCCGACTTCGAGGGCCTGTTCGAGGCGATGAGCGGATATCCGGTGACGATCCGCCTGCTCGATCCGCCGCTGCACGAGTTCCTGCCGCACGGCAAGGCCGAGGTGGCAGGGCTGGCCCGGGCCATGAACCTGCCCGCGGCCCGGCTGGAGCGGCTCGTGGCGTCGCTGGTGGAAGCGAACCCGATGCTGGGGCATCGTGGCTGCCGGCTCGGCATCACCTACCCCGAAATCACCGAAATGCAGGCTCGCGCGATTTTCGAGGCGGCGTGCCGGGTGGTCAGTCGCGGCCAGAAGGTGACGGTCGAGGTCATGATCCCGCTCGTGGCGCTGGTCGAGGAGCTGCGGCGTCAGACCGCCATCGTGCGTCGGGTGGCGCGCGAGGTGTTCCAGGACGAGGGTCGCGCGGTGCCGTACCTGGTGGGGACGATGATCGAGCTGCCGCGCGCCGCGCTCACGGCGGACGAGATCGCGAAGGAAGCCGACTTCTTTTCGTTCGGGACCAACGATCTCACGCAAACGACGTTCGGCCTGTCGCGCGACGACGCCGGTCGCTTCCTGCCGTTCTACGTGGAGCACGGCCTGCTCAAGGACGATCCGTTTCAGGTGCTCGACCAGGACGGCGTCGGCAAGCTGATCGAGCTCGCCGTGCGGCTCGGCAGGGGCAGCCGCAACGAGCTGAAGATCGGCATCTGCGGCGAGCACGGCGGCGAGCCCGCGTCGGTGAAGTTCTGTCACCATGTGGGGATGAACTACGTGTCCTGCTCGCCGTTCCGCGTGCCGATTGCCCGGCTTGCCGCGGCGCAGGCGGCGCTCGAGGAGCAGGGGGTGATCAACCGGACGCGGGCGACAGTCTGACAGGCAGGTTGGGGGGTTATGGAGGATGGTGGAGGATGGTGGAGGATGGTGGAGTTGGGGGAGGTTGGGCTGCCCCCGAGGGGAGGTCATCGTGTCCATGCGTCGCTTTGCATTGATCGCGGCCGTTGCCGCAGCGGGTCTCATCGCCGGCGCCTGTGGAGATCATGGAGCGGGTATGGGACCGGGCGCGAGCTCCCTGCGGCTGGTGTACGGTGACGGCGTCAGCGACACGGTCTTGTACAAGCCAGCGCAGGCGCTCGTCGTCGAGGTGCGCGGCGAAAACGGCTCACCCGCCGAGGGTACGGTCATTCGCTTCGAAGCCTTACCCGTCGACTCCGACAACCCGTACTCTCCCGGCGTGTACGTCGCACCGCTCACGAGTCCGATCTTTCGTACCTTCGTGGCAGATTCGGCGGACATCCGCGGACGGGCGTCGGTCCTGATCCAGCTCGGCTCATACGCCGGCGCGGCGAGGCTGGTCGTTTCCGCCCCGGAGTTCGGACTGCAGGACACCGCCCGGTTCACCGTGCTCCCGGGCAGAGCGGCACACGTCATGGTCCAGCCACGAGACACTGCCCTGTATGTCGGGAGAGCGTTCCAGTCGCGGGCGGCCGTAACGGATCGGTTCGGGAACCCTCGGCCCGACCCCGTGACGTACGGCGCGATCGGGTCGGGCCTCACTATTACGCCCGAGGGCACGATCACCGCGGGGACAAGTTTCGCGCGTGCGAGGTTCAAGGCCAGCGCGGGCGGCTTCGCAGATACGGGCTGGGTGAGCGTCGTGCCCATGGGAACGGTCGCGGCTGTCCAGACCACTACGTTCGCTGGTCACGACCCGGGTCTCGTCGTGTTCGACTTGGACGGTTCGGGATACCGGTGGGTTGGACCGGGCGGGAACTCTTACAACGGGGCGCCAGCCTGGTCGCCATCGGGCGCGACGCTGGTATTCGGCTGGAACGCCGGATCGCTCAACTGGCTCTACACGAGCGACTTGTCCGGGAACGAGCAGCCCCTGCTCGCAGCGGGGGATAGTGGTCTCACAATCGTGACCTGGCCGGCCTACTCACCTGACGGGGCGTCGATCTATTTCAGCGGTGCCACGACCGACAACTTCGCTGTGTGGCGCGCGAGCGCGACTGGGGCGGACCCACGGCGACTCTACGCCGATCCGTCCGGACTGGCCTGGCGCCCGTCGCCGTCCTCTGACGGAACGCGGCTCGCCATCACTATCGGGAATCCCTCGTACGTGTGTGTCTACACCCTCGCGTCCGGCTCCGTGTCGTCGTGGGCTGTTCCGGGGCACATGCCCCGCTGGTCGCCCGTGGCCGAGACGATCGCGTTCGTCCAGCAGTATGGTGGCCCGGTCTCGGTTGTGAGCTCCGATGGGACAGGAGTGCGTCAAGTCACGCCGGCAGGTCGGTCATACGAGGAGGAGTCCCTGACCTGGTCGTCGGACGGAGTGTGGCTGGTCGCGCGGGCGTCAGGCACGTTGGAGCTTATCAACGCGGCCACGGGCGCGACGCTGCCACTGGGGTACGCGACAGCGTTCGTCGAACCTGCGTGGAAGCCGTAACGGTTCGACAAACGGCGGCCTCGAAGACGGTATGTGGCCTTGTCACTGCTGCATCCGTTCTGGCATGCGCCACGGCGCCGACGGCTCGCCTCCCCGCTCCCAGCATTGCCGGTGACACTGCTGCGGTCACCACTATTCCGTTCGAATTGTTCGACGGACGAATCAACGTTCGCGTGACGGTCAACGGCGACTCGGAGTGGCTGGTGCTCGACTCCGGCGCCGGGCGAACGGGCTTCGACCGCTCGTGGGCGCGACAGCTCGGCGTCCGTTTGCCTTGGGCGCCCGATTCCAGCTGGGCCTTGGTCGATACCATCCATCTGGAGAGCCTGACCCTCCGCAACTACGTCGTGAACCTGTACGGCATGCGCAGCGTCAGCGAGGCGGCGGGACGCTTCCAGGCGGGACTGCTCGGGCAGGACTTCTTGCAACACTTCGCCGTTGAGATCGACTATGGCGAACAGGTAGTACGGTTACACGATCGCGCGCGGTACCTCTATCAAGGAACAGGTGTCATACTACCGTTCGCCTCGCATTACGAGGATCCCGTTGTGGATGTCTTGCTGCAACGCACTGAATCAGACTGGACGAAGGCACGCCTGCTGCTCGACACGGGGAACGGGCACCTGTGCTTCATTCTCATGACGCCGTTCGTCGAGAAGCATCATCTCACCAGAATCGCGCCGGCCATCGAAGGCCCGCTCATCACGGGCATCGTGGGACCTCTCCGTATCGCCGTCGGGAATGTCGCTGCCCTCCGACTCGGAACCATTACGCTGGACTCTGTCCCCACGGGCCTGGGCCGTGAGCGGAAGTCCTTCCTCACCATTAAGGATTTTGACGGTGTCGCCGGCAGCACCCTGTTCCACGGCGGCCGGTTGATCCTCGATTACTACAGGCGGCGGGCAATCGTGGACCCGGGCCCGGGCGTGGGGCGGGACTGCAAATACGATGAGAGTGGACTGATCCTGACTGCCCGCGGCCCCGACTATCGCGACTTTGTGGTGGAATACGTGGTCGACCGTAGTCCCGCCGCCGACGCGGGAATCCGCCCGGGCGACCAGATCCTGTCCATCGACGATCGTCCGACAGCCGACCTCAGATTGCCGGAGATACGGCAGCTGTTGACCGTCGACGGCGCTACGTGCCAACTCCGCCTCTTGCGGGGTGACGACACCCTGGCCGTGACCCTCACCCTGGGGCGGCTGTTCTAGCCTCTCGTCAAAGCCGCGCCGATCAACAACGTGACCACGAACTGGATGCTCGCGGCGGTGTAGGCGGCGGCCTTGCTGGTCTTGTGGGTCACCGCGATTCCCACAGCCGTCAGGAAGACGCCGTATAGCGTGAACGGGTTGATGCCGCGCAGCAGGGCCAGGATGAACCCCTTCGCATCGGGCGCGAGCAGATCGAGCCCCAACGAGGGCTGCAGGTCCAGCATGCTCGTGATCGAGCCGGCGCCGCGCATCGTCAGCACGACCACGCCGATCACCTGGAGCAGCGTGTAGGTGATCCCCGCGTAGGTGGTGACGCTGAGCAGCGTGACGAACTTCGCTTCGCCCCCCAGGACCGACGTGCTCACCCACAGGATCAGGGCGTTGACCAGCAGGAACACCCCGACGAAGATCGGGGCGGCCACGAGACCGATGATGGGCCCGATTCTCATCGCGGTCTCGGCCTTTTCGGGCGTCAGGTTGGGCGTCTGCGCGAGCTGGGCGGCGAGCGCCGCCTTCGTGTAGGGCAGCTGCAGCACGACGATGACCACGGTGAGGGCGGCCAGGGCGAGGAACGGGGCGAGGAAGCGCGGTTTCTCCCGCACACGCTCGAACACGGCCGTCGGCTCGAACAGGACCCGCACCAGATCGAGGACTGCGCCCATCACGACCTCCCGCACGAAAGGTTCGCCTTCCCGGACGGCTGGGACGGCGCCCAATATACGGGATTAGATGGTCGCAGCTAGCTGACTCAGCCTTGGGCTCGAAAGTCTACTGGAAACGTGATCAGCACCCGAACCGCGCGTCCGCGAAAACGTCCACCACGGAAGCGCGCCTGCAGGAGGGCGTTTATCGCGGCCTGATCGAACCCCGGATGGGGACTCTTGACCACCTGGACCGAGGCCGGCTCGGCGCGACCGGTCGTGTCGATGATGGCGCGCACCAAGACTGTTCCTTGAATCCCCGCCTGCCGCAGCAGCGGCGGGTACCGGGCCGGCGGGCCGGACAGGAACACGGGCCGCTCATCTACCATCGACTCGGCGGATACGTCGCCGGACCCTTGGGCCTCCTTCACCTTCTTCCAGTAGACGACTACCGCGCCCCTGTACTCCGTGTCGGCGCATCCACCTGAGGACAACTGGCTGGCCTGGAACGCCGGTACCAGTCGGTCTACGACGGCGAGACAGTCACCGTCGCGCGGCTCGCGAACTCCTGCGGCGTGGCCGATCACACGATCTTGCGCGTCCAATACGAACGCGACGGCCGTGCCTGGGAGGGGGTGTACGAACACCTCGGGGTGATACTGATGCGCAAGAGTCATGGCCCACTCCTGACGGGCCCTGGGCGTCTGGCGCTGGATTGGGCCTCGTTCGGCTACAACAGCTGGCAAGTTCCGGAGCGACTTCCAATACACGACTACGGGAAACATTTCGGCCTTGGCAACGCTGACGCCGGGACAGGGCCCTCCGACACACGCATATTCGCGAGTGCTCGACGTCCCAGCGCACCCGCTTGACGACCGCTTGCTGGTTTGGAACGTCGGCACCAGGCGGTCGACCACTTCCAGGCACCCGGCATCGCCCGCTTCCCGGACACCCGCGGCATGACCGATCACGCTGTCCCTGGCATCGAAGACGAACGCGACGGCGGCGCCACGGAGCGGGTGCGCGAACACCTCCGGGTGGTACTGGTGCGCGAGGCGTCCGAGGTATGTGGCGCTCGGCGAGTACGGTCCTTGTGCCGTTTCCACGACGGCTGATGCGTCACGCGCGGCCCTCAGCCCGACCGGACGCGGGGCCTCGCACGCGGCGATGATCGTCGCGGCCGCCACTAGGCTGGCTGCCGTCGCACCTGCCCAACGCCAACGTGGCCGATCCGTCGCCATGCGGCGGATCCGCCGCCCGCGGAACGAGACCGGTTCGCCCAGCGCGGGTGCCCCCAGCGGCAGTCGGGCGCGGCGCTGTCCCACCCGTAGCAGCAGCTCGGCATACTCAGGTGCGTGACCGCCGCGCGCGAGTACGCGGGCGTCGCAATCCATCTCCACCGCCAGGCGCAGCCGCCGCACCTGCCACCACAGCGCCGGGTTCCAGGGCGCGAGCACGGCCAACGCTGCTCCCGCGGCGCGCAGCCAGGGATCGCGTGCTCGAACGTGTTCGTCCTCGTGCAACAGCATCAGGCGTCGCTCGGCCGGGCGGAGCTCGAGCGACCACGCGGGAAGGACGACCTGCGGGCGCCACACGCCGATCACCGCCGGGCCGACGTTTTCCGACACGAGGACGGTCCGACCGTCCAGGGTCGTGACGTGCCAGCGGCGGCGCCATGCCGCCAAGCGGAGGCCGGCGCCGAGCAGGGCGAGCGCCACTGCCCCGGCCGAGAGGCCCCACGTCCACGTGAGCGCGGTGTCGAGATCGCCGATGGAGAACGACCGCGTCGGCGGCGGCAGCGCGCCACGCGGCTGCTGCACCGTGATCGGTCCGGTGGCGAAGGGTCGCGCCAGCGGCAGCGGCAGCGCGCCGAACGCACTCGGTCGAAGCAATGCCGCCGCCGGCACGAGGTAGGAGCCGGCGAGGGCCGCGACCCAGGCCCAGCGCGTGGCCCGGCGCATCAGGTGCAGCGCTCGCTCGAGCGCCTCGCCCACGACGACGAACAGCACGGCGATGGCGACGCAGTATAGCATCCAGGCGGCGATCATGGCTTTTTCTCCCGGAGCCGATCCGCCAGCAGCTTGCGCAGGCGGCGCAGCTCCTCGTCACTGAGATTCTTGTCGGAAACGAGCTGGGTCAGGAGCAGCTCGGGCGAGCCATCGAACACTTTCTCCACCAGTCGGCGCAGCGCCGTGCGACCGGCGACCTCCCGTTTGACCAGCGGCTTGTAGCGGTGCGCGCGGCCGTCTTCGGTGTGGCCGACGTATCCCTTTTGCTCGAGTGTGCGGAGGACGGTCAGGACGGTCGTGTAGGCGAGCTCGTCGGCGATTCGTTCACGCACGTCGGCGACCGTGGCCGGGCCGATGTCCCACAACACGCTCATCACGTCGAGCTCGCGGTCGGTGAAGCTGATGCGCACGGCAGACTCCATCTACTAGCGTTGTAGTAGATGGTATGGAGGGGAGCCGGGTCTGTCAACTAGTTCTTTAGTAACAGTCTGTGGCAGGAACGCAACGGGGAGGTTGCCTCGGAGCAACCTCCCCCAACCTCCACAACCTGCTTTAGATGGAGGCGCGGGGAATCGAACCCCGGTCCGAGAATGACTCCGATACCGCTCCTACGTGCGTAGACGAGGCTTGTAGTCTCGCCACCACGGCGCCTCGCCGGCCGCGGCAACGACGAGCCCTTGAAAACTCTTACGCGACCCGTTCGGGCCCCAGGTCACGCCAGCCCGATTTTGCGATACGTGAGCGCCGCCTCAGGCGGGCTGCCACTCACGCAGGTGCGTGAAGCCGAAGCTTACGCAGCCAGTGCCAGGTTTGAATTGGC